>Ga0308157_10000846_pt1 | contig 81057 bp, 56 predicted proteins | sample PhyBR1_FD_201035 | JGI IMG/M metagenome (GOLD analysis project Ga0308157, IMG submission 201035) | Phyllosphere microbial communities from UC Gill Tract Community Farm, Albany, California, United States - DLSLB.R1 | ecosystem: Host-associated > Plants > Phyllosphere > Unclassified | place: USA...
ATAATCAGATACACCAACAGGGATGATCAATGGAAGAAGGGCTTTAAAGGATTCGTGCACGGGATAAAATAATATCCAACAAATATCCTATTTATTCATTGAGTCCACAACTTTTGAACATGATCCACTTCCTTCAGATTCGCAGTCACCAACGACACCATTGTCTCTAGCTAACACTTCCTACTGCTAAGCGTGTTCGGGACTCTAACCCTATAGTCGATTGCCATGCCCGGCGCACTAAAACAAAAAAGCCTTACATTTCTGTAAGGCTTTCTGTGATCCCGCTGGGATTCGAACCCAGGACCACTACATTAAAAGTGTAATGCTCTACCAGCTGAGCTACGGAATCATTTATCCCCCTTGCGGGGCTGCAAAGATAGAAATTAAATGTATTGATCCAAAACAGAATTGAAATATTTTGCAGTTATTTTGATCGAAATAAAAATACAAACAGTTAAACCAATCATAGTCATTTGGTTAAGTATTTTATTTTTTTCATTTTTTTGAGTTAAAATATAAATGGAGTTCGATGCAATAAAAAAACAGGCAGTGTTTTAAGCTATCCTCATTAAAAAACGCTAAATGATCACTGTTTTATAACAGCAAACTGGCAAAGCATAAATTATTTGTTAAAACTCATTTATTATTTACTGGTTATAAAAGGTTTATAGCTATTATCATTATCTTCCGAAAATGAATATTGAAAACAAATATGGAGAGGCTAAGTGGGCGGCTCTTGGTGGATTTTCGCCATTAATCAGTGTATTTAAATCGTACCACCCGCTTAACCCCGAAATTGAAAAGATAATAAACCAGTACACTTTTCCGGTTGAGTTTGCCAAAAATAAGCACATTGCATCCCCGCTAAAAGAGAACCGTTACATCTACCTGATTTTGGAAGGTGCTGTACACGGCTATTTAAAAATGGCAAACAAAAAGGTAACCACCTGGATTGCAGTAGAAAATGAACTGGCAGGTACCATCAGAAATTTGTGGGAGAATGAGACTTCTGATGAGTACATTGAAACCATCGATAAAGTATTTGCCATCGCTATTCCACACGAAATGTCGAAACTTTTATACGAAAACTTCCCCATTGCCAATTATGTTGGGCGTAAAATGACCGAAATCTATTTCCAGAGCGCAGCAGAACGGGCGTACCTCTGCCGCTTACCCACAGCACAGAAACGCTACCAACGCTTTCTGTTCACCTACCCGCACCTGGTTAACCGTGTACCACTCAAATATATTGCTTCATTTATTGGTATGCGCCTTGAAACCTTAAGCAGGATCAGAACATCAAGCCAAAACCTTAAATAACAGGATAAGCCCGTATTATTTGCTCAATATTGTGGTAACCGATTCGGCCGGCAGCAAAATTTGCCTGGTACTGCTGTATTGCTTAAAAGGCGATAAATTATAATTAGCCGAAGTAACATAGGTTTGCGCTTTGTTGTGTCCCTTCCCTTTTATTTCTATATCGAGCAGAATATCCTGTTTAGTTGGATTAACAGCTACAGTTACCTGCTTCTGGTTTTGCTTATAAGAAGAAACATAAACTTCGGTATTTGTGTCAGAAAGGGTATTTACGAATACACGTTGGCTACCGGGTTTAATAAAACGGCTGTAGTTACCCAATGCCCATAGCATTTTACTATCGTACACTGTGCCATCCGTTTTATTTTTATCAATATACACCAATCCATCTTTATAATCGCCCGATGATATGGCCAGCCACCACTGCCATGATGCAGCATTAGAGATAACCAGATCGTGGTGAATTAAGCGGGCAATAAACAAAGCAGTAACCATGCCCAGATCGCGTTTTTCGCCTTTTAATACGGCATCGCCCAGTACACAGTATTCAGACATCCAGTACCTTAAACCGGGCACCGTAGCAACTGCTTCGGCTGTTTTTTTTCGTGTATTAATGAATTTATTGAGCGGACTGGTGGTAAAATAGCTATGTGCGGATATCGACTGATCGATATGCGATAAATTGCCCACATAGTTTGGAGAGGCTGCATTAAAAAACTGATATACCTGGTTGCCCTTTAATGTATCGCCATTCTGGTACAGGTAATCGAGCTGACCGGCTTCTCCTACCTGTATTTTGGTCGTGATTTTGTTTTGCTCAAATGCCTGATTGATGCCTTTGTATAAGCTGGCCAGTTCGGCATTATTGTAAGGGCAGCCTTCCTGGTTATGTTCATTCCACTTCCATTGTGGTTCGTTTGCAGGACTTAAATAATTCAATGTGATACCCGCTTGCTGCAAACCTTTAACCGTAGCCACCATATCGGCAGCAAAAGCTGGTAATTTTTCAAAATCGAGGTTACATTTTCCATCGGTAGAATAAGCCTTACCATTTTTGGTAAACAAAACATTAGGGCTATTTACAAAACCAATAAACTGATTTACCCCTCGTGCTTTAGCTGCTTTCAAAAACCAGGTTTGTCCGGGCATGGCATTCCAATCGTAAGTGCCGTTTGGCTGTAGAAAAGCGTACTGACGGCGCCATTCATCTCCTATATCGCTTAACTTACCCTGTGCCGCACTTCCGCCCCCGATACTAAAACGCCACATGTTTAATCCGATCCCCAGGGGTTGATCATTATTATCAGTAGCGGTGCTAAACAGTAAATCGGCCATCTTATTCTTTTTGGCATCGGGCCAAAGGCCTGCAAACTGGCACGACCAGGCATCTGATGCGCCAAAACCTTCCATAGTTTGAAAAGTGGTAGCCGGATCGATCTCTACTTTTACAACTGTTTGTTGCGAAAAAGCAGTAGTGTACCCGAAAAACAGCATGATATTAACGAATAAGGGCTTTAGCATAGCAGATTTTTTCATCAGCAACAGGGGAATGATTTGCGCCTACAACTTACTAAATTATTACCAGCCATTTAGCCTTAAAAAACAAAAGCTCCATGAATTAACATGGAGCTTTCGTACTGTTTATTTGTGCTTAAAATTTAACACTATTCAATTGTTTGTCTATCAACAATCCTTCGGTTAGTTTAAGATTGAACTGTACTTTGCGTTTAGCCTTTAATTTTAAGGTAAACAATTCGCTGGTACCATTCAGGCTTTCTTTGTTCCCTAAATTTACAAATGTTGGGTAAAGTACTTTATCGCCGTTGGTATGCAAACGGTCGTAAGTCAGGTTATCCATTTGTTTTACTTTTAAGCCCTCTACGCCCACAAAATCGTAATCCTGAGCCAGGTACGGTAGTGCAAAACTTAAGGCATTTACCGATTTAAGGTCAATTCCTTTTACCTTAATCTCGATAATATCGCCTTTATTGTAAGCCTGTTTGGCTGTGCTGATTTGCAGTTTACCGGCTAGTTTCTCGATTTTGGTATTATCTACCCCACCTTCAAGCTGTGTTGCCACTACCGAAATGTCGTAAGCATCGATCAGGTTGTTCTTGTTGATATCGCCATTGCTGATGTAACCTTCAAAATCGGCATCACCTTTTTTCAGTCCGGTATAATTGATGTAAGAAGTCAAATCGTTTTTATCAATTAAACGGTCGTTGTTTATATCGCCCGGCAGGTAACTTTCGGTACCCGGAACTTTAAATACATACAGTTCTCTACCCGATCCAAAACCACCAACACCATCGGCAACCGAAATTTTAATGTAACGGGCGCTTGGGTGACCATTGAAGGTGAATATTTTAACATCGCCGTTGTTAGCCCACTCAAATGTGCCTGCTGTAGTCCAGTTTTCTTTATTGTTGCTGTAAAATATGGTTCCTTTAAGTAAGTTACCGTTTCCTCTTCCATTGCGTGGCAGATAATGGAATTTATCGAGCTGATTAATGGTTTTCAGGTCGATAAGCATATCAAAAGGAATGGCTTTAGCACCCCATTTGGTATGCCACATATTGCCTTCATCAAAATCAAACAAATCGGCAATACCCGATCCGCCCTGGTTTTCGGCAGTAGTTTCGGCTGTAATACCCTGAATGGCAAATTCGAGCGGATTTGATTTGGTAGTTGCTTTAATTTCTGTCCAATCAGAAACACCATCTTTATTTACTGCACGAAGTTTAAATGCATACGAAGTTTCGGCCAGTAAACCATCAAAAAGCAAGGTGGTATCTTTAATGGTGGTATAATGCATACCGTTAAAATCAATTTCATAATAATCGGCGTGATCTACTTTAGTCCATGTCGGTTTAAGCGTATAAGCTTCGGTGTTTTTATCTGTTATGCGTGCATTTACCGGCGCATTTAGTTTACCGGTTGAGGTACGCTGCTTATCTGCAGGTTCGAATTCAAAGCCTTCTACGTTAACTGTTACCGGATTTACCGTAATATCAGTCGATGCCAGCTTAACCAATAATTGAGGGTTTTTAGTCATCGCAACTTTTTCAAACTCGCTGCCTTTGGTGGCAAACTGGTTTAAATTTGGTGTGGCATTATAGAAATAAACATTCTCCTGTTTCAAAAATTCTTCCATCGAAGTAACCTCTGTTAGTTTGGTTTTGTTATTTCCAATTTTTGCCGTTACGCGTTTTGGCTTTTCGGTAACGTTAATAACCAATTCGGTTGATTTTGCTTTAACCAAACCATCAAAATCACCCTTCGCAGGTTGAATGCTGATGGTGGCATTGTTTTTCTGATCAACTTCCGATTCGATTACATTCGAAATGCCCTTTCCTAATTTATAGGCTTCTGTTGCACCGTCATCATCATATTCGGTAAAAGTAGTTTTGCCTGCCGGATAAAGCTCATACATGCGCGTGGCTTTATTAATTTCGGAAACATTGTTATTGGCATTCGTCATCGGAATAATGGCGCCTGCTTTAACAAAAACAGGTAATTTCCAGATCGGTGCGTCGAAGCTGTTTACAATGCTGTTTCCGGTGTATTTGTCTCCCGTAAAATAATCAAACCAGGTTCCTTCCGGCAGGTAAATACCATTGCGGATATCATTCCCTTTTTCATCAGCTTTGGTTTCCTGATAAATTGGTGCAACCAGGAAACTTGGCCCATACAAAAACTGGTATTGGGTAGCGCTGCCTAAAGTGTAAGCATTAGGCGAATTTAAAAACATAGCCCTGATAATCGGCAAACCGGTTAATGCCTCTTTAGCAATGCTGTAAGTGTAAGGGATTAACTGCGATTTTAACTTCAGGTAATTGCGGTTAATTGAAGTTACAGGCTCGCCGAGTGCATGCGGATATTTCTCGTTGGCACCCCATCCATCCATATTTAACTGCATGGGTGTAAAGGTTTTCCATTGAAAATCGCGGGTATTGATGGTTAGGTTTTTACCGCCAAAAATACCATCCATATCTGAAGAAATGTTTGGCTGACCAGATAAACCTGAACCAATATAAGTAGGAATGTGGAAACGGATATATTCCCAAACACCACCGGTTTGATCGCCCGACCAGATACCGGCATAACGTTGTGTACCTGCCCAGCCATCTAACGAGATGATAAAAGGCCTGCTGTTGCTGCCGTAATAAGGCATAATTTGTGCTACGTCGGCCACACCGTTAAGGCCGAAAGAATAACCAGCCCCTACCCAGGCTACATCAGTTTTTAATACCCGAACACCTGCATCACGTGCTTCTTTAATGATATCGCGTTGCAACAGGGCACTTATTTCAGATTTAGGATGAAGATCAGACTGGGTCCACAAACCAATTTCCACACCATTTTTACGGGCGTAATCGCCAAAGCTCTTCAGGTTCTGAATATTGCCATCTAAGGTTTCGGTTTGGCCATAACCTGCTCCGTAACCATCGTTAGGTAAAACCCAACCCAATGGCATATCGTTCTTTTTATAACGGTCAATCACTGCACGGGCCGAAAACTGGTAATTGTTTTTCTCTCCGTTTAACGATTCTTTTACTCCGCCGTTATCTTTCTGACTCTCTTTATAGCGTTTGCCATCTTCAAATAAAGTTCCTTTTTCATCTTCTTTCCAAAAATCGCGGTTATAGGCATTTAAGTGTCCCTGGTAAAAACCAAATTTAGGTAGCAACACCGGATTTCCGGTTAACTGGTAAAAATCATTCAGCAAAGGCACTGCACCATCACCTACCATAAAAAAGGCATCTAAATAATCGGTTTCGTGTGCCAGTTTTACAGTACCTTTTGCTTTCGCGCCAAAATCGTAACGCCCTTTTGCAAAGGTATGCCAAAGTACCGCATAACCATTGGTAGACCAGTAATAAGGCGTTGGCGAAGCTACACCACCATCGGTCCAGCTGTTTTGGTTTTCAATAGCGATACTTTTTCCTTTATGTGAGAAACGCCCGTTTTGTACACCACCACCATAAAAATATTCGGCTGTATTTTCTTTTAAGGTTAGCGTTACTTTACCTGTTTCGAACTGAACAGGTGCTGTTTCTTCCATTACAACGGCTTTTGTAGCCAGGTTAATGATTTTAATCAGCGAGGTATTTTTATCTACCTGAACGGTAATTTTATCGGTTGAAATGCTGATCTGATTATTTTCATCAGTAACATTTAATTTAGACACTGGTCTGCGTGGATTTTCGACCAAAATTTTTGCTTCTGGTTTTGCCTGAGGGTCTCTGATGAAACCTCCGTTGTGGTCTTCGAAAAGCCTGAAAATATTTTCACCATAAAAGTCGAAGGTTAAAGTTTGCCCATCAGACAATGACAATTCGATAGTGGTTGGATTGATTTTTTTTGCAGCAATTACTTTAATTACATCAGTTTTGATCTTTTTTGAAATCGCAACTGCATGAATACCGGCAGGCGTTGCATCCGAAATAAAGGGCACCGCAACTAACAGAAAGGCAGCTGCCAAAACAGCTTTTTTATGCCGGCTTTCGGGTGTATTCTTTTTAATTTTCTTGTAAAAGGAATTTAGGGTCATTAAGAGTTTGATTTGGTTAAAACTTATGTGTTAAGCAACTTTACAATAGTGCCTGAAAAGGTGCTATGGCATAAAGTTAGTAAACCCTTCAAAAGAAGCCTTGTTAACAGGGAGACAAACACCGCGCAATCGTTTGATAAAACAGCTTTTTTACAGAAGAGAAACTACAAAAATTGATCTGGCTGCCGTAAAATACAATTATATAATGAACAGCTGTTGTTCAATTTAATGTAACCTGAGCGTTACCAAAATGTTCTTCATAAATATGCTTGAAAACACTTAAATGGCAAGCATTTTGCATAGGTTAATAAAAATAATCCGGCATGAATCCTTCATTATCCCAAACATACAGCTGTGTAATTATCGACGACAATCCGTTGAGTGTACAAGTTTTAGAACAATATGTTTCGAAGACACATCATCTTAAATTAGCAGGCAGTTTTACAGACCCTGTTGCTGCTATGGCTGCTTTTTGGCAGTACGGCAAAATAGATTTTCTTTTACTGGATATACAAATGGAAGTTTCGGGAATTGATGTGGCCCGTATGCTTAGAAACAAAGTTAAGTTTGTGGTTTTTGTTACCGCACACAGCAATCACGCCATTAGTGCGGTTCCGGATGGCGATAGTTTCCTGCTTAAACCTGTTGGTTATGCTACTTTTTTAGATACCATCGAAAACCTGATTAACCGCGACAAACAAAAAAAAGAATTGCCTTCGTAACTTAAATATCAGAATAATCGGTTGGGTATATGAATTTAGTGTCGTTTTTAGATACGTTGTGCTGATACTGCGGCATTGCTGAAAGCTTTTTCCAGTAATCATCGGCCGAGAATGCTTTCCAATGCGCTTCCCGATCTGCCCTATCCTCGAAAGTGGTTAAATACATTAAGTTGGGCATGCGGCTACCGGCAATTACCGAAGCGTAAAAAACAGCATTAAAATTTAAGCGTTTAAATAAACCAATCTCATCTCCCTTGTTAAACATCTCCACTTTATTCTGAAAATATTGTTCGCTTGGCGATTCGTAGCTCCTTAATTCGTAAACCCGTTTCGCCATCGGCGACTTTAGTTTAGGTAAAGCAAAATGCGGTGCATCATCAAAAGCTTTTAACAAAATAGACTCTAGGCGCTCGTAGGCAGCATTGTTGTATAAAGCTGTTATATACTCTTTTCCATCGGTCGCATACTGATCATCTTTAGCCAGTTTTTGTTCGAGCGCTAAAACGCTATTGAACGATTTGAAAGGGATAAACACATAAATCAATTTTTCGGCAAGCACACTTGTTTCGTTAACAACAGGCTTAAACACGCCTACTTTTGCTATTCCACTACGATGCAATGCAGGTAAGTAAGCTTTTTGCAAATAAGCATCAACTCTTTTTTCCTGATCGTCGGTTTTTAAATGGTATATTTTAAGCTGATAAAATTCTGTTTGTGCGGCACTAACCTGAAACGCACTGCATACTAAAACCAATAATACTGTAAACGGAAAGCTGATTCTTTTTAACATCTTATTTTGCCTGACTAATTAATGTAGCGGTAAATCTATGCAAAAAGAAATCTGCTTTTATTTCGTAACAAGAATATTGGGGTTGGGCGGTTCGGCATTAAGCAAATGCTTTACAAAAAAATCGCGTTTACGCCTGCGGCCATAGGTACCGCCATCGCTATGCCCCATTCCAGGGATGCTTAAAATATCGAAATCCTTATTGGCTTTAATTAAAGCATCGGCCAAACGGTAAGTAGATTCGGGTGGTACATTTTCATCAGCTTCACCTACAATTAAAAATAAATTCCCTTGTAATTTAGCCGCATTGGTAATATTCGATTGTTCGCCATAATGTGGCCCTACAGGATAGCCCATCCATTGTTCGTTCCACCATTGTTTGTCGATCCGGTTATCGTGACAGCCACAGGCCGAAACCGCAGCTTTATAAAATTCGGGATGGAACAATAAAGCGCCAGTAGAATTCTGTCCGCCGGCTGAGGTACCATAAACCCCTACCCGGCTAATATCAGCGTTAGGGTATTTGACCGCCATGGCTTTCATCCATAAAATCCTATCGGGCAGACCTGCATCGGCCAGGTTTTTCCAGCACACATCATGAAAGGCTTTCGACCGGTTTGCCGTTCCCATACCATCGATCTGCACCACAATAAAACCTAACTCAGTCATGCTTTGCATTTCGCTGGCTGGCAGGAAATTTTTGGGCACAAAACTATCTTGTGGTCCTGCGTAAATGTTCTCGATAACGGGATATGTTTTGTTCGGGTCCATTTTAGAAGGCAAACACACCACTCCCCAAATATCAGTTATCCCATCACGCGCTTTAGCCACAAAAACTTCGGGCAGTTTAACACCGGTGGCCAGATAGGCATCGGTTGTGCCATGCTCTAACTCCGTCACCTTACCGGCATTGGCTGTTGACCTTAATTCGCTAACAGGCGGTACATTAACCTGGCTATAGGTATCGATATAAAATTTGCGATCGGGCGAAAAGCTGAGGCTGTGGTTGCCTTTTGCAGGTGTTAGGTTTACCAGTCCTTTACCATCAAAACCAATGCGGTAGTAATGGATAAAGTATGGATCTTCGCCTTCATGCATACCGCTGGCCCTAAACCATACCTGACGTTTAACCACATCAACACTATCAATATCGCGCACTACCCAATTACCATTTGTTATTTTAGCTTGTTTTCCGGTTAGGGTATTTACCAGGTAAAGGTGTTGCCAGCCATCCTGCTCGCTGGTCCACAACATTTCGTTGGTTTTAGGCAGGTAGCGCGTGTAAATGCGGCTTTCGTAAATAAAGGTATTTGTTTTCTCGTCGATGATGTTTCTGGTTTTACCGCTTTGCACATCTACTTCAATTACCCTAAAGCGCTGGTGACCGCGATCAACTTTTTCGTAAGTGTAATACCGGCTGTCGTTGTTGCGCCAGTGCAATTCGGGCGGACCGAAAAAATCGATCGGATCGGCATCTACTTTCATAGCTGTTTTAGCTGCTATATTAAAAATGTAGGGCTGATACGAAGTAAAATCATCGCCGGGTTGGGCATACTCTCTCGATTTTAACTCACCACGGCTAGTACCAGGAACGGAACTAAGCACATAATGTACTTTTTTAATTTCTTTCGGATCGGTTTTATAGGCAATGATATTTTTCCCATCGGGAGCCCAGGCGTAATCGCCATAAGGTTTGGCTTCGGTACCATCGGTACTAAGTTCTATTTCGGTATTGTTAGCCTTATCGGTTACAAAAAGGTTTCCGCCACGAATTACAGCTTCATATTTACCATCAGGCGATTTACGTACAATACGGTTCCATTGCCAGCGCGATCTTTTTTGCTGCAAAGGCCTCCTGGCATTATAACGGTAAATGTTGGTATCGGCTAAATCGGTTATGCTGTAATTGCCTAAATTAACACTGTACCATTTACCCTGCAATTTAATTTTAGCCGTATTGCCATCGGCGAAATACAAATCGCTAAACTGTAATTTTGCTGCATTTTGTTTCTTCCCGGTAGTTTCTTCGAGGCTTTTGGCCATTTTCTCCGAATCGAAAGCCAGTTTACGCTTTCCCGAGGCAGTTTCTACATAATAATATTCCCAGGTTCTGTTTGGCAGGTTTTTGCGATACCAGAATGCAGTTCCATCTTTTTTCCAGAACGGCATGAGATCGTTGTTGGTAGGGATATTGCGTAAGGCTGTATCCAGTTTATTAGACAGCTGATAACTATTGGCAACCTCAGCAGCACTCGGTGCATAAGGCTGTAAGGGCGTTTGCTGCGCCTCCGACTGAAAAAAAGCAAAACTAAGCAGGGCCAAAACCAGCGGCTTTCTGACCATAGGATACATCATGACTTCAGATTTTTTGTAAATGTAATTGTAGTAAGGGGAAGATTAAGCTAAGATATTAATCGATAATATGAACATTTTAACCTTATGCTTCGACCGCTTCTTTTACTGCTACATTTTGCCGGTTAATGCTCCCTTTAATTAAGTAATAAACCGGAATGCCAATTAACGTAATAATTAAGCCGGGCCAGGTAAATTTGGGTTTGAATATGATCAGGAGAATGCAGAAAGCCAGCCCCATTACGATATAAATAACAGGAAGTACCGGATAGCCAAAGGCTTTGTAAGGTCTGTCGGCATCAGGCCGTTTTTTGCGCAGAATAAAGATCCCAAAAATGGTAAGCATGTAAAACATCACCACTACAAAAGAAATCATATCGAGCAAATCGCCGTATTTACCGCTAATACACCATAAAGAGGCAAAAATGCACTGAATCCACAAACCGAAACCTGGTACAGAATTTTTGTTAAGGGTACCTACTTTTTTAAAGAAAAGGCCATCTTTTGCCATCGAATAATATACCCGTGCTCCGGCCATAATTAAGCCGTTGTTACAACCAAAGGTCGATACCATAATCATCACAGCAATGGTGATAGTACCAGCAGTACCAAAAATGTGGTTGGCTGCCGAAACGGCAACCCTGTCTTTATCGGCATAGGCAATATCGTGTAGTGAAAGTACGCCGGTGTACATTACGTTGGTAAGTATATAAAGTACAGTAACGATAATGGTGCCCAGGGCTAAACTCAAACCAATGTTACGTGCGGGGTTTTTAATCTCGCCGGCAATAAAAGTCACATTATGCCAGGAGTCGCTGCTGAATATTGAACCCACCATAGCTGCTGCAATGGCTCCAAAAGCTGCCAGTGTGGTGTACGATGAAACCGATCCGCTGCTGGGCAAGGCACCAAGCTGCCACATATTTTCCCAGTTGCTTTTCCAGATCCCTTTATCTAAAAAGAACAATCCAAACATAATTAAGCCGAATAAACTTAAAAGTTTGGCCACAGTAAATGTAGTTTGGATCACCTTACCTCCGTTAACACCCCGGTTATTGATGTAGGTAAGCAATATGATAACACCTATAGCCAACAGCTGCGCAGGAGAAATGGTTAAAAAACCCAGATCTATTGCGACCAGATCTTCGCTTAAAGCCGGAATCAGATAAGCCGTAAACTTGGCAAAAGCTACGCCTACCGCAGCAATGGTTGCGGTTTGGATTACCGTGAAAAAACTCCAGCCATATAAAAAACTGATGAGCGGATTATAGGCTTCCTTTAAATAAATATACTGGCCGCCTGCTTTAGGAAACATGGCACTCAACTCGCCATAACTTAAAGCCGCGGTTAAGGTCATAAAACCGGTGATGAGCCAAACCACCAGGAGCCAGCCCGAGCTGCCTACATTGCGGGTAATATCGGCACTTACAATAAAAATACCTGAGCCAATCATGCTTCCTGCAACGAGCATGGTGGCATCCATCAATTTAAGCGAAGGTTTAAACTGGGTGGTTTCTGCTTTCATAGTTTTGTTTTGTGGTTCGAAAAAAGGTTTAAGGTTGTGTTAGCGTGATTGATCGTAAAAGCGCCATGAAGTGGTAAAATCGCGGCTAAGGTTTTGGTTGGTTAAGGTAGCACGGATCAGTTCTACCGGAATCAGGTTTTGTTTAATTACAGCATCATGAAAAGCTTTAAAGCTCATTTTGCCACTATCTACCAGTTCCTTTTTCAAGGCAAAAAGCTGTAAGCCACCGGTAAGGTAAGCCACCTGGTATAAAGGGCTATAGCCTCCCTGAAACGACCTGCGTACTTCGCCTTCGGCGTTGGCACGTTCGTGCCCTACACGGTCGACCAGGAAATCGATGCATTGTTGCGGTGTCCATTTGCCCAGGTGATAGTTGAGCGAAAAAAGGATCCTGGCACAGCGGTGCATCCGCCAGAAAAGCATGCCTATTTTTTCTTCGGGTGTTTTGGCAAATCCTTTATCATACAATAAAAGTTCCCAATACAGCGGCCAGCCTTCTACACTAAAAGGGGTTTGAAAGGGATCGCGGTAACCTTTATAGCGACTGTTCATAAAATACTGGTAATGGTGGCCAGGTAAAAGCTCATGCTGTACCGTTCCGCGGGAAAAATAGGGATTGTTGCCCCGCATGCTCATTAGCTTATCGTCTTCCTCCATGGTATTGGTAGGATAAGAAATACTAATTTCGCGACCACCGGTAAAAAACGGATTTACCAACTGGCGCTCTGCCGACATCATCACCATGCCCCAGGTTTCTTCAGCCAGTGCCGGAATCTCGATCAGATCATTCGCTTTGATGAATGCCAAAGCATCGTCCTGCAGTTTTACAATGAGTTCGGGTTGTTTACCTAAAGGCACATAACTGTTTTTTACTTTTTCCTGCGCTTTTTTCCAATCGTTTCCGAAGCCCATTGCGTTCGATGCTTTTAATAATTCGGCATCGCAGTATTTAAATTCTTTTTCGGCCAGCTGAATCAACTGCTCGGGTGTGTAAGGAATAAACTCGGTGTTTAACTGCCTGATAAGTTCGTCGCGGCCAATTGGATTGCCTTTAATGGGCGGTTTGTTGGTTTTGGGCTCAGTAGCCTCGGTTTTTTCGGCAAACAATTTACCATAAGCAGTAAGGGCTGCATCTAACCTTTCGTAAGGTTTTGGCACCCACCAGGTAAAACCCGGTTCGTAATTCATGTAAAACTGATAAAAACCTTTTAAGCGATGTTTTAAGCTTGTTGTTATCGCCGTCCCCATTTTAAGCTGATCGGCTTTAAGGTCTTTTGGTTGGGTATTGCTGGTTAAGGTTTCAATTTGTTTAGCTGTAGCATCCATTTGCGAGGCCAGCAACGAACCTTCCTGGTACGTCCCTCTTCTTCTCAACTTCTCCAGTGCATAAATGGCATCAGCAAAAGGAAAGTAGCTCGTCAGTGCCTTGTATTCGGTTTCTTCTTTATTTAACAGATATCTGGACGATTCAATCTGTTTTTTGAGCAAAATATAATCTACTTTTCCGTAAATGCTAAAGGTTTCGAACTTAGCCGATTTGAGTTTAGCGAGGTAATCGTTATTGATATCCTGCAGGCGTTTGCGCTGCTCGGGGCTTTTAAAAGTGTTTAGGGGACTCGAATAATATCCACCTGCCGAATAAGGATAATAAAAATCATTAATGGCATCTACATCGCGCTGGTAACCCACCACCCTGGTTCCCATTTCGCTGGTTTGTTCGTAAAGACTTTCGTTTGTGGTCTGAGCAAAAGTAACCCTACTGGATAACAGGCTACAAGCAAATAAAAAAGCAATAAAAAGTAATCTTTTTAGCATTTCAATTGATTTAAAAATGAGCAATAGCTTTTGCCTCCATTCCGAAAAATGGCTAGCTTTTTATAGTAAAATGAATTCTGATAATGCTTAAGCGCCTACGTAACTTACCCGGCTCACATTATTATAGGTATCGATATAAGCGCGTGGCGATTGGCCGATAATGCTTTTAAATACGCGGTTAAAGTTGGTAATACTATTGAAACCCGCTTTGTAGGCTACACCTGAAATACAATCTGCTTTTTCGCCTGAAATAAGGCTTTTGCAGGCATCGTTAATGCGTACTTCGTTTAAGAATGACACAAAGGTATGGCCGGTATGTTTTTTAAAATACCTGCAGAAAGCCTGCGGAGTCATAAAAGCGGCATTAGCTACATCTTCCAGCGAAATCTGGTTGTTGTAATTTTCGGTAATAAAATTGATGATCTTACTCAAACGCATTCCTTCATTTTCGGTCACGTTTGAAGAATATAAATCCGAACACAACGATTCTACATCATCATTTAAATCCTGAAGCCCGTTAACAAGCTGCAAAAACTTAAACAGTACATCTACCCCTGAAGCATGGTGCACATCAAAAAGTTTGTTTACAATGGCTTTGTTGTAACGCTCTGGAATTTTAAAACCATGTTTGTTTTTAGCCAAAAAAGAACTGGCCATCTTCATTTCAGGCAGATTAAACAATGCGCCTAATATTCCGTTTGGATTGAAGTAAATGGAACAAGCTTTAATTGTGCGGGTTGAATCGGTTAAAAAATATTCAGGATTACTTTTAAACAGATGCGGAAGTTTGGCCCCAATTACAAAAATATCGCCCGAACGGAAAGCATGCATATCATTTCCCGCAATTAGTGTACCCTCTCCTCTTTCTACGTAAGTAATCTGCCATTCATCGTGGCGGTGCAAGTACTGATAAAAATAAGGTGCTTCGATATGCTCCGATATCACACTCTTGTCGTCGGGGACAAGCATGGTAAATGGTAATACTTTCATAAGGATAGTTCGGTTGGTTTAGGTTGCTGATTCTGAAATGAATGTAAGGATATTAACTCTTAAAAACCAATAAAAAGCTTAACTAGGTTAAAATCCTGCTATAAGTTGATAAAATATCACCAAAAGAAAGAGAATACCACCACGTAACAGCCTACTTAAAAATTAGTTACACCTTAGATGCAGCTCAAAGGCAGCAGAAATTTAAAGGATGATTAATTGTTTGCCACGGAGGCTCAGATTTGCACGGAAATAATTATAAATTAAAAGTAGTTTAATTTCATCCCCCTACCCCCTTCAAAGGGGGAAATGATTGGCTTTAAAATATGGTGAGGGAAGTGATCTCAAATGCGGTTTACTTTCGAGGGAATCTCGTCCCCCTTCGAAGGGGGTTGGGGGATGAAAAAAGTGGTGTCAGATGTTTCCATCTGACACCACGAGACAAGATATAAAATTCTTAACGTTCAACCGAAAAAGGTTCCAGTTTCATAGCTTTGGCTTCTTCTGCAACGATCTGGCTTACCAGTAATCCAGTTGCAGGCCCTAAACTTAAGCCCATCATACCATGACCGGTAGCAATAATTAAATTTTCTCTTTTGGTACTTCTGCCAATATAAGGCAAACCATCTGGAGACGAAGGCCTGAAACCGTACCAAATATCTTTTTCGGCAGGTAATGCCGGTTTTAAATCGGGAAAATAATTGGGAACTGATTCTACAATCCCTTTAACCCTTTGCATATTTACGCGGGTATTAATTTTATCGAGCTCCATTGTACCGCCATACCTGATCTGCCCGTTCATTGGCGTAATAGCTACCCTTGCCTCGCATAAAAGTGCGGGTATTGTTAAGCGGTATTCAGGCTCTGGCTCCATAAACGAATAGCCTTTACCGGGCATTAAGGATATTTTTAAATCGGCCATTTTAGCAACAGCAGGCGACCATGAGCCGGTAGCCAGCACATACTGATCGGCCTCCCAGGCCTGATTACCTGTAAAAACCTTCATGATGCGGTTACCGGCAATTTCGATTCGATCAACGGCTTTGTTCCTTTCAATTTTAACCCCGTTATTGGTTAAATAAGTCAGCAAAGCATTCATCAGTTTAGTTGGGTACAAATGCGCATCATCACGGTAGTGTACAGCCCCTAAAACATCGAGTGCTAAACCAGGCTGCAAAGCACGGCATTCATCGGCACTTAAAACAGCCATATCCAGCCCCAGATCAATGGCTTTTTCGGCCAGGTGAGCTTCTTCTTCGCCAGCTTTTTCAGTTTTATAAAAAGCCAGGATGCCATTATTGGTGAGCTCGAAATTAAAATCGGGTTCTTTAGCTAAATCCTGATATAGTTTTTTGCTAAGCAAAGATAAATCGCGCAGCGGAACTGCAGCAGCTTCAACATGTTTTGCGGTGGCATGTTTCATAAATTTCAGTCCCCAGTTAATGAGGCTGCCATTTAACGATGGCCGCACATAAAAAGGGCTCTTGCTGTCAAACATCCACCTGATTCCCTGCTTTATCATACCTGGCGCAGCCAGTGGCACAAAATGACTGGGTACAATCATACCTGCATTACCAAAAGAGCAGTTGTCAGTAATATCCCCCTTATCTAAAACGGTTACTTCGTAGCCTTTTTTCTGCAGATAGTATGCAGAAGTTAAACCTACTATTCCACCTCCAATTATTAATACTTTCGACATTCTTTTAAGTTTAAAACACTAAATCACCTGAAATCCATGTGCATAGGGATCGTCCTCGGCATCGATTTTAATGGTATTGTAACCATATACTTTTGCCCAGCCTTCTACGCTTGGAATAATGGCTTTAATCCCGTTTAAATCTACTACCTCTTCTACGCGGCCAATAAACTTGCTGCCAATAAAACTTTCGTGGATAAAATCTTCACCCTGTTTAAGTTTTCCTTTTGCAAACCATTGTGCCAAACGGGCTGAGGTTCCTGTTCCGCACGGCGATCGGTCTATCGCTTTATCGCCGTAAAAAACGGCATTTCTCGCAGTTGATGTAGGGTCGATTGTTTTTCCGGTCCACAAAACGTGGCTACAGCCGTTAATGGTCGGATCTAAAGGATGTACAAAAGTGTATTTTTCGTTAATGCGTTTTCTGATGGTCTGGCTCCAGGTAATCAGTTGCGAAGCGGTATAATTTTCGAGCCCGGGAAAGTTCTTTTGCGGATCAACAATGGCATAGAAATTTCCCCCATAAGCTACATCAAAAGTAAGCAGCCCCAAATCAGGGCATTCTACCTCGAGGTTTTCTGCAGCCAGGTAAGAAGCCACATTTTTAAGCTTCACTGATTTTACTTTTTTGCCTTCTTGCTTATATTCGATTAAAACCAATCCTGCAGGTGCCTCCATTCTGATTACGCCCGGTACTTTGGGTTTAATCAAGCCTTCTTCAACAGCAATGGTAATGGTGCCTATTGTACCGTGACCGCACATAGGCAGGCAACCACTGGTTTCGATAAACAGCACAGCAACATCATTTTTCGGATCGTGAGGTGGATAAAGAATACTGCCCGACATCATATCATGCCCTCTTGGCTCGAACATTAAACCCGTTCTGATCCAATCAAACTCTTTTAAAAAATGTTGCCGTTTCTCGCTCATGTTGGCACCAATAAGCTGTGGGCCGCCACCGGCAACCAACCTAACCGGATTTCCGCAAGTATGTGCATCTACACAAAAAAATGTTTTACTCATAAGATTTCGTTAATTTCTGGTTCACCGTTCTGAAAATGCCTAAAGGATTTTCGTTTTTCAGTTCATCTGGCAATAAATCCTGTTCCCAATCCTGGTAAGCCAATGGGCGCGCAAAACGGTTAATAGCGGTCGACCCTACCGAAGTAAAGCGGCTATCGTTCGTGGCCGGAAACGGCCCGCCATGTTGCATGGCTGCACAAACTTCTACCCCTGTTGGCACACCATTCAGGATGATCCTTCCGGTTTTATCGGTTAGTTTATTGATTAAAGCCTGATAGTTTTGAAGTTCCTGCTTATCGGCCATCAAAGTAGCAGTAAGTTGTCCTTCCAATACCTCAACCGCATTTTCGAGCTCGGCTACATCTTTTGCCACAACCAGTAAAGAATATGGACCGAAAATTTCTTCGCGGAGCTTCGGGTTACGGATAAAATCGCTGGCACTTACCTGCGCTATTTTAGCTTCCGATTGATTTTGAAGTTCGTTGTTTTTCACGGTCGATGCCGACAAAAGTGCAACACCACCTTCATTTACAATACCAGCCGAAAGTTTACCATAGTTTTGGGCAATGCCTTCGGTAAGCATGGTAGCCGACGGAATAACAGCGATGGCTTCTTTTAAAGTAGTTTTAAAATTTTCCAGTTCCGGCGATTGTACGGCAAGCAGCAAACCCGGGTTGGTACAAAACTGACCAGCGCCCAAAGTAATGGATGCGGCATATTTTTTAGCCAGTTCTTCGGCCTGGTTTTCGATCGCCTTTGGCAAAAAGATTACCGGATTAATACTGCCCATTTCGGCAAAAACCGGAATAGGCTGCTCGCGCTGCTGCGCAAGGTTAATCAAAGCCATACCGCCTTTAAACGAACCGGTAAAAGTAACTGCTTTGGTTAAAGGATGCTGCACCAAAGCTGCGCCAACAGTATAAGCATCATCGAACAACAAAGAAAAAATACCTTTGGGCATACCCGTTTTTTCGGCAGCTTTAACAATGGCACCACCTACCAAGGCGCTTGTACCTAAATGTGCAGGATGTGCTTTTACCACCACCGGACAACCGGCAGCCAATGCCGAAGCAGTATCGCCCCCGGCCACCGAAAAGGCCAGCGGGAAATTACTCGCCCCAAAAACCACTACCGGACCAATTGGAACCAGCATTCTTCTGATATCAGGACGAGGTAAAGGCTGCCGCTCAGGCAATGCCGTATCAATAATGGCATCAACCCACGAGCCTTCGGCTACCACATTGGCAAATAACCTCAACTGACCTGTAGTACGCCCCAACTCGCCCTGTAAACGCGCCAAAGGTAAACCGCTTTCGGCCGAAGCCCGGTTTACCAGTTCTTCGCCAATAGCTGTAATTTCATCGGCTATGGCATTTAGAAAAGCGGCTTTAAGGTCTTTATTTAAGTTTCTATACACCTGAAAAGCACTTGTTGCCGATGTTAGTGCATCATCAACAAGGCTTTGGCTGGCTTTAAAAAAATCGCCTTCAAGCGTTAATCCTGTTGCAGGATTAACGGCTTTAAGGCTTTTTTCATTAATTTCTGAATAAGTACCGGCTATAATATTTTTTCCGTTCATATCTGGTTATTCAAACTATTTGCCCCAGCTACCTGCAGGTAATACCGGACGAACAGCTAATGCATCATTAATAATTTTAAGTACTTTTTCTCTTTCTGCACCGCTGATTGGTAAACGTGGTGCTCTAACCGCTTCAGTTCCCAAACCGGTAGCCACTTCGGCCAGTTTAATGTATTGTACCAGTTTAGCATGGATATCCAGCTCAAGTACGGGTAAAAACCAACGGTAAATGGTTAAAGCTTCAGCAATGCGGTTTTCTTTAATCAACCTGAAAATTGCAACTGTTTCTCTCGGAAAAGCATCAACCAAACCAGCAACCCAACCGTGTGCACCCATTACAATACTTTCCATTGCCAGCGGATCTACCCCGGTAAAAATTTTAAAGCGATCGCCAAAGCGGTTAATTAAACGGGTTACGTTAGATACATCTCTGGTCGATTCTTTAATCGCCTGAATATTATCGTATTTGGTTAACACCTCAAACATATCTAAGGTTACTTCAATCTTATAATCAACCGGGTTGTTATAAATCATAATTGGCAGGCTGGTGCTTTCGGCTATCGCGCCAAAAAAGGCTAAAGTTTCATCAGGTGCAGCGTTGTAGCGCATTGGCGGCAGCAACATTAAACCTTGTGCACCCAGCGATTCGGCTTTTTTAGCTACTTCAATTGCTTTTTTTGTGGTAGCCTCGGCAATGTTCAATAAAACAGGTACACGACCGTTTACCAATGTTAAGGTATGCGATAACAATCCGAATTTCTCTTCATCGCTTAATACACTGGCTTCGCCAAGCGATCCGCCTAAAATAATTCCCTCAGCACCTGCTTCTAATTGTGCTTCAATATTTAAATCGAAGGCCGGAAAATCTAATTCGTCGTTTGCTGTGAATTTTGTAGTTACAGCTGGGAAAACCCCTGTCCATTTGATACTCATTGTACTATTATGTTTTTAATAATTAAGATTTAAAAAATTAGCGGTTGCCTGTAAACTTTAAAGTTTAAAATCGCTAAACATTGGTTAAGTTATTTTCAATAATTAACCTATTAAACAACATTCAAAGGTACTTGATCGTGCTGCGCCCGTATTATTGGATTTTAACCAATATTGGCTATAAATATGCAATTTGGATCAGTTGTGAGCAGTAACAAACGCAAGCGCATCAGCAAAACCTGATGACACAAAAAATGGCATCCTTAAAAAAGAATGCCATTAAATCTTAACTGCAGCTGGTTTTAAAATTACTTCGTGTTTTTTACATCGAGATAATACATAAATTCGATACCGGTTTTGGCAAACAACGCTTCCTGACCTTTAGCCAGGGCAACTTGGTGCCAGCTTTGGGAAGGGATAATTTTTAAGGTTTTAACACCCGCTTTGCTTAACGATAAAGGCAGGTTAAAGCCCTTTACACAATTGCTGTAACGATAAAAAGCCTTGCCTTTTTCAACATAATACTCAAAGGTTGGCACTTGTGTAGTGCGCAGGTATTGGTCAAAAACTTTGGCATAGTTAAACCCTGTTTTTTTAGAAATATAGTTTTCTATCTGGCTTGTAGTAACGGTTTTGTGGTAAAAGGTTTGGTTAAGTCCGCGTAAAACCGACCTGAAAAGGGCATCGTTATTTAAACTGTGTCTGATGGCGTGCAGCATATTACCGCCTTTAGGATACATATCGCCACTGCCTTGGGCGTTTACCCCGTAAGCCGGAATAATGGGGCTATCGTTGCGAATGCCTTTTCTAATTCCGAAATTGTATTCGTTACCAGCTTTATTGCCAAAGATATAATCAACAAACAGGGTTTCGCTATAATTGGTAAAGCCTTCATGTACCCACATATCAGCCAAATCGTTGGTAGTAATGTTGTTTCCAAACCACTCGTGACCGCTTTCGTGAATGATGATAAAATCCCATTTCAATCCCCAGCCATTGCCCGACATATCGCGCCCCATGTAACCAAATTTATAGCGGTTGCCATAAGAAACGGCCGATTGGTGCTCCATTCCGGTATGCGAAGCATCAATTAACTGGTAGCCATCCTCGTAAAAAGGATATGGTCCAAACCAGTACTCCAGGCTTTTCATCATTTTATGAACCTGATCGGGCATGTAGGTTTTGGCTTTAGGATAATTGTAATCCAGCACCCAGTAATTTACATCAAGTGCACCTTTTTCGCCGGCATATTTTTCTTTAAAATTAACATACTTGCCAATGTAGGGGATGATACAATAATTGCTGATTGGATTCTGCACGTTATACTTGTAGGTTGCAGTACCATTGCCGTTATTCTTTTTAAATACCAAACGGCCATTTCCTACTGCCACAAGCGTATCGGGCACTGTCATGGTTAAAGAAGCCCCGCGGTCGGGCTCATCGCTCTGGTGGTCTTTATTGGGGTACCAAACCGAAGCACCCAGCCCCTGGCAGGCAACCGTCATCCAAGGCCGCGAAAGCGAATCGGTTGTAAATATGAAGCCGCCATCCCAGGGAGCCCTTTTGGCCTGGTGTACCTTGCCGTGATAAAACAACTCTACATTATTGAGCACCGATAATTTTTGCGCAGGAACATGTACATACCAAACGCTTCCGGTATGCTCAAATTTTAGCTGTGCTTTTCCGTTATACAAAACACTGTCAATAATTAAAGGCTCCTGCAAATCGATTTGCATACGGGTTTTACCATTGTTGGGTTTTACCACCTTGTATACAATTTTGTTCGAACCGCTAATGCTTTTACCGTTATAATCGGGTGTTACAGAAAGTTCGTAACGTTGCACATCCCACCAGGTACGCTCGGCATTTAAACTGCCTCGTAGGGTATCGGCCAATGTATAAGCCTTTTTGGGGCTTTGTGCAAAAAGCTGCGTAGTAAAACAAGCCATAAGCATTGTTATGCAGCCAAGTGTTGTTTTTTTCATATCATTTACCGGCATCAGCCAATTTATTTTGAAAAGCAATTGCAGTGTTTCATGGGTTAGTCCAGTCCTGCTATCTCTCCTGCTCCGGTAAAAACCGGGAGCATCCGTTCTATCAGGTTTATTTAATGCGGGATTGTGCCCAATACGACTTCTCCGCTAGTAGGCTTCACCTCTCACAGCCTCCACTTCATCGGTAGTAATCGCCAGATGTTTACCCAACATGGTGCTTCCGGTGTCGGTAATCAGGAAATCATCTTCAACCCTAATACCGCTAAAATGCCTGAACTGTTCTAATTTATCGTAATTAATGTATTCGCTAAACTGGTTTTCGGCTTTCCAGCGGTCTATCAGTTCCGGAATAATGTACACTCCAGGCTCTACTGTTAACACATAGCCGCTTTCGAGTGCTTTGCCTAACCTTAAAGATTTTAAACCAAATTGTGTGGTGTTTTTAAGCAAATCGTCTGTGTAACCCACATATTGTTCGCCCAGGTCTTCCATATCGTGTACATCGAGCCCCATCATGTGACCTGTTCCGCATTGAAAAAACATGGCATGCGCACCAGCGGCTACCGCATCTTCAACGTTTCCTTTCATTAAACCTATGTCTTTGAGACCTTGTGCCAATGTTCTGCAAGAGGTTAAATGCACATCCAAATACCTTACGCCCGGGGCCAGCATATTTTTGGCATCGGTATAAGCCTTCAATACCACATCATACACATCTTTTTGCTCAGCGGTAAACTTCTTACCTACCGGAAAAGTACGGGTAAGATCGCCGGCATAACCCAAAGCAGTTTCTACACCCGAATCGTTTAAAACCATTTGACCATCCTGCAACTGGTTACCATGAAAATGGTTATGCAAAATTTCGCCGCGTACGGTTAAAATAACCGGATAAGCGATATTTCCACCTGTAGCCAATGCAGCACCTTCAATTTTTGCGGCAAGTTCGCGCTCGTACATACCTGGTCTGGCCTGCTGCATCACCATTAAATGAATATCGGCCGATAAAGCTGCCGCATGGTTTAACTCTGCTATTTCTTCAGGCCCTTTAATTGATCGTTGCGCAACAACCGCTTTAATAAAACTTAATGATGCCTGCTCTTTTAACTGGCCGATTGGAATGTTTAACCAATGGCTGAGTTTAATTTTATTGTCGGCACGGTAAGGTGGTAAGAAATGTACCTGCTGTTTTTTTTCGACAGCTTTTTGAAGATAATCATCCAGCTTATCGAGTGGCTGTACTTCGGTTAAACCCGAATCGACGCTCTTTTCTTTCAGGGTTTTCTGCCTGCCCATCCAAACAATATCATCAATCCCCATTTCGTTACCAAACAAAATGGTTTTATCGGCATCGAGGTCGATAACCGCACCCAATAAAGGTTCGTTTATACCGAAATAATATAAAAAAGTACTGTCTTGCCTAAAGTGGTAGGTATTGTCTTTATAATTCATCGGGCTATCTTCATTACCCATAAAGAGTAAAATACCCGAATTTACTTTTGATTTTAATGCTGCTCTCCGTTGGAGGTAAACTTCCTTTTGAAACATATTTTTTGTTGTTAGGCAAATATCCCAAATGCAATTTTCATTCAAACAACTTAACAATTGAATGGCTAAAATATGGGCGGTATCTGCAAATTATAAGCTAGATTTTGGATGTAAAAATCACAATTAATTTCTTTTAAGCGAAAAATAGCAGCAAAATCTGCACAGCAATGACAAACAATCGGTTTGTTAAATTACGGATCAGGTTAGCGTTATTGTACAATATTATCTTTAAAATAAATATTCATTTTATAATCAAAAATTTAAGCCTATAAAATTAAAGTATTGATACAAGTGATTTGAGCATTTTAAAAGCTTATTTTACCCAGATTGTGGCCAGATGCATCAACAATAAGGCTGAAAATTAAATTCTTATAATATTGTTTAATAAAAGAATATCAAAAGACAGATTAATTAAAACTAGAATTGAGCAGAACAAAATATTGATTATAAAAACAAAATGAAAAAAGAAAGCCCCGTAAACAATTATTTACAGGGCTCCGAGAGTTGAGAAATTGGTATTATCTTTTAATGGTTATCTCTGTAGGTTTATCTTTTTCCAGTTGAATTTGATAAGCACCTCTTTCATTAACCTTATAATTTTTTAGGGTATAAACGGCACCATCTTTAGGCTTTACCGATTGCGATAACCTGAGCAGTGCAGCAGGTGTATAAGCATTTGCTGCATTTAGTTTCAGCTTAATTTCGCCGCTTTGGTTATTATAAGTAAGTTCATCTATCGTACCTGCATCGAGCGTAATGTAAAGGCCTGCAGCAGCAATATACACCGCCGATTTTGCAGCAGTGGTTAATTTAACGCTAACGGCATCACCTGTTTCCTTTAAGTTACCACCAAAAGCCAGCCAACCGAATTCGGGATGTTTAATTACATAGGCCGAGGTATTAACCGCATAACCAAAAAATCCCGATCCATAATCGCCGGTAATACCATCGTTCTTTAAGGTAGAAGGATAAGCATGAAAGGCCGCTGGCGCAAAACCATCTTGTGTAATGTTCGAAATGGTTCCCATTAAACCACCGTATCCGGCACGCAGCAGATAAAAATCATCCGGGTTTTTACGGTAATCCATCAGTACCGGTATGGCATTCAGGCCCGATCCGTAATGGTGAATCATGCGTTCTACACGCGTAAGTTTACCGCCATACAAGAAATCCCAGTAACGGCGGGCATTACCATTGTAGGCCCAATGTGGCAACACAGGCATGTAAGCCAGTATGGCATTTAGGGTAACATTGGCCTTATCGGCATAGCCAAAATAGTTCGACCATACATAAACTTCTTCTTGACCTGTAGAGTCCCAAGGCATTTCACTACCAAAGGGATATTGCAATGAGCGCCAGTGGTTGGCACGCTTTTTCATTTCGTTCTCCAGTCTGGTTGCCTCCTCTGTTAAGCCTTCATTTTTAAGGTCGGTTAAGATGAGGTAAAAGATAGTGCCTTCCATTTGCCCAAACTGTGCATAGTAAGGTGCAATGTTAACCATGGCCATACCCGTTTCGGCTGCATTAATGAGGTGTTGTTTCCAACTCCCCTCTTCTACCAGTCCGGTGTAATTGCGAGCCAAACGGTACATTATCCAATGCGCGGCAGCCACATGCGGGTAGTTGTAAGAACGGCCAAGGTTATCGGCTTCTTTTTTAGGCCATGCCGACCAGGTTTTAAAGTTTATGTTTTCTGCATAAGTACCTTTCGGCAACGAATCAGGCGCGTAATAAAACAAACTCTTTTTCACCCCGTATTTCTGAGGACCATCTTTCAATTGTATATGGCCAAACATTACCGTATCTACAAACTGTTTCAGTTTAGCTACTTCTTCTTTTTCGGGATGCACCAGTTGTTTCATCATGGCACCCAACCATGAGCCAGCGCCCCCCTCATCACTTAAACCGGCAATCCAGGCACGATTATCCTGCCTTACCTGTTGTTGTTTTTCGTAATCGTAGGTAATGGCCGAAGGACTTCTTTTAAAAATAGGATCGGCTTGATTGAACCATTGTTTGGTGGTTAAAAAGTGACCATAACTGGCAATCACCTCATTTTCGGGTTCAATTACTTTATAGTTAATGGTTTGCTCGAGGCCATCTTCGTAAACAATCGATAAACGCGCTCTTCCCCAGGTATTGGCTTTTACGGAATAGCTTTTCCAGCCATTTTTGGTTACACCTGTGGCATTTATAGTTAAGGCATTTTCGGGTTGTACGCTAAGCGATTTAATTTTTTTAGCATAATTGATAAATAATTTAGCGTCTACATCTTTTGGCAATACATAACCCGGTACCGATATGGCCACCGGTCTTTTATTTTCAATCAGCTTGCTTTCTGTATTTTTTGCTGTACCCGATAAGATAAACTGAAGTGCATAACTTTTACTTTGGCCCGGTTTTAAAAACGCACTGGTAGGTTTATTCCATTGTTCGGCGCTTTTCCATTCGTTTTCGGCATAGGCTTTACTGTGCACCATCCACTCGTAAAAGCCCTCAAAAGCAATTCCACGGGGTGTGCGATCGTCGTTTAGCGGGTTGTATGCTTCGAAAGGGGTATGCCCCAGCGGAGCCACAATTAGCGAAGGTGCCTGACCGCTTAAACGTGTTACCTGTAAATAGCCTGCATCCTGACCGATGTAAGGATCGTAAAACACATTTTTGGCATGGGTTTGCTCCAGGGTCCTGCCTTCTAAAATGTTATCAAAAATCATCGGGATGCCCAATGCGCCAATTTCTACTGTTTTACTGCTTTTGTTCTTTAGTTCGAAACGAAGCACTAATTTACCTTGCTGCATTTCCCAGCTACGGATAATTTGCAGGGGAATATCGGCAGGCAGTGTGGCAGCAAGATCGGCAGCTGAGAGCACATTTTTACCTGCAGCGATACTTTTAACCTCAGCTCTTTTGGCTGCAGTGCTATAGCTTGTCCAGGTTTCATTGCCGGTGCTACGTAGTTTCAGGTTAATATCTCCCAAATGGTACAAACCATCCGAACTGCGTACTTTTAGACTGTCGCTGGGCACAAAATCGAAACCTTCAACCATTTTAGGCTGTAAACCCGCTACCGTTTGCGATGCTTTAACCAGTTTGAGTTTAAACGGACCTGCATCAAACTGCGAGAAACCTTTTGCTAAACCCAGTGTGGATGGCTTTTTACCTAATGCAATCCATGGAGATTGAGCTAAAGTTACCTGAATGTGTAGTAGAGATAAGGCTAAGCAAAATATTGCTTTAAAAGCTATTACAGCAGATCTTTTTGTTGGTTTTATATTCATCATGATGAAAAAACGTATTTATGACGTTTTATCCAAAAATATATTTAAAAAAATAAAGCGCATACCATCTGTAGAAATAGCGCAAAATCGGTAAAGAATTGGTGCATTTATGGCAAGTTTGGCTAAGCCTGTGTTTTATTCAAGTCAGTTAGCAAACTGCACATCATATAATGCAAAAAAGCAGCGTCCTAAGGTAAATGGGGCGCTGCTTTTTGAATATCAAAGATTATGAATAACTATATCGGCCGGCATTTCTCTTTTAGCCAGTTTGCTTCTCCAGTTGTAAGGTGTGGTTGAAGCTGATGAAACACCTTGCTATTGTAGTCGTTTAACCAGCGAAGCTGATTGGCCTCTAAAAGCGTTTTATTAATGATCCGGGTATCGATATAACACAAAGTAAGCGTTTCGAAACTTAGGAAATTACCAAAAGCACTATTGTTGTGGTTAATGCACAATACCAGGTTTTCGATCCTTATCCCATGTTCGCCCGGCCTATAAATCCCCGGCTCAATGGAGGTTACCATGCCCGGTTTAAAGGCCACATCAACATTGGCAGGGCTAATATTCTGAGGTCCTTCGTGTACGTTAAGGAAAAAGCCAATACCGTGGCCTGTGCCATGACCAAAGTTAATGGTATGTTCCCACAAAGGTTTTCGGCAAATCGAATCGATCTGATACCCCTTCGTACCCTCCGGAAAAATTAGTTTCGATCCCTCAATCAATCCTTTTAATACCAAAGTATAATCGTCGGCTTGCTGCGCTGAATAATTTGCCATAGGCATTACCCGGGTAATATCGGTTGTACCATATAAGTATTGCCCTCCCGAATCGACCAGAAACAAACCATTTGGCTGTATTTCGAGACTACTCTCCAAACTTACACTATAATGCGGCAAAGCCCCATTGGCATTAAAGCCGGCAATGGTATTAAAACTTAAGCCAGCGAAACCGAGCTGCTCGGCCCTGAAAGTAGCCAGTTTCTCTGCTGCCGACCATTCCGTAATCTGCTCCTCCCCCAGCCTTTCTTCCATCCATTTAAAAAATCTGGTCATGGCCACTCCATCTTGTACCATAGCCTTACGGATGTGATTAACCTCAGTTTCGTTCTTTAAACTTTTTAAGTGCGTACTTGGATTGGTACCCGAAATTACTTTAACAGTAGCAGGCAGCAGTTGATACATGCCAAAACAGTTGCGTTTAAAATCGATAAAAACCGATGCATCGGCCGATAGCGTTTTTAAAGCCTCAGTGATAGCGTTGTAAGGATAAAGTGTTACACCTTGCTGTTTTAAGGTATCAGCATCGCTTTCTGATAGCTTTTCAGCATCAATAAAGAGTTTCACTGCGCCGGGGGTAATTAAAGCAAAGCTTAAGGCTACAGGATTATAATCAACATCTTTTCCCCTGATATTAAAAAGCCAGGCGATATCATCGAGCGAAGAAATTAAATGGCTGTCGGCATCATTAGTTGCTAACTGTGCTTTTACCTGTGCAAGTTTTGCAGCGATGGATAAACCGGCATCTTTATCTTCAATCAGAAACGCTTTTTCGGTCGGAAGTGCTGGTCTGTCAAACCAAATACCGCTTAATAGATCGGCATTTAAGGTATTGATTTGATGCTTTTCGAAATTAGCCTGTATTTCTAGTGCCAGCGATATTGAAATGAGCTGATAATTGAAAGCAACAGTTGCATTTTTAGGCATAACTTCGGTTAGCCACTCAATATACTCAGGAGTATGCGGTATTTTTAGCTTCACCAATTCGTAACCAGAACCCAATAATTGTGTTTCGGCTTGTGTAAAATACCTCGAATCGGTCCAAAGACCGGCAAAATCTTGTGTAATCACCAAAGTTCCGGCCGAGCCTGTAAAACCGCTTGCAAAAGGGATCGCCTTATAATGTGCGGGCAGGTATTCACTAATGTGCGGATCGGCGGCGGTAATGATATAAGCATCTATTTTTTGTTCGGCCATTAAGGTGCGTAAGGCCTGTAGTTTTTCTACAAAAGTCATGAGAAAGAAGAATTTTATCGGCCAAATTTAAATATTCTTTTTGACACCGTTTATTTAAACAGCTGCTCCAGATTATTAAATCAGTTCTGATAAATTGAGGTACAGCTTTTATAAATTAAGGTACAGTTCTGATAAACTAAAGTGCATTATTTATTAATCAAAGTGCAGTTCTGATCATTTAAGGTGCACATATTATAAATTAAGGTGCATCATTTATAATTTAAGGTACAGTTCTGATCATTTAAGGTGCACATATGATAAAGTAAGGTGCATCATTTATAATTTAAGGTGCAGTTCGAATCAGGCCATAGCTCTGGTCTGAATGAGTCCACACTTTCCCATATCGTCATGCTGAACTTGTTTCAGCATCTCTAATGAGAGTCCCTGATCCCCCTACTGGCGCAAGTCTTAGCGCACTTAACCCGAGCATAGACTGACTTGTGCTCCAAAAGCAACCTATAAGCTAAAATTTATCTATATAAATCTAAAAGCACAAGTCATCCACTCCACACAACCCAAATCACTAAGATTTGCGCTAGTGAGGGCCCGAGGATAAAGCAGTATGCATTTATAATAAAGCAACACGCAGTTATTATAAAACAAAGTACGGTTATGATAATTTTAGCTACGGTTTTTATAGTTGTAAATTTATACACGTATAAGACCAAGGCTTGACCTTATTTTTTACGCGTGGAAGTCTTGCGCGAACAGCAGAAAAACATCTTATTTCCCAGCAAAAAGTAGTATTACTAAAACGTTTTGTAAATATAAATAAGACAATTATTTAGCCAAAATAATAAAACGTAAAATTAGTTTACTATTAAATATCTAACGTAAAAGTTGTTTAGTATTTGCATACATATAACATAAATTTCTTACCATTTTGAGCGAAAATCACCTTTTAAGAGTTTTTACGTTAAAATCCAACTACCTAATGTTAAAATACGTTAATTCCCTGTAAAATAATGGATATAATTTAGTCTTAACTAAACCGTTAACATCCCAAATTTTATGAAACTAAACTTTACTGGAACTACTCCGAAAATTTTATTTGGACTTTTATTCTATTTATTAATCCCCTGGCAGGCTTTTGCGCAAAAAACAGTGAGAGGAACTGTTTTAGATCAGGGTGGTAAACCAATTCCTGGTGTTTCCATTTTGGAAAAGGGCACAAAAAACGGAACTTCTACGAACGCGGAAGGAAAATTCGTATTAACTGTGCAAGGTGATAAGGCAATAATTATAGCCAGAATTGTTGGCTTTTTACCTGCGGAAAAACCATTAGGGACAAATGGCACATTAAACTTTTCTTTGCAGGACGATAACAAAACACTTGATGAGGTGGTATTAATTGGTTATCAGAAAATAACCAGAAAAAAATCAACAGCCGCTATTTCCAGTATTTCAGGAAAAGAACTTGCCAATTTGCCTTCGCCAAGTTTCGACCAGCTGCTACAGGGTAGACTTGCCGGTATAAATGTTCAGAACTTTAGTGGTCAGCCTGGTGTAGCGCCAACCGTGTCGGTTCGTGGTAACTCAACAGGTAGCACCAGTTACGACCAGGTTAATACGGTAAGATCGCCACTATATGTTGTAGATGGAGTACCTCAGGCTTCTGAGGATTTTGTTCCACCCGGAACAGGTACCGGCACCAACTATTTGGCGGGGATAAATCCGAACGATATCGAATCAATCGATGTATTAAAAGATGCATCTGCTGCGGCCATTTATGGTTCGAGAGCGGCCAATGGCGTAATATTAATTACTACGAAAAAAGGAGTAACTGGCGACACTAAAATCAATATTAGTAGCTATGTAGGTTTTTCGCAGCGGCCTGATTTGCGTGAAGCTACCATTGGTGCTACTGAACGCAGACAAAAAATGGAAGTTTTGCAAAGGCAGCTCACTTACGACCAGAGAAGACAACTCCCTTACTTGCTTACTGATAGCTTGAATCCGGTATTTAATGGAAATACCGACTGGCAGGATTTGTTCTATCGTGTAGCTAAAATAAACGATAACAATATCAGTTTAACCGGTGGTTCCGAAAACGGAATGACTTATCGTTTTAGTGGTGGATATTACAATGAGCAGGGGATTGTAAAAGGTACAGGCGTTAAACGCTATAGTACCAGAATCAACCTATCAACAAAAGCACTTAATAAAAAATTGACGATCAATCCTCAATTTTATTATTCAAGAACTGATAGAGGTAGAGGTGGTGAAGATCCCAACAACTCATCAAATCCAACCAGGCTCGGTGCGGGGAATTTACCTTCGTCACTGATCAATCTTTCGCCAGAAAAACTCGAATATTATGTAAGCCCGAATAGCGAAAACTTAGATCGGAATATCAGTAACCAGTTTGGTATCAACCTCAATTTAAGTTATGAGTTTAATAAACATTTTACGCTAAATTCCCAATCATCATATACATCAGATAATCAACGAAGAGATGGTAGTTTTAGTAGCTTATTAAACAATGGGTTGGGAAATAGTGCCAGCAGTTTTTCTTCAAGCGGAATAGGTTTAAGGGCTTCTAATTATTTAAATTATAGCGGTTCACTGGGTAAACATACATTTAATGTATTAGCAGGGCAAGATATAGAATATAATCAGTACGAAAATACATTTGCTTCTGGCTTTGGTGGTCCTTCTGATAATATAACCGTTGTGACTGGTTTTCAGCAGGCCAACATTTTAGCCTCATCACAATACCGTGGCCATGGATTAATCGCCTATTACAGCCGTTTCAGCTATGATTATGCCGACAAATACTTATTATCTGGCTCGATAAGGACTGATGGTTCATCGGGTTTTGGCGAAAACAACAAATATGGTTTTTTCCCGTCAGTATCTGTTGGCTGGATCTTGTCTGAAGAAAATTTCATGAAAAACATGACTAATAATCCATTCAGTCTCATTAAAATCAGGGGTAGTTATGGTGTTACAGGTAACGAAAATCTAAATAATGCCTACGTCCAATACAATAAGTATCTGGTTAACAATGGTGTTTTTGATGGTAATGGCGGCGCATCCTCTTACAATGGTGTTACGGCTATCACACCTAATTTTAATAATGGTGTAGCCCAAAAGAATTTGAGCTGGGAAAAATCTACACAGTGGAATATTGGTACGGATTTAGAAATTCAAAATGGGAAGTATGCCATTACCTTTGATGTTTATAATAAAGAAGTAAAGGACAAGTTATTTAACGTTGATTTGCCGGTTACCTCGGGTTACGATGTGGCTTTTACCAATGCTTTTTCAGTACGTAACTCAGGTTTGGAGCTTACTTTTAACGGTACCCTGATCAGCAAGCCATTTAAGTGGTATACTTCATTTAATATTTCTTATAATAAGAACCAGATTATGAGCTTGCCTAATGGTGGCCGCGATATCATTTTGAGAGGTGATCGGTTTGATAAAACCCATATCCTATCAGTGGGTAGCCCCCTTAATGCATTTTACCTTTACCGAACCAAGGGTGTATTTTCAAGAACCGGAGATATTCCCCAAAATCCATTTACCGGCGAACGTTACCGGAACAGCAACGGCACTTTTAACGAAGGAGATTTTTACCTGGCCGATTTAGACGGTGATTATTTTGTAGATATTTTTAATGATGGTATTAATCCGGACAAACAGCCAATTGGCGATCCGAATCCTCGTTTTACAGGTGGTTGGACCAATAATTTTAGCTACAAAAATTTCTCATTGAGTGTTTTTGCAACATTTACCTTTAAAAGAGATGTGCTAAACTTGTTCGATTCAGACCGTTTTGCAAACTCTCAGGATGGAAATGCAATCTACCAATTTGCCAGTTTCTCTACCCCTGATTTGGATAAATTAAATATTTGGAGAAATCCGGGTGATAACGCGGAGTATGCCAAATACGATTTGGGTACTTACCGTTATTATTATACAGGTGCACAAACGTTTTTCTTAGAAAAGGGAGGGTATTTGAGGATAAAAAATATTACACTGGGGTACGATTTAGGTGCCAAAACCCTTAGTAAGTGGGGGCTTAGTCAGTTTAAAGTGTTTGCTATGATCGATAATGTGCACATGTTCCAGCAATCAAAAAAATTGCCAGATGCAGAGGCTGTAAACGGATATGGTGAGTATATCGGAACGGGATATCCGATCCCGAAAAAATATACTTTAGGTCTTCAAGTTCAATTTTAATACTACTAGGATGAAAAATATTATAACAAAACTCAGCATATTAAGCACCGTAATCATTATTTTAAGTACGAGTGCTTGTAAAAAGCTACTTTACGAAGAGCCTAAAGATGCGCCATACGAGCAAACTTTCTGGAAAACTGCTAAAGATGCAAGAGGTGCTATGGCTGGTAATTATGCCTTGTTCCGCAATGCCATTACCAACAAAAATAACCGTTACTATATGTATGGCGATGCCATTGCTAAAAACTACTTTACCATGCAGTATACCGGCGATGGGCTGGAGGGTATACAAAACGGCGATTTCACCTTTCAATACAACTTAAACACATTGGCTAATTACACACTTTATTATAAAAGTATAGCCATGTCTAATCTTATCTTGCAGAAAGCAGCAGGTATGACAGATGCACAATTATCTACTGAAGATGATGCTACTGAATTCAGAAACAACATTTTAGGTCAGGCTTATTTTTTAAGGGCCTTAAGTTATTTTATGATGGTACGCGTTTGGGGTGATGTGCCAATTGTTACCGAATCTTATGAAGATCCGCTTAATGCGCCTCAATTACCCAGAAAACCAAGAGCAGAAGTAATGAAACTGGTAGAGGATGATTGTCATAAGGCCATTAATTTGTTGAGTTGGACCTATAGCAATACTGGCGATGCGAAAGTGACGGCTAATAAAGGATCTGCTTATGCACTTTTAGCCCATTTGTATTTGTGGCGGGCAACCATGTCTGATGTCTCAACAGATGCACCAAATATGGTAGATGTAAACAGTGCCGATACAACTATCAACACCTTGATTAGTCGTGGTGGTTATACCTTAACCGATACGGCCAATTATAAAAATACATTTATAGGACGCTCTTCGGAAGGTATTTTTGAGATTAATATTAGCGAAAATACGCTTGAGGGATCGGCAAGTTCGATAGGTGCAGAATTTTTAAACGGAAGCTATATTAATGGCTTTGGTAACAATCCGAGGTTTTATGTGGTGCCAAGGTATATCGATAACCATTTTGACACGGATACCGATATCAGGTTAAAAAAGGGTTTTGATTTTACACTGCCCGAAAAACCAATGTGTATCAAGTATAGCAATGTAACTTACCGAAATCCGGGGCAAAAATTAAGCCCTTATTTAAGCAATAACATCATCATCTTCAGATTAGCGGATATGCAATTACTAAAAGCAGAAATTGCACTTTACAAAGGTGATGCCGCCACTGCAACTACGATTATTAATAACTTTAGAAAAAGGAACGATCCAAACCCTGTATTGGTAGATGCTGGCTTATCAGTAAGCGAGGTAATGGACAAATATATTGTAGAACGTGGAAAGGAAATGTTTTTGGAAGGGCACTTGTTTTATGATTTACTGCGTACCCGGAGATATGGATTTATTATTGATTGGCTTCCTGAGACGAGGTTTAGAAAAGAAGGCTTTTACTGGCCGTTAGATCCTGCCTTATTCAGAAACAATCCGTATCTGAAACAAACTACTTATTGGTTGGGTAAAGTGTAATTAAATTGATCTTAAGATTAAAAATCATGAAAAATAATATTTTAATATATATATGTATAGCCTTAACTGCCTTATCGGCATGTAAAAAGGACGATTATAAACGTGATGGAGGGCCAAGTAATGCCTATGTAGATATGACTACGTACGATTACTTAAAATCTAACCGCAATTTTGATTCGTTGGTTAAAGTTATCGACAAGGCTGGTTTAAAAGATGCTGTAAATGGCGATGTTACCTTTTTTGCTACCACCAATTATAGCATTGCCGATTATGTAAAGGCAAAGAAAAATCAGAAAGCAATTGAAACACAAAATGAGAATTTTAACTTCGGAATTAAGGATATACCGTCACAGGAACTCAGCGATTCTTTAAAAACGTATTTATTTGCTGGAAAAATAAACCGGGATCAGATTACGCTTGGAGGCAAATTATACAACAGCATGCTTGGTGTAATTCCAAACGTCCAGTATATGATAAAATTCAGGCGTTCTTATGAATACGGTCAGTATATAAATTACGTAGATTATGTTACTTATACTAAGGTGATTGGTACACGTGATGATAAAGAAGCCGATGTGAATGCTATACCCGAAAATCAAAAAGATAGAGCCGCGGATGTTCAAACTTCCGGCATCGTAACCAAAACCGGAATTGTTCATGTTTTAACTGGAAATCATCGTTTGTTCTTTAATGCACAACCTTTAGGGAATTAAACCATAAATATTATCAAATATGAAAGTTAAATATATTTTAGGCCTACTATTCTTATTAAGCATATATGCCTGTACAAAAATTGAGAAAGGTTTCCAAAGTGATGGAATTCGTTATAAAGACAATGATATTTTTGCAAAAAGGGGATTAAGCCTTTTTCAGTCTGATAGAATTAATGCTGATGGATCTACACCTCCTTACACCTTTAAAATGTTAAACCTGAGAAAAGAGGACGGCTCTCCGGCACCGGCTGAATTTTCAAAAGAATACGAAATTTTGGTGTTTAAAACAGGAATGAATTTTGATCCGGAAACAGATGTTACGCGTGAACAACTGGATAAAAAGAGAGAGTTGGTTAAGCGGTTACCCATGTACTTTAATGAAAATAGCGGCCAGCTTAGCTTTAATAGAGCTTCGGCTAATTTGCCATTGGGCAGATATATTTTTGATGTAGAGATGACCAACGTTACCGGCACCAAAATTTTCCCTAAAATTGCTACAATCAATGTGGTAGATCCGGGTATCGATGATTTATTTGTGATTACAGATAATGTTGCTAACGGTTTTAATGATGTTACAGGTGTTGCAACGCCAATGAAAAACCCAACAATTACCTGTACCAAGGTATCTAACGAGGGCGCCCGCGCCATTTTAAAGATGGTAGATAAAAACGGAAAGGTTTTTAACCCCAAAGCAGGCGAAATTATAGCCAGGGGAGATAGGCCAATTTTTGAAAATTACGCCAAATTTAATCCTGTTATTCAAACCGATACCGCCATGATCTGCGATTTTGAGGTAGCACCGTTTCCTTTAACAAAATATGTTACACCAACTACCGATTGGGGCTTCTTAATGTATTACAGAATACCAAGTACCTTTATAAAGTCAATAGATGGCTTTCCTGCATCGCCAGGTTTTTCGGTAAATCCAAGATGGTCATGGCAATTAAAACTTGAGGGAACTTATGTTATACAAGTAAAATTTCCAGACGTTATCAAAAAATAGAAATAGTTAGTTAATTTTATTATTAGAAAAGGGCAATCACCGGATGGTATTGCCCTTTTTTGATGGGAATATATTGCTGCACAGCCAATATATGGGATAGACCGCAATAGAGGAAGCACCTGCATTTACCGTATATTTGCACCGAATTTAATGCAAATGAAAAGAATACTCTTAGCTGCCCTTCTCCTATCCTGTTTAAATACCAGTGCCCAGATCATCAGAAAGCGAACCACGCTTTTAATGGGCGGCCGTTTCGACATTACCATTTCTGCTCAGGATTCACTTTCGGCCGAAAACAATATTGATACCGTTATTGCAGAGATAAGCCGGATAGAAAATCTTATTTCTGATTGGAAAAGCACTTCGCAGGTTTCGGCAGTAAACCAGAATGCAGGCATTGTACCTGTAAAAGTAGACGCTGAAGTATTTGCCTTAACCGAGCGTGCCCTTGCGCTTTCCAAGGCCACTGGAGGGGCTTTCGATGTTAGTTTCGCCGCGATGGACCGCATCTGGAAGTTTGATGGCTCTATGACTAAAATGCCTTCGCCTGAAGAGATTAAGCGATCGGTAGCAAAAGTAGGCCACCGGAACATTATCTTAAACAAACAAAACTCCACCATTTTTTTAAAGTTAAAAGGAATGAAAATTGGCTTTGGTGCTTTGGGAGAAGGTTATGCTGCCGATAGGTGCCGTGAGATGATGCTGGCCAAAGGTATAAAAGCCGGTATTGTAAATGCATCGGGCGATATGAGTACATGGGGCAAACAACCCAATGGCGACGACTGGAGCATCGGCATTACCAATCCGATGAAAGAAGATGCACTATTGGCTGTAATTAAGCTCAAAAAGAATGCTGTGGTTACCTCGGGCAGTTACCGCAAATATGTAGTTTTTAAGGGCAAAAGATACGCTCACATTATTAACCCGGCAACTGGTTATCCCGCTACAGGCTTAATTAGCGTAACGGTATTTGGGCCGAGTGCCGAAATGGCGAATGGTTTAAGTACCTCGACCATGGTTTTGGGTAAAATTGCCGGCGCCCGGCTAATAAAAAAATACCCGCAATACAGTTACATCATCATTACCGATAAAGGCGAAATATTAACCTCCGGGGATATTAAGTTACCAAGCCATGCAATTGGCAGGTAGTAATAAATAAATCCTCAAAAGAAGGTCGTCATCTCGACTGAAGCGTAGCGGAACGGAGAGATCTTTAATCAGATTTAGCTTCGCTGAGCACTGCGTGGTTCTCGACTTGGCTTCTCTCCGCTCCGAATGACAAATTACCTAATAAAAATCGGTTAACACCTGGTTTCGCGATTGATAAAATGACAATGGATGCCCGGTTTTTTCCTGGCATATTTCTTCCAGTATCTGTACAATATCTTTTTGCATCGCCAGCGATCCGCAGATCATTACTACCGCTGATTGCGTGAGACTTTCGGCTACAAAATTGGCTTCGGCACGAATCAGGTCGCTTACGTACTGCTTATTCCCTTCGCGCGAGAAAGCAATTTTAAGGTCGCTCACCTTTGCGTGGGTATGCATTTCGGTTAAAAACTGCTGAAAGGGCTCGAAAGATGAATTTTCCCTGAAACCACAAAACAAATAACAAGGTACTTTAGCGGCATTCTGGTTAATCATCCCTAAAAACGGGGCAATACCGGTACCATTCGAAATCATAATCACCCTACCCGCCTTTGCAGGGAAATGAAAATGTGGGTTTTTAACCACTTTGGCTTTCAAAACAGCTTCAGGTTTAAGATCATGTAAAAAACCAGATCCCAAGCCATCGGGATGCAAACGCACACTCAGTTGTATGGCATTATCGATCACGCCTATTGAATACAACCGTTCGCGGTGATCGTTTGCCGGATAAATAGCCAGTAAATCGCCTGATTTTGCTTTTAGTTTACCAACAGCATTCAACTTAACCTGAAAAACACCCTCTTTTTTAGTTTCGCCTGTATTTGATTGAATGATGAAATTTTTTAACTTTTTAGGCTTCGCTGGTTTTTGAGCTGAAAGTACATTCACCTCAATGCCACTCATTTGCGACCAGGCCTCTTCCCACAACTGTAAATCCTGTGGCGATTTATCGTTCACCGTATGGATATCGATCAGCGGAGTGGCCCAGGCCTCTTTAGCAAGGAGGTTATGCACATCGAAGGCGAATTTGCAAAAATCGGGGTATGCTTTTGATCCAAATCCCAACACGGCATAATGAAGCGCTTGCGTTTGTGGCGTATCGATTATCTTTTGCAAAAAGCGGCTCCCGTTTGAGGGTGCATCGCCGAGCCCATAGGTGGAGGTAAAAATAATCAGCTGTTCTGCTTTAGGGAAAACCGTATAATTGTTCAGCGTTGTGATGTACGAGATTTTGCCCTGCTTAAGCAACAATTTATGGAGGTCAGCGGCATAGCCCTGCGTGCTGCCGTTTTCTGATCCGATTAAAATAATATGCGTAGCCTCTACAGCCTTGTATTTGTTTTTACTGCGTTTCGATATACGTTTTAACGTAATGGCAAAACCCGAATAGATAAAAAACAAAATCCCGATCGATGATATGCCCAATACCACCGCCCAAAGCACATTGGTTCTGCCCGTGTGGATATCGAGACTTAAATTACTAAGCAATAAAGTGAAGGGATATTTGTTTTCGGCCAGCACCTCGCCAGTAAGTTGGTTTACCGCTATTTCGCGGTCTTTAAGTGTCAAGATAAAATAATCCTCTACATCTTCTGAAAAAGGAAATTCGATTGACTGTACTTCGGCCAGGCTGATATTCTTAAAAACTGTAAAATCTTTCAGGCTTTTTACCGGAGTAGCTTTAAGCTTATCGAGGTTAACATCAACACTGGTTTTAACCGTTTTTAAAATCCCCAGTGTATTTAGCGAAAGATAAGTACCGCTAATGGCAATAATCAGAATAGGAATGAGTAAAATACGGCCTAAAATTACGTGGTAATATTGCGAAAAGCCATCCTTTTGTATTTTGGAAAAAAAACGCCTGATGCCCCTTTGCCTTTGAATGGTAAGCAAAATACCTGAAATGGCAATGAGTGACAGTAAAAATGCAGTTAAACCAATAAAAAAACGACCGGTTTCGTGCAGGAAAAGCGAACGGTGCAAAGTGGTTACCCACTGAAAAAATTCGTTCTTTTTACCAGGTGTGCCTAAAATAGTACCCGTTTTAGGATCGATATATGCTTTTACATCATCGCCATTGTTATCAATGGCCTGCAACAATACAAATTGACCATTCTCTACAGTTATGCTGGTAATTTCACTGTATTTGCTTTTAAGAATGGGGATAACCGTGGCAACATCGGTATTTTGGAGCTTAGCAACCCCGTAAGGTTTCATTTTTTGGCTGATTGGCTCAGCAGAAAGGATAATGCCCGTAACGGAAGCAAGCAATAGAAAAATAAAAGAAGATACAGCCAGGGTTAAGTGACTGTATCTCCAAACTTTAGTAGTCATAGTTTTAACTGAATTTTAATTCGCGCTAAAACGTACGTATCTGATAAATCCTGTTCCATCAGTTTTGGCCGAAAGTGCCTCAGTAGTTAATGGGATTTCAAGATCTTTAACGAAATATTCTTTGTCTTCAACAGCAGTTTCGAAACGCAGCTTGTAACCGGCATTGATTTTAGCTTTTTCGATTTCGATAACTGAAACACCACGGTCGCCGCCTGTTAACGATGCACCAGTAACCGCACTGATATTGGTTGGTTTCTGCGCGTAAAATTTATGCCACTCTTTTAAGCTGTTGTACCATTTTTTATCAGAACCTAGCACATAAAGCGTTTTGTTGTACTGTCCTTTAGCATCTACCAGCGAAATAACGATGTAGGCACCTTCGCCCATATAGCTCTTCATCTGGATCATGCATTTGTATTTCGCGGCAGCTTGTGCATTGGCTTGTGTTCGTTTAAAAAAGGCAAGCGCACAAAAAAGTAGTGTTATTTTAATTAAGTTGTTCATATTCTATTTTAAAAAGCTTAGTGATACATTTCCTTTGCTTAGCGATTCGTTTTCGCTGGCCAGGTCAAAAGCACTCTCGTCGAAACTGGTTTTGGCTTCTTTTTTAGCACCAATGGTTAAAAGGTATTTTAGCATCACATCATCTTTAGAGATCATTGCAGCTTTATGCAAAGGGGTTATGCCTTCTTTGTTTGGGCTGTTTACGTCAATTTTGAAATCCTGCACACGTTTTACCAAACTTAAATCGCCTTTGGCAACGGCTAAATGGTAAAGTGTATTGCCGTTTTTCTGTGCTGCAGCCAGGTCGAAACCTTTGGCCTGCAACAATTTAAGCTTACCTTCAAATTCTTCAGCTTTAGAAGGTCCGCCGGCATTGAAACCACGGCCTGCCTCTGCACTGCTATACGATTGGATCAGGTAGTAAGCCAGGTTATTACCGTCTTTATCAGTTGTTTTTAAATCGGCACCTTTACCAAGCAAATAAGCTACCACTGCAGGCGAATTACTGTTAACCGCCATAGCCAGGGCACTTAGTCCTTTGGTATTTACCTGGTTAATGTTTTTCACTTTTGGCAATAATAAAGCCAGTACTGCTGTATCACGGTTGGTGGCAGCAGCATACATTAAAGGTGTGTTGCCATCGTTATCAGCCTTGTTAACATCAACACCTGCTGTAATAAAATGGGCAATAATATCATTTTGTTTAGGTTTACGAACCAGGGCGTGCAATACGTTGCGGCCTTCTTTATTGGTATTGGTTGGCTTAATTTTTAAGCTCTCCAGGTATTGGTAAACTTCAATACCGTTACTGCCTCTGCGGCTGCCTTCACTTGCTGTTATTAAGGCCGACTGATCAACAGGGATGCCTTTTGCAAGTAAAGCTTTAAGCGCTTCAATATTACCACTTCTGGCTACATAACCGAAAGCATTTAAACCATCTGCATCGGTACTTTTTAAATCAAGTCCTTTACCAACGAAATAATCGGTGAGTTTAAAATCCTTATCGCTGCCAATCGCTAAAAGCAAAGCATTTGCTCCGCTACTGTTTACATCGGTTTTTAAATTGGTACCATTGGCTAAAAGTAAGTCGTAAATTTTGGTGTTTTGCTGACCGGAACCGGCTGCAAAAGTTAATGCAGTAACGCCATGGCTATCTTTTAAGCCTACGTTAATGCCTTTTGATAAGAGGTAACTTAATATTTCGTCGTTCCCCCTGTTTGCTGCCCAATGTAAATAAGTACGGCCATCGTGCGTAAGCTTGGTTACTTCGTTTCCGGGCTGAACCAACAGATATTTAATGGTTTCGTTGGGTGCTTCGGCATTAATGGCCATCACTACCGGATCGAAGCTCGAACCGTTTAACTGGGCAGGATTTGCTCCTTTTTCGATTTCTGCTTTAACACTGTTTACATCTGGTTTGCCTTGCCAAAAAGCCTGATCGAGCAAGCTGTTTTTTTGTGCCTGTGCAGAAACAGACCATAATAAAGTTAGGCCTAGTAAGAGTTTTTTCATTGTTTGGGATCTACTGATAAGATTTAACGCCCAAAACTAACAAGAATTAGTCTAAATAAAAACCCAACTAGCGATTTATTTGCAGAAAATCAACAAATTTTGAAGGAATGAATTAGCGAAGGAGTAAGTGAAGGATTGAATTAGTGAATGATCGAATGACTTTAAATTCACTCATTCAAAATTCCAGCACTCAATCACGAATAAAAGAATGATAGAATTAGCGAATGATCGAATGACTTTAAATTCACTCATTCAAAATTCCAGCACTCAATCACGAATAAAAGAATGATAGAATTAGCAAATGATAGAATTGAAGAATAATTGAATTAGTGAATGATTGAATGGTTTTAAATTCCAACTTTCAAACATTCCAACCTTTCAACCTTCAAACCTTCAAGCCTTCAAACCTTCAATCACTTTTAAGCGTAGCGGTCGGCGGTGCGTGTTTTAACTACGTGATAATGACCGGAAACTTTAAAGCGGCGAACTTTGAATACCAGCTCGGTTTCGCGTTTGGCTAAGGCATGAATACCGGGTGTAAAACGTTGTTTAAAGCGATCGGGACAGGTATCTTTGTGGCAAACCACTTCGTAATTTTTTTCGTTCTCTACAATAACTTCCTGCACATACTCGGGCCACTGTTTTTTAATGAGCTTGGGCAGCCAGCTAAACTGTTGCATGGCAATCAGGTCGCCCATACCTTTAACCACGTCTTCTGGCATCTGCTCCCCTACAGTCTGTTTCCAGCCGTCGTTTTCATCCTGATCTATAATGCCAACCACATCACTTCCCGAAAGCACCAGCCAGGGGTCGTTCATGTTTACGCGCATCAGCTGATAGGCGGTATTGGCTAAAAATTCGTGTTCAAATGAGTAAGAGAGCTCAATCATAATCTTTTTTATTTCAGTTTTTTATGGGCAGGTTATTCAACCGCATCAATGTTTCTATGGTACCCGAAAAGCGTTTCATCGATATCGGTTTACCCAGATAACATTCAAAATCCGAGTTGGTTTCCTTTACATCGTGCTCGAGGTTGGAAGAGGCATAAATAATAAACCTCGCCTTCGACCTCAGGTGCGCTGAAAGTTCAGTACCCTGCATCCCATCCATATCGATATCCAAAAAAAGGAAATCAACTTTATCGCCTGCACTTATGCTTTCCAGGGCATCAATCGGGTTGTTAAAATTATTGGTTACTCTTAAAAAGCGGGTGTCGTTAATGTAATCCGTCAACACATCAATAGCATGTTGTTCGTCATCAACAATCGCACAAGTGTAATACATATGAATAAGTTAAGATAGACAATACAAATCTTGTTAATGTCTGTCTAATTTACAACACCTGTAGCAAAAAAGGGTAAAATTACGGTAAGCAACCGTACCTTAAAAGCCAACCCTCAACACCCATAAGTTGTAAGTGCTTATACTCAATCCACGCAAAAGCACTAAAAAAAGCCACTTACCTGTAAGATAAGTGGCTAAGTATTTAAAGTTTAATTTTCACAAAATACAGTCGATTACGATCTACTGCATTGGTTAAAGGCAAAATCTTCTGTGCAAATCCGCTTGCCCCATTGTCTACCACGCCGAAATCATCGTCATTCGAAATTACAAGGATATTGCCGGGAAGTAATGCTAAACCTTCGGCTTTATCGTGTGGATATACTTTTGGCAAATCTTTCAGTAAATCCAAAACCAGTGTTTTGGTTACCGGCACAACGCCTGCAGTACTTAAACCAGCCGCATTGTTAAGTTCCTCGACAGTTTTTCCGCCGTAAAGTTTACCTGTAGCACCATCTGCTGCATCTGAAATATCGGTTGCGCCACTGATATCGATTTTAAACACTTTTTTAAAGGCTGCCGGATTGGTTGCTGCACCGCCAAAAAGCCCGTCGCGCTCTATAGTTAAAAATGTAGTACTGTTTACTGCAACAATATCACTCACCCCGGTTAAGGATACATTATCCATCAGGTAAGCGTATTGTTTGGTTGCTCCGGTTGCAATATCGAAAGTTAAAATACGCAGCACTATCGAATTTGCTGTAGCCGCTTTAGTGGGGTTATACATCGGCGACTGCATCATACCTACCAAAGTTTTACCATCTGGCGTAATGGCTAGTCCTTCCATCCCGCGATTGGCTCTCCTATTGGCGAATACAGCCGGAATTTTACGTCCACCGGTTCCGGTTCCAAAGGGGTTAATGCGCTCAATGGTTTTACCTGAAGCATCGAAGTGGGCAATATGTGGCCCATATTCATCGCTAATCCAAAAAGAACCATCTGCAGCCCATACCAAGCCTTCAGAGTCAATCCCATCAGCACTGGGTGCAATTACCTGTCCGTTTAAATCGTAGGCAATCTCGCCCGATGCGCCCATACCTGCTGGGTTTGGAAGACCGTTGAGTTTGCCACCCGCAGCATTTTTCAGCTCGATTACCTGTTCCAATACCAGTTTACCATCTTTTAGCCTGAATTTACCAATCTGCGGATCAAAATCAGGCTTACCGATAATGATAGAATTGGCCAGTTGTCCGGCAACGTTCGATCCCCTATCGGTAAGCATGTAAAAAACATCGGGTGCATTTGGGTCGATGGCAACGGCCGAACCAAAACCACCATTATACACTTTTACACCAGCTGCAGTGGTAAATAAAACCGAAGGATCTGAAACTTCGGCCACATCGGGATAGCTGATCGCTGTGGCAGGTTCTTCGTGATTCTTTTTGCAGCTTACCATACTGATGGCTGCTGCTGTAAATAGGACAAGTAAATCTTTTTTCATTTAATCGTTTGTTTAAAAACAAATGAACCAAGTGAATATGAAACTACTGTTAAGCCTGCAACAAGAATCTGATTTTGACCAGAACTGCTTATTTAATATGTTCGGTTATAAAATTGCAAACCAAACTGGCCGGCAAAAACAAAGCCGCTGTTCTGCTAAAACGGGCAATGTTTAGCCCACAAAAATTGCCTTTAGTATCAAATACCGGGCTGCCATTTAAATCGGGAGTTACTGCCAGATCGTGTGCATACACTGCGCTAAATCCATCGCGCCGGACCGATTTACCACCAGCAAACTTTTCGGCCGGATGGTTTGAACTGCCCTGCCCTATTCCGGCAAGCTTTACGGTTTTAGCGAAAGGTTTCCCTTCCCTCGTCCAGTTTAGTGTAATTTCGTCATCAGGCCAGTACTTCGCCATAAAAGGTACAAAATCGGCCGATTTAGCAATCGCCTGCCCATCTATGCTTACCAGCTCATCGCCCATTTTTAATCCGGACAGCTCGGCGGGGCTTGCGGCTTTAATAAGCGAAAACACCACCGGACTGGTATTATAAACTACCATTGCTCCAAAGTAAGGCATAGCCGATACTTTCGGCAAGTTTAGCGGCGTACTGCTCCAAACACTCTGCAAATAAATTGCATCGTACTTTGCTGTAAACAGCAATTGCCCGACAGGGTTTTCGCTGATTACCGGTTTTATCGCTTTCAGATCAATCCCTCCCTGAATGGCTTCGTTCAAACCCAACAATATCAAATCGTTCTCTTTATCACGGGCAATTACCGACAGATTAAGCGTTTTATCCTTAAATTTTAGACCAATGGCTTCACCAATCATGCTGTTTTTGGTAACCAATACCTGTTTGTGCATTCCTACAACATCTGTTAGGTTAAAAAGTGTAGCGCTAACCGTTTTCATTTCGCCATTTAACCTGCTGCTGACTTCAAAACTGGTATTTTTAAATTTTGGACTAAACTTTACTTTACTGAAATCAATCTTGCCACTTTCGGTATCTTTTTTAATCTGCGCGGCGAGGTTATCGGCATTAAATAAATCGCTTTGATCGGGGAACGCTGTATAAATTTTCTCCTGTTGCAAAGCCGACCAATATTTACGGTACAAATCAACAGGAATTTCGAAGTTCATGTCTTCAGCTACATCAATGGCACTGTGTAAGCCAATTACCCGCCCTAAATAATCGAATAAGGGGCCGCCTGAGTCGCCGGGTTCCATTTTACAGGTTGACTGAATGAAACCATAGGTGTTTTTCACCTCGGCAATCTTCCCCAGTCTTAAGGTGGGCAATTTCTGATTTAAACTTTCCGGATAGGCAATGCTGAGGCACATTTCATTTTTAACAAGGCTTTGCGAATACCCCATTTCGGCGTAAGGCCAGCTGCCTTTGGTTAAGATCTTCATCATGGCCACATCTGGTGCACCCGGAGTTTCTTTCACTTCAATTTTACCCAAAGCTTCGGCAATGGCTTCGCGACCATCGGTAAAAAAAACTTTGTAATTACGGCCGGGCTGTACGGTATGTGCAGCCGTTAAAATATACCCATCGGCACTTACCACTACGCCACTAAACTGTGCAGAGTTACGTTCGTTACGGGTAGTATCAAAGCCCCACATCCTGACGCTTGCGGGGTAAGCCTTTTTAACTGCAGCAGAAATGATGCTTGCTACCTTTTGCTGTGCAAAAACATTTGTAGAAAACAGCAACACGCATAAGGCCAGCAGCCTAAAATATCTCCTCATATAATATGTTAGTTTTTATTGTTCTTTAAAAAAAGAGGCTATCCAACTTGCGGACAGCCTCTGAGCGTTATAAAATAGGTGGACGATTAATTCTTAAATATTTCGGCCAGTTTTTTATTTAAAGGTTCGCCCCTTAAACCATTGCCGATAATTGTTCCGTCACGATCAACCAGGAAACTGGCAGGCACAGCCCTAACACCATATAAACGACCTACTTCGTTGTTCCAGCCTTTTAAATCGGAAACATGCAACCAGGGCAAACCATCTGTTTCAATGGCTTTTAACCAGTTTTCTTTCACATTATCCAACGAAACCGATAAAATCTGGAAGCCCTTATCTTTATACAGGTTATACTCTTTAACCAGATTAGGGTTCTCGGCACGGCAAGGACTGCACCAACTTGCCCAAAACTCAACCAATACTACTTTACCCTTTAAACTTTCTAAAGAGACTGGTTTTCCCAGCACATCGTTCTGTGTAAACAAAGGTGCTTTGGCTCCAATAGCCGTTATGCCATTGGCTGCAATGCGTTGCGCAAGTTCTTTTCCCAGATCGGTAGCACGCAATTCTTTACTTAAGGCATTGAATACAGGTTCTACTTTCTTTACATCTACTTTTGCCCCTGCCGACTCAGACAGAGCCACTAAACCAAAAAATGAATTGGGATGGTCTTTTGCAAACTGAAACTGTTTCTCCTCGCGGGCTTTGATGTTGTTGCGGTAACGGGTATCAACCGCTTTCATATAAGCCGGATCTTTTTGCTGCTCTGGTGTTCCGCTATTGAAATCGGCATTTACGGCTTTGGTTAGAGCCATAATGGTACCGCCAATGGTTTTGTTGTAAGCAGCATATTCGTTATATACTTTCGAACCGGTAAAGCTTGCATTATCTAACGAATCTTTTGAGCTGATTAAAACCTGCTCTTTACCAAAGTAGAAATAGATTACATCGCCTGTGTAGACTGCGCGTTGTTTGCCTCCACCGGTATGATCGAGTGCCATACGGGCATAAGCTATACCAGAAACATGACCGATAAAGCGGAAAGTTCCGTTTACCACTACAGTCGAATCTTCATGGCCCACGCCGTTGTCCATATAATCGATGTAAGCTTTTGCCGGGGCATTCAGGTTGCCTATTTTGCCGGAAAGGCTAAAGTTTGGTGTTTGCGCCGAGGTTAAAACCGGGAATAATAAGGCCAATGCGGCTAATTTTATAATTTTCATTTGTTCGTTCTTTATGGTTAAAATTTCCACGTGCGTGGCTTTTAAAAAGCTACGCACATGGAATAGGGTTATTTTCTGATTGCGATGTCAACAGGAGCACCTGGAATGCCTTCGATCTTTTTAATGAATACGCCGTTCATTCCGGTAGCTATGTTTAGAAAGGAAACAGTCTGTTCTGTTCCTACCATCAACGTTTCTTCGTCTTCGCTAAGTTTTAGCATGGAAATCGTTTTCCCGGTAAAGCTTGTAGCCAGTTCTCTGAGTTCTTCATTTACAGGATTGTACCGGTAAACTTTACTGCCATTGGCAATATAAATTACCCCATTTTTAGCACCGCTCCATTTTGTATTTTCGTTGATCAACTCTTGACGCACAAAAAGGCGTTTATGCTGAGGGGTAAAAGTAAACGGACCATTAAACTGAACATTAAACTTAAGCTCGTAAATCTTTCCGTCGGTTCCCTTGCAAAAGGCAAAACAATCTGCGTTATTGAGCTGCTCTAAATGAACAAGATCCATACCTACATTGGTAGGATCGAAAGCAGTTGTTGTGCTAACCGAGTATTGGGTACCAAAATAAACAGGCGCTCCATATAGATTGATTCTGACAAATTGTTTCCTGTTCCGGTCGAAACCAATAAAATAAGTGGCCGATTGCGTAAAGCTCATTACAAAGGAGGAAGCCAATTCATAATCGCCATCAGCAGGTAAACCAAACATACCATAGGTAGCAGCCTGATCCCAGGTGCTGGTGGTGCCTCCGTAAAATTTGCCATTTACCACGCCCATCATTACCCCCTGAGGGTGTGATATCAGGGAGCCGACTTCAAGATTATCAGGTGTGGTAAAAAAGTTATTCTTAAGTGTATTGGGGTATTTCGGATCTTCCTGCATGGTATTTGGCTCCAGCCTGATGCCTCCGTTTTTTGTAATAATCCAATAGCCTAATAAGGTACCTCCGGTAAATGTATTTCTAAGCAGAAATAAATTTGTAGGGTTTGGAGGCAGATCCTTGCCTTGCATGGCCCTGTATAAACGCGCCTGCACACTGCCGTCAGGTTTTACAAATGAAAACTGCGTTGTTCCGTTTTCTATACTCAACACTGTTGTACCGCTGGCAAATTCTGTCCCGCCATCTATATAAAACTTATGGAAATATTTCATTCCGTTGGCTTTATTGAATACGGTTAAGCGGGCAGCATATCTTTTAGCCTGCAAACCAAATATGATTTTTAATGCGGGCCCTTTATAAAGCACATCGTTTCCTTCAATTACACTGATTCGCCATTCAAGGTCTACATTGGCAGCATCAGTACCTTCTATATTTGGTTTGATGATCAGACTATCGCCCACACTTGCTGTATAAACAGAATCGAGATTAATCACCTTAGGCTCGACAGGCATATTGATATCGTAATTACCCAGGTCTTTATGACATGCGGCAATAGATACCACTGCTATAATTAGCAATATTATTTTTTTAATATCCATGTTTTTATATTTAAATAACCTCATTGCCGTTTTCATCTATAAAATAGTATTTACCATTTTGCATATTTTTCCGTAAAAGTGTTTTTTTGGACGGATTTTTTTTGTTGTAGAAATAGTACCTATCTGTATTGCCAGCAGTTACCTCTTCAATCACATATCCTTTTGCTTCATTTTTGGTAACCCAATTAAAAGGATTGTTTAACATCGTGGTTAACAGGCCTATATAATAGAGGTTCTTTGGTGCATCCAAACCGTCAGTTGAGAGTGAGGTCTGTCCGGTTACCAGAATGAACAATTCATGTTTGGTTCTCGAATAAGGGGGAAGCGGCCAGGTATCCCACCAACCTGGTTTTTCCAGTTTGGCCGAGAATACGACTTTCGCCCTAATGAGGTAAGGGTTTTCGATGCCCAGATCGGGTGTACCTGTTAATTTGATCAGTATCGAAACCGATCTGTTTTCCAGTTCCTTATCCTTATTATAAATTACCAATGGAATGTATCCTATTCCCCTGTTAGGAAGAATGGAATATTGGGGTTTTAGTGCTTCATAATGAACGCCAACAGTGGCTGTAGAAGAATCAGCATCTACCCGTGCACTAAACTTCCTGTCTTCTACGGTCCTGATTCCTGATAAACGCACCGGTAGCCAAACGGTATCCTGAGCTAATGTAGGGTTATAGGCAAAAGTTCTTACGATACTATCTTTATCACCATTATAAATATCGAAATAAACATTGGCGTTGTGATCAAAACGCATCTCTTCTGCTTTTTTGCAGGAAGCAAGGCAGAATACCGCGAATATTAATATATATTTTTTCATAATTTGCTATTCAAAAATTTCACATGTTTTATCTGCCACCATAAACGATTTCATCGTTAGGCAGTGGAAGTACGAAAATATTATCGGAAGGAGGAATAATTACGCCGGTTTGCCCTACAATACCCCTATTTAGCCTTTTGTACATATAAAACAACTGCCCTTCTGCCAGCCATTCTTTACGTGCATCTTTAAGTAGCTCTTTTAATAAATCTTCTTCACTGTTTATAGATAAAGGATCGCCAATTTGTCTGGCTTCCCGAACCTGTGTAAGGTAATTGACTGCGGTTGCAGGATTGGTGGAGTACGAACACTCGGCAGCAATGTAATACATCTCACTCAGCCTGATTGCAGGTGCCATAAGGTAATGTAGATTTGCATTCGCCTCTGCACTTAAGGGGTTTCTGCGGTATTTAACAATATCATAAGATCTCGACGATTGATTTGAAGTAGCAGATAGCCAGTATTTGTAGCGCGAATCACTTGCGCCAGCTGTTGCCTTTTCATAGATATAATCAGCAGCATCCTCAATTAAATAAAATCCTCTGGTACCACTTTGAAACCAATTGTCTTTTATTTCTTTTGCAGCACCAGGTATATACCATCCGAAAACAAGTTCCTTGTAAAGGATACGGTCTTTTTTTGAATCTTCAAAAGCCTCAAAATCACTTTTTGCTGTCCATGGGAATTTTTTAGAATCGATTACCTCTTTAGCATTTAACAAGGCTTTCACTTTATCATTTTTATAAAGGTAAACCCTGGCCAATGTTCCGCATACTGCATAATAATTCATACGGTGTCTTCTGTTCTGTAAAAAAAGACTAGCGTTTTTCTCCTCTGTATTTTTTAGTGTATCGCTAACCAAAGGGTAGTTTACAATGTAACCGGCGCTCCGGATGGGATCTGCTGTTAAAAGCTGTTTTGACTCTTCAAGATCTTTGATCATTAACTCGATGGCTTCCGACACAGTAGACATAGGCGTAATTTCCTTTGTGTACTTGCTGGCATACGGAATTCCTTTTGCAGCAGGGTTTCGCAAATACGATGGCGCAAAAAGACGCAGTAAGTCAAAATGTAGGTAGGCCCTTAATGCAAGTGCTTCTCCTTTTACAATGGCATAATTTGAACCGGTAAAAACATTCCTTTTCGCATCAACATTTTCAAGGATCAAATTACAGTTTACAATGGAATTGTATAAACCAGCCCATATTTTATCCTTCCGTTTGATAAACTCGCCATGTTTATAATTGTACAATGAGGTCTGCCTGTAATCCTGTCCGTCATCACGCATCGAAAAATTTTGCGCCAATACTTCGGTTGTACCGAATGTAAGTTCTTTACCATAAAGATCTGATTCGGTACTGCGGTTATACACGCCATTTATTGCCTCCATGAAACCGTTTTCGGTACTGAATAAAATTGGGGCGGCGATTTCTGATTCCGGCTCAATTTCCAGCCATTTCTTGCAGGAACTGAATAATCCTGTTACTAAAATAAGGCAGATTAATAATCTAATATTCATGTTTTTTATTTTAAATCTGTGACTAAAAAGTTTAAAAAGCTGCTCTAACAGAAAAGGTTAAACTCCTGGTAAACGGGTAATTAATACCTCTTTCTTCTTTAACCGACGACCAGCGCACCAGGTCGTTTGCAGTTACCTGGAACATCAAACTTGACATTGATAGTTTGGATGCTATTTTTTTACTCATGTCGTAAGAAAGGTTGACTGATTGAAGGTTGATCAGATTATCAGGTTGTATAAATCTTGAACTTACATCGGTCTCGCCGATATCAGCTATATTTTTGTAAAAAGAGAGGCCACCAGACTTCTTCCATTTTTCTTCAAACACGCGGCTGTCAACGTTATAGCGTGGATCTGCATTTTCAACACGCTCTACCAGGGTTAAATTATATTTGTCGCCTCCAAAAAAGGTTTGAAACTGCACATAAAGACTAAATCTTTTGTAGTTAACCGTTCCACCAAAGTAACCGCTCACTTTAGGGTTAGGATCGCCAATTACAACGTAATCGCGCTTATCATAATCGTAGGTTATGCTGCCGTCTTTTTTGAGGTATAACTCACGTCCGTTTTCCGGATCAATACCCAATGAACGTACGCCATAAATAGCATTAAAAGGTTGTCCTTCGCTAAAACGAAGTAATGGAATACCCCTGTAGCCGCCATCTCCAGGTTTTACTGACTGCAATTCATCGGCCCTATCGTTATATTTCTTTAAGGCATTCGAGATCCTTACCACCTTATTTCTGTTGGAAACCATACTGGCATTCAGGTTTACCGACCAGTCTTTGCTCCTCACCGCATCTATTGTAAGTCCTAATTCAGCTCCTTTATTCTCCATGTCTCCAAGGTTTTCTTTATACGACAAGAAGCCTGTTGATGGAGGTAAAGTGATATCGGCCAGAATATCTTTGGTAAACTTCTTGTATACCCTTGGCGTAATCATAATACGGTCTTTAAATAGCCCGATATCTATACCAATATCCGTCATCCGTGTTTTTTGCCAACCCAGGTTTTCATTACCATAACTGTTTACACTCGCACCAATGCCTGATGAATACCAGTTTCCGGTATTATATTTATAAATGGTCCGCGATAAATAGGGATCGAACTCTACAGAACCTGTTAGACCTGTTGAGGCCTTTATTCTCAATTGACTGATTACTTTATTATCCTTAAAGAATTCCTCCTGATGTACATTCCAGCCTAATCCGAACGACCAAAACGGAGCCAACCTGTTGTTTACACCGAACTTAGAAGAACCGTCGATACGAACAGTTCCATCCATCAGGTAACGGTTTTTGTAAGAGTAGTTCATGGTGATGAAAGAACCGAAAAGCCTTGCTTTTTCGAGCTTACTTAATGGTTTTCCATCTTCGGCATATCCCTTGGCAAATCCTATACTGGTAAAGCGGTCGTTCGCAAATCCGATTGCGGTAAATTCTTTTTGATCGCGAAGTTCTGTCCTGGCGTTTACACCTACTAGTGCATTAAAATAGTGGCCGCCTATCTGCTTTAACCAGGTTAACCTGATATTACTGTCCCAATAGGTTTCTTTCATCTCCCTATTTGTATACTCGCCCTTTTCGTCGATTTTATCTGAAGTGTACAGATAATATTTATTTGCCATGGGAGATGTGAATACATCATCGGCGTTTGATCGCGTGGTTATGCTCATCTGAGCCCTTAACCTCAGGTCCTTTGCCACTTCCAGATCGGCAGAAAGGTTATCAATGATTTCAGTATACTTTGATTTATTAAAACTACTTAAACTGGCATCATACAGTGGATTAAACACATATTCTTTTGATCGGTCTTGTTTTTCGTAGACATCTGAAATTCGCATAACCATGCCATTCGCATCTTGCAAAGGATAGTAGGGATTCATCCTTACATAACTTGAAAAATCACCGTATGGCGATTCGGTAGCTCCTACCTGGGTTACAGATAATTCATTTCTAAACTGAATTTTCTTAACGTTGTACTGGAAACTCATTCCACCAGAATACTGGTCTCTTTGCGATCCTTTCATTGCTCCAGGTCTTGTTTGGTAGCGTAGGTTAACATTGTACCGAAAGGCTGATGACCCTCCATCAAGATTTACAGCATGCTTATTCCCGATCGTATTACGTAAGGGTTGAGACAGCCAGTAACTGTTTACACCGCCCACAACATTGGCTTTTTTGTGGTAATAAATTTCATCCAGCTGATCCTGAGATACCTGTTGCTTAGCAGAATTATATAATCCTGCCAGAACTTCATAATCTAGTTTTTGAGCTGCATCTAAAACCTGATAATCGCTTAGATCTGCCGCAGTTAGATTCAATTCGTAGCTGTATTCAACCCTTAGTTTGCCTTCCAAAGGTGTTTTAGTTGTGATCACAATTACGCCATTGGCTGCGCGCGAACCATAGATAGCGGTAGCGGCAGCATCTTTCAATGAGGTAACAGAGGCTATTCTGTTAACATCAAGGTCAAACACTTTCTGCACGCTTACTTCATACCCGTCAAGCATGAAAACCGGCATATTGGCTGTTCCAAGAATTTCATCCCGTCTAAGTACCTGGCCATCGCCACTGGGTAATGCTGAAGCGCCTCTGACATTAATAGACGGAATTCGATTAGGATTTGAGCCAGCAAGGTTATTATCAATCAGTTTAAACGATGGGTCGAATGTGCCTATACTTTGAAGCAAATTTTGCGGATTTACCCTTTTCAGCTGATCTCCGGATATCGTAATGGCATTACCGGTATAGTTATCTTTCTTAATGGCCTGATAACCAGTAATCACCACATCGGTCATCTGCGTCTGTTTAGGCGTGAGCCTAATATTCAGTGTTTTGCCCGCGCTTGCCTTGGCTTCCTGTATTTCGTAGCCCACATAGCTAAAAACAAGTGTAGCGCCTTCGGCAACCGTTACCTTAAACTCGCCTTTCTCGTTGGTTACGCCAATACTGGCGCCGTTTTTTACGGAAATATTAACACCAGGCAAGCTTTCGTCATTGTCTTTATCTACCACTTTACCTTTAACTTCGATCTGGCTGGCTACAGCAAGCGGCTCCAGGGGCTGGTTCTCTTTATTGCTGATGACAATGGTTTTGTTTACAATATTAAAATTGAGGTTTAGCCCTTTTAACGACGAGTTTAAGGCCTCGGTTAGGCTGGCATTTTTTAACTCTACAGTAACCTCGGGCTTGCCTTCTAAAAGCTGACCTTTGTAAAAGAAAAAGTAACCGGTTTGTTTTTTAATCTCCTTAAATATCGTTTTTAACGGAGCTGTTCTACGGGATAGGGTTACAGTTTGCGAAAATGTGGCGGCAGAAATATGCAAAGTGCCGACCAGTAGTAATATAGCAGTCAATTTCATGACCAATAAAAATTTAATCCTTACCCTCCGTATAGCGCATACGGGGTTGTAAAGGGTAGTTAATTTCATACCTTTGTTTTGAATGAGGTTAATAAATAGCAGCTGGGTTTCGAAGCAAGCTGCTGTGTCCAAAATTTCTGCCGGAAGCGTTGCGACGCTTTCGGTTTTTTTTGCGGTACGAAATTAGATTTCAGGTAATTTTTTCATCATACAGTTTAGTTTAATTAGTTGATTAATTGTTTGGTTTATTGCCTTTTTAGTGACGGGCAAAGTCTATCTGGTTTTACTGCCAGATACAGTAAGCACTTTACCTTTGGCATCAATATGAACGTGGTTAAGTTCCAATATTTTGAATACTTCGGATAAATTGCTGTTTCTTGGGATTTCACCCACATATTTTTCGTCGGTTATTTTGCCCTGATATACCACATCGAGGTCGTACCAGCGCGATATTTGCCGCATAATGGTTTTCAAATCGTCGTTATCGAAAGCAAAGAGATCGTTTTTCCAGGCCATTTCTTTATCCACATCCACATCCGGGTTTATGCGGAGTTTTGCATCGGCAAGGTTAAATAGCGCCTGCTGGCCAGGTTTTAGTTTTAAGCTGTTTGCTCCATTCGAAACATTCACGGCACCTTCTAAAAGCGTGGTTTTAACTACTGACTCATCATTATAGGCATTGATATTAAAATGTGTACCCAACACTTCTACTGTTTGCTGATTCGTAACAACCCTGAATGGTCTGTTTTTATCTTTTGAAACTTCGAAATAAGCCTCACCCTGCAGCGATACCCTCCTTTCGTTTTTAGCAAATGATGAAGGATATTTTAAAGTGGAAGCTGCATTTAGCCAAACTTTTGTACCATCGGGTAAGGTTACCTGATATTCGCCACCTCTTGGGGTCGAAATTAGATTGTTACTGATTGTTTGATTGGTGTTACCTGCGGCATCTTTAATAATATATTCGAGTTTACCATTGGCTGTTTTACGAACAACAATACCGTTCTGCATGGCTATTTGACCGGTTTTGGCATTATCCAGATCAATAACAGAACCATCAGCCAGGGTTAAAATGGCTTTATTGCGACCGGGTTTAACATCGTTTAAAGTACTTACTACAAGCTGTTGTTGCACATTGGTGCGTGTTGCCAGGTAAAGACCAACACTCAGGCACAATAAGATACTGGCTGCCAATGCAATGCGTTTACACAGCACCAGCTGCTTTGCCTTTTTTCTGCCCTTTTGCAGCTGTTGCCAAACCTCCGCCTGGGTAGCGGTAATACGTTGTTGATCTGGCGTATTGCCTTCAAAAGGAAGTTGCTGATACCATTGTTCTACAATGGCTTTTTCGTTGGGGGTACAATTACCTGACAAGTACTTATCCAACAATATTTTCGCATTTTTCTCCATTAACAACAATCTTTTAGGGTTGATTAATGTATATACGGCGAAGGGTATAGCCTGGGGGTACGCGGAAATATATTTTTTTTTACTTTTTTTTTCAGAAGGTATAAAATTTGATTGCCCATTCTAAAAATCTGACACTCAAAATCTTTAAATCGCAACCTTTATCTCGCCTAAAAGCAGGATTTTTACCTTAATGATAGGTTTTAAGCATAAAAAGAAGATAGGTAACCAAACCTAAACGCGAACGTAAAATTCTAAGCGCCCTTTTTACCTGTGTTTTTACTGTTAACTCAGAAATTTCGAGTAATTCAGCAATTTCTTTATGGGTTTTATTCTCCATGCGGCTCATTAAGAAGATTTCGCGCATTTTCGGGGGTAAAGCATCGATTTCGCGTTCTATTAAAGCAGCCATTTCTTTTTCACGCACCAGGTAATCGGTTAATACATGTTCCTGATCGAGATAGCCCTGTAAAGAACCAATGTATTTATCCTCAACTTTCTGATGTGCAAATACATCAATCACCCTGTTTCTGGTGGCTGCATACAAATAAGCAGATAAATTACCCTCGGGTGCTACCTGTGCCCTTTTGATCCATAAAGTTTCGAATAATTGCTGCACCAGGTCTTTGGCTTCTTCCTCGCTGTTTAAGCGTTTACTGGCATGGATAAACAACAAACCGTAAAAACGGTTGTAAATTTCGGTAAAAGCCAGCTCATCATCCTTAGTTAGTAAGAAAGCTAGTTCATTATCCGAAAATGAGCTGTAAGTGTCCATCGCAATCGGTTGCAAAGATAATATTATTCGGTCAGTTTGCACTGAAATTAACAGTAAACCGGATGTAGTTTTATATTGATAGGCAAGTAATTAACTAAAATTGAGGGTTATAGCGTAATAAGCCTGTGAACAGCTGGTGAAATTGCCATTTTAGTTGATTGCTGACATTGAATTGCCAGCATTTTGCCTGTATTAACCAGAAAATTGAAAAACAGTTAATCGAAAGTACGCTAACTGGGTTCGCTAAAAAACTTTTGCAAGCAAAACAATAAGGTTAATTATAAAGTGTATCAAACAAGTATGTAGATAGGCATTGCCCTTTCTGTACCTTACAAAATAGTAAAAACTACATAAAATAAAACCAACTCCAAAAGTATATAACATGTAATAGAGCGAATAATAATGAAGTAAGCCAAACATTAAGGCAGATAAGAAAATAGCGTAATGTGGTTTCTTTTTAAAAAAAACTACCCTACAAAATAACTCTATGAGTAAAAACTGAGCAATAAAGCTTTCAACAAAAGGTACAATACAAAGAACAGTAAATGCTTTCTGCCCAAAACTGAAAGCATCAATACCATTTTTATGAGCTCCTGCAAAAGGAATAGCCTGGTTAAAAACAGTTAAATTAAAGTAGTATAGCGCTGTAGCATATATAAATACGGCTATAAGGGTAATAATATAAAACAGATAAAGTGGTGCTGAATGAATAAAAATTTTAACCCTGCTTAACAATTTCTGATGCATAAAGCTTTTTTCACTAATAATAGGTAAAACCCGTTCTATGGGCATCTGGATTAACTATTTTCTCTGGATGTTGCACAACATCTTCAATAAAGGCTGTTACAAGATACTCAACGGCTTTTTCTAAAATACCCCAATCTTTTCAGATTCCACCTATGTTAGCCTAACATGAAACAAGTGTCTGATATTAAATTGCTATAGAAAAAAAAGATGCACCAAATGGCGTTTTGTAAATACGAACCCGCCATTTTTTTACATTTTGCTTTTATTTGGTTCCAAGCAAATCCCTCACACTATTTGCATGAATAGATTATTTTAAAAGCATATTGAAAGGGATATCAGGTAAAACCCGAAATGCAGCTAATTAAACATTCGCTATATCAAACAAGACTGAAATCATATTTAGAAACCGTTTAGATTTCTGCTAAATATCAATTGGGCGGTGAAGACACCGCCCAATAGCAACCTAGAGGTGGGTGTCTCCACCCACCTGATATACCTGTGAATTGTTTTTAACCCGCATATAGGCTATCCCTTTTCTGCATCAACTTCGGCCAGTTGCGCCGATAAATATTTGTAGGCAGCGGGTATTTCTACCGCAGCATTGCCAATACTTCCTTCAATAAAAATAAGGCCCTTGTAATTAATGTCGCGCAAGGCGCGGAAATAAGGTTTAAAATCATCGCGCATTACACCTGGTAGTGTACGTTTTTCTTTTTCTGCCACTTCGCAATAGCCTACCAGGCCTTTTGCAGCCCGTATTTCATCAGGCGATTCTCCTTCGCGCATCATGTGAAAAATATCTACATTGAGCCTGAAATTAGGATGATCTACTCTTTTTACAATCTCGGCAGCCGATTTAAGCGAAGTAATAAAAGTGGTTTCGGTGGTTTCGAGGTTTTCGAGTGCTATAACCACTTTATATTTTGCCCCAAGCTGCCCTATTTTTTTACAAAGTGCCACAAAATCTGTTTTAGCTTTATCCAGATCGTAACCTACCGGGATATTGCGCGAACCTCCGCTACCTAAAACAATCAGCTTTACGCCCGCCTGCCCTGCCCTCGAAAGTACAGAATCGGCGTACGATAAAACCTTGCTTTCTACCACATCTGGACCTGCTATTTTAATGTTCCCCGGAAAAAACAGGTTACACACGGTTACTTTACACCTGGCAGCTTTCATCTGTTTCAGGTTGGCGTTAAAAGCATCGTCGGTTACAGCAGGGGCAAGCATTTTCCTTACCGATTCGCCAATCATGGTAAAACCAACGGCATGGGCAATACTGTCTTGCCCTAAGCCTGACATAATACCCAAACGTTGGGCATACTGTTTATCGGGTGCAAAAGCCGAAACGGTAAGCAAGGTTAAAAAAGCAAGAAATGTTAAATGGCTAATTCTCATATCAATTTGGTTAGGGTGGTTATTTATAAAATTAAAGATTAAATTCTTCAGTTTCATCCTGTATTGTCCTGCTTCCAAAAAAAATCCTGTTAAAACTTCTTTGATCCGTTTGCAAACCTATCTTTGCAAAAAAAATTATTAAATACATGTCTGAAATTAATCAATATCCGGTTCTCGATTATCTGGTAAACGTACTGAAAAATGCCATCGCCGATTCGAAAGTTGAAAAACAATCACAAAATGTATCTGTAGTTAAAGATGGTAACGATACCATCCACGTAGAACAGTTGTTTGATGAAACCGGCAATCATGCAAAAATTGTAATCACCGATAAAAAATTAATCGTGATCAGCGAAGATTTACTGGAGCCTTTGCAAACCATTCACACTACAGTAAAAGGAAACGACGACCTGAAAAAAGAATTACAGGCCACTACCATCATTATAAACGGTTTAGATATTGAAACTGAGCTGGTATTTCAGGCTGCACGCGATTGTTTTGACGAGTTGAGCGACAGCTATGAATTTAGCAAAAACGTTGAAAAAGAGGTTTCTAAATTAAAAGTAGCATTAAAATTTGGGGCTAATCCACTCGAATTGATTATTGTAAATGATGCTTCAGCCATTCATGTTGCACCTAATTTTACCAAAGCACTTGATGCGGGCGTAAAAAAAGCCATCGAAACTGATGTGGCTAAAGTGCAAAATGCATTGAACAAACATTTCAAAAAAGGATAACAGCCATTATAAATTAGCGGAACTCCCTATCCGGGCGAGTTCCGCTCTTCTAACCAAATATAACCTGCAGAAAGCAGGGCTTCTTTAAGCCATTCAAATGGCCTTGTATTCAAACTATCAGGTTAACCTACCTGCTACTACATCCCAATCAACCACATTCCAGAAATTAGCAATGTAATCGGCCCTTTTGTTCTGGTATTTGAGGTAATAGGCATGCTCCCAAACGTCGAGTGCGAGTAAAGGAGTGCCTTTCACTTCTGCCGAACCAAACAAGGGATTATCCTGATTGACCGTAGAAGTGATTTTAAGCTGTCCCTTATCGTTAAGCAACCAGGCCCAGCCAGAGCCAAAACGGGTGGCTGCTGCTTGTGCAAATTGTTCTTTAAAACGATCAACCGAGCCAAAAGCTTTATCAATGGCTGCTTTTAATTTCCCTTCGGGTACTGATGCACTACCGGGCTTTAGCGTAGCGAAAAAGAAATTATGGTTCCATGCCCCGCCACCGTTGTTGCGCGCTTTAGCCGAAAGGCTTGCTGCATTTTCGAAAAAAGTTTCGACAGTAGTGTAAGGTATTTTTTCGGCCGCAATGGCTTCGTTTACATTTTTAATGTAAGCCGTATGGTGCCTGGTATAATGGATCTCGGTGGTAAGCGCATCTATATAAGGCTCGAACGCATTAAAAGGATATTTTAGTGGCTCCTGCACAAATTGCAAAACTACGGATTTAGCAAAAGCATGCGATAAAGCCGGACTCAAAGCCAGGCTCGTAACTGCGGTGAGTGAGGTTTTAATAAAATGCCTTCTGTTATTTTTTCTCATCAGTATCCATTATTTAGTGTGCACAATCAGTGTAGCTTGCAAGGCGGCATCGGTAGCGAGGTTGCCATTGATAAACAGCGTGTAGATTTTACCTTCTTCAAAATTAAGGTTGCTCAAAGCCGCAGTCTTTACCGGTACCAGTGCACCTGTGCTGTTGTTTCTAAGCTCGAAGTTTTGTGCAGCACCTGCAGCAATTTCCTTAAATGGCCCCAGCGTTTTCCAGCTCAGCCCCGAAATGGTAGCTGGTGCTTTTCCATTGGCATCGTAGCTTAGTTGCACCTGATCGCCAAAGTTACCGTAAGCCACATTGGCAAACCACGAAGTGCCTGCAGTGGTTTTTAAATCGAGGTTAGGTGCATCGGGTGAGAAATTGGCAAACCTGATTTTGGCTTTACCGGCAGCCGGTGCAGTTAAATCGTCGTACACCAGCACCAAACTATCGCGGTTACCCGGATTTAACTTGCTTGGCCTGCGCTTGGCAACGGTAAACAAAGTATGGTAGTAACTGGCAATTGGTCCATTCGGCCCTGCAAACGATGCTTTATCTGTTTCCTGTGCAAAAGAAGCCGCGCCACCAAAAATATAGGAAGATTTATAACTGGTATTGCTGCCTTCAGTAGTATTGTACTGTACTTTACCAAACTGGGTATCGAGATAAGTGGTAGCCACATTATGGGCAACCAGTGTGGTATTAATTTGCCTAGTAAAATCCAGAAAATTAACCGGCGCAGTAATGCTGAGTGCATTTACCAGTTTCACCTTCGCGCTTAAAGGTTCGCGATCGGCATTATCGGTATCGAGGTATTCGGTTTTCTTGCACGATGGTAAAACCGCAATTAAAACCCAGGCAGCCAATACCAGTTTATGGATAAATGTTAACTGTTTTAACTGATGTATATTCTTTAAAAATTTCATGTGCTTGTTTTAAGGGTTAAAATTTGGCCGATAATCTTACAAATGGCTGAATGCCGGCATTGGTACCTGCCTGCGCGCCCCCAGGGCCAGGATTACGGGTAATGTTGCTGCCGGGTGCCGGAACACTATAATCGCCCAATACATTAAATAAATTACTGGCACCTACAGTGGCTAGCAGGTTGTTGGTTAATTTATAGCCGACCGAAATATCGGTTACCCAAATCGGGCTAAATGTTTGATAGTAATAATCGGGTTTCGGAAAATTGGCATTAAGCTGCGAAACCGACACCACCGAGCCAAAATACACGGTACGCAACAAGAGGTTTAATTTTTTATAATTATAGGTTCCCTGTAAACTGATTTTGGTTGAGGGAATATTGTTGGTTACACGTGCCTGTTCCGACTCGTCGAATATAATGTAACGGTAAGCTTCCAATCCTTTGGGCGTATTTACATTGGTGAGCTTGGTATCTAAGAAATTGGCACTGGCCAGAAAAGAGGCATTTCCACCGTTCTCGAAAAGAAATTTATAGCTACCGGCTACCTCTATTCCCCTGGTTCGGGTACTGAAAGAGTTGTAGAAAAACTTGGCCTGCACGGTTCCGGTTTGTACAAAAAGTGCCCGTACATCGGCCGGTAAATTGGTATCGGTTGCCGAAAAACGCCCGGTGTTCCCCACCCTGTCATTAATATCAATCTGGTAGGCATCGACCGTAAGTTCTACGTTTGGCAATGGCGAAGCAGTAAACCCGGCTGTGTAACCTTTCGATTTCTCGGCCTTTAGGGTAGGAATACCCAGGGCGGTAGTGGCCGGATTTACGTTATTGGCCGTAACCTGATCGATGGCTACCCCATTTTGAAAAGTAGTAGAGGTTTCGGTATAGTAAAACTGGGCCAGATCGGGCGCACGGAAGCCCGAATTAATGGAAGCCCTTACGCCTAACCAATCGGTAATGCCAAAGCGCGAAGCAGCTTTATAGGTAAATACACTACCAAAATCTGAGTAGTTTTCGACCCTTAATGCACCAGATACCAGCCATTTAGGCGTAATATTTAATTCGGCATCTAAATAAGCCGCTGAAATAGACCGGCTTACATTAACCTCGTTTGAAGGACGGAAACCGGCATGGATTTGCGAACCCGGAGAAAGTCCGTTTAAAGGCGTTAAACCCAGCGAAGTTGTGTAAGGAATACCTGTTGCAGTAGTATCGATGCCATAAATGGTGCGGAGATCGGCTTTTGAATATGAACCTTCCTCACCAGCGATGATCTGATAGGTTTCTACCCGGTACTGGCCACCAAAAGCAACGTTTAGGCCGCTCAATACCTTGTCGAAATAACGGCTAAAATCTAAACCGGTAGTATTCTGGCTGGCATTGTAGCTTCCTGCATCGAATTTACGCGGACTGCGCTGACCCAGGCTGGCATTGAGTGAATTGCTGATTACATTCGAAAAATCGTTGATGCCATATACGTTGGAAATATCCACCTTCCAGTTTTTCACTTTTGCTTTTACACCAATAGCCAATGATTTATCGGAAAGGATGTTATCCATAGCTGGTAAAAAACCGTCGGGATAAATAAAGGTATTGTTGCGTTCAGTCCAGCCTGGCAGGCGGTACACAGCAGTAAATTGTGAGGTGCGGTGACTGATGCCCCCGAATGAATAAAGTTCTACATCATCTTTTAGCGGAACGGAAGCATTAAAAAACAATAAACCATCAATGGCTTTGTTGGTACTTCCACGCTGATCGAAATAATGGCGGTCTATCCCCCTGCTGGCTAAAATGGCATCGTCTATATCTTTGGTATAAATCTGATCAAAGCCTCTGGTATTGGCACCACCACCATAAGCCGGACCAATGTACAATCCCGATTCAGAATTGCCAACTGGTAACGAAACTGCCTGAGTGGCAAACTCGCCCGTTACATTTAAATAACCACCTTTATTACCGAGTTTAAGTCCGTAATTACTGCTGGTTCGGGTAGTTAAGCCATCGCCACGTTTACGCGCACTCGCGGTTGAAGTAAGCGAAAGTTCCTCGGTACTTTTCTTCAGTACAATGTTAATTACACCGGCAATGGCATCAGAACCATATTGTGCAGCAGCACCATCGCGCAGAATTTCAATGCGTTCGATGGCTCCGGTTGGAATGGCATTTAAATCGTAACCAGTAGCACCATTACCCAGGCCACCCCAGCTAATGTTGGAACTTTTATGACGTCTTTTGCCGTTAATCAGCACCAATAACTGATCGACCCCCAAACCGCGCAACTGTGCGGTTGAAGTAGCTGAGGCTGCATCGCCTCCACCCGAAACGGATGAATGGAACGAGGGCGATACATATTGCAGCAACTGTGTTACACTCACCTGCGGTGCCGACTCCTGCAGCGCCTTCAGATCAATAATATCAACCGGATTGGCCGAGTTTAATTTGGTACGGTTGGCATTGTGCGAACCTACTATACTCACTTCATCCAAACTGCTGGCCAGAGGTACTAAACTAACATTGATGACCGATTGCTGGCCAATTTCTACCTCTTGTGTTTTGTAGCCTATAAAAGAAAACTGCAGGATTTTACCATTGCGGATGGCTACCTGATAACTGCCGTTTTTGGTGGTAGAGGCACCTTCGTTAAGGCCTTTTACTTTTACCGATACCCCTGGAATAGGTGTTTGATCGTCGGCCGAAGTGACCACACCCGTTATAAGCCTTTTTTGCGCAAAGGTATTGATTGCAAAAAAGAGTATTGTGGTTAATAATAGTATGTTTTTTTTCATTTTATATGTTAAAATTTGGGCATAACAAGGGCTGTTGCGCTTTTTTTTTTGCGCAAAAACGATGTGCCATTCCTTTAATTGTCTAGTTTTTGGCCGGGTTGTTTTTAGCGGTTAAAAATCTTTCATCAGTAAGCGCTTTCAGAAATTCGACCAGGTCGTTGATATCCCCATCGGATAAATTGAGTGGTTTATCGAGCGATAAATCGCGGTTAATGCCATCGTGTACCACCGCCGATGGATTGTTATAATAAGCCACAACCTCTTTAAGCGTTTTGAACTGCCCGTTGTGCATATAGGGAGCGGTTAAAGCTACATTACGCAAGCCCGGTATTTTAAATTCGCCAATGGCAGTGCTGTCTTTTGTGATGGTAAAACGTCCGGCATCTTTGAGGGTTTTACCGTTATAAAGGCCAATATTTTTAAAACGATCGGCGGTAAAATCTTCTCCCGAATGGCAGTTGTTGCAGTTGGCCTTACCAATAAACAACAGCCGCCCGCGGGCTGCCGCAACCGAAAGTGCATTATCATCGCCATTGATGTAACGATCGTAAGCACTGTTATTGGTTTCTAAGGTCCGCTCAAAAGCAGCAAGTGCTTTTAATAAGTTGTCTTTGGTAGCCGGCGATTTAAATACTTTTGCAAAAGCCTCAGCGTATGCCTTATCCTTGTTCAGCCTTTCTACAGCTTCTTCAATGCTCAATCCCATTTCATCGGGCGAAGTAATGGGGCCTAAAGCCTGTTCCTCGAGCGAAGCTGCCCTTCCATCCCAGAAAAAATGTGTGCGACCAGATAAATTGGTTAAACCCGGCGAATTGCGTGCGGTTAGTTTACCGCCAATACCAATGCTAAAAGTGGCCGTATCAGCGAAGGCAAATTCGGGCCGGTGGCACGATGAGCAGTTAATGGTTCTGTCTTTCGAAAGGATGTTATCGAAAAATAAACTGCTCCCAAGTTCTTCTTTGGTTTGGATTTCGCTTACGCCGCCTCCAACAAAAGCTGCCTGGGTAAGCAACAGCACAATAAAGCTCAGTATGATGATAGCACTTCTTTTTTTCATTGGTTCAAATCCGTTTCTTTTAGCCCTGATTAAGCTTATAAAATCGTTTGGCAGTTTGTTTTAAATTGGAAAGACTGTATTGTGAACTTGCTTTGAGTCCATCGGCTTCGCCATAACGATCCGGCAACAATACAGCCTTTCTTATTAAGCGTTTTAGTTTAGGTTGGTTTATTATCCGGCATTGGCCACTAAGGCTACATCGATATCAAAATCATCGTATATTACTTTATCACCAAGGTTTTCGAAAAAGTTTTTCGATCTGAACTTGATATCATATTTCGTACGATCGATGGTAATTTTAGCTTTTGCGGTTAACTTTTTACCGGCAACATCAATGGCCGCCGGAAAACTTACCTCGTTGGTAATGCCTTTAATTGTTAGTTTACCGGTTAAGTTATACTGGTTGCCACTTCCTTTTTTGGCAGATGTAATTACAAAAGTTGATGTCGGAAATTTCTCCGTACTGAAAAAATCGTCGCTTTTTAAATGGCCCAGTAATTTCCCGTTGGTCGAAGCGTCAGTAACATCGGTTACGGTAATCGATTTGGTATCGATGGTAAAACTGCCTGATTTAAGTGTTGTGCCATCAATTACAAATGTTCCTTCGCTCACTTTTACGTTACCGCTGTGCTCGCCAGTGGCTTTTTTAGCCAACCAGGTTAGTTTGCTGCTGGCATTATCTACTTTAAACGATTGTGCCTTTAAAGCATGCTTAGGTGTGGTAATTATTTTCTTTGAAGCAGATCCGTTGTGGTTTGCCGCAGCAAAGCGGTTCGACTGTGATAAAGCGCCTAAAGAGGCCAGGGTTAATAGCGAAATGGTTAATGTTAGTTTCATTTTTGGGTTTATTTTTTTTTAGATAATACCGGTTAAACCATCAGTTTAACCGGCGTAAGGATATGATTATTTGCTTTTTTGCGTGTTTTTATCGCCCGTTACCGAAGCAGTAGCCGTAGCATCTTCTGCTATCAGTTCATCCAACAAAGCGTTAAATTTTTTCTCGTATTCTTTATAGTATTTTCCGGTAACAGTGCCGGTATAACCCGTATAAATTTCGCGTACTTCGCCTTTTCTGTCGATGATAATGGTAGTTGGAAAAGCAATAAATTTATTGAGTGCCGGCAATTTCTGCGATACCAGTTTTTTATCGGCCAGGCCACCAAAAAGGATATCGTATTTTACATCGTATTTATCGCGCAGTTTGCCCAGTGTGTATTTGGCGTACTCCAGGTCGTCTTTTTGTTCGAAACCAATGGCAATGGCCTCTACTCCTCTTTTCTGGTTTTTGTTAAACCATGGCGAAAGAAATACCGTTTGATCGGTACAGTTCGGGCACCAGGTACCCACAATTTCTACAATTACCACCTTACCTTTGTACTTATCGTCGCTTAACGAAACCGATTTCCCGGCAAGATCGGGGAAGGTAAAATCGAGCTTTTTATAACCTTCTTTTAAGAATGTAATTTTGTAGGGATCGGGCAGTTCGGCTTTATCGTCTTTTACACCATCGAATTTGGTATTATCGTAAATTCCGGCCGAAATTACGCCGCTAATGGTCCCATCGGGATTGATTTTACCTTTGTAAATTTTAGGACTTGGCCCTGTAAAGCCCGAAAGCACAAACTCATCGCCTTGTACAGTACCTTCCAGTTCGCGGCTATCGCCGGTTACCTGCATAATTACACCGGTTAGCTTGTTTCCGGTTTGTTTTAGTATGGCCACCTTGTTAGGCACCTGTTCTTTTGAATAAAACTTAAGCTCCCATTTGCCCGATATATTGGCCACCGGTGCCACATCTTTACCCGGCTCAACAAAGCGGTACTTTTTGCCATGTTCGGCGGTAAAAGGAAGCGAATTGCCCCTGAAACCCGGCACTAAACTGCGGTACTCGCCTGATAATGTGCCATCATCATTTATTTTGGCTACCAGGGCGGCATCGTAAGTATTCATTTTAATAAATACCGAATCGGGTGCAATGCGTTTTACGTGGAAATCATCGCGACGGGTGCCGTTTAACAGGGTAAATGTGGCATGTTCGAAATCCTTTCCTTTAAATTCGAAATTAAAAGGCACCTGGGTTTCGCTTACATTAAATACGCCGCGCCAAACCCCTTCTTTAATTGTTTTTTGTACAGGTGCCGGTTGCACACCATCGGCCAAAACCTGTCCACCGATAAACAGTGAACTGAGCAAAACTGCTCCTTTAAAAATTTTATGTACGCTCATTTTGTATTGGTTTTTTAATGACTATTTTCCTTTTAATGATTGATTCTGATTGTTTATCGCCGCAGTTTCAGGTGCCGGTTCAGCAATCAGTTCGTCGAGCACGCGGTTAAATTTCTTCTCGTAATCGTCGTAATATTTACCGGTTACGGTGCCGGTATAGCCGGTGTATATTTCGCGCACCTCTCCTTTTCTATCAATGATGATGGTGGTTGGAAAAGCAATAAACTTGTTGAGCGCCGGTAGTTTCTGCGATACCAGCTTCTTATCGGCCAGCCCGCCAAATAAAATATCGTACTTGATATCGTATTTGTCTCTCAGTTTTCCGAGCGTATATTGGGCATAAGCCAGACTATCTTTTTGCTCAAAACCAATGGCAATGGCTTCTACACCACGTTTTTGGTTTTTGTTAAACCAGGGCGAAAGAAAAACAGTCTGGTCGGTACAGTTCGGACACCAGGTACCCACAATTTCTACAATTACCACTTTGCCTTTGTATTTATTGTCGCTCAGCGAAACGGCTTTACCTTTAAGATCAGGAAAAGTGAAATCGAGTTTTTTATAGCCTTCTTTTAAAAAGGTTAATTTATAGGGATCGGGCAGGTTGGCATCGTTGTTTTTAGTGGCATCGAACTTGATGTTTTTGTAGATACCAAAACCCTGATCTCCTGTAAGCGTGCCATCTTCATTTACCTTGCCCTTAATAATAAACGGACTTGGGCCGGTAAAACCTGATAAAGCAAATTCGTTGCCCTGTATGGTACCTTCAATTTCGCGACTATCGCCTACAACTGTCATAATTACGCCCGTAAGCTTATTCCCGTTTTGTTTTAGCACCGCAATTGATGCCGGAACAGCTTCTTTGCTGTATAATTTAAGTTCCCATTTGCCCGATAGGTCGGCAGTAGGTTTTACATCTTTACCGGGCTCTACAAAGCGGTAGGTTTTACCCGGCTCGGCCGTAAATGGCAGAGAGTTCCCCCTGAAACCCGGTACCAAACTCCGATACTCACCACTTAGCGTACCATTGGGTTCTATTTTGGCCACCAGGGCAGCATCGTAAGTATTCATTTTAACGAAAATCGAATCCTTCCCAAGTCGCTGCACATGGAAATCATCGCGACGGGTGCCATTTAGCAAAGTAAAAACAGCATGTTCGGGATCTTTGCCCTTGAATTCAAAATTAAAAGGAACAGCCGATTCGCTTACAGTGAACACGCCACGCCAGATACCTTCTTTGATAAAAGCTGCCGGCGGGTTGTTGGTTGCCGAAAAAGCCGAACTGCTGATAAACAGCCCCAGGGTGAGGCCTTTAAGTGCGGGTAGATAGTTTTTAAAGTTCATGTTTATGGTTTTTAGTTTAGTAATCCTGTTTTTAAAACCCTGTGCAGCAGACATACCTCTTCCATGACCGGTAATTACCAGCCGCTTAATCAAAAAAGAAAAGCATGTTTGAAGCTGTAAATGCTATTTACAACAGCAGGAGTTTTGTAGTTTAAGCAACTGATTAAATTTCTGTGAAATATCAATTGGGTGTCCCCACCAACCTGACAGACCAGTGAATGGTTTATTCATTTTTAAACAGCTTGTAAGTGTTTTCATATCTTAGTTAATTTATTTTTCCTCCGAAAAATTTCGGACGAATGAGTAAAGCACTTATTTCATTGCTGAAAAGTTGCTAGAAGATCGACGAGGCTCCCTCTCCCTTCTTCTGTATAAATCATCTACTAGTGGTGGAATTATTAGATGCAGTAAATTTATTTTTCCGGAATACCTCCGGAATGAGTAAAGCACTTATTTCATTACTGAAAAGTTGCTAGAAGATCGATGAGGCTCCCTCTCCCTTCTTCTGTATAAATTATCTACTATTGGTGGAATTACTAGATGCTGTAAAGGTAAAACAAAAAATATTAAAAACCAATTAAATCTATAGATTTTATAGTATTTATTTTTTCTGTGATAATCGGGCAGTAATGATGGCTTAATCGTAACTTGTGAAAAGCATTAAATAACATCCTGGATTGTACGCCATGTGTGCCAAATGAATTTTCCACCATTACATAAAGCGCCGCATATTGCACAACCAGGATGTTATTTTTTTATGAATTGTTGAAATTCACCCGACTGACCACAACGCGATCCTGGTGACTGGCCAAATATAGAAAAAAGTCGACCATTTTAGTATACTTTATTAAAAATAATCAGTCTCCCCCCTATTTTACCTTGCCATAGCTTCGCTTCCCTTGCTATTTCATTTCTTTTTACGAGCGAAATAACCTGTAGACGATTAAGCATATTAACATCCAATTAACTCATATTCTGCTGCTTACTTAAGGACAATTTTTGTTTTATTTTTACTTAACATTTTTGTTAAACAAAAAAGAATAATACATTTGCAGCATAAATATTTTTCAACTTACTAATGTCAGCTGCTATGAGTTTAATCATCCGATCCCTTTCTTATACCCATCCCGATAACGAACAGCTCTTCCATAACCTCTCGCTAAACATTGCCAGCGGCGATAAAGCGGCATTAGTAGGCATTAATGGCGTAGGCAAATCGACGCTGCTCAAAATGCTTGCAGGGGCTATGCAACCCGGTTCGGGCGAAATTATTACGACTGAGAAACCCTGGTATATTCCGCAGCATTTGGGCGAATACAATCAGTATACCGTTGCCAGTGCACTTGGCATCGATCAGAAACTAGAAGCCCTGCAAGCTATCCTTTCAGGTGATGCCGATCAGCAACATTTTACCAATCTGGATGATGACTGGGAAATTGAACAAAAAGTAAGTTCGGCACTAAAAAAATGGGGGCTAGAACATTTATCAGCCGATCAGCTGCTTGGTGGTTTAAGCGGAGGGCAGAAAACTAAGCTTTTCCTGGCCAGTATAGACCTGCACCAGCCAGAGTTAATTTTACTCGACGAACCTTCCAACCACCTGGATATCCAAACCCGCAGAAAATTGTACCAATTGATAGCGCAGAGCAAGGCCACTATTCTGGTAGTAAGTCACGACAGGAGCCTGCTTAACCTGATGAACAAAACCCTCGAGCTGAGTAAAAAAGGGATTGAGGTTTATGGTGGCAATTTTGAATTTTACCAGCAGCAAAAGCTGGAAAAGGTTAATGCCCTGCACGCACAATTTAACGAACAGGCCAAAACACTTAAACAAACAGAGAAGAAAGCACGCGATGTAGCCTACCAGCGCCAAAAGCAAGAACAGCGTGGTAAAAGTGCCGGACAAAGCAACTCGCTTCCCCGCATTATTGCTGGTGGATTGAAAAGTAAATCGGAACGAAGTACTGCCAAAGTACTGGATGCCCAGCACGAAAAAATAACGGGCTTACAGGAAAACATGCAGGAAACACGGTCACAAATTCAACAATATCAGGTGTTAAAGATCAACATCAAGGCATCCGAAATGCACCATGGAAAATTACTGATCGATGCCAAAGCAATTAACTTCGGATATACGCTTCCTTTACTACCACAAGCCCTAAGTTTTCAGCTCCGATCGGGCGAAAGGCTGCAGATTGAAGGAGCAAATGGTTCGGGCAAAAGTACCTTGCTAAAAATCGTAACCGCTGAACTGCAGCCCCTGGAGGGAAATTACAGCGCCAGCGATTTTTCCTATCTTTACCTCGATCAGGATTATGCGATGATTAAGCCTGACCTAAGCATTTACGACCACATACAGGAGTACAATTCGATTGGCTTGCAGGAACACGAAATCAGGGCATTTTTAGTGCATTCGCAATTTGATGCAGCCGCTTTCGACCGGAAATGTGCAGGCCTGAGTGGAGGTGAAAAAATGAAACTGGCGCTCTGCTGTCTTTCTGTAAGTAACCTTAAACCCGACGTGCTTATTCTGGACGAACCGACAAACAATCTGGATCTGAAGAGCCTGGATGTACTTACTGCGGCCATAAAAGATTATGCAGGCACATTGCTGGTGATCTCTCACGATGAATATTTTATCGGAGAAATTGGCATAAACAGGCACATTAATTTAACTTAAAAGCGATTAAACGATAACATGCCACTTAAAAATACCGGAACCGAACAACTGATTAAGGACACTGCCAAAAGGCTTATTTTTGCCGAAGGTAAATTGCATGCTACCACGCAGGAAATTGCCGATGCAGCCGGAGTAAACCGTACCGCATTGCATTACTATTTCCGCTCGAGGGATTTGCTCATCGCAGCTGTTTTTCAGGAAGCGATGCAAGGGCTGAGCGAGCGCCTCAACGAATGTATGACCTCGACCAAACCTTTCAGGCAAAAGGTCGAATTTCTGATCGAAGTATTTTTAAAGAATATGATGGCTTTCCCCTATCAGGAAACTTTCCTGGTAACTGAAATCAATACGTTAGGCAAGCAACTGGTTGGAAATATCGATTCAGGTCCTGTTAAAACCTTTTTAAACGAAGTGCAACAGGAAATGGATTCGGGCCATGTTAAAACGATGCCTCCCTACCAATTCCTGATGAACCTTTTTTCATTATTATCGTATCCCCTGATCATGGCCCCTTTGTACAAGCAGTTATTTCAACTCACCGATAATGCTTTTGATGAACTCATTACTTCCCGTAAAACAATGATTATGGACCTTATTTTTATACATCGCGGATAATCAAAGATGAAGAAATGCTTAGCGGGCCAGATTTGTAACCTCAATAATAGCATCGGCAAAAGCTTGTGGAGCCTCCTGAGGCAGCACATGACCAATGCCACCGCTAATGGTATGGTGTACATGTTTACCGGTAAATTTACTGGCGTATTGTGCAGGATCGGGATGCGGTGCCCCGTTGGCATCACCCTCAAGGGTTACTGTTGGTACCGAAATAGCAGGTGAAGCAGCCAGTTTCTTTTCAAGTGCATCGTATTTAGTTTCTCCTTTGCTTAAGCCCAATCGCCAGCGGTAGTTATCGATCACCACCTGTACGTGGTCAGGATTATCGAAGCCTTTTGCCGATTCCTCGTAGGTTGCATCGCTAAAGTTCCATTTTGGTGAGGCCAGCTGCCAGATTTGTTTGTTAAAGGCTTTGGTATTGGCGGCATAACCCGCTGCACCGCGCGCCGTTGCAAAATAGAATTGATACCACCAGGCCAGCTCAGCTTTTGGTGGCAAAGGAGCCACATTTCCAGCCTGGCTACCAATTAAATAACCACTTACCGAAACCAATCCTTTAACACGTTCAGGCCAGATGGCTGCAATAATATCGGCGGTACGAGCCCCCCAGTCGTAACCACCCAATATGGCTTTTTTAATTTTCAAACCATCCATAAAGGCCACAATATCTACCGCAACTGCCGATTGTTGCCCGTTGCGTGGAGTAGTTGTATCAAGAAACCTCGTTGTACCGTAGCCCCTTAAGTAGGGAACGAATACATGGTAGCCTTTTGCCGCAAGAAGGTGCGTTACTTCACTATAACTGTCTATATCGTAAGGCCAGCCATGAAGCAAAATAACCGTTTCACCGTCAACCGGACCTGCTTCGGCATAACCAACATTCAGTACGCCCGCCTTTACGTGTTTTTGTGCCACCAAAGGTTTGCTGGTTAAAATATTGCTGTCGGTTAAATTAACTTCAGCAGCCTGTGCAACACCCAAACCGCTTAGCAGAAAGGCAACAAAATATACTGTTATTTTACCCCAAAGACCTGTCTGTTTTTTAATTGATAATCTGTTCATGATTTTATTGGTTTTAATGGTTGATTTATTCTTTTCTTGTGATTGTATAGCAAAACTAGTGGCTTTAACAGGCAAAAAACAGCAATAATGTACTGAACCAGACAAATTCAAAGGTGAGCTAGACAGTTGGCAGGATAAACCAGACCCCTGCTTTAAGAAGATATGCGGATTCTATTAAAGCAAAAAAGCTACCTCTATATTTTGAGACAGCTTTTATCCATTTTAAAATTATGGTTTTTCTTTGCGGTGGCTTTTTAATACATCCAATACCCAGCCTTTCCCCCATTCTTCCATTTGATCTTCAGTCCACAAAAAGGGATAGAAAATCCTTTTTTGAAAGCGCGGAGGCAAATATTTCTGCCAGTTGGTACCACCGGTAGCCGCTACATCAACCGGATCTTTCTCCAGGTAGCGCACTGCCGATTTGTAATGCGAAAGCGGCCACTCTACATTTACATATAAATCTAACTTCCTCAGCTCTTCGGCCAGCGCCGATACATCTTCACCTTTGGCCTGCAATTGTAAATAAAGTGCCGAAAAATTGGTTTGAACCCTTTCTTTAGCCAACTGTAAAAACTGGCCGGCGTATTTTTTAATGAATTGTTTCAGGGTTAAAGTTTGTTTTCCCGAAGCCAGTTCAGTAGCACCAAATTTCCAGTAAATGTGTTCAAATTGTTCCTCAATACTTGCATTGGCCAGTTCTGCACGTTTGCTTTTATCAACCAGACGGTTAAAATCGGTAGCACAGATTTCAATCATCCGGTACTGGCCCGACTGGAAACCGCTTGCCGGCAATAGCGACATCCTGAATTTCAGGAATTGCTCTTTGTCCATCCCATCAACCATTACCTCAAAAGAAGTGGTTAAGGCATTAAAATAAGCATTGATCCTTTTCACCCTGGTGGTAAAAAATGCAGCAGTAAGTTCCTGATGTTCGGCTATTTGCCTGCATTCGTGGAGCGTTAGTTTAAAGTACAGTTCCGTAATCTGGTGGTACATGATGAAGATTTCCTCATCCGGGAACGGTGTTTTGGGGTTTTGCAAACTTAGTAAAGTATCCAGATGGATATAATCCCAATAAGTTAAAAAATCGGCATAAAGCAAGCCATCCAGGTATGAGCCCATATCCTGGCCCATTGCAGTATATTTTTCCTCCAGCTTTCGAAGGCGTTCGGTAATTTCAGGAGTAAGTTCCATTGTTATGTTTCTTTGTGGTCAATAATTTGGTGTAAATCAAATCAGCTCTTTACTGATCTTTAACAGCACCGAGCCTGTTTTAAAAATATCTTCAAAACTATTGTAAAGCGGAACCGGGCTCAGGCGAATCACATTGGGTTCGCGCCAGTCGCCCAGAATATTGTGTTCCATTAATGCCTTGAATATTGCTTTGGGATTGTGTTTGGCAATAATCGACAACTGGGCACCACGATCGTCTTCGGTTTCGGGGGTAATGATCTGATATTGTTCTTCGCCCAATAATCCGTTTATCTCTTTAATGATGTGGCTCAGGTAAGCCGTTAGTTGCTTGCTCTTTTCCCTTAATGGCTGAATAAACCCTGCCTTTTCAAAAATCTGCAATGACGCATAATATAAGGCCATCGGTATTACCTGTGTGCAGCTTACCTGCCAGCCATCTGCTCCTACCTCGGGCACAAAACCTTTGGTCATTTTAAACCGTTCCTGCTCCTGATAGCCCCACCAACCGGCAAAACGATCCAGACTGGTATCGCTAAAGTGCTTTTCGTGAACAAAGATACCGCTAATCCCTCCCGGGCCCGAATTTTGATATTTGTACGAGCACCAGCAGGCAAAATCAATATCCCAATCGTGCAATTGCAAAGGTACGTTGCCGGCTGCATGGGCCAGATCAAAGCCAACTATTGCGCCTGCCTCATGACCAGCTTTGGTAATGGCAGGCATATCGTACCATTGGCCGGTAAAGTAATTGATGCCGCCAAACAGTACCAGCGCAATTTCATCAGCATTATCGGCAATTTGAGCCAAAATATCTGCGGTTCTCAAAGTATATTCGCCGGCTCTCGGGCTTACTTCGATAATGGCATCTTTAGGGTCGTAACCATGAAACCGAACCTGACTTTCGATAGCATACTGATCGGATGGAAAGGCTCCGGCCTCCATGATAATCTTAAACCTTTTGCCTTTTGGCTTGTAAAAACTCACCATCAACAGGTGCAGGTTAACGGTTAAGGTATTCATTGGCGAAACCTCCTGACTACTCGCCCCAACAATAGGTGCCATGAGTTCTTTCAGGGCCTTATGGAAAAACATCCATGGTGTATCGCCTTCAAACCAACCCTCAACGGCAAGATTTTGCCAGTTAACCAATTGTTGATCGATATATCTTTTTGCTGTTTTAGGCTGAAGCCCAAGAGAATTTCCGCATAAATAAATAAACTGCTCTCCATTTTGCTGAGGGAAGAAAAACTCCTCGCGCAAGTGGCTTAACGGATCTTGCTGATCCATACTTTGGGCAAATGCCAAACTATTTTCAAAAATCATGTTTTTAAAATTACGTATAATGAAACTAAACGATAGCTAGAAATCTACCGGCAGCACGTGTTGAAATAAAAATAATTAAAATAAACTGCACATCAGGCAGTCTTTCAGGCGAGGGCCCTGATTAAGAAGGTCTATTGATGATATTTTTAAGAATATTTACCATGAATACGGCAGCTAATGTACCGCAAAAAAATTATTGTAGCAAATATTTAAAAGCAAGGGCAAAAAAATAGCCAGGGTAAGCTTACCCTGGCTTGATTGTGTTATAGATCAGAGCTTAGTTAACCGCTTATGGTTAACTGCTCGTGCTGTATTACTGACTTATTTGACAAAAACCTTGCTTTCCTGGCCAGTTTTCAGTTTAAAAAGCTCTGTTCCGGCTAACAGAAAAGCGCCCACACCATACACGTCGGTATCGTCATAACCAACCTTATCAGGTGCTGCGCCCTGCGCCTGTACATACCCCAACTTGCCATCAGCGTGTACCGATGTACTGAGTGCAGCCCAGGCTTTACTTAACGTAACTTCATACTTTCTATAAGGTAACAGATTATTGTTTACCCCCCAGGCTATAGCATAGGTAATAAAACCTGTTCCGCTCGTTTCTTTACTTGGGTAGCTTTCGGGGTCTAACAAGCTGGCATGCCAGGTACCATCTGGCTGTTGCAACTTGGCTAAGCGGCGCGACATATCTTTATACAGCTTTACAAAACGCTTATAATCCGGATGACTTTGCGGCATGTTAGCAAGCACCCTCACCAATCCGGCAATTACCCAACCGTTTCCACGTCCCCAGAATACTTTCGCACCGTTCTTTTCCTTTTTATCGAAATAACGGCTATCGCGGTAGAACAAATGCTCATCCTTATCATATAAATAAGCGGTTGTTTTCCACCACAATTCGGATGCTTTATCCAAATATTTCGTGTCGCCGGTAGCCTGAGTTAAATAAGCCAGTGCCGGAGGTCCCATAAACAAGGCATCGCACCAGGCCCATTCCCTTAATTGAATGTTCTTTTTCCATTCTAACGATTCGGTATGAGGTAAAATAACTACAGAATCGGCCAGACTTTTAAAATCGGCAATATATTCAGGTCGCTTGTAAATGCTATAGAGTTCCGAATAGAGCTGACCAACGCAGTAATCATCGGCAAAATGGCGGTAGTGGCCGATTTTCCATTTATTATCTTCGCCAACCTGAATCAGTTTCTGGTAGTAGATATCGGTATTAGCCAGCTTCGCAAATGCCATCATTCCGGTGTACATGGCCCCCGAGGTCCAGTCTTTTTTAGGGTTTTTCCAACCATTTGTTTCTAAAGTCTTCCATTGCCAGTCGGCTACTTTTTTCATCTGGCCAAAAATACTATCAGGTCTTAACGATTGTGCCTGAACCGAAACTACGAAGCTACAAAGGAACAGGAATAAAATTTTACGCATAAATTGTGTTATTGAATATATTGGGTTTTGTTGTTGCTGAAAAAGTTATTGGCTATGTTTCTTCTAAAATATGAAGTAATTTATTTACCCCGATAAACAAAACCTGCACAAACGTTTGTTTAGGCCCGTGGAAGATATTAAGCATAAAAAACTATGCGTTATAGCCTTAATTGCCCCTTTTTAATCGTGTATCAATTTAGATAAGCGGTTGAATACCTTTGAACAAGTATTAACTTTAGCACTTCAAACCAAAATTTCTACTAACCAAAAAATGAAAAAACTTATCCGCATCTTTTGTATGTTATGCTTTATGGTTTTGCAGCTAAATATTAGTATAGCTCAGCAAAAGCCCAACATTCTGATTATTATATCAGATGATCATGCCTACCAGGCCATAGGTGCATACGGAGCCAAAATTGCCAAAACGCCCAATATTGATCGAATAGCTAAAGAAGGTGCTGTTTTTAACAAGGCTTATGTAACCAATTCTATTTGTGGCCCAAGCAGAGCAGTGATACTAACCGGAAAGTACAGCCATAAAAATGGCTTCAGAGATAATGTAAACTATAAATTTGACGGGAGCCAGAATGAATTTGTAAAAGACCTGCAGGCTGCAGGTTATCAAACCGGATGGATTGGTAAATGGCACCTCGAAAGTACACCACAAGGGTTTGACTATTACAAAATCCTACCCGGACAAGGTCAATACTACAACCCTGATTTTATCGGGATGGATGGAAAAACAGAGCACATAACGGGTTATGCCAGCAATGTGATCGAAGATCAGGTAGAGAAATATTTAGATGGCAGAGATCAAAGCAAGCCTTTCTGTTTGGTTGTAGGCCATAAAGCTACCCACCGCACCTGGACACCCGACACCTGCGATATGGGCATGTACGATAAGGTTAATTTTCCTTTGCCAGCCAACTTTTACGATGATTATACCAATCGCGAAGCAGCCAAAATACAGGATATGAGCATCAGTAAAACCATGCAAATGAGTTACGACCTGAAAATGTTATCGTATAGCAAAAACGGACGTGAACCATCAGTTGACCGGATGAATGCCGATCAACGGGCTAAATTTGATGCTTATTACAAACCCATCGATGCTGATTTACAAGCACATAATTTATCAGGCAAAGCCTTAACCGAATGGAAATACCAGCACTACATGCGCGATTATCTCAGTACAGCCGCTTCGCTCGACAGAAACATTGGTCGCGCGCTTGATTACCTCGATAAGCACAATCTGACTAAAAATACCATTGTAATTTACCTCTCAGATCAGGGCTTTTACCTGGGCGAGCATGGCTGGTTCGATAAGCGCTGGATTTATGAAGAATCATTTAGAACGCCTATGGTGATGCGTTACCCGGGCGTGGTTAAACCCGGCACCAAATCAAACGATTATGTATTGAATATGGACATTGCCCCTACCGTACTCGAAGCTGCCGGAGTAACTATTCCGAAAGATATTCAGGGCGAATCGTTTTTACCACTACTGAAGGGAAAAAAAGCAAAAGGACGCGATGCCATTTATTATCACTATTACGAAAATGGTGAACATTCGGTATCACCACACTTTGGTATCAAAACCAAAAGGTATAAACTTATCCGCTTTTACACACGGGTAAACAGCTGGGAGTTGTACGATTTGCAAACAGATCCGAACGAAAACACCAACATCTTCGGAAAGAAAGGATATGAAAAGCTTACTGCTGATTTGATGGGGCAACTGAAAAAGCAAATTGATAAATACGAAGATACCGAAGCCGGGAAGATCCTGGCTACACCGCTACTGGCAGCACCGCATTAATATGAATTAGTATTATTTTTATAAAAAGTCATCCTTTGGGTTAACCCGGAGATGACTTTTTTAATTTTATGAATAAGTAGTTTTTAACTACCCGACAAATTTCGCATGACAATAACATGACGCTTTCTTAACGTTGTGATTAACTAGGTAAGGTAATTTTGCCTAAAACCTTCAACAGATGATCAAGCGGATTAAGCGGTTACCTTTATATTTTACCGGCCTTAGCCTAATCTTACTATTGGCGGGCATAGTTTGCTGCAGCCTAAGCAAAACCGACTGCTTTTTTGCGCTGAACAGTTATCACAGTCCGTTTTTAGACGTATTTTTCAGTTTATTAACCAATCTCGGTGATGGATTGTTGTGCATTTTACTGGGTATCGTACTCTTGATACTGAAAAAACGTAAAAAAGCGATAACCGTACTGCTTGCCTATGCTTATTCGAGCCTGCTGGCACAAACTGTTAAAAAATTATTCGACCAGCCGCGACCGAGATTGTACCTGGAACAAATGCATCTCGATTATACCAATTTCGTAAGCGGTATCGACCTTCACGATCACCACTCCTTTCCTTCAGGCCATACCACTTCGGCCTTTGCGCTGGCAACAGTATTGGTGCTTGTGCATAAAAAATTAAAGATTTCTCTCCCCTGCCTTGTGCTAGCCACAGCAATTGGTTACTCGCGTATTTACCTCGCGCAACACTTTCTGCTTGATGTGCTCTTTGGGGCAATGATTGGATTGTTCGGCGCACTACTGGCTTTCAACCAGATTTATGTACAAAAGCTTTTCCGACCGGCCAAAGCCATCAAGCGATTGAAAAGATTAAGAGCAGTTGAACCGAGTACCCCATGAAGCAGGCCCGTTTTCCGTTAAAGGTTTGGTTGCTTCTTATTTTTATGGCCATTATCAAAATCGTTTTGGCCACATCCATTAACCTGGGCAATGATGAAGTTTACTACTGGACTTACGCCTTAAAATTGCAGTGGAATTATTTTGATCATCCTCCATTCGTGGCCTGGATAATCAGGGCCTCTACGCTAAACCTCAGCCTGCACCAGGAGTTAGCAGTAAGATTAGGCGCAATCCTTTCTTCATCGGTTTGCACGCTAATTATTTTCCGCCTGGGTACATTCCTCAACAACCAGCGTACAGGTTGGTATGCAGCATTGCTATATTCCAGCTCATTTTACTGCAGCATTATCGCGGGAACTTTTATTCTTCCGGATAGTCCTCAAATGGTTTTCTGGTTAGAGGCAGTTTATCTGATGCTAAAAATTAACAGAAGTATAGCTAACGGAGAAAAAAAACTTCGAGATTGGTGCTGGTTTGGTTTGATGGTAGGTTTAGCCCTACTCTGTAAGGTACATAGCGTGTTCCTTTTGCTGGCTATGGTTTTATTAATCCTGTTCAAACATCCAAGGTTAATGTGCTACAAGGGCATTTATATCGCCTTCTCAATGGCCTGCATACTTTTCCTCCCGGTATTGCTCTGGAACTTTCAGCATGGGTTTATCACCTACAACTATCACAGCGAAAGGGTAAACATCTTTCACGCCGGGATTAATGTTTTATCGTTTTTAAGGGAGATTAGGAGGGCACTGAAAAAGTCCCTTAATTCAAAAGGATAAAGGAGTAGAAAACTAGTTTTTCTGCTCCTTTTTTTGTATTTTAAAGGTGTATTATTACTGCTTTTAGATGCTGCTTCAACAACAAAAAAT
>Ga0308157_10000847_pt1 | contig 80900 bp, 81 predicted proteins | sample PhyBR1_FD_201035 | JGI IMG/M metagenome (GOLD analysis project Ga0308157, IMG submission 201035) | Phyllosphere microbial communities from UC Gill Tract Community Farm, Albany, California, United States - DLSLB.R1 | ecosystem: Host-associated > Plants > Phyllosphere > Unclassified | place: USA...
TGCTGACCAAGGTATTGACCTACCACGTGGTCCCCGGCCAGATAACCCCTGATGATCTGAAGGGTGATCTGGAAACCGTTGAAGGCGACAAGGTCAAGGTCAGCGGCAGCGGCGATGACCTGATGGTCAACGATGCCAAGGTCATTTGCGGTGGCGTGCAGACTGCCAACGCCACGGTCTACCTCGTTGATTCGGTGCTGATGCCCCCGGCCAAGAAGTAGCACTACAGCATCAAGCTGAAGAAGCCAGGGAGCGGGCGATGCACGATTTTGGGGAGGCCCGTTCCCTGGTTTTTGTCTACCCAAGATTTGGCCTGCAGCTATTTCCTGAACAAGACCAATGATCCTTAACGGTAGGGGATCCTTGAACTCACGATTCTGAATCGAGCAGTTGAAATTACCGGCGGTTCGACGCAGGATGAAGCTCTCTTGCTTCAAGCGCCACAGGGAGAGGAAGCAGCTTTCGAGCAAGCGGCTTCATGGCCGAATTTTCCCCAGTTTATTCGGTTTGGGCGCCCTTCAACTGAGCGACGAAGTCCAAAGGTAGGAAGCCATACAAAGAATATTTTCAGACGATCAACGCCATGTTGATGGCTTCGCCGCTGTGCGAACTACCGCACCAACTTGGCTGCTGAAGATCGTCCATCAGCCTGCCGTGGGACAGATCCGCTTCACTTCATAGCGCCCGATATCTGAACTGGAAATCGCTGTTGAAACCCCAAGCAAGGCATCAATCATTGCAGGGAATAGCGGCACGGCCTGATGAGGTCAAACTCATGATCTAAGCTCTCTGCCAACTAACTGAAGCCCAAAGAGATACGATCCAACTGGTCTATTTCGGGGTGTGACGCATTGTTAGATCCCTGATCATGCCCAACTACCTGTGGTGATCGTGAAAGCCGGCTCACGAGACAGAATGAAGGAAATACGAGAATTGCTGGGAGCCATGTCATGGGCAAGCACAAAGGTAAACTGTTCAACGGCTTCGCCCTGAATGCGCTGACCCAAACTGAACGTGATCAGGTGCTGCAGTATGAGGCCAATGCCTCCACGGACGGGCAAGAGCTTGCTTCTTTGCAACAGACTGCTGCCTACCTCGGTCTCACCGTCTCCGAAGTGAAGCCGCCACCGAGAATTAAGACCTACGTTATGGATGCGATTCGCACCGTTGAACAGGTTCCCGCAAGCGTTGATGAGACTCAATGCGATCATTCCGCAACGGAAGCAAGAGCTCTGCTTTACCCTCATGACGAATTGGCTCGAAGTATGCAGAGCGTTCACAGAAAGCCGCGGAAGTTCTTTGCGCTAGCTGCGGGGATTTCACTTGTTGCTTCTGGTGCTCTCGGTGCGCTGGCGTGGAATCTGAATACTCAGCAGCAGATGGAGATGGTTGTTCAGGCTATGAAGAGCGAGCGGGATACGATGAAGCAGATTTTGAGCGCCCAGGACATGCAGTCTAAATCCCAGACACTAGATAACGGGGCAACAATTAGGCTTTCATACTCCGAAAAGTCTGGTGTCATGGCCGTATCAACCCACGCGCTGCCTGAACTCCCAGAAACGAAAGGCTACGAAATCTGGCTCATCTCCGCTGAGAAAGCAATCCCGGCCGGCATGCTGGATCCTTCCAGCGCCGCAGCAACCGCAATGATTACCGGTTCACTTGAAGGCATCACCCACTTCGGAATCACCGTGGAACCTGCAGCGGGCTCACCCGCTCCGACTACCGAACCAATTCTCTTGCAAAGCCTTTAGAAAAATCGACACACGTGCAGCGCCCATGCCCCAATTTTTTGACATCCAATCCAGGCACCGGGTGACACCGAATAGGAGTTATCCGGTGTTCGAGTAAAGCATTCGAACGCACCGCAACGAAGTGTGGGGTTCAGTGCCATGGAGCAACAACAAATAAAAAGCAAGCGTCATATGTGGCGCTATCCAATAGCTGGCATCTGCTCAGCTATTGTTTTGTTCACTATCGCTCAAGCAGCGTCCACATTCTTCGGGACTGCTTCATCGCCCCTCGTCGCTCTAGGGTCAACAATCATTGATTTCACTCCACCATGGCTCAAAGATCTGGCCATCGGCTTATTCGGCACCAACGACAAGCTTTTTCTATTCATCACCTTATCGATCACCTCCGCCCTCTTAGCGGCCACAGTGGGACTTGCCACGGCACGGAGCCTTGCACTCGGATTGAGCTTGGTAATAGGGCTATCAGTACTATTAGGTGCTTCCGTGCTAAGCCGCTCGGCAACAAACTTCCTCGATCTAATACCGACGATAGTCGGCACCATACTAGGCCTGGGAACACTCACACTTCTTACCTGCATGGCTAGCCGTGCCGTTGTACCAACGATCCATCCCCAGTCCGAAAACACAACATCACGAAGAAAATTTCTCCTCGGATCAGCGGGAAGCGTGGCACTCGGACTACTCGCCGTCGGCGCTACCCAGGCCCTGCGGACCCTTAGAAATACCGCAGAGTCAGCCCGCTCAGCCCTTGGTCTTCCACCGGCGAAAGTGAAAGTACAAGCCCCGCCTCAAGGAGCTGAACTAAACGTCCCTGGCGCCTCTAGATTTGTCACACCGAACCAGGACTTCTATCGAATCGACACGGCCTTGTCTGTGCCGCAAATCGACCCCCAAGACTGGTCATTGAAAATTCACGGAATGGTCGAGAAAGAATTCACACTCACATTCAATGAACTCTTGAACATGGACCTGGTCGAGCACTACCTCACCTTGACCTGCGTTTCCAATCCAGTCGGTGGCGATCTCGTCGGCAACGCCAAGTGGCTTGGTTACCCACTACGAGAACTACTGGCCCAAGCCAAACCCTTACCGGGTGCCGATATGGTTCTTTCTACCTCCTTCGACGGCTTCAGTGCTTCCACGCCGCTGGAAACTCTCACCGATAGCCGTGAAGCTCTGCTGGCCATCGGAATGAACGGCGAACCCCTGCCACTAGAACACGGTTTCCCGGTCCGTATGGTGGTTCCAGGACTCTACGGGTATGTTTCGGCCACCAAATGGGTGGTTGATTTGGAAGTGACAAGGTTCCAAGACAAAGCTGCCTATTGGACAACACGAGGCTGGTCAGAACGAGGACCAATCAAGATGTCATCCCGGATAGATACCCCACGGTCCTTCGCAAAGTTGCCCGCCGGCAAGGTCGTCTTTGGTGGCACCGCATGGGCTCAGACCACGGGAGTTTCCAAAGTGGAGATCCGTATCGATAACGGGCCGTGGCAAGAGGTCGAACTCGCCACCGAGCTCTCCGTAGACACCTGGCGTCAATGGAGATTCGAATGGACAGAGGCAACCGCGGGCAATCACTCCGCTACCGTCCGCATGACCGATGCTCATGGCCAGCTACAGACAGAAGAAACCGCTGCGCCTGTTCCAAACGGTTCCTCCGGCTGGCACCGGCTGCAGTTCAGCGTCGAATAATCGATGCAACTTTCTTGCATTACTCCATGCCATCGCTGAAACCGTTGAGTGATCCATATGCGGATCCAAGTCTCAGTCCGCAAACATGGGTTGAATTTTTCTGATTAGTAGGTTTTTACCGTGACTGAGAATTTCCAGACGTTCGGGCCAGCTCGATTTCCGATGCGGTCGGTGTCGTAGAAAATGAAGCATTGGCTGGCCTTTGACCAAGAGGAGTTCATGGTTAGGCGCTTGGTGTTGCAGGCATCGAAAGTCTTGTAATCGGTGGGATAGAGGTAGGAGTATCCAGCTCGGGCCGGAAGCGCTGCAACGGTGAGTCCTCCGGCAGTGAGCGCGAGAGCCGCGGTCGACACAGCGACATGTGTGGGGGATTTTTTGATCACGACAAGGACCTCCAAAAATTGTACTGTGATGACAAGAGCAGTATGACCATACGCTGGATTAAATCTTCAGTCTTTTGAAGAGTTTGGAAGTAAATTCCGATTGGCTCCCTGGTTGGGGTCAATCCCTTAGGATCTGAGTATTTTCCGCGCTGCCCAAGGTGGAATTAGTTACTGGTGCGTTGCTTGCAGCTCTTTTCGCCTTGATCGCCTACCGGGTGCCGAGTTGGCGCTTGGCTCCCGCGAGGCAGGCTGCGAGTGGTACCATATCTAGTACCACTAGGAGGCGGAATGGCAATCACCACCAGCGAAGCGCGACGCGACTTGTTTGGTCTTATCGAACGAGTGAACCTGGACCACACGGAAGTTGAAATCATGTCCAAGCGTGGTTCTGCGGTGCTCATGTCGAAAGACGAGTACGATTCCCTCGTTGAAACGAGCCATCTATTGCGCTCGCCCAAGAATGCGGTGCGTCTACTTTCAGCTTTGGAAGCGGCACGTAACGACCAGGCTGCAGAACACGGGCTCATCGAACCGTGAGTGACAGATTACTGACCTGGACTGCCGGCGGCTGGGAAGACTACGTCTACTGGCAGACCCAGGATCGCAAGAGGCTCAAGCGCATCAACCTGCTGATCGAAGACGTGCTCCGTGACGATCCTTTTGAAGGCATTGGAAAACCTGAACCACTGAAGCACGCATTGGCCGGCGCCTGGTCGCGACGCATCGATGACGTCAACCGACTGGTGTATATCGCTGATGATCGCGCAGTGACGATTCTTCAAGCAAAATATCACTATTGACATTGACTTTTGTCGATCTTTGTCAGTTCCCGAACGCTCACTCCTCAAGTGGAAGTTTAGCGCCGATAACCTATCTTATGTAAAGCTGGGGGCGGTTTGCCCCGTCAAGCATGAACAGGCCCTCATCCTGTTCCGAACGTTGGCGGCTAAAGCGCGCCAGGGTATCGCTGATTTTCGGCGGATTTTTAGTCTAACCGTGGAATTCGCTCGCGATCTGGGGGTGGTGTTTCGCACGCGAATACTCTGATCCGAAAAGCTGTGCAAAGATTTACCCAGTTCTCAACTTTAAGCATCCCGAGGGGCACATGAATTTTCACCGCACAACACTGGCCATCAGCGCTGCGCTGGCTCTCCTTGTTGGAGGCCTCACGCCGGCTGCTCAGGCAGCCCCACCGCACAGTTGCTGGTCATGGAACGATGAAGAAGATCACCCGTTCCATATGGAATGCTCGCAGGTTGAATCATTGGCGGATCTGGATGTTCCCACCACGGTGACCGAGCTGAGGATTCTGAACCAGGACGAATCAACCATAGCTGGGCTGGAGCGTCTGAAGGACATGCAACAGCTGACTTCTGTGGAAATCTACGGTGCCACCAACGAGGCGGTTGCGGCTGTGGCTCAGTTGCCCAACCTGAAGAAGCTGTGGGTCACCTTCCTGCCAGCGTCCGGTGTCACTAATGCAACGCGGACTGCTCTGACCAAGATGACAAAGCTAACCAGCCTTACCGTGCAAGACGCGGGCCTCACGGATTACTCCTGGGTGGCAGCTATGCCTCTGCTTGAAGAGTTCAAAGCCAATGAGACGCATTCGCTTTCCAAGGGCTGGGTGGGCAAGACGCTGACCTTCGCACCAATTGTTGGTGTAGATGGCCGAGCCATCGTTCCGCGCCGCCCTTCAGGGGCCGCTGATCCACAGCCCGTTTACACGAAATTTACAGCCACTTCCGTGCTGCCCATGGTGGCCGGCAGTAACGTCATGGTCGCAACCTCCGATGCAACCACGGGTTCCTCACTGAGCTCTTCTGATGTACACGTTGTCTTGGTCACCGACGTATTTGATACCGCAAAGTCAAGCCCGCTGAGAGTCAACTACCGCACAGCACGAAAGGACAATTCTGACTCTCCGTTCGCTATCATCGGTGACGAATTGGAAATACCTTGGGGCTCCTATGCGCAAAAGAACTTCCAGTGGTTCCGCAATGCTGTCGCGGTCCCAGGGGCGACCGGGCGCACCTATAAGCTCACCCCCGCCGATGCCGGGAAGAAGATCACCGCAAAGTACACCAGCGTTGAGAAAACTTCTTGGGACAAGAAGATTGTCTATGTCCCTACTGCGACTCTGTCCGCCGGGTACGACCTACCGATCCCGGCCTCTGAGTCCACTCATCCCGTTGCCAAACTGACCGGCACCGGATTCGTGACGGAGAAACTCAGTATTGCGTTGGATCCCACCGTGTTCCCCCATGCCCACAAAACGTATCAGTGGTTCAAAGACGACACTATTGCGATCAAGGGCGCGACTGGTCCCACTTTCATCCCAGATGATTCTTTGAACTCGAAGCGGGTGCACGCCGTCGTAACTTTCGTTGGCGCACATGCGGAGCCGGTCGAGCTGATCTCCAAATCCGTAAAGATCGATCATGGCAATCTGAAATCCGGAAAACCGACCATCTCTGGCACCGTTATGGTGGGTTCGAAGCTGACGGCCAAACCTGGAACGGTATCCAAAAAGGATGCAAAACTTACTTACATCTGGCTGCGCGACGGAAAGGAAATTTTCCAGCAAAATCGCAGCACCTATACTCTTGTTCCCGCCGACTGGGGGAAGAAGATCAGCGTAAAAACACAGTTCACCCACCGCTACTACAACACCGTGGTCGCTCAAAGTACAGCGACCAAGACAGTGGCGCCGGGAACGCTAAAGGTGAGCAAGAAATCGACTCTCTCAGGCAAGAAGATTGTGGGGAGGACCGTAAAAGTGTCAGCCGGCACCTACAGCCCTACGGCAGAGAAAGTGACATACCAGTGGCAACGCTCCGGCAAGAACATCAAAGGTGCAATCAAGAGCAGCTACAAAGTCACTAAAGCTGACAAAGGCAAGAAGCTGACGGTCAAGGTGAGCGCAATAAAGAAGGGCTACGCAACGAAGAGCACTGTATTGACTGCCAACTAATACCATTTTGTGTCGAGAAGAACCTGCGGTACAACTATTGCGTAAAGTCAGCTGTCGAGTCGCTTCATCGCTGTTATAGGGATCGTCGAGACCGTGGCCGAGAATCTAAATTGTGTGCATAAGGGGTGTTCTCTGAGTCGATCCCCTATCGCTGTAGTACAGGTCTAGATGCGGCAGCGCAGGCGCATCGCTGGACTGGAGGTCAGGAATTACCTTCGATCCTCTCGGTTAAAGCTGATAATTGACGTTATGTAAAGTTCTGAAGACTTTATTTGCATCCGATGCATGACCATCACTACTCGGCTTACCAAGCTTTGACCGTGTCAGGACGACCGGCGAGAACAAACGACGGAGCAGTAGACCCGCGGACAATGAAGAATTAGGTCCGTAGGGAGTGAGATATGCCTAGTTTGGAAATTTTCAAGTCAAGTGAGACCACCAGTGCTTAGACGACCATCATCTTCCCTTCTCCCTGCTTAATCGGTTCATTAATCCACGCCGCGTCAGGCAACATCATTTTCTTCGGTAACTGGTTCTTCCCAAACCGTTCAGGATGCTCAGCCCACGCCGCCTCCAACTCAGCTAACCGCTGATCATCCACGTGCCCAGTCATCCCGAAATGCACGTCCGCCGGCGTATGAAACCGCAGCCCGGAATGACGATGCTCAGTGTTGTACGCCTGAACAAACCTGCCCATGAAATCCCCGGGCGCCTTCCAACGAACCAAACCGTTCAGGAAACACCGGCATCTACTTCAACGTCTTGAACCAGACTTCTGAATACGGGTTGTCAGTACTGACTTTCGGACGTGAGTGCGACCGCAAGACATCTAAATCAGAAAGTAGCGACGCGACCGGTTTCGACGTCATCGAGGTGCCACGGTCAGCATGAACCACCAACGGCACCTGATCAGTAGCAAACACGTTTTTCATGAACGCCTGCACCAATAATCCTGACTCCCGGGCATGCACTTCGCACCCAACAATGTAGCGGGAGTAAATATCAATCATCACGTACGCATCAAAATACGCTCCCTTAGAAGGGCCAGCGAGTTTGGTGATGTCCCACGAGAACACCTCACCAGGCTGGTACGCCACCAACTCCGGCACTTTCCGTGCAGGATGTCGTGCCTGACGGCCCCGTTCTAGCACTTGCTTCTCCCGGCGTAGCAACCGATACATCGTTGATACTGAGCACAAATAAGTTCCTTCACCCAGCAGTACCGCAAAGATCTGTTCCGGTGCTTGATCAACGAAACGGTCACTATTCAACGTTTCAAGAACCACTGCTTCTTCAACAGATGTTAGCTTGTTCGGTGGTGCTGGACGTGGCGCATCAACCCGTTTCACTGGGGACAGCCGGGCTGCGCGTTGACGGTGCATCGCGGCCCTACTGACTCCGGCCAGTGCACTGGCTTTCCTGGTGGAGATCCCTGCCTCAACAAGTTGGTCATAGACGTTCTTCAGCAACGCACGAGAGCCTATTCGGAATCCGCGCTCTTCGAGATTTGCTCCAAGAGCGCGTGTGCTTTTCCCATGATGTCTAACGCAGTTTGCGTGTTCGCTAGTTGCGCGTCACGGGCCGCCAACAGTTTTTTTCAGCCGTGCAATTTCAGCTTGTTCTTTACTCAATGTTCCCTTGCCTGTCCGAGTGGACTGCTTGCTCACCCTGACTGTATTTCCTTCGAGGATGCCCGCTTCGCGTAGCTTGCGCCATTCCGCGATTTGTGAGGAGTAGATCCCGTTGGCGCGCAGGTAGCCACCGCCTTCACCATGTTCAATGGCTTGCTCGTACCCGTTGAGGTACGCGAGTTTCTGTGCGGGGTTGATGGTTCGGCGTTTGGGCTGGTCCGGGCGGACAGAAGAGTCCATGTTTCTATTCTCTGGCAGTGAACCCGCAGGGTGGTGGAGGTTGGTGGTGCTCATGGTGTGGAGTGTTTCCTGGTTCTCGCCTTGTCTTCGGGTGAGGGGTGTTGCTATGAAGGGGTGGTCTCACTCAACACTGACAGACAGGGAACGGTTCTGGTGGGAAATAGAGAGGACATACATCAATTCAGCACCTGATGGTTGTTATCCTATGTACCAGGAATCGGTTTCACACAGGATCCCTATTGTCGTTGAAAGTATAAGTTTCAATAATTTCGTATGGTGCTCTGAGGGTGTTATCGCCTGAGCCGCATGGAGGTTAAGGCCTAAAATGACACGCATTGCGAAAGATGCACAGGTATTTAATGGTGCTCAGATATTCACAGATTCGGCTGAACAGGCTATTTCTTACCTCAAAATGCATACCCCGCTGACAGATTGGTCAGTTTCTCGCGTAATCGATGGAGAGCAGGTCCACTTGCACGTGCAACCAGATCAGTTGCTCAAAACCGGTCAACGTGTTGAGTGGAAGGAATCTTTATGCAGTCGAATGGCCAATGGCGCTGCGCATATTGTGAACAATACGCAGCTAGATCCTGACTATTCGTGTATGCGAGTTTCAGCCGAGGTAGGGGCCTATGCCGGGTACACCATCAATGATGACCGGGGTGAGATGTTTGGTGTCCTGTGCGGGGTGCGCACCGATCCGCTCACTGAAGGGGAGGCAATAGATGAAGAACTCGTTGCCCTCATCAGTTCACTTCTATCTGCCCAATTGAAGTTAGCTAGAGTAGCTGATAGAGAGCGAAGAAATAGTGAGCTATCTGATGCCTTGGCGCAAACAGATGCTTTGACTGGTCTGTTGAACCGACGCGGCTGGGACAAGATCACCAGTGATGCGCAAGAACGTCTCGACGCTTTTGGCGATTCCGTCTCGGTTGCTGTGATTGACCTCAATGGGCTTAAGCAGGTCAATGACAGCCAGGGTCATGCAGCTGGGGATCTATTGTTGCAGCGCGCTGGTGAGATCCTGAGAAGTAAAAGCACCGAGTCCTGCCGCGTCGCTCGATATGGGGGTGATGAGTTCATGATTTTGGCCAACGGAGTAGCTCCATCCCAGACAGAAGCTTATTTCTCAGTATTCAGAGAGTCCTTGGAAGAGGCAGGGATTCCTTCAGCCATGGGATTCTATTCAGCACAGCCAGGTACCACCAACATTGATCAGTGTATTGCCGCGGCTGATGCCTTAATGTATCAGCAGAAATACCAGTGTCGCGATCAAGCCAGGAAAAACAGCTAACAGGCTGTCCTCGCAACGGCCTGCAGAGAACTGTATCCATCTAAATGCGCACTTGTCAGGAAGATCTCGGAATCGAAAGCTGTGTTCACCAAGGCACTACCGATTCTTTAGTCGAATGCTACCTGCATTGTGTTTTCCTGCATTTTTTGGGAATGCGCGGGTGTTCCAGCATGTACGATATGCATAGGTTTTGCGCGGGTCGGCTGGGCCAATCTGGGAAGCTTCTTTCAGAGCGTTGCGCCGCCATGAAGACCGTTTCTTCTTAGCGGACCGCGAACGGCCGCATCGCCTGCTGCGTGGTGCGAAACCACCGCGACGCTACGAACACACTGACGCGGGCGCAGCACCCGACGCTGAATTCCCGGCCGGATCGATCCAACTCATCCCAGGTGTCAACATCCATGTGGATGCGGCGGATCACCATGTTGGTGCTGCTGTCCTCATTCCACACCAGAGACGTGCAATCATCAATGGCCGGTGCCGGGTTCACGGTCCCGTCGACCTGTCCGAACAGGTTGCGCATCGTCGTCCCGCTGGCTTCAGAGCCCCGCGAGCGACGGAGCCCGGTTTGCACCCATTTCACCTCGCAGAAGCTGCGGGCATCCTTTAAGAGCATGCGCTGGGCGTGAGCGAGTGTGAAGGGGTCATCCGAGCCCAGATGCAGGAGCAGATCCCCATCATTCCAGCGCTCCTGCAGCCGATCGATGCTGAACTTAGGCAGCGGCTGAATGTCTGCCGCAGAGGAACTAGCCATCTCCACCAGCTTTGGGCCGAAGTCGAAGGTGAAGTTCAAGCGGGCCGACACCGTCCCCAATCCGGGTTCGGTATCCGCCAGGGCCGCCTCGCCCTGGGTCAGCCGGGCCGAGGCTACTGCTGGTCAGCATCGGGGCGTTCTTGCTTCGGTGGGCGCAACTGCCATAGGCCCAGCGCAGTGACGAAGGCCCCGATCACCAGCTGCACGATTGAGCCCGTTATCGAGGTCGATGGGGAGCCGGTAGCGTCGGCCAGCCGCAGTGCCGACAGCACGAGCACGACCAGGCCCGATCCAACGACGAGCAGCCAGGAGAGTCGGTTGTTCCTTGGGGTGACCTTCATGGGCGGAACTCCTTTCAGGTCGGTGAGTATGCGTTCACCCACGAGTCTATGAACTGGCCTGTGCCGATGTCGCGCAGTAGCGGCCGCTGGAAGCACCGCACCCTGCTAGTACACAGGTTCGCGGTGCAGGTTCCGCGGTTAATCTACGCTGGCTGTATGAACTCCAGCCGCAGCCATGATCAGCCCCAGGGCTACCAGCTAGTGCTCTTCCGCGATGACTTGCGCACCGCAGACCATCCGGCGCTGTTGGCGGCCCGCGACGCGGGCCCGGTGGTGGGCCTGTACATCTTGGACGAGGATTCTGCCGGGATCAGGCCGCTGGGCGGTGCGGCGCGCTGGTGGTTGCACCACGCACTGGTGAGCCTGCGCGCCTCGCTCGAGGAACTCGGCATTCCGCTGGTGCTGCGGCGCGGAGCCACGGTGGAGATCCTCCAGGAGGTGGTTGCCGAGGGCGCCGTGGCTACGGTGCACTGGAACCGGCGCTATGGCCAGGCCGAGCGCGCCGTCGACACCGAACTCAAGAGCACCTTGGGCGAAGCCGGGATACCTGCGCACAGCTATGCCGGGACCCTGCTGCACGAACCGTGGGAGCTGCTGACCCAATCAGGCACCGGCTACAAGGTGTTCACCCCGTTCCATAAGGCCTTGTGCGCCGCCGACATCCGCCCACCCCAACCGGCGCCGCAACGGCAGGCCGCGCCGCAGGGAAAGACGCCGCCCGGCGAAGATCTGGAGAGCTGGGACTTGCTGCCCATCTCGCCGGATTGGTCCACCGGCCTGGCCGAAGCATGGACGCCAGGGGAACCGGCGGCCCATGAGCGCCTGGAAACTGTGCTCGACGAGATCGCCCGGGATTACCAGGACCTGCATGATCGCCCGGACCGCGATGGGACCTCCGCGCTGTCTCCGGCGCTGCGTTGGGGGCACCTCAGCGCGCACCAGCTGTGGTACGAGCTCAGTACGTTGGCCCAACGCACCCCGGGGGCCGCCGAGGGCGCGTTGGGATTGCGCCGCCAGGTGGCCTGGCGGGATTTCTGCTGGCACCTCTACTACCATCACCCGGAACTGCCCACCGAGAACCTGCGGGCGGAGTTTGATGATTTTGATTGGGCCTGGCCCGAGGATTCGGCCCGAGCGGCGCACCTGGCCACGGCCTGGCGGCGGGGCCGCACCGGATTCGCGTTGGTGGATGCCGGGATGGCCCAGTTGTGGCAGACCGGCTGGATGCATAATCGCGTGCGCATGGTGACGGCAAGCTTGCTGGTCAAGAATTTGGGGCTGCATTGGAGAGTCGGCGAGCAATGGTTCTGGGACACCTTGGTGGACGCGGACCTGGCGAGCAATACCGCCAACTGGCAGTGGGTGGCCGGCAGCGGCGCCGACGCCGCGCCCTATTTCAGGGTGTTCAATCCAGAACTGCAAGCCAAGAAATTCGACCCCTCGGGCAGCTATGTGACCCGCTATGCGCCGTTGGCCGTTGAACCGCTGGTGGATCTGAAGGAATCACGGCAGGCGGCGCTCGATGCCTACCAGCACATGAAATCTGTCCAAGACCAGTAATTCGGGGGCGAGTGCCCGGCGCCGGGAGTGCCTCGCACGGCGGCTGCGCTGCGCAGGACGGGGCGCGGCCGCCAGTTTTCTGCACAAGACTTTTCTGCACAAGACAACTATGGACAGCTCCCGCCGCTTAATGGCTGGGAGCTGCCCACGCGATGGTGCCGGGGAAGCGCAATGCTGGCTACTGCACGCCGGCGGTTGCCAAGGCTGGCCGCGATGGCAGCTGGTATCTATTGCTGGCGGCGCCGGAACTGTGCATGGCGGGACAGGAAGGAATCACGTGGGCCACGGCGGTGTGCTGCCAGAATTTCACGCGGAATTCGGCAATGGTCGCCGATGCAACCCGGTCGAAGAACGCGCCGATGGTGGACGCGGCGGAAGGTGCAACAACACGCAGCGCCGATTGCGGGGTGGTGATGTGCAGCATGCGCAGTTCTTCGCTGCGCGGGTCGAGCATGGCGACCAGCGCCGCCCGGCCGTGGACGGAGACCATCGCCATCACGTCATGCAGTGGTTCGCTGGGACGGGTCATCACGATGGGCATGCCTGGGGCCCAGCCAAAAGAAGCTAGGTGGGACTTGCCCTCACGGGTGGCGAGAAAATCGGCGACCCTGACAGCAGTCTGGGTTCTGGCAATACGACCTGGCATTGTAGATACTTCCCTTTCTTGCGTTCCTCAGTGAATATGGTGCTGCGCGGGGTGCGGTTTCGACGGGCCGGAGCCTCGTCGATCACCCTGTGTGCGTGCAGAGCCGAGCGCTCCGCACTGGCCCTGGCGGGCCTAAGCCATGCTCAAATCCGCGGATTTTCCTCCCGTCTCCGGCCGCCAGCCTTGGGTGGGGGTCAGGGTCGGGGTGGAGAAGGGGTCATCCAGCCAATCTGTGAAGGCATCGGCCTTGTCCAGGTCTTCGGGTTGTGTCAGGAGATTTTCCCGGCCGGCCACCGCGAACTGCAGGTTCCGCACCTCGAACTGGATGCCCAGCAGTTGCTCCATCTGCGGCAACAAGGTGTCATTGACGTACTGCATGAGCTCGGTGACATCTTCTTCGCTCGTCGCGGTGCAGGCCAAGTTGACAATCAGCTTGTCAGGTGTGCCTTGGATGGTGCAGATCGCCGAATGCACCGTGCTTCTGCTTGTGCACTCCTGGGTGCCGAAGGATGCGATGTTCTGCATCCTCGTGATCCATGCTTCGTGGCCCGTAGTACTCGTATCTGCGGGAACTGCTAAATGCTCTTTCATCCTGCGCTCCGGCACTCTTCGTTGTTTCGTAGTAGAATATATGTAGACTGTCTAACTATTAGACAGGCTACATTATTTTTTTCAGGAAACGCAAGCTGGAATTTCACAAGAATCATTGGAAGGCCGGCAAGACTCTCGGGCATTGTGCTCGTATCCGAGGAAGGGAGTTCTCATGAGTCGCTATGAGACCAGTGGATATTGGTATGGTGAGGGCCAATCGGCTCCGGAAGCCGTTGACCTGTTGAACCTCATGCGCCGCTACCGTGACGCAGAGCGGAAAATGCGTGCCCAGACTCGCGGATCCATGGGCATGAATGAGACCGACATGACCGCCCTGCGCTTCCTCTTGAGGGAGCACCGCAAGGGCGAGGTGCCTCGCCAGCGCGATTTCGCCGAGGAGCTGGGCATCTCCAATGCCTCGGTATCAGCGCTGATTGATCGGCTCTGCCGCGATGGATACGCCGAACGGATCATGCATCCGGCCGACCGCAGATCGGTGGGCATTGTTCCGACCCGGCACAGCGACACCGAGGTGCGCGAGACCCTGCAGCAGATGCATGAGCGGATGATGTCCGCCGTCGATGGGCTCAGCGCAGATGAGCGGAGGGCCGCAGCGAAGTTCCTGCATGCCCTCATTGCCAGTGTGGAATGGAATGAGCATGACCTCGGCCAGTCGGCGCAACGGGATCATGAGCTGCGCGATGTCCCAGGGAGCAACCTGGCGTCCTCATGACCTGCCCGCTGGAACCCCGCGCCACCTGAGCGCGACGGGCGAGGCAGCGAGTTGCTGGAAAAAACCTCAAGGCAGATGCCGCAGTGCCGCTGCACGCGTAGGTTGAAGCCAAACGGAAACAGGTGACCTCACACAAGTTAGGGTGATTTGAATGCCGCGCAGGCGCATCGATGTCAGTGTCAGCCACGACGAGTTCGAAGATCTCACTAACGCGCTCGAAGACCACCGTGATGGTTTCACGGATCTGGCGAAGGAAGCAGCCAATGGCTTTGGCCTGGAACCCGAGTACTGGTCGGGCCGGGCCAGCGAGGTACAGAACCTGCTCGAAAAGGTCCAGGAGCATAGCCGCGAAGAAGCCGACACCGCCGGCGAGTCGGCGCAGTCCGCGGAGCCCTCGCAGGGGCTGGAACGCGGTGGGCAACCGGATCCGCGCGACTAGCCATTGCTCGACTCTGGATGGTGCGCGACGCTGCTGAACGTTGCCCTGCGGACCTGCTGCGATGCCACTCGGGAACATGGCAGTGGATGGCGCCGACGATGCGTTGGCGCCATCCACTGCCATGGCTCTTGGTGGGCCGGCCGCTAGGCCCGCTTGCGGGTCAGTAGGCCCCAGAGGACCAGGACCACGAGCGAACCGCCGATGGCCAGCAGCCAGGTCGAGAGCGACCAGAACTGATTGATTCCCACATCGAAGACCGCGGAGCCGATCCAGCCGCCCACCAGGGCGCCGACGATGCCCAGCAGCAGCGTGGCGAGCCATCCGCCTCCCTGCTCTCCCGGTTTGATGGCCTTGGCGATAGCCCCGGCGATCAGTCCCAAAACGATCCATCCGATAATGCCCATGGTTTCCCCTTTGCTCGGTTTCATGGTGCCTCGGTAACGGGTACCGGCACCGTCTTCCAAATCAGAAAGGTACTAGATGCGCCCAGGCCGTCGCCGGAAAACTGGGTGCCTCCTGGGAGCCTGGTCGTGGCGATGGCCGGAAAATAGCCCTGCCACTTAGCACAGCCCGGGCCGGGCGTGCAACGGGCCCCGGCGGGAACCGCGCTCTGCGGCGTGCCGGGCTAGGCCGTGCGAAACTCCAGGCCCTTCTGCTCCAAGGCGGAGCCCAGGATCCTGATCGCCTTGGGGCCGACGCCATGAATGGCGAGCAGCTCCTTTTCGGTGCACCGGCAAATCTTTTCCAGGCTGTCCAGTCCGGCGAGCTGCAATTCCCGCGGGGCGGTTTTCCCCAGCTCATGGGGGAGGTCTCCGACGGGACGCACATCAGGTGTGGCCATGGGGTCTCCTAGGGTAGCGAAGAATCCGGGTCTGGCCACAGGATACCGAAGCTGAACCGGCTAGGCCAGAGGCACCTGCCGATCAGCTCGCCGGCAGCGAAGGCGTCGCGGCCAGTTCTGGCCCGGCGGCCGGAGCCTGCAGCGCCGTGGACACGGCGCGCGCGGCGTCGAGTCCGCTTTCGATGGCCCCGTCGATGAACCCGCCCCAGCCATTGGCGAAGTCCGAACCTGCCAGGTGAAGCAGGCCCTCCGGGCGCTGCAACTCGGCCAGCGACTCGGTCCGGTAGCCCGTGTAGTGCATGGGCCAGGTGGACTGCGAGTACGGGTCGTCTACCCAGTTGTACCCGGCGGCCTCCAGTACCTCCAATCCGGGAAGCAAGCGATCTAGGTAGCGTTGGGCGGCGGCGAGATCCTCGACATCCACCGCGGCCGCATCGGGGCCGAAGCACACCAGGGTTGTGGTGTCTTCCTCGATGTATTCGACCTGGACGAAGTTCAGCGGGGCATCTTCCGGGCCGAGGGCGACAAATCGCTGTTGCCGCCCCTTGACCTTGATCCACAGCTTAGCTCCGCGGCCAGCCTGTCCGCGCTCGGCCGCCTGGCGCTTGATCGGGGAGAGCGCCGGTAACCACGCTGATTTCCTCGGCCAGGCGCCGGGTGCCTCCTTCTATCTTGTAGCTGGCGCAGGCCTCGAACATGGTCTACCAGGATCCGCTGGCGACGGCGCACCAGCGAAGCGCCTGGCTGTAGTCGGCGCGGTCCATTCAGCCGTTGAAAATCCGCGCCCAGAAGGAACGCAGCAGCTGGCGCTGGTGCTCGGGAAGATCCAGCCGGTCGATGGCCTCGGAGGGCGTAAGGCCGTCGATCCGTGCCACCTCCTTGCTGGACAGCGGGGACCAGGGCAGCGGGAAGTGGTCGGTGATTCGCTGCATCATCGATGTGGAGATCGATGATGCAGCGCTCGTGCGTTTGGAGTACTAACCAGCTAGCGAAGTTCGGATTCCGTCGATGGCTGCAATTCAAGGTGAACCAACGCGCCGTTGTCATTGGATAATTTCATCGTGGCGCCCAAGGCCTGCGCCTGACCGCTAGCGATGGTCAATCCCAGTCCGATCCCACCACCCTTGGACACAAAACGTTCCGGACCATTGTCCAAGACACCGCGCGGGAATCCCGGGCCCTGATCATGGATGCTGATGCTCCGGCCCCGAGTGCTGAGCGTGATCGGCCCTTCACCGTGGGCCCACGCATTGCTGATCAGATTCTCTAGGATGCGCTCTAACCTTCGCGGTTCAACAAGCGCTTCGCTACCTTCGGCGTTCAAGTGAAGTTCTAGTTCGGCGCACTGTTCCGGGCGTCGTCCACGGATACGCCCAATGATCTCGGCAACACAAGGATCCAACTGCACGGTGGCCAAATCGGCCGACTCGATGCGTGACTCCAACCGGGAGACTTCCAACAGATCTTCAACGAGGTTCCGCAACTTGGCCACCCGATCCTGGACTAATTGGGTGGGGCGGGAGCCGGGAAGCAAACTTGCCGCCGTCACTAAACCGGTCAATGGGGTGCGTAGCTCATGGGCTAGATCTGCAGAGAATCGTTGCTCGGCAGCGATTTTGGCATTGAGTTCACGGGCCATCGCGTCAACGGCCCCGGCGAACTCATCGACTTCATCCCGCCCTCCGAAGGGCTTACCAATCGAGTCTTCCACCAGCACCCGGCGCTCGCCGGAAGCGATGGCCCGGGCCGCGTGGGATCCCTTGGTCAGTCGCTTGACCAGTCGTGAAACAATCACAATGCCAATGGATGACACCAAAACAAGGGTGGTGATCCCGGCCCACAACAGGGCAGTGTCAACACTTTGGCGCATCTGCTGACTACTGGCCCAGGACACCGAGAGCGACAAGACCGCCGGCTGGTTTCCCAAACTGACCGGGGCCGCCGCATAAATCACTTCCTGCCCATCAAGGAAGGCGCGATAGGTAATGTACTGGCCCGCCTTGGCAGCGTCCCGCGCCTCATCGGGTAACTGCGGATCATTGCCCTTGGCACCAAGGATGCTAATTCCAGTCTCATCCAGAATCCGCACCGCTTGCTGCAGCGAAGTGGTGGCTTCCTCACGCAGTCGCTGTTCCTCGCTGAGATTGATCATTTGGCGGACCAACATGGCCGAAACCAGCAGGGTCAGCAGCACCGAAAGAATGGTCATCCCGGTGATTTTCCAGCGCAGGCTCATCCGAGATCATCCTGCAGCCGGTAACCGAATCCGCGCACGGTTTCGATCCGACCGGCGCCGATTTTTCTGCGCAATCGTTGTACGTGGACGTCGATGACGCGGTGATCAGCTTCCCAGGTGTATCCCCAGACCTCGGCCAGGATGTCGCTGCGCGACACCACCGCACCGGGGGTTTCGCTGAGCATCAACAAGATTTTCATCTCGGTCGGGGTAAGGTGAACTTCCTGCCCATCGAGCAGCACCACTAACCGGTACGGGTCGATATTCAGACGTTGCGTTTTTGATGCGGGACTTGCTGGGACCGGGCTGGTGGCGGCCGGCCGGTCCGCGCGCCGCAAGACCGCACGCAACCGGGCATCAAGGACCTGCAAGTCGAAGGGTTTGGCCAGATAGTCGTCGGCACCGGCATCTAAACCGGTGACCATATCCAGGCCTTCACCGCGTGCCGAGAGCATGATTACCGGAACGGTGCTGAAGCTACGCAATTCTCGGCAGACCTGGGTACCGTTCATGGTCGGCAACATGACATCGAGCAGAACCACATCGACCGGGTCATCTTGTTCCAGCTGGCGGAAGAGTTCGAGTCCTTCCAGGCCGTCTTCGGCGCCGAGAACCTGGTAGCCCAACCGTTCAAGCCCGATGGCGGTAGCTTCGAAGATGACCGCATCATCCTCGATCATCAAAATCCGAATACCGGTGGGCCTCATGGGGTGACCTCCTGATTTTCGGTGGGCTCTACCGAACTTTCGAAGGAATCGGCCTGCATAAACTGTCCATCTTGATAGCGGAACATTCGCACGGACCATCCCGAGGGACAGCACATGGGGTCATCTGGTTGGTAGACAGCTTCTTGGGCCACCAGGCTACCTTCCTTGCCGGCACTCAAATACACGTCGCTTCCACCCACCGCCAACGCGATCGATGGTTTTCCTTGATCGTCGCGGATGGCAAAGGACGCAAAACTGTAGGCATCGCCGGCGGTGCTCACGGAATAGTTTTGGAACTTCTCGCCGGCAATCTCAAAGCTGGGCAGGGCAAGTAGGCACTTATCGCAATCGGTCAGGTATTCGCGAATATCTGCCTCGGAGTTCTGGTCGGTGGCGACAAGACTGAGGTCAGTCTTCAGTAGCACCGATCGAACCTCGGAGGGCGCAAACGGCTCTTCCCAATCTTTCACGTCACCGTCAGATGGGCTACTCGCCGTGGTTAACGGCATCGAGGAAGCTGTGGGCGATTCGACCCTTAAGGCATCGGTTGTGCTGCAGGCGCTCGTTCCCAGAATCAGCAACAGAACGTAGAGCATTGAGATAGCCCGCCGTACACCCACAAAGATCCCTTCCCATTTCTTGCTTTCCGACGCACCCCACGGTGCAACACTGCCAATTATGCCCGGGATCGTCGGCGAAATGCGCGAAACTGCCGGAACTGAATCCGTCGATTGTGTAACAAAATTGATGCATGGGCGATAGCTGGCAGAGAGCTGTTCGTCGTGGCGAATGGGAAGTATTAATTATGTGATTCAGCCAGTGACCCTTTCCGCGGCCCCGCTGCACTTAGCGGACGACAAAACTCAACCAACCAGCCGCAATCTTGGCCTTGACGGCCTGCGAGGCATCGCCGTGCTGGCTGTCATGACGTATCACTTCTGGCCGAGTTTCTTACCAGGCGGGTTCCTGGGAGTAGATCTGTTTTTCACCCTCAGTGGTTTCTTGATCACAGGTGGATTGCTCAAGTCCATGACAGGCAGGCGATTCCCGGACCTGCGCGGTTTCTGGTTACGCCGGGCTCGACGCTTAGTTCCGGCCATGCTTCTGGTACTCGTCATCTGTACCGCGTTGGCCTTGCTGGCCGTAGGGCAACTTCCGGCAGGCCTTCGTTGGCAATGGGCCGGCGCGCTGACCTACACCAGCAACTGGATGCAGATTGCCCACGGTAACAGCTATTTTTCCTCCGTGGAACCACTCTATTTCCAACATTTTTGGTCCCTGGCGGTCGAGGAACAGTTTTATGTGTTGTGGCCGTTGGTGTTGGTCCTCTTAGCCGGAGTCTTGCGCAAGAGGGGCGCACTGATGTGCGGAATCCTTGTGGTGGCGGCTGCCTCGGCGGCGAGTATGGCTTGGGGATTTGATGCTTCGGCAGACTCTAGTGTGTTGTACTTCGGGACGTGGACTCACGGTTTTGGACTGCTTCTGGGCTCGGCCGGCGCGGTGGCGTGTGCGGGAGGACAGGTATCTCGCCGCGGTAGATCACAGCGGGCCCGTATGCTGATTCAATGCTCGCAGATCCTGATCATCTGTTGCCTGTTGCTGGCCTTCTTCGTGCTTCCCGATACCTCAGCTGCCACCTACCAAGGGGGAATGGCACTGTTCTGCGTAGCAGCTACGGTATTGATGATGACCCTGAGAAATTCTGGAACTTGGGGATACATCTTACTCAGCCATAAATACCTGCGGTGGTTAGGTCAGCGCAGCTATGGGTTATATCTTTGGCATTGGCCACTACTGGTCTTGGCTCAGACGATCTTTCCACCCCAAGCGCAGACTGCAGCGGTCTTGTGTGTCATCCCGTTGATTTTTCTGGCGGCCCAACTGTCATGGCGGGTTATTGAACAGCCCATCTTGCAGTATGGTTTCATACTCACCCTGAGCGGGTGGGCCAAGAACATTGCCGGCAGAACCCTGCAGGTATGGAATGGCGCCACGAGAAGCTTTGGCGCGGTGGCCACGCTCTTAGCATTGGTGCTCGTACCGTTGTGCGCGGCCTCCGTGCTAATGGCTTCGCCTGCTCAGAGCCAGTTGGAGCAGCAACTGACCCTTGCTCAGATTGCCTTGGACGAAGAAGCGAAAGCTCCGGCGGCTGAAGAACAGCAACCGCAGACAACAGATGATTCGCGGCAAGAAAACTCGACACAGAAGCCGTCGAAAAACGAAACTGCGCGAAAAAAATTTACCGGTCTAGACGTGACAGCATTGGGTGATTCGGTCATGCTTGCTTCATCGCCACAGATGCTCAAAAAGCTGCCAGGTATTTCGATTCATGCCTCGGTCGGGGCGCAGATTTGGGATGCTCCGGCACGGTTACGTGAGCTGAAAAGCGCGGGTGAACTGCGCAAGGTGGTAGTGGTGGGTCTAGGTACCAATGGCGATGTATCAGCTGGAACACTAGAGCAGATCCGGTCGGTGATCGGAGCCAAGCGTGAGCTGTTGCTGATTACCGCCTCGGCACCACGGCAGTGGATCGGTCATGTTAATGACAGCTTGCGCGCTACGGCCGAGTCAGATTCCAAGACCCACATTGTTGATTGGGCGCGGACCGCACCCACCGTTGATGACATGGCCCGCGACGATATTCATCCCGGGCCACATGGTGGCGCTGCCTACGGACAACTGCTGGCGGATGCCGTGCAGAAGCTCTAACGGAGGGTGATGAAGCGGCCGAAGGCTCCCAAACTCGGAATTTTTATACCTATATATAGGAGAAGGTTGGGTACCGCCCAAAGGCGGTACCCGACCTTTAATATGCGTCGCTAATATTTGTCGCTAAAACCTATCGCTCATCATTAGCTGGCCACGGTAGCCAGTGAAAGACCGCGCAGGCGCTCCATCTGTGGATCGTATAGTGGATCATCCACCACGGTGGCGGCGATTGGCTTGCCGAAGTACTCGATCTCTACCGAGTCGCCGGTCTCGACCGAAATTGGCAGCCAGGCGTAGGCGATCGGCTTGCGCACCGTGTAGCCGTAGGCGGCGCTGGTGACGTAGCCGGAAACCTTACCGTTCACATATACCGGTTCCTTGCCCATGACTACCGACGTGCCATCATCAACGGTCAGGCAGCGCAGGCGCTTGGTGGCCGTGGCGGCGCGCTCGGCCAGGGCCGATTTGCCGACGAAGTCCACGGTCTTGGCGGCCTTGACCGCGAAGCCCAGCCCGGCCTGTTCCGGTTCGTGCTCGCTGGTCATGTCGGTGCCGAAGGAGCGGAAGCCCTTCTCCAAGCGCATGGAGTTGAAGGCCTCGCGGCCGCCGGCAATGATGCCCTGCTCCTGGCCGGCCTCGAAGAGCACGTCCCAGAGCTTGGCGCTGACATCCGCCGAGGCATAGAGCTCCCAGCCGAACTCGCCCACGTAGGACAGGCGCATCGCGGTGACCGGAATGCCGCCAATGGTGATCTGCTTGGTCCGGAAGTACTTCAGCCCGTCGTTGCTCATGTCATCATCAGATACCTTGGCCATGACCTCGGGAGCCAGCGGACCCCAGAGGCCGATGCAGGAGGTGCCGGCGGTGATATCGCGGACCGCAGCCCACTTGCCTGGGTTGGCGGCGTTGAACTTCTTGGCCTCGCGGTTCAGGTAGGCAACATCCATGTTGGAGTTGATACCGGCCTGGTACACCTCGTCGGAGATGCGAGCCACGGTGATATCGCTGGTGATACCGCCTGCTTCGTTCAGCAGCAGGGTGTAGCTGACCATGCCCGGTGCACGCAGCATATTGGCAGTGGTCAACCCCTGCAGTAGCTCTCCGGCGCCCGGGCCGGTGACCTCAACACGCTTCAGTGGAGTCATGTCGAACATGGCCACCGCGGTACGAGTCTTCCAGGCTTCCACCGCAGCGATCGGCGAGTGGAACTTGTTGGACCAGCTATCACGTTCTGGAGCAGCCCATTCGGCAGGCAATTCATCAAGTAGCGCGGCATTGGCCTCGTACCAGTGCGGGCGTTCCCAGCCGGTGCCCTCGAGGAAGAATGCGCCGAGCTGCTGCTGACGGGAGTAGAACGGGGAGGTGCGCACGGCGCGAGGCTTGGTGCGTGGTTCCAGTGGGTGGCGGACGTCGTAGATTTCCACGAAGTTCTGCTGCGAGGTTTCGCTGACGTACTCCTTGGTGGTCTGTACGTCTTCGAAACGGTTCAGATCGCAGTCGCTCAGATCCGTCTTGGAGGTGCCGGTGAGGATCAGTTCAGCCACGGCCTTGGCGATGCCCGGTGCGTGGGTGACCCACACGGCCTCGGCGGCGTAGAAGCCGTCAACTTCCTTGGACTGACCGACCAGCGAGCCGCCGTCCGGGGTGAAGGAGAAGATGCCGTTAAAGCCGCGCTGGATTTGGGTGTTGCGCAGATCTGGAAGCAGTTCCTGGGTGGCCTCCCATTCTTCGACGAAGTCCTCGGGGGTGAATTCCAGCGAGGACGGCATGCGCTCGTGGGTGATCTCTTCGGGGCGGTAGGTCTGCAGGGTATCCAGATCCACCGGCATGGGGCGGTGCGCGTAGGAGCCGATGCCGATGCGATCTCCCCATTCGCGGTAGTACAGGTCGCGGTCCTGGTAGCGCAGGATTGGGCGGCTGGCGCCATTAGGCAGTTCGTTGATTCCGGCCAGCGATGGGGCCGGAGTGGTCCAGACGAACTGGTGACCCAGTGGCAGCAGTGGAATGGAGGTGCCGACCATTGCCCCAATCTTTGGACCCCAGAAGCCGGCGCAGGAGACCACAATGTCGGCCTCGAAGCGCTCTTCCCCGCAGATCACTGCGGTGACCTTGCCGCCGGACTGTTCGATGTCAGTCACGATGGTGCGGTCGCGGAATTCTACGCCCGCAGCTTTGGCACGTTCCATGACTAGTTGGGTGCCCTTGGCGGCGAGCGCTAGGCCATCGCCCGGGGTGTATAGGCCGCCGAGGACCTTGCCTTCGGCGAGCATCGGGAACTTCTTCAGGCACTCGGCCGCGTCGATGACTTCGGCTTCAACCCCGTAGGAGCGGTTCCAGCCGGCGCGGCGGTGTAGGTCGGCCAGGCGGTCCTCGGTGGTGGCGATTTCTAGGCCGCCCACTGGTAGGAAGGAGCTGGTGCCGTCCGGGCCAATCAGGCTGGAGAGCTTCTTGATGGTGTACTGCGCGAACTGCGTCATCGACTTGGATGAGTTGGAGGAGTACACCAGACCCGGAGCGTGGGAAGTAGAGCCGCCGGGAATATTTAGTGGTCCCTGCTCGATGACCAGGGTATTGGTGTGGCCCAGCAGGGCCAGCTCGTCGGCCAGGTTGGCGCCGACGATGCCGGCGCCGATGATGATGACCCGAGGTGAAGCGGGGGACATGGTGACTCCTTATATACGGGGAACTACGTTTGGGTGGCTGGGTGGGAGCGGTGGCTAGGCGTCGATGACCAGATCGGAGGTGGCGGTGGAGCAACAGGGCAAGAATTTGCCGGCGGTGATTTCGCGGGCGCGGATCCCACCTTGGTGATTCATGCTGACCTCACCGGAAAGTTTGACGACCTTGCATGAGCCGCACATTCCTTCTTGGCAGTTGGCTCCGATGCGCACCCCAGCGTTTTGGGCCACGCCCAAGATCTTCTGATCCGGATTGATCATCACGTTCACCCTGGTGCGCATAAAGCTCATGGTTAGTGTGCCTTCGCCCACGGTTTTGAAGCTGGAGGTATCGGGCGGGAGTTGCTCATCGATCGGTTCTGCCGGTGGTACCGGTGCGTCGGCAGGCACTGCGATCAGTTCCTGGCCGGCTGCTTCGATGGTTCCGGTTTGATCGTATTCCGGCTCGTACATGCCCAATTCCGGTGGCTGGCTCTCGTAGAACTCTTCCACGGATTCGGCCACTTCCTCCGCGATGGATTCGGCGAGGACAATTTCCTTCTGGTATTCCAGCAGGGTTTTGCGGTCCCCGGAGAAGAACTCCATAAACACCGAGGTGTCATCCACGCCGACCTGACGCAAAAGTTCGGCGGCCGAATTCAGGTAGCCTTCCGGGCCGCAGGCAAAAACCTTGCGTCCGTTGGCATCAGGGGCGACGTCGTCGATCATCTTCGCGGAGAGACGGCCCGCGTAGCCCTTCCAGCTCTTGGGCTTATCGCGATCTCCCAGCGAGTAGTAGACCTTAATGCGGGTATCGACCTTGGAGATATATTCCAGCTCCTGCCAGAAGGCGAAGTCTCCGGGCACGGTGCCGTGGCAGAGTACGATCACATCGGCCTGACCGGGCAGGGTGTGAATGGTGCGCATCATGGACATGATCGGGGTGATACCGGCGCCAGCGGCCAAGAACAGGTAGCGGGCTCGGCGATCCGAGTCCCCGAGGTGGAAGGCACCGACCGGGCCGAGCATATCTAACACCATGCCCGGCCGCAAGTTTTCGTGCGCCCAGTTGGAGACCAATCCCTTAGGGTCACGCTTGATGCTGATATTAAAGGTCCACGGTACGGTCGGGGCTGAGGAGATGGAGTAGCTGCGGTCTACCGTCTCTTCATCTTCGCCGTAGACCGGGAAGGCGATGTTCAGGTACTGTCCGGCGCGGAAGGCCAACGGTGCACCATCGAGTCGGCGGAAGACAAAGGTCATCAGCCCGCCGGCTTCCTCGATGTTTTGCACACATTCGGCCAAGAACTCCTGCGGGTGCCATGGACCTAGGGCCTTGGCAGCGCTGGCTGCCTGATCTTGGGTGGAGAGCACGCGGTTCCACGGCATTTCCAGTCCGCGAATGCGCTGCGCGGTGGACGTCGGCGCAGACGTCGCGGCGGTTCGTGCAACGGTAGTGTCACCGCTCATGCCAGGTGCTCCAGTACGCGCTGGGTGTACCAGTTGATGAAGGCCTCAACCTGGTATTCGCTCTTCATGTAGGGGCCCTGCTGGTAGGCAGGGCTGCCGGCGCCCTGTTGGCAAAGCTCCACGAAGGCCTTGTCCTGGATGTTGGTCTGCTTCCAGGTGTGGGTGAGCTTCTCCAGGTCGTAGTCCACGCCTTCTACCGCGTCGTCGGCCACCAACCAGGTGGTGCGAACCAGGGTCTGGTGTTCGTTGATGGGGTAAGCGCCGAAGGTGATCACGTGATCGGACTGGAAGTGGAACCACGAGTTGGGCTGTAGGTGCATGGAGCAGCGGCCCAGACGGAAGTCACGCAGATCGCCGAGCAGTTTCTTGGACAGGCGGCGGCCGTCGGGGGAGAAGGACTCACCTTCGCCGTCCAGGGATTCACGGGAGATGCGGATGCCGGCGATGCGGGTATCCAGTTCCTCGATGACTTCAAAGGGTAGACCGTAGCGGGCGCAGCGTTCTTCCAATGCAGCCTTGGCTGCCTTGTTGCGCTCCCAGACCTCTTCAAGATGTGGTGGAACCAGTTCATCGGTCAGGCCCCAGGTGGGGAAGAGGGAGCAGGCTAGTTCTGGGTGACCGTCGCAGTGGTAGCACTCGCGGTTGTTTTCCATCACCAGCTTCCAGTTGCCTTCTTCGATGATGTCCTGCTGGTAGGCGACCTTGGTGCGTGCTAGATCATGTGGGGCGATGTAGGGTCCGAAGATCGCGGAGACTTCGTCAAAGTCGGTCGGCGGTTCTTCGGCGATGGAGACGAAGATCAGTCCGCCAACAACGCGGCCGTGCGCACGCTTGAGGGCAAAGCAGCTCTTGTCGAAGTCGATCTCGCCCGGTGAGGAAGCGTGGATCAGGTTGCCTTCGGAGTCGTAGGTCCAGGAGTGGTAGCCGCAGACCAGGTTGCCGGTGCTGCCGGAGGCTGCGGTCAGTACGCGGGCTCCGCGGTGGCGGCAGACGTTGTGCAGGACGTTGACCCCGCCGTCGTCGGTGCGCAGTACGATCAGCGAGTGTGGCCCGTAGTCCAAGGTGACGTAGTCCCCGGGCTCGGGAACTTCGGCGATGCTGGCCGCGTAGAGCCAGTGGGTGCCAAAGATGGCTTCCATCTCGACCTTGAAGATTGCTGGGTCGGTGTAGAAAGGTGCTTCGAGCGAAAAACCCTTACGTCGCTGAGCAAAGAGTTCGGTAATCTCAGCGAGCTGACTTTCATCAAGTGTTGATGCGAGCTTGCCGCGCGAGGTGCGCGTGGTACTTACCGAAGCGGTCATCTTTTACTCCTAGAGGCACAGCGCTCTTCGCGCTCTTGAGGATGTGGTGTAGCGGAAGATGAACCTCGATGTGATCCACCGCATGAATCGAGATTAGGAAGAATTAGCGTCCATGAAAAGCGCAAGATTTCGAATGTAATCATGCAGAATATATGCATGATTGATCCACGCATCTCCACCCTCCGCGTCTTCTCTTCCACCGAGAATGTGGCAAAAACCGCTGAATTGACCGGTTATTCACCTTCGGCGGTCTCTGCGCAGCTACGCGAACTGCAGCGCACTTTGGGTATTGACCTGCTGGTTAAGGAAGGGCGCGGGGTCCGGTTGACTGCCACCGGTAGGCATTTCGTTGCGGGTCTGGATGCCATTGTGACGCAGTGGGAGCTGCTCATGGCCTCTTCGCGCACTGCCTCGGGGCAGTTGCAGGCAAGCTTTGGTCTGGGCGGCTTCTCCACTGCGGCCGCCGAATTGTTGGCCCCGCTGGCCGCCAGGCTGCGCACCACGCGCCCAGAGATGGAGGTGCGACTGGTGGAAGCTCAGCCGCAGCGCTGTTTGGATCTCCTACTTTCCGAGCGCATCGACCTGGCGGTGATTGTGGCCAGTCAGTCGCAGACCGGAACTTTGGTGCAGGCAAGATTTGAGCAGACGGTATTGCTTGACGATCCGCTAGATGTGGTGCTGCCCGCCAATCACCGGCTAGCAGGCAGCAAGTCGGTGTCCCTGGAGCAATTGGCCGATGATCCGTGGATCACCGAAGCCGAACACTCGGTGTACCGGGCGCTGTTTGTCGCCGCCTTTACCTCGCTGGGTGTCACCCCGCATATCGCCCACGAGGCGGTGGAGTGGGAAACCATGATCGCCTTCATTGGGGCCGGGTTGGGCGTGGGGTTGTTGCCGCGACTGGCCACCTTGGGCAGCGTGGACAATGTGGTGCGCCGCCGCGTTTCCGGGGTGGCTAAACCCTCGCGTCGCATCGTTGCCGTGGTACGTAAGGGCTCGATGGGTTCGCCGATGATTGAAGAATCTTTGAAAATTTTGCAGCAGACGGCCAAGGGAATTATTTCCCAGCGCTCCGCCGAAGAACTAGAGTAGGCGCGCTTCCTGCCTCGCTTCTTACTTCACCCAGCCTATTGACATGGGTCACACTCATGGGGAGACTTTCCTACATCCGATTAGTATCCAACTGATATTTCATGTGAAAGGTCTGGCATGGGAAACTTAGCAGTCAGCTACGCAGGAGCGGGCAAAGTCGAACTGATCGACACCCCGTACCCGGAATTTGAACTCAAAGACGGCCCCGGTGTGCACCCGGATAACATCGGCCGCAAGGTCCATCACGGCGTCATCCTCAAGACCATCGCCACCAACATTTGCGGCTCTGACCAGCACATGGTCCGTGGCCGCACCACCGCGCCCGAAGGTTTGGTTCTAGGCCACGAGATCACCGGCGAGGTCGTGGAAGTGGGTCGCGACGTTGAATTCCTCAAGGTCGGCGACATCGTTTCGGTCCCCTTCAACATCTCCTGCGGCCGCTGCCGAAACTGCAAGGTCGGACAGACCGGCATCTGCCTGAACGTGAACCCCGACCGCCCGGGTTCCGCCTACGGCTACGTCGACATGGGCGGCTGGGTCGGCGGCCAGGCCGAGTACGTGCTGGTTCCCTACGCAGACTGGAATGCACTGAAGTTCCCAGACCGCGACCAGGCACTGGAAAAGATCTTGGATTTGACCATGCTCTCGGACATCTTCCCGACCGGTTTCCACGGCGCTATCGGCGCCGGGGTGACCGTGGGATCCACCGTGTATGTGGCAGGCGCAGGTCCGGTCGGTCTGGCCGCAGCCACCTCGGCTCAGCTACTGGGCGCAGCCACCGTTATTGTGGGCGATTTGAACGCCGACCGCTTGGCTCAGGCACGTAGCTTCGGTTGTGAAACCGTGGACGTTTCCAAGGGCGACCCGGGAGAGCAGATTGCTCAGATTCTGGGCACCCCAGAGGTTGACTGCGGCATCGACGCGGTAGGCTTCGAAGCCCGCGGACACGGCCATGATGCCGGCAAGGAACAACCCGCCACGGTGCTGAACTCGCTGATGGAAATCACCCGCGCCGGCGGTAGCTTGGGCATTCCCGGCCTGTACGTCACCGGGGACCCAGGAGCTACCGATGAGGCGGCCAAGGTCGGCTCGCTGTCCATGCGCTTTGGTCTTGGTTTCGCCAAGTCACACACCTTTGTCACCGGCCAGTGCCCAGTGATGAAGTACCACCGTGGACTGATGCAAGCGATCCTCACCGACAAGGTCTCCATCGCCAAGAACGTGAACGCCACCGCCATTGCCCTGAAGGATGCACCGCAGGGATACGCCGCCTTTGATGAAGGGGCAGCCAAGAAGTTCGTGCTTGATCCACACGGAATGATCGGCGCCTAAGCGTCCCCAAGATCTGCAGCAGGTGCGGGATTCAGGCAGTGCAGCTTGGATCCCGCACAACCTGCGGCAAGCCCGCCATCGGAGCCGGTTGCCTGCCACACTAAGCCCGGGAGAAGGCCGAATTATTGCCCTCCCGACTACCTAATCACGTAGCAAACCGTGATTTGGCCACCGGCCAACCGCCAAGGACCACACCCAGTAGGCGGGGCGCCAATTCACTCTCAAAGGACATGCCATGAAGAGCACTGAGCAACCTGAGATAGACCTCGTCAGTGAGTTGCATTCAGCACGAAAACGTAAGCCACGCAGATATCTTTCCAGCGGTACTGACTACTGGGTGTTTGGTATCGCAGGAATCCTGACCCTGGCGTTCATCGCCTGGGGATTCATCTCTCCCGAAGGTCTGGGCGACACCGCGTCCAAGGCCCTGCACTGGGTAATCACCAACACTGGTTGGATCTTTGTCATTGCAGCCACGGTCTTCACCATCTTCGTTTTGGTGGTGGCAGCCAGGAACTTCGGACGCATCCCACTGGGCAAAGACGGCGAAAAGCCACAGTTCAGCACAGTCTCCTGGATCTCCATGATGTTCGCCACCGGCATGGGCATCGGTCTGGTGTTCTACGGGGTGGGCGAACCGTTGTACTTCTACATGGTTCCACCGCCTGAAACCGTCGGCGGTCAAACCTCGGCCGCGGTGGGAACCGCCATGGGCACCACACTGTTCCACTGGACCCTGTTCCCATGGGCCATGTACGCCATCGTTGGTTTGGGAATGGCCTACGGTAGCTTCCGACTAGGCCGACCACAGCTGTTCTCTTCGATGTTCACCTCGATCTTTGGCGAGCGCGCCGTGCACGGTTGGGGCGGAAAGACCATCAACATCCTGGCCATCTTGGCCACCCTCTTTGGCTCGGCCTGTTCACTGGGCTTGGGTGCACTGCAGATCGGTGGCGGTATTCAGTCTGCTGGCATCATGAACTCGGTAGGCTCTGGCGTTCTGGTGTTGATCATCGCGATTCTTACCGCGATGTTTGTTGCCTCGGCGGTATCGGGCATTGAACGCGGCATTCAGTGGCTGTCGAACATCAACATGGTGTTGGCCGTGGCACTGGCCCTGGTGGTCTTCATCGGTGGACCAACCCTGTTTATCCTCAACGTCATCCCGAATGCTGTGGGATCGTTTATCGCAGACCTGCCACAGATGGCTTCACGCACCGCAGCTTCTGGCGACGGGGACATGGCCAGCTGGCTGTCGTCGTGGACGATCTTCTACTGGGCATGGTGGATTTCTTGGAGCCCATTCGTGGGTCTGTTCATTGCACGAATTTCCCGCGGCCGCACCATCCGTCAGTTTGTGACCGGCGTGTTGCTAGTTCCATCGTCGGTAACGCTGATTTGGTTCGCGATCTTCGGCGGTGGCGCCATTGGTATCCAAGAGCGCGCCGAACGTGGTGGCGATATGGGGGCAGCGCTGACCAGGATGGTCGATGGCGCACCAGATATCGACTTCGACTCGATCCTCTTCACACTGCTAGGCAGCCTGAATCTGCCAGGCTGGATTGCCACCGGACTGATGGTGCTCACCGTCATCCTGATCGCGATCTTCTTTGTCACCGGCGCTGACTCGGCTTCGATTGTTATGGGTGCACTCTCAGAACGAGGTGCTGAGGAACCGACCAAGAAGTCAGTGATCTTCTGGGGCACTGCGGTGGGTGCGGTGGCTGCGGTGATGTTGCTAGCTGGCGGTGATCACCCGGCTGAAGCGCTCAACGGGCTGAAGAACATCACGATTGTCTCGGCCCTGCCATTTGTTCTGGTGATGCTGCTGCTCTGCGTGGCGTTGTGGAAGGACCTGAGTCATGACCCACTGGTCCTTCGTGAAAAGGTCGCCCAAGAGGTTCTCGAACAGGCAGTTGATGAAGGAATTGACCGCCATGCCGGCGAGCACTTCAGCCTGATGACCTCGGAGCAACCGATCGTACAGGTGGCTGGAACTACCGGAGCTGGTTCAGCCCCGGTGATCCTGCCGGCTACCGACACGGCAACTGACCAGGATCCGGACCTGGATACAGATCTAGAGCCGGAAGGCGCCAAGTAAGAGAAACTCGCAACAGCGCCCCTTGGATTCAGGCCCAGCCTTGAACTAAGGGGCGCTTCGCAGTGCCTGCTCAAAGTGGGTGACGTGTGCGGTGACCAGTTCTGCAGCCAGGTCCGCATCGCCATCCAGGATGGCACGCAAGAGGGCCGAGTGCTCTTTCAAATGCTCTGCAATAGGTGGCATCTGGTCAATGACCAAGCACCAGATGCGGGTCACCAGATTATCCAGGCGCACCAGGGTTTCTTCCAGGTGCTTGTTGCTGGCTGCCTTGTAGATGAGTCGGTGAATCTGCACATCCAACAGCAACAGGGACCGCTGATCCAGTGACGGATCCAATCCGTCAATGCGCTCAAGATAATCGGTGAGTTGTGCGCGGATCTCAGGATCCTTGTTGGCCGCCGCGTTGCGTGCTGCCAATGGTTCAAGGGCCTGGCGCATCTCTGAAATATAGTTCAGCTCGTGGAAGTCCACCGAGGTGGCAAAGGTTCCACGGCGCGGGTAAGAAACCACCAAGTGGTCGATTTCCAAGCGCTTGAGCGCTTCACGCATCGGGGTGCGTCCTACCCCTAGTTCCTCGGCCAACTGCGGTTCATGAATCGGGTGGGACGGGGCGATTTCTAAGAGCATCAGGCGGTCGCGCAGGGCTGCATAGGCGCGATCGGCCATCGAACCTTGTTCTGTGATGGTGCTGGTGAAATCGGTGGCCATCAAAAATTCGCTTTCTTCACTGGGCGGAAACGCACTTGCCAATACACACAGAGTATCGCCTGTGGAGCTCGCAGACGTTTTTTGCCCCGCGCCGACAGCCGCAGAGGTGTGAACAAAGAAGTTAAAAATCGGTTGAGAAATGTTGTTGACGCTGTGCTGGCGCGCACATAGTATTGTGATCAGCTATTGATATATCAGCCTTATGGTCAGCATTTCAGACACTCTCAAAAGTCAGGAATCGACGGGGACCGTCAACGAACTCTGACCACGAAATCTCCCCACCTTTTGATCTCACAATCACCACGAGCCATGGCGAAGCTAGCGCTGACTCGGCGAATGCAAGGAGCGGCACGATGACCGAACCGAACAACAAATACGTCTTGACCTACACCTGTGCTGAGCGCGCGGGTATCGTCCATGCGGTCACCGGCCTACTACTTGATCACCACGGCGATATTCGTGAACTCAAGCAGCATGATGATCTGCGCTCACGCACTTACTTCCTGCGCATCGAATTTGAGGTGGCCGACGGCGAAAACAGCGAAGCTGCTATCGAGGACATGCGTTCGAACCTGAAGAACCTGGCTGAAGAGCACGACGCCACGTGGGGCTTGCGCCCAGCGGGTCAGAAGAAGCGCGTATTGATCATGGTGTCCAAGTTTGGTCACTGCCTGCACGACCTACTCTTCCGCTCCCGCATGGGTGAGCTGCCGGTAGAAATCGCGGCCGTAGTTTCCAACCACCCAGATCACCGCCAGCAGGTGGAGTGGAACGGCATTCCGTTCTTCCATGTACCAGTAACCCCGGCCACCAAGCCTGAAGCTGAGGACAAGCTGATGGAATTGGTGGATCGCTTCGACGTGGATCTGGTAGTGCTGGCCCGCTACATGCAGATCCTCTCCGACGATCTCACTCGCAAGCTCAGTGGACGAGCCATCAACATCCACCACTCGTTCTTGCCATCCTTCAAAGGTGCCAAGCCTTACCACCAGGCTTTCGAACGTGGCGTCAAGACCGTGGGTGCCACCGCGCACTACGTCAACAGCGAGTTGGATGAGGGTCCAATCATCACCCAGCGTGTACAGGAAGTTGACCACAGCTTCGAGCCGGAACACCTGGTCGCTGCCGGTCGTGACACCGAGTGCAAGGCGCTATCCGACGCAGTGCGTTGGCACTGTGAAGATCGCGTCTTCATGGACGGTTCGCGCACGGTCGTGCTGCGCTAATAGAACTGAATTCCGGAAAAGCCAGTTGCAATACTTGGGTATTGTTGCTGGCTTTTGCGTTTCTTGTTGCGCACTCTGTGACGAGCTTCGGAAAGAACCTTCGAGGGCGGGCAACGCAGCAGACTCCACCCGTGGTGTGAGCACAGAGTGCCAATATCGTCCTTACTTACGAGGCGTCCAGGATTCGTAGCCACTTAGGCTTGGTATCGGATCAACCGATTCCGTTACTGACCGTCTGAAGGAACTCCATGCGCGACTTTTCGTCTTCTGATCTCTCCCGCAACATTGCTAGGTTATCGGCAAGCACGGCATTCTTAGCATTGAGTGTTGGGCTGGCTGGTTGTGGTGCGGTTCAGTCCTACGACAATGCAACCTCCGATGCCTGGGCAGTCACCTATGAAGTCAGCGTTGAGGGTAGTACGGATGACAAACTCAGCGACGTGACCTATCTGGAAGCTGCAAACCGTGGTGAGGATTCCACGGAGGTTACTGACGATTCAATCTCAGCAACCGTTGAATCCAAGAGTTCCAAGGGGAGCGTTTGGTCCGTCGAAAGTATGGTCACCGCGCAAAAGGACGCCGGTGTAGCGGCGACCCCTGCAAAGGATGGGATCGCAACCTGCAAGATTCTTCTTGATGGCGTCAAAGAAATCGCCAGTGAAACCGGTGCGCCAGGGGAGCGGGTGGACTGCAAAGTAAACACTCCACCATTTTCTCGGTAAGTAAACCTCTTGCGCGCAGTGCGTTCGATTACTGTGCTGATACTGAACGCCGCGAGTTCCTAGGCTTTCTGAGACCCTGTCCACAGCGACTGTTTAGCTCTGGCGATAAGATGGCAGTTAGCCTTCTTTGGGTTTTCGTAGATCAGAACGGGACATTGAGCAGTGAATAAGCGAATGAAATTTGGGCCAGCTGGCCAAGGTCATTCCGCTCGGTTGCACCCCTCCACGGGCCACGCCGTGCCACGCTACTCAGAAATTCTGACTTTCCTTCATCGGATTTGGCGACTGAGTCACGCGAGAGTTTTCTACTATCTCGCGGTGATCAGCATCATTCAGCTGATCAATGGTCTCGGCGTCATGCCTGCGATTAGGTACCTCTTCAATCTGGCCCTCGAAGCCAGCGACCTCGTGAACGTCACCGACCGAACATTCACGGTATTGCTGACTCACCCGATCTCGGTCCTCTTGTTGCTAGCGATCGCCATCATCGCCTTGGCTGCGGTCGGATTGCAGTTCTTCTCCCTGATCGTGATGGTTAACCGCCAGCAATCAGGGAGGCCGCCGAGCCTTCGGGGGATGTTCTTCGATACCTTGGCGGCCTTGGGGAAGTTATTGCGCTACCCCTCGGTGGTGATGATGATTTACTTTTTTCTCGCGCTTCCTCTAGGTGGGCTGGGACTGTCTTCGGTATTGATTCAGGGCGTGGGCATTCCTCCCTTTATCACTCGTGAGTACCTCAAAGTCCCGATCAGTACCGGGATTTATTCTTTGATCATCGCAGCCATTCTCTGGCTGAACCTGCGGCTGATTCTGACTCTTCCACTGATGGTCATCGGGGAGAAAAGGCCACTGGCTGCGCTGGGTAACAGCATGAAAGCGACTCACAAGAACTTTTTCCGGTATCTCCTATTGGTGGGGTTGCCACTTGGAATCGCGGCGCTGGGTGCCTCGATTATGGTGGAAGTTCTCGCCTGGATTCCAGAGCTGGCTACCGGCTTGATGAGTCGAGAAGGCGCCGCCATTGTGGCAAGCCTGTGCATTGGAGTCGGGCATACGCTCGGATTCCTGATTATTGGTGCTGCTACAGTCGTTGCACTGCAAATTTTGGTGGCACTGAGCCGAGACCGGTTGGGGCTACCCTCGGTTTACGAGGAGCGCTCACTTCGCGCCCGCACTTTCAAAGTTAAAGCGACCCGCGTAATCCTAGGAACACTCGCGTTTGTGGTTGCGGTGTCGGTCAGTCTGTATGTCTCTCCCGTATCGGGCAAGATCACCACGGGAGCGGAAAATACACTCGTGCTTGCTCATCGCGGATATTCTGCAGGCGGCGTCGAAAACACCCTAGGTGCCCTCGACGCTGCTGCCGAGCACCATGCTGATTATGTTGAAGCGGACTTCCAGCTGACCAAGGACGGACACTTTGTCGCCAGCCACGACAGCAACCTGTTCATGGTCTCCGGGGTCAACCGAAATATCTTCGATATGACCCTAAAAGAAGTTCAGAAGGTGACAGTGCGTGAGGGGGGATTCACTGACCGCATCCCGACCATGAGTCAGTATCTAAAGCACGCGAAGAAGCTCGGAATCCCGGTGCTTGTAGAGCTCAAGGTCACCGGGCATGAGCCCAAGGGGTACCTGCAGGCGTTCCTCAAGGATATTGATTCTGCGGGCACAGCAACAAGCAATGTCTACCATTCGCTCGACGCCCACGCGGTCAGTGAAATTAAGCGCCTGCGTCCGGAGCTTCGGGTGGGTCTGACTGTGGCCATGAGTGTGGGGCAGTTGCCGGACGTGAACTGCGATTTTTACACGATAGAGCAAGCGTCGTTCCGCCCGGATCTTTTGGAACAAGCTCATTCGAGGGATCAAGAAGTCTACGTCTGGACCGTCAATGATGAGTCCACGATTCGCAAACTGCTGTCTTTGCCCGTTGATGGCATCGTGACAGACCAAGTAGAGGTGGCACGATCCGATCGTGAACTGGTCGCCAGCGAACCGGCCAGTGATTACCGAGTCGGATACTCGCTGGCTTACCTAGACTTGTTCCGCTAGGACAGGATTCCCATCTTTTCAGTCATCTGGTTGGTATTCGCATGATCCTTATGACCGGTTGTTCACAACGCGTTATGCGTGCCGACTCAACGGCCCACCCCGATCGTATGGTTCCTGCATGAACTACCGAGAGAAGATCTACCCTTGCCAAATTGGTGCCAATAATGGAACCATTCTGCGATGCCTTCAATAGACGGCATAGTGTTCAAGAGCAGGAGCAATCCCAAGAACATCCGCTTCTCAGAGCTAACCAAAGTTTGCACCGCGTTGATTGGACCACTGCGTGCAACCGCGGGAAGACACCTTGTGTTTAAAACTCCGTGGGAGGGCGATCCTCGCATCAACATTCAAAACAAGGGTGGTTTCGCTAAGCCCTACCAACTGAATCAGGTACTGGCCGCTATAGAGAAAATGGGGAGCTAAAGATGCTTGCAGGTGATCTAGTCCTGGCAACTCAATACAAGTACAGCGTCGCATGGTCCGCTGAGGATGATGAATTCGTTGCCACCGTTGCGGAGTTCCCATCTTTGTCATGGCTTGCTGAACCACAACAAGCTGCCCTAACGGGGATTCGTGACCTCGTGCAGAACACCGTCGCGGACCTATACAAATCAGGTGAAGAAGTCCCTCTGCCGTTTGCACTGCGTGAGTACAGCGGAAATATTCGGTTACGGGTATCACCGCAAAAGCATCGGGCTTTGAGCATCAAAGCCTCCGAGCGCACAGTGTCCTTGAACCGTTACCTGAACGAATTGCTGTCCGGACTCTGAGGTCACGCAGAATCTACGGAACCCTGGTGGCGCGAGGCGAAAGGTGAATTTTTCCGTGCCAGAACTATGGTCAGTAGCGTGCCGATTAAAGAAAAGAACACCGCCATCCACCATGTTGCATTCCAGCCGCCGGTATATGAGACCACGCCAGCCAACAGCATGGGGCCGGTGAAATTGCCGATGTTAAAAATCTGTTGGGCCAGGCCCATGGCCGCAGGCGCGGAACCACCAGCCGGTACAAGATCAACAACGACGCGCGTCACCGTCGTAGGGATCGCGGCCCCGCATAAGGAAAACATCCCAACGCTAGCGATCTGCATCCACATCAAGCTTGTTGGGTAGTCGAAGGCGAACGTCGCGACGGCTGCTAAAGCCATCAGGGCAAATCCAGAGAAAAGAAGATTTTGCCCGTTGAATCCTCGATGCAGTAACGTCCCACAAATGATGGCGCCCACCGCGTTCAACCCACCAACGGCGGCCGAGGCTAAACCACCAGCAACCGGCGACAGCCCGAACTCGGCATAAATTGTGGGCAGGAACCCCACAACGGCCATCCATTGCACCGTATAACACCCAAAAATGAGACCGCTCACCCACACCCGGCCGGAGCGGGCTGTGATGAGAATGCGAGAAACTGCTGGCCGTAAGGCTGAAGAACCCGACGGTGTGTCGGGTGGGACATATTTGTAGATCAGTGGAATGGGTAGCGCCGTGAATATCGCCAGCAGTCCCCACCAGAGTTGCCACGAGATATGCTGCAGGGCTAAGGACGTAGAAAAGACGCCAATAAAAGTAGCCAGCCCCATGTAGGCAGCCCACCAGCCCACTGCCATGTTGACGTTACTATGCGGCGCGTGGCGTTTGACCAAACCTGGCCCCATCACGGTGGCCATGATGACTCCGGCACCTTCGATCATTCGTGTGGCCAGCAGGATGTAGGAGTTCGGTGAGAAGGAACCCAAGGCGCTGCCTAGGATCAGTAAGAAAAGTCCGAGGATCAAGGTCCGTCGTTGAGACAGAACTTCAGCGAGCAATGACACGGCTAAGCCGCCGAGCATGCCGGCTGCTTGAACGACGCCCAGAAGTACACCCGAGAAAATGAGCGAAAAGCCTAGTTCGTCTCGGATGACACCGAGTGCAGGGGAGAGCTTCCAGATGTGCAGGCCGGCGATGACTCCGGAAGCCACGATAATGATCCACGCGGAGTTGGTTCGCTGCTCAGGCTGAACTGTAGTTGAGCGCATGTGATCCGATGCCTCCTTGCACCTGTCGCGTCGAGATTCTGGACACGATTCTTCCCAAGAATTCTTGCAGCGCGTTGGCGAAAGGGCAGCGAATATTTCGTTCATTGAGAATACTCGTCGCGGCTGAAGCGAAGAGCTAAAAGTATTTACTTGGAAGACCTAGTAATTAGTAGGATGTCCAACTATATTTGAGCCTAAACTACTCCGAAAAAGGGCTGAGCATGTTTGAAATATCCGAGGACCAGCGCGCACTAGTAGACATGGTCCGAGACTTCGCCTCCACTGCATTGGAACCTAATGCAGCGAGCTGGGACGAAAACAAACACTTTCCAATCGACGTTCTGGCGCAAGCAGGCGAACTTGGAATGGGCGGTATCTACGCCAAGGAAGAATTTGGTGGATCGGGACTCACCCGCAGTGACGCGGTACTGATTTTTGAGGAGCTGGCTAAGGCCGACCCCACCATCTCCGCCTACATCTCCATCCACAACATGGTCGTTTGGATGATCGATACCTTTGGGTCTTTAGAGCTTCGTGAAGAATGGATTCCACAACTCACCACCATGAAGTCGCTCGGCAGTTACTGCCTCACCGAACCTGGAGTCGGATCTGATGCGGCGGCTCTGCGCACTCGCGCCGTGCGCGATGGTGATGACTACGTACTGAACGGTGTGAAGCAATTTATTTCAGGCGCCGGGGCATCCGCTGCGTACATTGTCATGGCTCGCACCGCAGATACCGGTGCCCGGGGCATCTCTGCCATCCTCGTTCCGGCAGAAACGCCCGGACTATCTTTTGGGCCTAATGAAAAGAAGATGGGCTGGAATGCTCAGCCTACCCGTCAGGTCATCATGGATAACGTGCGCGTGCCCGCCCGCAATATCCTGGGCAATGAGGGAGACGGATTCGGTTTTGCTATGAAGGGGCTCAACGGTGGACGCCTGAACATTGGCGCCTGCTCCTTGGGCGGCGGACAGAAGGCGCTGGAGAAGTCGATTGCTTACCTCAAAGAACGTGAAGCTTTCGGCGGCCCGTTGACCAACCAGCAATCCTTGGTCTTCAAACTGGCCGATATGGAAACCGAACTTGAAGCGGCGCGTACCTTATTGTGGCGGGCAGCCGCCGCCTTGGATGCTGGAGCGCCGAACGCGGTGAAACTGTGTGCCATGGCTAAACGACTGGCTACCGATGCAGGGTTTAACGCAGCCAATACGGCCATCCAGCTCCACGGTGGATACGGCTACCTAGCCGAATATGGTCTGGAGAAAATAGCCCGCGACCTGCGCGTGCATCAGATCCTTGAAGGCAGTAACGAAATCATGCGCCTGATCATTGGCCGCACACTGCTGGACTCGTAGTCCTCGCTGTCGCAGACTGAAATTCCAACGAATAAGCCTTCAACGAAGAAGAGAGAATCCACATGGCCACGAACATTGCTTTTATTGGACTGGGACATATGGGTGGTTATATGGCCGCCAACCTCGTCAAAGCAGGACACAACGTGCTGGGGTTCGACCTGTCAGAACCGGCCATTGCGGCCGCCAAGAATGCGGGTGTGCCTATCGCCGAATCCGGGGCTCAAGCAGCAGCCAACGCAGAGGTGGTCATCACGATGCTTCCCGCGGGGCGGCACGTGATCGGTGCATTGGAAGGTCCTGATGGATTACTCGCCGCCGCACCCAAGGGCACGTTGTTCCTTGAATGTTCCACTATCGCAGTAGATGATGCCCGCACCGTGCATCAGTTGCTCGGTGAGGCCGGGCATCGCGGAGTAGATGCACCGGTATCCGGCGGAACCACCGGAGCAGAAAACGGAACACTAACTTTTATGATCGGCGGTAGCGACGAGGACTTTGCTGCGGCTGAAGTGATCTTCCAAGATATGGGCAAGCGAATCGTTCACTGCGGCGGCCCAGGTGCGGGGCAAGCGGCGAAGGTCTGCAACAACATGATCCTCGGAGTGAGCATGATTGCCGTGTCTGAAGCCTTTGTTCTTGGCGAGAGTCTTGGCCTATCCAACGAGGCACTCTTTGATGTGGCCTCGGCGGCCACCGGCCAGTGCTGGGCCTTGACCACCAACTGTCCGGTACCGGGCCCTGTGCCAACCAGCCCAGCGAATAGAGACTTCCAACCAGGGTTCGCAGGAGCGTTGATGGCCAAAGATTTGGGGCTGGCTGCCGAGGCAGTGAATTCCTCAGGAGTGAAGGCGCAACTTGGCCTGGTCGCCGAAAAGATCTATCGCGACTTTGCTGCCGGTAGCGGTGCAGGAAAAGACTTCTCGGGGATTATCGAGGAGATCAGAGCTGCCTCATCCGGGGCCTGATCTGTTCAATGATCACCTCTGGCGCGCTAGAGCCATAGGCTGTATTCAACGATGGCGATGTACAGCTGGGGTGTGGGGGAGCGATCAGTGATTGATCAACGGGCAACAGACTCACTTGGAGGTTTGCGCGTAGAACGTCATGGCGCGGTGGCAACGTTGGTGATTGATAATCCGCGCCGTCGTAATGCGGTGTCCAAAGATATGTGGAGCCAGTTTGCTCCGTTACTTTATAGCTTGGAGCATGACGATTCGGTACGGGTTGTGGTGGTTCGTGGCGCAGGTGAGAATTTCTCGGCCGGGGCCGACATCAGTGATTTGCGGGCCATCTTGCATGATACGGAATCTGGACGCCATGACGGCGGACATGTCAGCGCGGGCGAAAATGCCTTGGCCACTTTCCCCAAGCCGACCATCGCCGCCATTGACGGATACTGCGTTGGTGGTGGATGGCAGATCGCCGGGGCCTGCGATCTTCGTATGGCCAGCGACCGGGCCAAGTTTGCTATCACCCCGTCCAAAATAGGCATCGTGTATCCCACCAGCGGAATTGAACGCCTGGTGCACTTAGTCGGACCGGGAGTTGCTAAGCAACTACTTTTTAGCGCGGACTTCATTGACGCTGCCGAGGCAAAGAATGTTGGGTTGGTGGGCCGAGTGCTTCCTGTTGCCGGGTTCTGGGATGAAGTGCAAAACTATGCGCAGCACCTGGCAGGGCGTTCGGCCCTGTCCATTCAAGCGATGAAGGCTATCGTTGATTCCATCGCCACCGGGTCGTCGGATTTGCCGCAGATCAATGACTATTGGCAGAAGCAGATGGCTATCGCGAATGATCCGGCCACTGGGATCTCCGCGTTCTTGAACAAACAGACTCCGAGCTTCACGTGGAACCATGTGGTGGAGGTGGACTAGCGCCATACCCGTACTGAAGCTTTCCGTCTAGTTTTCCGCGGTGGCTTTAGGGCGTGAAGACTAACGTTGACTGGAGAGACTCAAGGGTGCGAGGAACAATCGAGTAGTACGCCCAGACTCCTCGCTTTTCGCGATGTAAGAGTCCAGCATCAACCAAGATTTTAAGATGGTGCGAGACCGTTGGCTGCTTGAGGCCTAACGGTTCTGGCAGGTCGCAAACGCACGTTTCAGCATTCATATTGGATGCCACGATCGACAGGATCCGCAGACGGCTGGGATCGCTTAGGGCTTTGAAGCGTGAGGCTAAGAGTTCTGCTTCTTCAGGGTTCAGTGCGTTCTGAGTTGCCGAAGGAGCACAGCAAGGGGCACTGAGGTTCTCAGTATCGGTACCGGCCTGATTGATACTGCTGGTGCTCATGGTGTCCTGCTCTCTTTGTCGTTGAACCAGAGATTGACAAACGTCGATATCTGTCATCATACTCAACATATCGATAATCGTCGATGTCTTGTTTTGGAGTGATGACTACGTGACAGCTGTGCCTGCGCCCGATACTGACCCAGTGGCCGCCAAGCTTTCTTTCTTGGACCGGTATTTGGCGCTATGGATTCTTTTGGCCATGGCTGTCGGGCTAGGTTTGGGACGAGTCTTCCCGAAGCTTGGCGAAGTTCTGGACCGATTCACCATCGGCGGCGTCTCGGTACCAATCGCTCTTGGCCTGCTGGTGATGATGTATCCGGTCCTAGCAAAGGTTCGTTACAACGAAACTGGACAGGTGCTGGCCGATAAAAAACTCATGGTCACCTCATTGCTGATCAACTGGGTGCTCGCTCCTGCGTTCATGTTCGCGCTGGCCTGGATCTTCCTCGCCGATTTGCCCGAATATCGCACCGGACTGATCATCGTCGGCCTGGCCCGCTGTATCGCCATGGTGTTCATCTGGAATGACTTGGCCTGCGGAGACCGTGAAGCAGCGGCAGTACTGGTAGCCATCAACTCGATCTTCCAAGTCATCGCCTTCGGTGCGCTGGGCTGGTTCTACCTTCAGCTGCTGCCCTCATGGCTGGGGCTGGAAACCACCAGCGCGCAGTTCTCCATCGCTGCCATCACCGCCTCGGTACTAGTATTCCTCGGCATCCCATTGGTAGCCGGATTCCTCACCCGCACACTTGGAGAAAAGGCCAAAGGCCGCGACTGGTACGAAGAGAAATTCCTCCCCAAAGTTGGCCCGTGGGCACTGTATGGATTGCTGTTCACCATCGTTTTACTCTTTGCTCTGCAGGGAGAAGCAATCACCTCCAAGCCATGGGACGTCGTGCGCATTGCGCTACCACTGCTGACCTACTTTGTGGTGGTCTTTGGTTCCGGAATGCTTATCGGTCGCGCGCTGAACCTCGGATACCCGCGCACCACCACCCTGGCCTTTACCGCAGCAGGCAATAACTTTGAACTGGCTATTGCGGTGGCCATCGCGACCTTTGGCGCAACCAGTGGTCAGGCCCTGGCCGGTGTAGTTGGCCCGTTGATCGAGGTTCCTATCTTGATAGCCCTGGTTTATGTGGCCCTCTGGTCGCGCAAATTCTTCCCGTCCACCCAACTCGCCACCGCTTCATCCTAAGGAATCAAAGCATTATGACTGATATTCAAAAGCCATCGGTTCTCTTCGTCTGCATTCACAATGCAGGCCGTTCACAAATGGCTGCGGCCTACCTGTCGCACTTGGCTGAGGGGAAGATTGAGGTCCGTTCGGCGGGATCTGCACCGGCTGATGCGGTGAACCCAGCCGCGGTACAGGCGATGGCCGAAGAAGGCATCGACATGTCCGCAGAAACACCAAAGATCCTCACCACCGAAGCGGTGAAGGAATCAGATGTGGTGATCACTATGGGGTGTGGGGATACCTGCCCGATCTTCCCGGGAAAGCGCTATGAAGACTGGAAGCTGGAAGATCCCGCAGGCCAGGGCGTTGAAGCGGTCCGTCCGATTCGTGACGAGATCCGGGCGCGGATCGAAACCCTCATCTCTGAACTTCTGCCAGCGAGCTAATTGTGGGCCGGCGTTAATAATTTCGACTGCTTCAAGTCGCAACACTGCGGATTCTATGTGAGGGCGTCTTACGATGCTCGCGATAGGTACTCGTCTAAAGCTCGACGAATGATATCGCTTGGTTTTGCCTGATCATGCTCGGCCCGTTCGACGAGTTTCTTGTCCATTGCGGCAGGAAGCCGAACTGATCTGGCAGGGGAGATGCCTTTGCCGCTCAGCGAAGGCTTCCCGACAGAGCGATGCACTGCCGCTTCTGAACCTAAGGCGGTTGCGAGAAGATCCATTCCAGCGCCGGGTCCGGCTGCTTTAGTAATGACCGCGTCCTCCGCTATTTTGGCAGTTTCTGCCCAGAGACCAAGCTCGTGGATTTCTTTAGCAGTGAGGGTGTCATGCTCATTTTTCTTGCTCATGCCTACTGTGTCCTCTCGTGCACAATTTCTAGGATCTTCTGCCGTGCTTCCATTAGGTGGAAGATGAAGATGTCGTTTGGCGGGGTAATGACTGCCATGACTTCTAACAACCTTGTACGGTCAACGGATTCACCAATGAACAGGTCGGGTCTATGGTGGGACCCGACTCGGGGCTCGTCAAATTTCTCCACTCAGTATTGATGATTCAGGATCGCGTTGATTGCATGCTGGCGGTCTATACCGTGTTTATCCGCACTTTTTGAGAACCTTAGAGACATCTCAGTATTGTCATACGATATCCAAAGAAGGCAAGCTTTTTCTCTCCTGGTGGGGATAAAGTGCTTGTCGTGAGCCCCGAGAGAAATAACCCGCTAGTCGCTCCTGAGTTGAGCGACGAGAATATTCATTAGTGCAACTGCTTGCCCTTGGTCTCCGGCGCCCACAAGATCGAGGCAATGAGACCAACCAGCGGGAACGCAGCCAGGATGATCAAGGTTCCGTTCGCGCCCAGGTGCTCCATGGACGTGGGGAGCAGGTAGGTCGTGGCGATGGCCGCGATGCGAGAGAAGGCTGCGGCCATACCAACACCGGTGGCCCTCACATTCGTCGAGAAAATCTCCGCCGGGTATACGCGCTCAATATTGTTGGCAGCTGGAGCGATGAATAGGTAAGAGATGAACAGCAAGACGGTCATCCATACCGGTGCGCTCGGGAACAGGCCGACAATGATCAGCGCGCCAAACATCAGCGAGAAGGTCCAGATTACAAAGTGACGACGTGCGAGCTTGTGCAAGAGATAGAGGCCAAAGAAAGCACCGGCCAGCTGGATGCCATTGCTAACAAAGTCGAACTGCGGGCCACCGGCAATGCCGAGGTTCTCAAAGACTGGTTCTAGGAAGGTGAAGATCGCAAAGAACGGACCCACCTGGCAGAACCAGAACAGTCCAGCGAACAAGTGCGGGCGCCAGGTGGACTTGGTCCACAAATCGCGGAAGCGTGCCTTGGTTTCCTCTTGAGTGGATTCGGGTAGTTCGTAGCCTTCACCAAAATGTTCGCGAACGATTTCTGCGGCTTCTTCTTTACGGCCCTGAGCGTGCAACCAGTATGGGGATTCTGGCATGCCAATGCGCATGACGAAGGTGATGATTGCGGGAATTGCGCTGGAGGCCAGCAGGATGCGCCAGCTGCCCGGTACGTAGTGGCCAACAATGTAAGCAAGAATGAAGCCGATGATCCATGAGACTTCAAAGGCTCCCAGAAGTACGCCGCGTCCCTTGCGCCGGGAGAACTCGGCAAGCATGGAAGAACCTACGGCGTATTCAACACCGACGGCCAGTCCAAGGGCTAGTCGGATGACAACGAGATGCCAGACATCGGTGACGCCCAGTTGAAGTAGTGACAGGATAATAAAGGCACCCAAGCTCCATGAGAATACGGGCTTGCGGCCAATCTTGTCGGCGAGAGAGCCGAAGAACAAGCCACCAACAAACACGCCAATCAGCGCGCTGGCTGCAATCAGTCCCATGCCTAAGGCGTTCGGTCCGAGCTCGGATGATGCTGAGTTGATGACCGGGCCAACGATGCCCAAGACGTAACCATCGAGGATGGCACCACCCAGGATTGCGCCAGTGGCCAGAATATGGACCTTTCGCAGAGGTGCTTCGTCGAGAGGGAGCTTCTTGCCAACGGCTGCAATGGGATCTATGGTCATGAATCCTTCATCTCGTGGCGGAGTGGTTTGGTGAGGCACCCCTGTTGATGAACAACTATAAGACAATAGATATATCAGTGGTCAAGCGTTTTTGAGAGATGACTTGAATGTGAATTCCGCGGGGTGCAGTGAGGAATTAAATGCTGATAACTGAACTGTTACGACTGAGTTTCTGTCGACCCTTCAGATGCCTCAATTAGCTCGACTTTCAACGCTTTCTGACCGTGTGATTGCTGAACGACAACCCCTCGATGTCAGTGATACTCGCAGTCAACAGCGATTTATCCCACTTCAAGGTCGTCTGCATTTTCGAGAAATGAATGCTTGTGCCGATGCACAGTGACTAATTTTGAGTTATCCGTTACGGGGTTGGTTGGCCCACTGTGGGCCAGCTGACACCCAATTTTTTTGCACGTAGCTCAACGTTTATGCTGTAACACGCACTAATTGTCTGCAAAGATGCGTTCGGTTTGAACATTTCTCAGTGAGGTACCCATGGCAGGAACACAAGACCCCCCATCAACCGGCCAGCCCAAGCCGCTTCGCTCGCGCCACGTCATGATGATCACCCTCGGCGGCATCATCGGCGCAAGCCTGTTCGTTGGTTCGGGCAACGTCATCCGCTCGGTGGGCCCGGCGGCAATCATCTCCTACCTCATCGGTGGTCTGCTGGTCTTCCTTGCCATGCGCATGCTCGGTGAGATGGCGGCGGCACGTCCAACCATCGGTTCCTTCATGGAATACGCCCGCGTAGGGCTGGGCAACTGGGCCGCCTACCTGGTGGGTTGGCTGTACTGGTACTTCTGGGTTGGCGTGCTCGCCTACGAAGCGGTGCTTGGCGGCGAAACCCTGAACTCATGGTTCACCTTCCTGCCGGCATGGACCTGGTCGCTGATCCTGATCCTGATCTTCATCGGCACCAACGCCATTTCGGTGCGATCCTTCGGTGAAGTTGAATTCTGGCTGGCCAGCATCAAGGTTCTCGCGATCGTAGTCTTCCTCGGTGCAGGCCTGCTCTTCGCCTTGGGCCTGTGGCCTGATACCCAAATGTCGGTCAGCAACCTGTGGGACCACGGTGGCTTCGCCCCGCATGGCTACGGTGTGGCACTGACCGGTGTAGCACTGGTAATCTTCTCCTACTTCGGTACTGAAATTGCCGTGATGGCAGCGGCTGAGTCCGAGGACCCAGCCAAGGGTATCAAGCAGGCGACCAGCACCGTGATCTGGCGTATCTTGCTGTTCTTCGTTGGTGCCGTACTGATCATTACCATGGCCATTCCTTGGGATGAGCTACCTGAACCAGTGAACGTGGCCTCCGCTCCATTCACCAAGGTCTTTGAACTGCTCGGCCTGCCAGGGGCTGCGATCATCATGCAGCTGGTCATCTTCACCGCCGTGATTTCCGTGCTGAATTCTGGCCTATATTCCGCTTCGCGCATGTTTGCGGCGCTGGCTGATCAGGGCTTCGCCCCGAAGCTTGTTGCCCGCCGTTCCAAGAATGGCGTGCCACTGTGGGCACTAGTAGCTTCGACCTCCGGCGCGGTGATCGCAACCATCGTGAACTTCGCGGCTCCGGATTCGGGAATCTTCGACTTCATCATGAACTCCGCCGGCCTGGTGGCATTGTTCGTGTACGTCTTCATCGCACTGACCCAGATGCGTATGCGCCAGAAGATGACCCCAGAAGAGGTTGCCGCGCTGAAGCTGAAGGTCTGGCTGCACCCATGGCTAAACATTCTGCTGTTTGTCGCTATCGCCGGTGTACTGGGCGTCATGCTCAGTTCCGAAAGTGGCCGAACCCAGGTGTGGACCAGCTTGCTGGCCACAGCGGTGCTGGTTGCCTTCTGGCCACTGGTGCGCAAGAACCTGAAGAAGCGCGGTGCCTCTGAGGCTGCTCCAGCAACCCAGGATGGCAACGATGAAGCGCGCGTAAGCGAGCACTAAATATCAATCAATAGATTGCAATCGCCCTTGACCGGTTTGAACTGGTTGAGGGCGATTGCTTTTTCGTCTAGCGATACAACGCTCCGGGCGTGCTCCCAAACGAGGCGCGGAACGAGGTGATGAAAGCACTGGGGGACGAGTACCCGTAGTCGTTGGCCACCCTGGTGACACTCTGTCCTTCGGCGAGCATCAAGGTTGCGCTGTGCAGCCTTAGTTGGTTTCGCCAGGTCACGAAACTCATTCCGGCCTCGGATTGGAAGAGGCGGTTCATCGTTCGGCTGCTGGCTCCGGCCAGGCGGCTCAGTTCGGTCAAGCTGAGATTGCGGGTCATGTCAGCTTCCAAGATTTTTTGGATCTTGATCAGCCTAGGATCTTTGAAAACCGGCAACATGGACCGACCATGCTCGGAAGCCAGGAGCTGATCTCCTAAAACGTGCAGCAATCTGCGTGCTTTGTTGTCTTTCTGTACTCCGTGATTGGCGCACGCTATGATCAACTCTTTGACCAATGGCGAAACGCTCACCAGTACGGGTTCATCGCCCAACGTGGATACGTAGGCCGAAGGTATGGAGACCATGTGCACCGTGGTGGTGCCATGGACCTGCCAATGATGGACCATTCCTCCGGGAACCCAAACGGCTCGTACCGCCGGGGCGAACCACGTGCCTTCTTCAACAAAGACCTCAAGAACTCCAGCACTGGCATAGATCAGCTGATGATCATCATGCTTATGCGGTGTGACCTCATCCCCGGGGGAAAGATAGCGAGTCTCAGTGGGAGCTACGGACTGATGGCGAATTTTCGACATAATTTGTCAGTATAGTGAAAGCGCGACGTACCCGGCTCTTGCCAAACTTGAATTATGAGTTCCGCACAACCCCAGTTCGCCAATCGCAACGCACGCCTTTTGGCCTACGCTCACGTGAGCGTAGATTTTTATCAGGGCGCTATAGTCGCTTTAGTCCCCTTCCTTGTTTTTGAACGCGGCTATTCCTATGCCGCGGCTGCCGGCATTGTGCTGGCCAGTTCACTAGCCTCCTCAATTGTCCAGCCACTTTTTGGGGCACTGGGTGATCGTTGGCGGATGGCTTGGGTCATCCCAGTGAGCATCGTTGTGGGCGGAGCGGGCATTGCCGGGATCGCGTTCACGCAGTCTTTGACTGTCACGGCAGTACTCGCCGCTCTTTCAGGCGTTGGTGTGGCCGCATTCCACCCTGCAGGTGCCAGCAAGGCACGAGAAATTAGTGGAAATGACCACGTAAAAATGTCGTGGTTTTCGCTCGGTGGGAATATCGGCTTTGCCATTGCCCCTTTGGCAGTTGCCGGCACCGTCGGGCTGTTGGGTTTGAAAGCAACACCGTTACTTTTCATTCCTGCGCTCACCGGTGTGCTTGCCATGGCACTAATCAAGACGGAACGCGGAGTTTGGCAGAACCACCGCGGAAACGAACAAGCTACCGGTCGCGATGACTGGCGCGGGTTCATTCGAGCATCCGTGGCCATCATCGCGCGCTCGGTGGTTTTTGTGGGAATCGGTTCCTTTATGGTGCTCTTCATGATTCAAGAACGTGGAATGAGCCAATCGCTGGCCAGTGCATCACTGTTCGTCTTCTACCTTGGTGGAGCCTTTGGCACGGCCATAGGCGGATACCTGGCCAAACGCTGGCAACGAACGAAAATTATTCGCTGGGCTTACTTGGCTTCGGTGCCGATGGTCGCCGGCATTCTGCTCACTGCCGGAGAAGTGGCATTCGTTTTTATCGCGCTGGCTTCCGTGGCGTTGTACGTTCCCTTCTCCTTGCACGTGACCCTAGGCCAAGACTTCTTACCACGCCACATGGGTACGGCCAGTGGAGTGACCTTGGGCTTGGCGGTCTCTTGCGGTGGGTTGGCGTCCCCGGCCATCGGAGCGCTGGCAGATGATGTTGGTCTACACGCCGCGTTATTGCCACTGATTGCTCTGCCAGCGTTGGCCAGTCTGGTTCTCATTGGCTTGAAGGATCCGAGTGCACCGGATGCGGTTGGCTCCCAGTTGAAACAATCGGCGAATCGGTAGGTGAGGGATGCACCCGCGCCGCTGACTTCGGTGCTCTCGTGGTTCCTACTGAAGCCACCGCTACGGCGCATACCGAGGTGAGAATCAACGCTGAAGCCGGAGCGATCACAGTGAACGGAGCACGTTGAACATAGTTGATTCCTTCGGCCAGCAGTAGACCCCACTCGGGCGTCGGCGGTTGGGCTCCGAGTCCCAAGAAGCCCAGGGCCGCAAGGGCCAAGGCAACTCCGGGAAGCCTAAGCATGCTGTGACGCAATAATGCAGGCACTACCGCGGGCAGAAAATGCCGTAGGAAGATCTGCGTGCGGGGTATGCCCGCAAGTGGTAACCACCGGATATGTGGCATGGCTCGGGCTTCTTCCAACAGTGAGGCGGCATGGGTGGTTAATGCAGGCCACGTCACCCACAACACCGCAATGCCAGCTCCGATCACTGAGGGACCAAGCAGCGCCGAAATGACGACGCCGGCCAGGATGGGAGGGGTAGCGTTGGCGATTGCTGCTGGTCCACGGGCAAAACCACCCACACTGGCCAGAAGTAATCCGAGCACCATGGCCAGCATCACGATAAGCACCGCCTGAGCTACGGTGCCCATGGTTCCGTGGGCCACCCGAGCCAAAAGATCCCGCCCACTGGCATCGGCGCCGAAGGGCAAGGCAAAACTTGGCGGGGCCAATCGTTGATGAGCAACGCTGAAAGGGTCGCGGGGTAAGCCCGAGAGAAGAATGAGCAGCAGTCCACCCAGACTCAAAGCGATGGTCCAGCGCCGTATCACCGAGTGCGAGCGGCGCGGGAGTGGTGCGGGCAAGGCGCCGGCGGGCAAAGAGCCCGAGCGCAACCAGTGGCGTGCCACCGAGGTGAGCAGACCAATCACCAAGGCAGTTGCAGCCATCAACAGTAGCCCGGCTTGCAACGCAGGGATGTCCTGGGCATTGGCTGCACCGAGGAGGTATCGGCCGAGTCCGGGGACCGCAAAAATCTGTTCCACCGCGACCGCACCGCCGAGCAGGCCAATAAAGACCAAACCGAACTGATCAATGATCGAGGTAGCCGCACGACGCAAGACACCCAGGACCAAGACCGAGCCGCGAGCTCCAGCCAATCGCCAGATCATCACCCAGCGTTCGGTTGATGCCGAGGCGATGGCATCGGCCAGTAACCGTCCCAGCATTCCGCCGGCAGGAATACCTAGGGCCAGCGCAGGCAAGATGGCTGTCTCAATACCGGTCCAACCGAAAGGTGGCAGCCATTTCAGTTGTACCGAAACCACTATGAGTAGGAAGCTTGCCAGCAGGAATTCGGGCAGCGCGGTCAGCGCAACCCCGATGGCACCAGAACCTGGTTGCGGCTTATTGCGCAGGATTGCACGGATAGCCGGAGTAATCAGGCACCCGGTGACAAGCAATGCAACAAGTCCAGCAAAAACGGTGAGCGTCAAGGAGACCAACAAGGCATGGCCAACGCCGGGGCCAACCGGTGTTCCGCTCACCCATGACGAGCCCAAATCCCCGTGCAGTACGCCGTTCCACCAATGCAGGCTGGCGAAAATCGGTCCCTGATCAAGACCAAGCTGTTGGCGCACGGCCGCAAGCGCCTGCGGCGTCGGCTCAAGCTCGGCATAGCGGGAACGCAAGATCGCCGCTGCCGGATCGGTGCGTGAAAGCCACGGAAGTGCGCCGGCGAGCAGGAGCAAGGCGATGGAGCTAAGAACATAGGACAGTGTTGTCGGAAGAGAGAATCTGAACCGCTGCACCGAAACCTACTTGGATTCCAGAGACGTCTGATTGGTGATCAAGGCCCGTTCACGCGGGTCCCTCGCCGCGTTTAAGACGGCTGCGTTTTCGCCTTGCAGGACTCGTTCATGTAGCAGCGGGATGGCCGCGTCGGTGCCTAGGATTTTCGCTTCGGCCAGCATGATGGCGCGCTGGCGGTCCGTTCCAGCTTCGGTTTCGGAAGCGGTGGTAATGCTCTGGTCTACCACAGCATCGCAGAGCTGCGAGATGGCAAAACCTCCCTCGCAGGTGAAGTCTGAGGCGAAGTACGCTACTGGATCTCCGGAATCTAAAACGGTGGCGCGCGAAAGGATGAAAGCATCAAAGGTACCGTCCAACGCATCGGCCTCAATGTATTGGTATTCGCGTACGTCCTGTTGCACGTCGAATCCTGCCGCCTCAAGCTGCTGCTCAAGGATGACCGCTACCTCTGGAAGTTCGGCACGGTCGGTAAAGGTACCTAGGGAGATTTTCACGCCGTTGACTTTGGCAGGCGTGGCCCGTTGGGACAATAGCTCCTGGTATTCAGGATCTTCACGGAAGTCGGCAGCGTAGGGAAGGGCCGGACCAAGCAGACCCTGGGCGACATCGGCGCGGTCTTCATAGACCGAAGCAATAATGGCTGAACGGTCAATGGCTTCGCGTGCGGCAGCTCGTACCCCCGGGTCAGCAAAGGGGCCGGATTTAGTATTCAGGTACAGCGTATTGGTCCGCGGCATGGGCACTTCGGTGAGTAAATCTTGGTCCACTGTGGAGGCCTGACCGGCGGGAATGGCCTCAACAACATCGGCTTCTCCGGTGCTCAAAGCCGCGGTGCGGGCGGTTCCATCCGGAACAAACTTCACGTCAATACCCGTGGCTTGAGCTGGCTCTCCCCAGTAGTCATCGAAGCGTTCTAAGGTGGCGCCGGTGATGCCATCAACATCCGTGATCTTAAATGGGCCGGTGCCTGTGCCTACCGGGTTAACTGATTCTTTTGAATAGGCTTCGGGGGCAAAAATGGCCAGCTGCGGGCTGGAGAGTCGTTGTGGCAATAGTGGGTCTGAGTCTACGGTAATAATGCGAATCTGGTTTTCACCTCGGACCTTGACCGAGAGTTTGGTGCCGTTCAGGATGCGGGGAACGGGGGTGGAATCGATAGCGACTTGAAGAGAGTTGGCGACGGCCTTGGCGGTGAGCAACTCCCCGTTGTGGAAATGCACGTTCTCGCGCAGGGTGATATCCCACGTGGTGTCGTTGACTCGCGTAAACGAGGTGGCCAAAGCCGGCACAGGCGCTGAAGAATCGTCGAGATTGACCAGAGTTTCAGCTGCTGACCAGCGTGAGAGCTTAAATGCGTCGTCGCTTAGTGGGCTGAGCCCGGAGCGTGGCGGTTGCATGTGGGCTATCGAGATGCGCTCCTGGCCCGCCGGTGAAGCGCCGGATGACTGCGCTGCGGAGCTGGAGAAGCAACCCGAGAGGGCTAAACTGCCAGCGAGCCATAGGCCTAGAATGGGCAGACTTCTGCTGCGTAGATGTGTCATGAAGGTGTTCCTTTAGTGAGCAGTGATGGTGATGGTACGGGTGCAGCGTGCTGCGAGCTGCGAATCATGGGTGACCAGCAGCAAAACAACACCGGTCTTCTTTGCGGTGACAAAAAGCTGATCGGCGACTTGGGCGGCGGTAGTTGGGTCGAGGGCGCTGGTGGGTTCATCGGCTACCAAGAGGGCTGGGCGAACCACCAACGCGCGGGCTAGTGCGGCACGTTGCCCCTGACCTCCGGAGAGCTCACGGGGCAGGCGGTTAAGCAGTGTCGGATCGAAGCTGGCCAGCGCGATGGACTGATGGATCTGGCGCTCGACATCAAGTTCAGGAGCCAAGTGCGCCAAAGCCACCTCTAAGGACTTGCGGATAGTCCAACGCGGCACAAAGGCTGCTACAGCATCTTGCGGGACTCCCTGAACTTTCACGCGCTGAGCTTTAGTTGCATTGCGTATGGGTGTGGACCATGTTTGCCCTAGTACCTTTACCTCTCCGGTGGCGGGTGTCCCGAGTCCCAAAATTATTTCAGCCAGGGTACTTTTCCCTGCCCCAGAGGGACCGACAATTGCCAGCGATTCTCCGGCGTTTAAGGACAGGGAAATTGGGGTCAAGATCTGCCGAGTCGCAGTGCCGAAACCGCGAGTGGCGGAAATGTTCGTAGCTTCTAGAACGCTCTGATTCATGCTGGCACCACCGATTGCACAGTTGAGTGTTCGTGCGTCAACACCCCGGAATTGAGCACAACGTGGTTGGAAGCTAGTTTTTGGGCAACGTGGGGATCGTGGGTGACAAGAACCAATGCTTGATCTTCAGTGATCACGTGGTTGAGCAATTCAAGGACGTGATCACGTGTCGTTTGGTCCAAAGCACTGGTTGGTTCATCAGCCACGATGATCGGTGCATCACAAAGCGTAGCCAGAGCTATCGCCGCTCGCTGTGCTTGCCCGCCGGAGAGCTCGGCAGGGCGGCGACTTAGTAACCGCGGATCATCTAGCCCCACCAAATCTAAGGTCGTCTGGATTCTTTCGATGGCCTCACCGGTGGCTTTACGTAGTTGCGTCCCCAAGGGGAGCAGAGGGTGAAGCGCATCTTGGCCGCGTTGTGGGATGTAGCCGATGCGGTCGGCGCTCACGTGGCGATATCCGGTGAAGTCTAATTCTTGAGCCCAGTGACCGGTGATGAGAGAAAGTAGTAGCGACTTGCCGCTGCCTGAGGGGCCGGTGACCACCAAGCGCTCGCCGGGACAAACCAGTAGTTCTGGGACTCTCAGTAACGGTCGATGGATCCCTGGTGCGCAAAGTTGTGCGTTGCGTAGCGCTATCACAGGTGCGCTCGATGATTCTTTTGATGGGGAAGAACCACAACAACTCTGTTCGCTAATCATAATGAGAATGATTATCACTTAAAGGCCGTGGTGAGGGCAAATTGCTGAGCCCTGGCTTAGCTTGGGAAGTGCGGTGCCTGGCTGATTCTGCCAATTCCTGCGCGCTGATAGTTACTCGGTGAAAGCATCTGTGCACCGCACGATCAAGGCTTCAAGGAACCTAACAGTGAGCTCCGCACTCGCCGTGAAGATATTCGTAGGCCACGAGGACTCAAATAATTTGCCTGCGCCGTCTGGTGGAAAACGGCAATGTGCAACTGCTTGAAAATGCTGCAGTGGTGTCCATGAAAGCTGATACCCGGGTGAGCTTGTCCTTGGCCGATGGCCGGGAACTAGTGGTTGACCGTATCGTTGCGGCGACCGGATTCCGACCCGATCTGCTGATGCTCTCGGAACTCCGTCTGGATCTGGATGAAAGCGTGGAAGCACCACGGCAGTTGGGACCTCTGATCGATCCAGAATTTCACAGTTGCGCAACGGCCAGTGCGCACGGCGAAAAGTGCTGGCTCATCCGGAGCAGAACTTTTACATTGTCGGCATGAAGAGTTATGGACGAGCACCGACCTTCTTATTGTCGACCGGCCATGAGCAAGTTCGTTCCGTTGTGGCCTCGCTATCGGGGGATCGTCAAGCTGCTGACCGCGTGGCGTGCGAAAACTGGATTTATAGACCGCCGGCTACCCGTAGCGTGGCGCCTGTGGTGTATGAGGCGTCATCCGAGAGCAGCCAGGCGACAGCTCCTGCAATTTCTTCCGGGACTCCAGGGCGTCCAAGCGGGATGGATGCTGCGACCTTTGCCGGACGTTGTGGATCTTGGTGAAAATCAGTCCACACCGTTCCGGGTTCTACACAATTGACACGGATGCCGTCCTTGGCAAGTTCTTTGGAGAGCCCAATGCTAAGAGCAGCGATTCCCGCTTTGGCCGCCGCATAATGAACATAAGTTCCGGGGCTACCTATGGTCGAGGCGCCGGAGCCGATGAGTACCAAAGAACCTCGCGTCGTAGTCAGGTATCTGATGGCCTCGCGAGCCGTAAGTATGGCGCCATATAGGTTAACTTCAAGGTCGCGGCGAATCTCTTCGGGATCGAGCTCAAGCAAGGGACCTACAGCCTGGACTGCGCCGGCCGAGGCCACCACCCCACGCAGATCTCCAAGAGTCGTGCTCGCGACGAAAAACTGAGAGACCGAATCTGGATCAGTTACGTCTATCGGAATGGCCATTGCTTGTTGGCCCAGAGAGCGGACGCTTTGAACTACTTCTTGTGCAGCGTTCACATTGTTGCGATAACCGATCGCAACGTGGTGCCCGGCCTTGGCAACTCGCACTGCGGTCGCCGCGCCGATGCCACGTGAGCCTCCAGTGATTGCTATAACGGACTCAGAAGTGTGCATGAGCTTATTGTAGCCAGCTGCCATAGGACCCAGGACCAGACAAGATCCTCATGTGCAGTCGGGCAAATCTCCCTCGGCGAAGCCAGTACGCTGCGGCCGCTTGTTCGAGTTCGAAGCACCCCATCTCCTCGATGGCCAAATGCGTCTCATAGCAGGCACTGTTCGCAAGTATATGGACACCGGCGGACACTTTGCGAGGCTACTTAAGTGATAGAAGTTAGATAGTTCAGATGCTGGCTTGGCCATTGAAAGAGACGTATTCGTGGAACGAATTGTGACGGTACTAGAACAACCCTTCATCCCGGAACCAAGCGTGCAATTGAAGATTTGACCTTCTAGTCGACTAGAAGGTTTAGGGTTGAGCTGATGCGTATTTCAGAAGCTGTTTCTCAATCTGGTGTTCCTGCCACAACCTTGCGGTACTACGAATCCATTGGCCTGATCACTACCAATAGACTCTCCAACGGGTATCGCATTTACGGCGAGGAGGTTCTAGAGCGTTTATCGCTGATCGAAGCAGCTAAGTCACTGGAGATGTCGCTACCTCAGATATCTACGCTCTTCAGTGTCATGGATGCTGATACCTGCACGAATGTCCGGGAAACACTTCACCCTCAGCTGGCGAATCGGCTGGAAGAAATTGACGCTCACCTAAACCGAATTCAGTTGCTCCGAGATCGATTACTTCAAGCTCAACGCAACGTCTTGGACTGCCCGGATGGAGATTATTCTTGTCGTAGTGAGTGCCTTCTCGTCGCCGCTGGCTCAGAAGAAGGGAAGGGTCAGACTTGCCAAAAGTAGTCCAATGGTGGGACCGTCATCAGGTGCTCCTATATCTGGTGGCTATCGCCTTGGGTGCTGCGCTTGGTCTATTGGCTGAGCCTGCGGCACCAGTGTTGCAAGAGCTCATCGAACCGTTATTGATGCTCCTTCTCTTTGCCACCTTTCTCGCTGTTCCGCTGATAGAAGTTGGTAAAGCCTTTCTTGACGTGCGTTTCTTAGGTACGGTGTTGTGCGTCAATTTTGTGGTGATGCCGTTGGTGACCTGGGGACTGTCGCGGTTTGTGGTTGATGATCAAGGATTGTTCCTTGGCGTATTACTGGTATTGCTCACCCCGTGCATTGACTACGTCATCGTGTTTACCGGGTTAGCCGGCGGGGCCAAAGCTCGATTGCTGGCAGCCGCGCCATTGCTGATGCTGGTTCAAATCCTGTTATTGCCTGTGTACCTGTGGTTATTCGCTGGCCCGCAAGCATTATCGGCCATTGAGATTGCGCCGTTTGTTCGGGCGTTTTTCCTGCTCATCATCGTTCCCTTGATAGCTGCTGGATTGGTTCAACTGATGGCCAAAAAATTCCGCGCCGGCCAGCTCATCGATCAGGTCATGGCTGCGGGAATGGTTCCACTAATGATGGCTACGTTGGCAGTAGTGGTGGGTTCGCAGATCGTTTCGGTAGGATCTCAAACTAGTTCCCTAGCTAGAGTCGTTCCGCTCTATGTCTTCTTTGCTGTGATCGCTGTGGTGGTTAGCAAGTACGCAGGACGAGTGACAGGACTAGATGTCAGTGCCACCCGTGCCGTCATGTTTTCAGGAGTCACGCGTAATTCACTGGTGGTCCTGCCCATGGCCTTGGCATTGCCAGCCTCATTTGAGTTGGCCCCGTTAGCCGTAGTGACGCAAACGCTGGTTGAACTGGTGATTATGGTGTTGATGGTACGGCTGGTTCCTCGACTCGTTCCTTAAAAGCGACGCTAAGAACTTCCGTCCGAGAGTTGGAGGAGAAAGGCGAAAACTACTTCAAACGCAGTACATGGATCGGTTCAACTGAACGATTCGGGACGCTGGGAAAACGGGAAAGTGGACTATAGATAATTTTCGAGTCCAAGGAGCGTCATGTCCCTTTTCTTATCCCGCGTCGGAGGCTTTAGTGCCCGGCATCGTCGGGTGGTGCTGGTCAGCTGGCTAGCGATATTTGTTATCTTCGCTGGAGTCTTTGTGGGAGGACGGAACTCTTCGGTTGATGAATCAGCCAGTTCGTCCCACGAGACCGCGATCCAAGCCACTGAACTCAAACTCGTCTTCCACCCGGATTCGGGCGATGTCACTTCGGCCAAGAATGCCAAAGAAATTCAGAGCGTGCTGGCCAAAGCGCATCGTCTGCCCGGTGTAGAAACCGTGAGTGACCCGCTCAATGCCCAGCAGCCGTTCATTTCAGAAGACAAGTCGGTGGCTGTTGCCACTCTCGGTTACGGCCAAATGACCGATGATCAACGCGAATCCAATTATGAAGCGGCCCTAGAATTCCAGCACAGTGCCCCGGACTCTGTGGGTGTTGAACTTGGGGGCAACCTCGTTCCTTTAGGTGCACCAGAAATGGGCGCCGGCGAAGGCGTAGGCGTGATTATCGCCTTTGTTGTTCTTGCCTTGACCTTCGGTTCCATGCTGGCAGCAGGCGTGAACCTGCTGTTGGCAGTGTTCGGTTTGGGCACCGGTCTGGAGGGCATTATGGCCTATGGAACGCTGGCAGATTTGGACAGCAGCGCGATTATTCTTGCCGCGATGCTGGGTCTGGCGGTGGGCATCGACTACTCGCTGTTCATTATTTCCCGCTTCCGCACCGAACTGCGTTCGGGCCGCCCAGTGTCAGAAGCCATCGCCCGTGCTACCGGAACCGCAGGTACCGCTGTAGTCTTCGCCGGCATGACTGTCATTGTCGCGTTGGCAGCGCTACTAGTGGCCAACATTTCGGCCATCACCCAGATGGGCATGACCGCAGCTTTCACAGTTGCAGTGTCTGTCCTGGCTGCGCCGTGCGCACCGGGCCCTGGGCTACGTGCCCAATCAGCGCGGCCGACGCCGTTGCAGACAGCGCGCCGCCACCGGTGGCAACATCTTGAATTCCTGCCACAAGCTCGGCAGGACTCGCTCCCTTGCTCAAGAAACCATTGGCTCCTGCCTTGAGGGCGGCAAAAACATTCTCATCATTATCGAAAGTGGTGAAAACCAGGATGCGCAGTTGCTCACTGCTGAATTTTTCGCGAATCCGGCGGGTGGTTTCCACCCCATCGATCCCGGGCATGCGCAGATCCATCAGAACTACGTCGACTTCATGAGTCTCCAGCAGGCTCAGCGCCCGCAATCCGTCGCTGGCCTCAGCCACAACCTCAATCTCATTTTGTGCCGAAAGGATGCCACGCAGACCAAGACGGATCATCTCTTGACCATCAACAATCATGATGCGAACCATTTAGTGAGTTCCTCCTGCCAGGGGCAACGTAGCGGTGATCTTGAACGATCTTGCAAGATTTTCTATCAACAGATTTCCGCCCGCTGACTCCGTGCGTTCGCGCATTCCCACCAGTCCTAGACCGCTGCCGTCCTCATTGGAGCGTGAGGATTTTTTGGCGTTCTCGATACTGATGCTCAGCCACTGATTCTCCACGAGCGTTCGAACTTCCACGGGCCCAACGCCGTGACGTTGTGCGTTGGTCAGCGCTTCCTGCACTACTCGGTAGGCCGCCGTGCTGACTTCTGGATTCAGCTTCGGTGGCAACTGATCTAGTTGAGCATTAACTTTTAGTCCGGTGGCTCGGACCGAGGCAATGAGGTGTTCTAGACCTTGCGCGGAAGGGGCGGGTAGCCCTTCTGCTTCGGCGGGGTTGTCGCTGGATCGTAGGACATGCAAGATCTGTTGCGTCTCTGCCAAGACTGATTGCACGTTCGCACGCGCAGCGGTCAATGACTCATGGACTTGTTTGGCTTCCGGCGGGGTATGTACTTCGGCAACGCCTAGATGAATACCGAGCATGGCGATTTCGTGGCCTACGAGGTCGTGCAAGTCTCTAGCGATTTGCAGTCGTTCATCGGCAACGCGCTGGTTGATTTCAGCGATTCGTTTGCTGCCGGCATCGCGGATGCGTTGTCCTTGTTCGTAGAGGTACCTGAAGTAGCTGTGCACCGCACTGCTCATGCCGGCCATGGCAAGTATGACGGAGACAAGGATCTGACTCTCACGGATACCTTGGTCAAAATCGTTGGCAAGAAGACAGCTCGCGAATGAACTGACTGCGGCCAGCGCTGAAAGCCCAAAAACGTTAGCCCCACGCAAGGTCGCAGAAGAAACCATGAAGACCGTGATGGTCCAAAATAGGACTGGCTCCACTCCTGCCCAAGAAGCTAGCAGCAAGATAGCCATGGAACTCAGGGCGCCAATCCACAGGTGTCGGCGTGAGAGCAACAGGATAAAGACCGTGAGAACTACGAAGAGTAGATACAGTGGGCGCAACCCAGCGGCAAAAAATTCGAAGAGCGCAAATATGGTTGCAAAACTAGCGCAACCAAAAAAGATGAGATCCAGAGTTCGGGGAATCCGATGAACATGGGCATCAGCAAAGTTGGTTAAAAGCTTGGAGAGTTGCTTTCTTAGGGGAGCGTCGTGTTGCATCGTAAGTAGATTTGTCTGGAATCCCCGACACCCTTTCGCAGTCGTTGCGATCAGTATACAAGCGCCGAAGCAACGAGATTGATTGGTTGTCCGCGTCCAGAGCGTCCTTGGCTGTCGGGTCGTAGGGCTATCGTGAACTTATGACTTCACCAAAGATTTCTCTAGGGTCCATCAATATGACCGCGGATGATCCCGAAGCCCTGGCCAAGTTCTGGGCAGGCGTGACCGGTAATGAAATTTCAGGGGGTGGAGACAGCTACTATTTGGCGCCAACAACTCCTGATGACTTCGCCCTGTTCTTCCAGCCAGCTGCGCAGCCTAGAGCGCAGGCCCAAGTAGCGCACATGGATCTCACCGTCCCGTGGGGCTCTCGCACCCAAGAAGTTCAGCGCGTGATCGAGCTTGGTGCCGAGTACAAGTGGGACGTACTTGAAGAGTTCGAGCATGTTCAGTGGACTACGTTGGCTGACCCAGAAGGCAATCTGTTCTGTATTGCTGAGCACCCGCCGGTGAACTAATTTGCCCAAAGAGATAGCCCAGAGACTAAAACTCTGGGCTATAACTTCACGCTACTTGGCTTCCAACGGTAGCTCAGTCAACGGAAGGTTCTTCGACTCACGTTGGCCACCGCGCTGCGCCCCGGCACCAGCGGAAATCACCAAGATGATTCCAAGAACCTGGAACCAGGTTGGCATCTGGGCCAAGATGAGAATGCCAATAAGCACACCGAAAGCCGGCTCGATGGACAGTAGTGTGCCAAAGGCGCTGTGAGTCATTCGGCGCAAGGCCAGCATTTCCAGTCCGAAAGCTATCACCGGTGTAATAAGTGCAATGCCGGCTGCTGCTGGTAGTACCCACCAGGTGAACTCCCCGTGGATTAGCTGAGGAAGACCCAACGGCATGGTGGCTAGAGCCGCCACCGGAATGGTCAGTGACAACCCGCTAATTCCTGAGAAGCGGTCGCCCACATGCTGGGTGAGGAGGTTATATAGCCCCCAACAGATTCCAGCGCTGAGTGCGAAGACCACGCCGACCGGATCGATTTGACCCTGCCAAGGTTCAGTCAGCAGGACCACACCAACGATAGCCAGAGCCGGCCAAACAAGCGCCTTACGATTTTTGCTCATGATGCCAGCCACCGTCAGTGGGCCCAGGAACTCAATGGAAACAGCGGTGCCCAACGGAATGCGGTCAATGGCTTCTAAGAACAACAGGGTCATATATCCGGTCACCACGCCCAGGACAATGAGCGCAGGGATGTCCTGTTTACGGATGGAGCGGAAATTTGGGCGGGCAATGATCCATAGGATGATCACCCCAAAGCTCATGCGCAACCAGGCGGTACCCCCCGCACCGGCCTGTCCAACTACGGACACCGACAAGGCATTGGCCAGTTGCACTGCCAGCATGGCTGCCACCGCAAGGGTCCAGGGCGGCAACCCATTAACTATTGAACGAGCTTTCACTGTGCCCCAATCATGCGACGAGAAATCTGCACAGCGCCGCCCAAGGACTCCAAAGCCTGACTCAATGCTTCGGCTACCGAGTTGAGCGCTTGATCTGTCATCGGCTCAAGTGCATCCAAGATGAAGAATGCGGTGCTGGTGTTTTCTGACAATGCAGTTCGTTTGCCCTGTCGCCAGTTCCATCGGCGGCAGGTGACCCCGGTGTTATCGCGCCAAATCACTTCACCCTCACTGGGATTTTCAATGACAATTTCACCGCCTGCGGTGGTATCAAACGCTTCATCGCCAATGGCGCGGGTCAGTTGAGCCGGACCGTCATAAAGATCAAAATCTTCACCACCGAGTGGGATCTGATGAAGCACGCTGATGGCGTTGTAAATATCGGTCAGTGCATTTACCCGTGGCAGACCATCGGCGGCACGTCGAGTCAGTGCTTCGAGGCTAGTGCGGGTGCGCTGAGGCTTGGCTCCAAAACCGCGGTAGGCATCACGCCAGGCGCTGATCTGTGGCAGTTGGTCTACTGGAGTCTCGGCTAGAAGTTCTTTGGCATGAGCTTCGGCGTGAGCGATCAGCTCATCTGCCACAGCGGAGCTGGCCTGCGGTTCTAGACCTTCAACTACCAGCAGTAGCGCACGGTAATCGGGGCGCAGTTCAAAGACCTCGGGTGCAACACTGCAAGCGTAGAGGAATTCGGTAGGGGTGAGGTTATTTGGCATTGTTATCCTCCATCTTGTGTGTGGTACCCGCAGAAGGTTCAAAAACACAGAGGTTAAAAATGGCAGGTGTCTTGTGGGTATTCGCATACGCATGGGCGGTATCGCTGTGGAAAGACATCGCGTCCCCGGCCCGTAGTTCGAAGACTTCGTCGTTGACCTCGACGGTGAGCGATCCTTTATGTAAGTGCAGTAATTCCCGAGTGCCCTCACTGTGCGCCTCGCTTTCGTGGCGCTCGCCGGGAGCCAAGGTCCAGTCCCACAGTTCCAAGGCATCAGGGGTTGCGTTACCGGCAACCAGTATTCCGCTACCTCCGTTTTCTCCGGTCCACAGTGCTGCACCTTCACCCTTGCGGGTGATCTTGGCGGTGCGCAGTTCCGGTGGTTCAACTAGTGCCGGCAGACCTATGACTAGGGCGTCTGCAAGGCGCAATAGGATGCTCACGCTGGGGTTGGCAGTTCCCTGCTCCACGTTGATGAGCATGCGTCGGCTCACGCCAGAGGCTTCGGAGAGTTGATCCAACGTCCAGTCGTGTTTTTTGCGTTCGCTTTTTACTCGTGCCCCGATGCTTTGGGCGAGTAGTTCCAGACTAGTGTCCATGAGTGCATCATATTGCACTGAAAGTGCATTGTCTAATGTTGGCTGGGGTAGAAGTTGGCTGGGCGGGAGCCGATAACGCAATTTTCTTGCTGCAACAAGAGTGCTCAGAGGTTGTGGCGAACTGAATATTTGGCCATCTGGGCGAAGTGACAGCGTGAAATGCGCAGAGTCAGGGTGGTTGCTGGCCTTGTGTAAGTTAGCTGAGGAACGCGAAAGCCCGTGTTATCAAACTCGGGCTTCGGAAGTGGAGTATTTGATTGCGTCCTGAGGTTCGGTCTAGAGGGTAGCGCTGCGAGCTGTCGTGTCGACAGTGGCAGGCGGCCACCTGTGGAACCGCTCCATTCAGGGCTTTTGCCGAGGGCGCTTGTTTAAGATCTGTACTACTTGGGCGGTGGATCCGACCCAGCTTCGTACGGCAGGGTTGATTCCGTGAAGCAACCTAGTGGAGGTTCTGAAGTAGGATTTCGTATCGGTGTTTAGCAACGGTTCGTGGTGGGCAATTCGGTTTCTCAGGGCATGCGCACGCTGAACGTAATACTGAACTACGTATACGTTTGTTTTACCCGGGAATGCCTTGCGAAGAGCTTCGGACCAAAGTCTGCGCGCCGCCAACTCTTTGCTCCGTTCTTGCTGACTTAGACTACTTAGGGGAGCGTGTCGGGGCTTGGGGTTAGGGAGCAAATGTAGCCAAAACCCAAAAGTTGTGTGCGCAATAATGTCATCGTGCGTGACGTAGGCCGCATGCCGAGGATGGGCAGGGTCTCGCTCGTTGCTGCCATCAATTGCTCGGCGTAAAGCTCCATCATAGGTGGAGAGGATTTTTCCGGTGCGCGTCCTTGTATTCACTAGCTTGAACAATAATGGCGCTGGATGCTTCAACCACTCTTCGGAATTGCCTCCGTCACGCTTGCGGGCATCGTTGAGATCGGTTTGCCCGGCAACTCGGGGTTGATCAGCATTCCATGATCTAAGTTGCAGGTCCATTGCATGCCGCAAAACAACTTCAACGTGCCCTAAAATTCTCGCGAGTTCGGCGGCAAGTTTCGAGTTCCAGGTGTAGGTGGTCAAAGCTAACTTACGGTCGTTCTGGCAGTTATCCAAGTACGTTTGGAACCGTGCACCTGCTAGGAAGCTGCCGAAGTCCGCTAGTTGATTCGGTTGCATAACGAAAGTGTAGTATTAGGCAGAAGCTGGACCGCCTAACTTGTAAAAGTTGGGAAGTGATCCGTGCATATATCATTGGGAAGTCCTCGTACCGCCAAGCGGTATGGGGCTTCTTTTTGTCTATGGGTGTGGTCTCAAGCTGGGCCTATAGGCCAGAATTTTCTAGTTTACGGGTTCCGCTCCAATGATGCCTGCATGAGGCATTCCTAGGTCAAAGCTACGTGGCGACAAAGTCTAGACGATGGTCGCTTCGCTATTAACCGGCATTATCCGGCCTCTGAGGTGTTGGTTCGACGATTTCCTTTCCCCTGGGTAGAGCTGGAAAATCGACGCAGCGGAAACTGACTTTTCAGGAAGGCATCCGCTAAGTGAAGCGTCTCGTATCGCAAGCTTCGCGCTGTTGTCATATTGGCATAAATCATTGACCTCATCTCAGCGGATCACCTAGGGTAAACAAAAAGTGCATATAGGTAATCCACCTCACTTTATGCGCACGCCTCGCAGTGTGTGAATCAGGACCTCAGTCTCGGGAGAAGCGTTGAGCACAGAAACACCGACAGAGCGCGACGTCCTAGACGCAGCGGCACACATCGTAGACGCCTTTGCGGCGACCAACACCAAAGAATACTTCGCGGGCTTCGCGCCAGAAGCTTCCTTCATCTTCCATCCAGAGGCAACCCGTCTCGACGACCGAGCCATTTATGAAAAACTGTGGGATAGCTGGCTGGCCGAAGGGTGGCAGGTTACCGACTGCAAATCCTCGGATCAACTGGTTCAGGTCTTTGCCGGTGGCGCTGTCTTCAGCCACACCGTGGCAACCTCAATCCGCTCGGGACTTGACCCGGAAAACTACAGCACCGACTCCTACGTGGAACGCGAAAGTATCATCTTCCGCCGCGAAGCAGATGGTTCGCTGATTGCTATTCATGAGCACCTCTCCACGATTCCTGAAGACTCCCAGTTGACTGCGAACGGCGAATCAGCATGAACCTCTACCGCAAATTTGAACGCAAGCTTGAAGCAGGCGCCGAAAGCTCCGGACCTGTCAAAGGTCAATTAGGCACAGGGCGCATCGGCATGATCTGGCTGGCTGCCAACCTGGTGGTGACCACCTTGCTGACCGGAACCTTCTTTGTTCCCGGCCTGAACTTCTCGCTGGCCCTGATCCTGATCGTCGTTGGAACCTTGGTCGGTTCGGTCATTCTGGTGTTGGTCGGAAACATTGGAACCCGCACCGGAATGCCTACCATGGCAATCACCCGAGGAGCCTTTGGCACCCGAGGTAGCCTGCTGCCCGTGGCAGCCAACGTCATCGTGTTGATGGGTTGGAGTTGGGTGCAGGCAATGCTCGCCGGGGTTACCGTGAACTACCTGGTCGACTCGCTCACCGGATTCAGTAACCCGGCACTGTTCTCAGCGATCTGCCAAATTTTTGTAGTCACCCTTGCGCTATTTGGGCATGAGGGCATCTCTAAAGCTGAACCGTGGCTGGCCGTGCTCATTTTGGCCATCATGGCTTACGTCTTTGCGATGGCTTTCGGCAAGTTTGAGCCAGCAGAATTTGTTGCGATCCCAGTTGATGAATCGCTGGGCTACACGCCGTTTATCGTCGTGGACATTGTGATTGCTACCGCTATTTCATGGACTGTACTTTCGGCCGATATCAATCGCATGGCTCGTACCACCCGCGCCAGCGTTGTCGGCGCGGGCATCGGTTACACACTCTCCACTGTGCTGGCTATGATCCTCGGTGCCACCGCCATTGGCTACGTCATTCTCTCCGGTGGTGAAGCTACTGCCTTTGACCCAACGATCTTGGTCAAGGCCTTTGGGGCTCCACTAGCCATCGCTATTTTCCTCTCGGTGATGGCAACGAACAGCATGGCGGTCTACGGAATGATCACCTCGGTGGTCAACTCTCGACCTGAACGAAAGTTGCCATTCCTTGCAACTGCACTGATCGTTGGTGGTGTCTCCATTCTCGGAGCAACGTGGTTGTCACTGCTAGATCAATTCACCGACTTCCTAACACTGATCGGGGCGTTCTTTGTTCCGGTCTTCGCGGTCATGATTGTTGATTACTACATCCTCAAGCGCGCAAGATATAGCCGCGATATCCTTCGTCATACCGGCGGCGCCTACTGGTACCGCAACGGGGTGAACCCGATTGCTGTTGGTGTTTGGGTGCTCGGATCAGTGGCTGCCTATCTGCTGACCTATGTGTTCCCTAGCCCTATCGGTGCGAACATTCCGTGCTTTGTCATCAGCTTCCTGCTCTACCTAGGACTGTCGTGGAACACTCGCGAACGTGGCCAAAAAGTGGCCCACGAGCATTTGGTTCAGAAGGCCGCCGAATCTGTACGTTAGGGCCGGCGCGACTTCGGAGATCTGAAGAGCCTTGGACTCGGAGCCAGTTCGTGTCACTTAGGTGCAACCGAGACGCCCGCCTCTACGGTGGAAACAACGCGTCAAACACATGACCAAAGGAGTTTCAGTGACCGAGTCTGTAATGCCCCAAAAGGCGAACACTTTTAATTCGTTGGATCTTTCGCAGTTTATTTCGCAGTGCATGCGCGCCGTGGGTGCGAATGAAGCAGACGCCCAATATATGGCGGATCAGCTGATTTCTTCGGAGCGGGCAGGACACCCATCTCACGGACTACGCAGGCTGCCTGAATACGTGCAGCGTGCGCTGGACGGAGTGAGTAACCCCTCGGCGCAGACGAGCATTGAGAAGGATGCCGGCGCGTTAGTGGCGATGGATGCGCACCGAACCTGCGGTCACTTTGCGTTGCGTGATGCGATGACTCTTGCCATTGCGCGCGCAGAAGAGCATGGAATTAGTGCCGTGACCGTACGCGACTCAGATTTTGCAGGACGCTTGGCACCTTTCTGCGAACAAGCTGCGGAAGCTGGCAAGGTCAGTCTTATCTTTGGCAATAACAACGGCTCCTTGCAAACGGTCCTTCCTCCGGGTGGTTTGCAGCCAAGACTATCGACTAACCCCATTGCAGCTGGGGTGCCCCGTGCCCAAGCACCGCATATGGTGATCGATTTTGCGACCAGCGTGGTCGCTTCGGGGCGCCTACAGGAAGAGAAAGATACCGGAACGACAGTCCCTGACGAATGGGTGGGTGCCGGCGGATACCACAAGCCCTTCGGCGGTTTTAAGGGATTTGGCCTATCACTGTTGGTTGAGGCATTTGGTGGAGCGCTCTCTGGATCCGATACGGTCTCTACCCGTCAAAGCCCGGAAGCCCAAGGCACGCTGATCATTGTCATCGACGTTGCTGCCCTCCGTGATCCCAATGATTACACCGCGCAGGTAGAAGAGCTCATCAACTACGTCAAAGACACAGAAGTAGAAGAAGGATCAAAGCCGGTACGCGCTCCAGGTGAAAATGTTCCGACTCCAGGGCAATTGGCCGAAGAAGCCCTCATCAATCTGAATGAGAAGACGTGGGAAAACCTGCAAAGGATCGCTGCGCAAGTAAAGGTTGAGCTACCGCGGAAGCGGTAGGTTGCCATGGCTGGTGCATGACACCCGGAACTAAGAGAACCTATGGTGCTCACGTCGAGACCTTTGGCATTGACTTACCGGTTAATTACCACCGACAGTTCCTTATCGGCGGAGTGGTCAACGTTCTTGGAGGTTGGGTCGCAGGAAAGATTAAAGGGACCCCAGAGTCGCTTACGGATACCGCCCTGAGCTTGATTGAGTCCATTCAGCACAGTGCCGAGCAATCGGGCAAGCGATGAACTGAATCATCGTTTAGCAGTGACGCTTTTGCTGTTTTCCCTAGCCAGAATGCATCTGGAATGCCTAGACTGGCCACAACCAGCAATGTTAAAAACGTTCGTTGTTGGGTTTGGTCATGAAGTGCACAGCGGTAAAAACCAGCGCCTGAATGTGAGTCATCAACTATGGATAGTGTCGGTACCTTAGAACCTTTTGCCACTCCCACGGTAAGACTAGACAAACTGTTTGATGTGCCAGATATCCAAGTTTTCGCCAAACTAGATTCCCTACAACTTTCCGGAAGCACCAAAGAGCGCACCGCAGCTAGTTTGCTTGATGCCTTCATTTCTTCCGGACGCTTGGCACCGGGTGGAACAGTCATTGAATCGACCTCCGGGAACCTCGGCATCTCTCTATCTCGTCAGTGCATCGTGCGTGGCATTAGATTTATTGCGGTTGTCGACGAAAATGCCAATAGTTCGGCGCTACAGATTATGCGCGCCTACGGGGCAGAAGTGGACCTCGTGCTCAACCCGGCTGATGGCAATAAATTGGCCGCTCGGCGCCAGCGGGTACAAGATCTCCTAGCGCAGCACCCAGGAGCGGTCACCACCAATCAATATGGTTCACCGGATAATCCCGCGGCCCATCATTCTTCCACCATGCCTGAAATCATGAAGGCCTTGGACGGGAATCTGGATTTCCTCTTTGTCGCCACCAGCACTACCGGAACACTTCTGGGATGCCAGAACTATGTTCGAGAGCATCAACTCTCCACACAACTGGTGGCAGTAGACGCCGTGGGATCGGTACTTTTTGATGGTGAATCTGCGCTGCGGCGTTTACCGGGACTGGGTGCCGGAGTAGTTCCGGAACTATCCCTGCAAGCAAAACCGGATCACGTCTTGCGCATCAAAGAAATTGATATGGTTCGCGGTTGCCGCCGTCTTGCTCACCGTGAAGGTATTCTGGCTGGGGCATCCACCGGTGCCATCGTTGCCGCCATGGATCAGATGTTGCCCGAAATTCCGGCCGGATCGCGAATTGCTTTCCTCGTTCATGACTCGGGAGTTCCTTACCTACATACCGTCTATGACAATGACTGGGTCAAAGAAAACTTGGGTGAGGTGCCAGAAAATAGTGGGGCGCAGTGATTCGCATTGCCATGATCGGTGGCGGGCCCAAAAGCTTGTTCGCGCTGCTTGAACTTCACGAGAGACTGCAGGGCGTGGCATCGCCAAGCGTGTTGGTAGATGTCTATGATCCCTACTCACCAGGAGCCGGACGGGTCTGGAACACTGCTCAGCCACAAGAGCTGAGGATCAATGTTAATGCCCGAATTATTGACGCTTCCTTCAGCCTTGGTCCCCGTAGCTTTGATCAGTGGCGTCAAGACAAACCTGGAACTGATAGCTCAGATCCATTTCCGCCCCGCGCGCTCGTTGGTAAGTACCTCAGCGAGCAGTTTGAACAACTGGTTCAGCACAGCTGCATAGAAGTTGAGCATCGAGCGTACGTAGTAGATGCGCTCAACAAGGTTGATGGGAAATGGGAGGTAACCACCTGTAAGGTCACGGAAGTTTATGACGAGGTGGTGCTTGCCACCGGTCACGGAGTCACCGGCCAAATAGTTGAACAGTTGGATCCAATGTCGATTCAAGCCACCGCGCTGACAGTTCAGAGCTTGGAGAGTGAAGCACAAAGAATTCCGGCCGGTGGCGAAGTGATTATCAAGGGGTCAGCGCTGACAGCCTATGACGTAGTGCTGAGACTTACAGAGGGGCGCAGCGGAAGCTGGGAAGGCGATTCGGGTGCCGGTGGACTGACATTGAGATATGTACCCAGTGGCAACGAACCGAAACTGATCACCATGACCTCACGTCGAGGAATCAGCATGACACCTAAGCCACAGGCGGTTGGGTCACGCGTGCAGGATGCGTTGGTGCCGTACCGCAGTGAATTGCGGACATGGGGTGGAAGCCAAGAACGCAAAACAGATCAGCTGTGGAATATCCTGACGGACGCCGCACTAGCGGTGGCGCATGTCAGCGCCGTAGAAGCTAGCAAAGAAGCCTTGCAAGACACTGTTCATCAAGGTATTTCTGAACAGTTTGCTGGCCAGAACAACCCCTTTGAGCAGTTGCGATACAGCCTTGAGGTCAATCACGGGGTGAAGCCTAAAACCCACGAATGGGTTTGGGGTGTCGTGTGGTCCGGCCTGTACAGGGAAATGGTTGAAGCGCTGTCCAGATACGAGTGGGATCGGCAAAGCCGACAAGAATTCAACATGATGGCTTCCAACCTTGAGCGAATGGCCTTTGGACCACCTGAGCCAACGGCTCTGAAGCTACTGGCCTTGTCTGAGATAGGGATTCTTCGCCATGAAAATTCCGGGCAGGAAACTATGGGTGACACCCCACGGAGTGAGGTTCTCAGAGTGGATGCTGTGACCGTACCGCCCGGGGTGCTTAGTGCGCCCGCCCCCGAAGGTGTGCCGGCGAGCGCACTGTACAAATCATTGCTTGTTAGTGGCGAAATTTTTATCAGGCAGGGGGAGCGAGGCATACTCACCGATACCGATGGGACATGTCTGGATGCCCAAGGACAGCGCAACGAATCATTGACTGCGTTGGGGCGTCCCACAGAAGATCCAACGTTGGGTCATGACACCCTCAACCGTACTTTGCACACCGAATACCAACGCTGGGCCCAAAGAGTGACCACTCGAGTGATTGCCAGTAACCAGAAAGTAGCCCGTTAATGCCAGCACTGATGCACGGAACTATGCCACTTACGGCTCGCTTACAGCCATGGATGAAGGAACTTGTTCAGGACCCGCAGCTCTGCCAAAAACTGATCAGTGAGTACGGGTCACCGCTGAACCTGCACAACTTTGATTCCATGGCGGAAAACATTACTGAGTTACGTGATGCTGCAGCGGAGTATGAAATAGACTTCCAGATCTATCTGGCCCGCAAAGCGAACAAGACCCTGGGCGCCATCGACAAAGCACGTGCCGAAGGTTGCGGAGTCGATGTTGCCAGTTTCTACGAATTAGATCAATGTTTGATACGTGGACTGAGCGCTGAGTCATTGATTGTCACCGCGGCGGTCAAATCTCGGGCGTTGCTTGAACTGGCAGTAGCGAACAATGTGGTTTTGAGCCTGGACAATATCGATGAAGTTGAAGAGCTCTTGGACATCACCGGCGCAGCTGACAAGCCGGTGCAAGTGGCACTGCGACTCGCCTCGGATCAACCAGAAATCCCTGCTACCAGATTCGGGCTTCAGGCAGGAGCGTGGCTTGAATATTTGTCGGGCAGTGAGGCTAAAGAATCTATTGAAGTGGTGGGAGTGCACTTCCACCTCAACGGGTATAGCGGTGAACAGCGTGCACTGGTCATTCAGGAGTCCTTGGAATTTGTAGACAAGTTGAATGAGGCAGGGCATGAAGTGAAATTTGTCGATATGGGCGGAGGAATCCCCATGTCTTATCTTGATGACTCGCAGCAGTGGAACGGATTCTGGGAGGCGCTCGCCGAGCTACCCGAAGGTGATGAATCAATTACCTGGAAGTCTGATCGGTTAGGGGCTAACGGGCCGAATGCCAGCAAGGCAGTGTATCCGTATCATCAGCCACTGATTCGAGGGCAGTGGCTACGCCAGATTCTTTCTACTCAGAGCGCTGACGGAAAACAAACGGTGGCGCAGATGCTCAGGGAGAGAAGAATTCAGCTTCGGTGTGAACCTGGACGGTCGCTACTTGATGGTTGTGGCCTGACCCTTGCAGAAGTTGCTTTCACCAAAACACGTAGCGACTCGGTCGCTTTGGTGGGGCTGCATATGAACAGAACCCAATGCCGTTCAACATCAGCTGATTTTCTTGTTGACCCCATTCTGATCAAGACGGCCCAACAGCCAGTAAGAGATTCAGCTGACTACAGCGGGTTTTTGGTAGGAGCGTACTGCATCGAGGAAGAACTCATCTTGCGTCGTCGTTTTGAGTTCCCCCAAGGAGTCGCCAAGGGAGATCTCGTGGCTTTCCCCAATACCGGGGGATACCTCATGCACATTATCGAAAGTGCCTCACACCAATTGCCGTTGGCAAAAAATCTGCGCTGGGAAAAAGATCAGTGGATTCCAGATGGAATCGATGACATTCACCTGAGCTGACGTGCTGTGAGTAGGTGAAACTGTGACATTAGGTTAATTGACGGATGCTAGCATCGCGACAAGAATCAAGTTATGACGCGAATCTTCAAACCGCATAGTCGCTTCGATTTGGCGTCCTTAGCTCAGGGCCGTTTCTTCGTTGCCTTCGTTCTGGTGTTTGTTGGGTGGACTTTACTATCTACGGTCTGGGGCCTAGATGACCTAGACCAGGTGACACTTGCGCCGTGGATTCATCCGCGTAGCTTTGCTGGCCAAATCGCTGAAGCCTTTGCAATTCTCACGCACCCAGCTCTGGTATTCGTTGTCATCTTGGTTATGGCATTCTGGTCATTACGCCGTCGAATGCGCAGGCTATCTGGAGCGTTGAGTGCTGTCGCATTTGTTATCCCGGTGTCGGCCGCGATTCAACTGCTTACTAACCAGGCACGGCCTTCTTCACCTTACGAAGATTCGCTGACTTATTGGTTTTCGGGGTACCCGTCCGCGCATATGGTGGCGGTGACGGTATTGGCCTGGGTGTTGGCAACATTGGGTCAAGCCAGGAGGTTGACCACCAGCTCAGCGATCCGGTCGCGGATCGTTGCGGCGCTCTTGGTCATCATGGTGTTGGCGGACCAGTGGTTTATGCGTACTCAAACCACCAGCCAGCTTATTGGCGGGATACTTCTCGGGCTGACCTGGGCCAGTGGCGTCTTAGTGGTCACAGGGGTGGGGCCCATTCTGCAAGGTTGGGCCGGACTCGGGCTACCCGCAGAACAGAATGATAAGCGTGCCGCAGTCATCTACAACCCCATCAAGGTATTGGACTTCGGGCTATTTAGGCGCCGTGTGGAGTATGAGTTACAGGCCGCCGGCTGGAAGCCACCGCTGTGGTTAGAAACCGAGCGTGAGGATCCAGGAGTGAAGATGGCCCATCAAGCCATCGATGCCAAAGCAGACGTGGTGATTGTGGCCGGTGGCGACGGCACCGTGCGTGTGGTGTGCCAGGAATTGGCAAACCAAGGAATACCGGTGGCGCTGATCCCAGCGGGCACCGGAAACTTGCTGGCAAGAAACCTCGGGGCTTCACTCGATGAGAGTGAAGCGATTCGTACCGCGCTGGCCGGTGAGGAAGTCCCGGTTGATCTGATTCATTGCACCACGGACGCCGGCAGCTCTGTTTGTGCTGTGATGGGTGGGCTAGGTTTTGATGCCAAGATCATGGGCAACACTAATCCAGAATTGAAAAAGACCATCAAGGCCGGAGCCTATGTGGTGGCTGCCGCGCAGCAGTTTAGCCTCACTCCTTTCGAATGCACGATGAGCATTGATGGTCAGCCGGCCCAACAGCATTCTTCTATCATGACGTTGGTGGGCAATGTGGGACGGCTGATGGGCGGAATCAATCTGATCCCTTCTGCGATTCCCACCGATGGAAAAATTGATGCGATGATCGCTTCTCCTGCCGGTGCACGAGAATTAGCATCCCTGGCAAGAGGAATTGTTTTAGGTACTGAAGCGAAGTCGCTGAACTATCAGCAAGGTCAGGTCATTGAAATTCGTGCCGATCAACCGGTGGCTTGCCAACTAGATGGTGACTATGCCGGAGAATCAACCTTCTTCCGTGCCGAGGTCATGCCAGCGGCACTGTCCATCATGCTTAATCGAGATGCGCCACGACCTTGGCAAAAGTAGTTCAGCGCATGTACTGCCAGAGCAGTAGTCAAAGTGGTCCGAATAGACGACGCTGCGAACTTAGAACACCGAGTGACTAGACATACATCGGGAACGACCCGGTTCTAAGGAAGGAAAGTTATGAGCATTCGTAAGGCAGTCGTCGCCGTAGCCCCTAGTGGGAACCGCAGCTTTCACCTACCGGTTGGTTCGCCGCAGCGCGTACTAGATGAAGAAAGGCCAAATAGCGATTACCAAGACGAGAAGCAGGGTCGGGGCCGTACAGAATACGTACAGTTCCGCCCCTGCCTAATTCGAGCAACCAACTCGTTCACTGAGTAGGTAACGCTTTTCAAAGAGTTTTTGGGAGAAATCCACGAATTCCACCATGCAAAGCATGTTGCCGAAATCGGAAATACATAGTTCACTGAGACGTTGAACGAACCACGAGGTTTGTATCGAGCTGAATGCTCTCGCACTCCTGGCCTTGGATGCACTTTAGAAGTAGGTCAAACCCCTGTCGCCCAATCTCATGCATCGGGGAATGAACGGAAGTTAGGCCGACTCCGCTAGCGAGGGGAGTGTCGTTGTATCCAACTACCTTTACATCATCTGGAACCTTGAGCCCACGTTCACGGAGAACACCTAAAGCGCCAATGGCAGCGAAATCGTTGACGGCAAATATCGCTTCCGGAGTACCGTGTGCGTCGAGTAGATCACGAGTAGCTTTTTCGCCACTGGGAGTATCGAATCCCCCATAAGCGATGTGGTTAGCAGGAAGATGAATTCCTTGCTCCGCTAGAGCTTCGATGAAGCCTGCCGTTCGATCGATTGACGTGGACATTCGTCGATCACCAGCGAGTAGAAAGATCTTTCTTGAGCCAAGCTCAGCGAAATGTTCGCCTACGAGATGTCCGCCCATATGGTCATTACACGTGACAGATGGATGACCTGGAGATCTTCGGTTGACGAGGACGAATGGTACTTTTTCTAACGACTTCAACGTCGTACCATCAAACGGAGTATCGCCGAGGATGAGTCCGTCGATTCCGCGATCCAAAAATTTGCGGACGCGCAGGTCATGAGTTGCAGGCTCATCAAGAGAATTCGCGACGACTGCTGCATATCCGCGTTCAAGTGCGGCCTCGTCAATGCCTTCATACATGGTGGCCAGAACGTAGTCCTGAAGCCTTGGCACCACGACGCCGATGAGGAGAGATTTTGCAGTTCTCAATGAGGCGGCGTACTGATTCTTGACGTATCCCAATTCAGTGGCAAGGTCTAAAATCTTTTGGTTGGTTTCGGGTGAAGCCCAGCGAGATTCAGCACCAGAAGGATCATTGAGCACGCGGGAAACTGTCGAGGGGCTCAGTTCTAGCGCCTGAGCTAGCTCCTTGAGTGTTACGGCGGTTCGTTTGCCCACCTAGTTACCCCTTTTCCCTGCGGTCAAAGTTGATTTTGTTCCTTCGAGTCATCGCGATGCCAGTCTACTTTATGAAAATTGCCCCTTGCGCCAAGTAAGTTCCGTCACTTATGGTGTTCTACGACACAACACAAACGTTTGTGGCAATCGTTTGTGTAGTTGTTGTCGGATCAAAGAAATTGAGGGAAAACGAATTGACGAGAGTTCACATCATCGGTACGGGAGGGACGATTGCGTCGCAGCCTGAGCGAGCGAGCGGTTCGAATGATCTCGACGGTTCGACATCCGGGGCGGTCGCTTCGGTTAGTATTGCGGACATCATCGGTGCCACTACAGTTGCGAGTGACCTGGAAGTCACGGCGGAAGACGTTTTATTAACGGGTAGCTACGCCTTAGACATGTCTCAGATCCTGACGATCGTGAACGGAGTGCAGCGCCGGCTCAGGGATCCCCACATTGACGCGGTGGTGGTCACCCATGGCACTGACACTATGGAAGAAACAGCGTTCCTCAGTGAACTTGTCAATGATGGCTCTAAAGCAGTCATTTTCACCGGCGCGCAGCGTTCGGCGGAGCATTCGGATACAGATGGTCCCCGAAATCTCAGACAATCGATTATGGCGGCGGCCGATTCACGAGTGAGCAGTATGGGTACTCTCGTGTGCTTTGACGGTGTAGTCCAGTCTGCAAGAGGCGTACGTAAATCCCACACCACGGCCAGCCAGCCATTCTCAGGCGGAGCAACTGTGGCGTCATTTCACGACAAAGAATTAAACGTAATTGCAAGTCCTGTCCGACGTCCGCCTTTGTCTCTTCCCACCGGTGATTTCGACACAGTTCGAATAGACATCCATTTTGCTTACCCCGGCTCTGATTCGAGTGAATTGATCGCGGCAGCACGCGATGGAGCGCAGGGAGTCATTCTGGCGGGTACTGGTGTTGGAAACGCGGGCCCTGGTTATGTCGAAGCGATCAAGCAGCTGGCTGATCTGGGAGTGCCCGTCGTTCTAGCCAGTAGGGCACCATCTGGACCTGTGGTTCCAATCTATGGCAACGGTGGTGGCGTGGATTTGATTGCCGCCGGTGCGGTAAGTGCCGGAGCGCTTAGCCCGTTCCAAGCGCGAATATTGGCAGCTTGCCTCATCATTCGAGAAGTTTCGGTCTCAGAATTCAACAAACTGTTCAGCAACTATCGCTGAGCAAGAAGGGAAAGAAAATGTCCAAGAAGATCTATGTCTCGGTCGGTATCGATGTTGACGCGGTAGGAGGATGGCTCGGCTCCTACGGTGGAGAGGACTCGCCAGGCGACATTTCGCGAGGCATGTTCGCGGGAGAAGTAGGCGTTCCACGCTTACTGCAACTTGCTCAACGACGCGACATTCCAGTGACTTGGTTCTGGCCAGGACACTCAGTTGAAACCTTCCCAGAGCAATTTGATCAGGTCGTGGCCGCGGGGCATGAAATCGGTGTCCATGGATATTCGCACGAGAATCCGATCGCGATGACCCGAACTCAGGAAACTGAGATTCTTGACTACTGCACAGATCTCATCCAGCGACGTTCGGGTAAGAAACCGGTTGGATACGTCGCACCGTGGTGGGAGTTTTCAAAGGTAACCAACGAAATTTTGTTAGAACGCGGTTTTCTGTACGACCATTCTCTGATGCATGACGACCACACTCCGTACTACGTACGCGTGGGTGACTCGTGGACGAAGATCGATTACGACGCAGCCTCAGCCAAAGAATGGATGAAACCGTTGGTGCGAGGCGAAGAGACTGATCTCATTGAGATTCCGGCGTCTTGGTACTTGGACGACCTTCCCCCAATGATGTTCATCAAGTCGAGCCCAACTAGTCACGGATTCGTCTCCCCTCGTGACGTTGAACAGTTATGGAAGGACCAATTTGACTGGGTTTACCGGGAAAAGGATTACGCAGTATTCCCGATTACCATCCACCCAGATGTTTCAGGTCGACCACAGAACTTGCTGATGCTGGAACGGCTTTTCGATCACATGCAGAGCCATGAAGGTGTTGAATTCGCCTTCATGGAAGATGTTGCTCGCGACTTCGCAAAGCGCTCGCCTCGAGCAGCGGGATAGCCCTTCTCATTTAGACCTAAGGAAAATCATGTCCGATTCCAGTACCAACGTTCGCGGTCCTGTTGCTCCATGGGACGTTGCGGTTACTCCGAAAATGATCCGGAATGTTTCGATTGTCTGCTTTGTTGCGTGGGTAGCTTCAGTCTATGACTTCACACTTTTTGGCACTTTGTTACCACTAATTGCTGAAGACTTTGGCTGGAGCACAGCGCAATCCACGACAATAAATACCATCGCGCAGGCAGGTGTATTTCTTGTCTCTCTGGCGGTTGGACCCATCATTGACAAGTTGGGGCGTCGAAACGCCCTAGTCATTCTCATGATCGGAGGCGGCATTGCTTCGGGCATGACCGGACTGGCCGGTGGCGCCGTGGCATTCGTGATCATTCGTTCGGTGACAGGCTTGTCTCTGTCAGAGGAAGTGGTGAATGCCGTTTACCTCAGCGAGATCTACAAGGATGTTAAGAACAAAGGGTTCTTCTTTTCTGTTGTTCAGGCCGGATACCCCATTGGTGCTCTTGTCGCGGCCACGATGTCGGCGCTTCTGCTACCCGTCATAGGGTGGCGATGGAGCTTTGTTGTAGCTGGTACCGCGGCAGTTGCTGTCGCGCTTTGGGCCACACGGCTGCCAGAATCACCAACCTTCGCGGCCATCAAAGAGGCCAAACGGCGACTAGCTGATGGGGATCAGGCCGGGGCTAAGGTGCTTGTTGAGCAGCATGGTCTAGAGCTAGGTGAAAAATCTAATGGCGGCCTGAAAGAAGTGTTTTCCAGTGGGTTACGGCAGCATACGATTTTTCTTTCCCTTGCCTGGTTCTTTAACTGGATCGGCATCCAGGTTTTTTCGGTGCTGGGTACCACGGTATTGGTGGGAGCAAAGGGAGTCTCGTTTGAAAATGCTCTCGTAATTCTCATCGGTGCCAATGCGGTCGGGTTCGTAGGTTATCTTTTCCACGGCTGGTTGGGAGACCGAATCGGCCGTCGATCTACAGTGATTGTCGGATGGCTTGCAGGTGCTGCTTCAAGTTTGGGCATGCTACTGATACCTGGCAGTACATGGTTCGTCATTGCAATGTACGGTTTCACTTTGTTCTTCCTGACGGGCCCCTATTCAGCACTTCTTTACTACATGGGGGAGTCGTTCCCTGCCCACATTCGAGGTACGGGAGCGAACGTTGCCCACGTGATGGCGCCTGTTGGTGCAATCGCTGGTTCAGGTGTCCTTAGCCTCGTTCTCTATGCAGGCTTTAGCATGACGGCCGCGGCGATATGCAGTGGATCGCTGGGACTACTTTTCTCCGCCTTATGCATGCTTGGAACCAAAAGAGTTGAATCCGATGATCAAGAATTTCCGGACCATGAAGTTGAAGGAGTATCGGCACAATGACAGTACAACGCGACGATGGTTTAGAAGGAAAAGTCGCGCTGATTTCTGGTGGAGCCAGTGGGATCGGGCAAGCGCTAGCGGTTGCCTATGCCAGAGCTGGTGCGCGTAGTGTGGTCAACTATTTCCCTAGTGATCCCCATGATGCTCAGGAAACCGTGGCAGCAGTGGAGGAAGTTGGTGGCCAGTGTATTGCTGTAGCTGCCGATGTGCGCAATACGGATGACTGTAACAGTCTTGCAGACGCTGCGATCAGTCAATTTGGACGTTTGGATATTGCTGTAGCCGCGGCGGGCATTCTTCGACGTGACCCACTAAACCAGATGGAAGATAGCTCCTGGTCAGACATGTTGGATGTAGACCTCACCGGAGTGATGCGCATCTTCAGAGCTGCCACGTCCAAAATGGCTGACGGTGGCGCGATGGTTGCCACTTCCTCTATAGCTGGTGGAGTTTATGGATGGGAAGAACATGCACATTACGCAGCGGCAAAATCCGGAGTTCTTGGTCTATGCCGCTCCCTAGCAGTCGAGCTTGCGCCGCGGAAGATACGAGTCAATTCGGTAGTTCCGGGCCTTATCCGAAGTCCACAATCCATGGATGCTAAGAACTCTCTTGGCGACGATGGACTCAATGCAGCAGGCAGCATCATCCCATGGGGACGAGTCGGAACGGTTGATGAGGCAGCCCGAACAATCCGGTTCCTCACGAGTGATGATTCAGCATATGTGACCGGGCAGCAATTGGTTGTTGATGGTGGGCTAACTGTCCGCTGGCCAAGCTAAGACGGTCGAGGAAAGAAGGACAAGAATGAAGACGTTAGATAATAAGGTCGCTGTCATTACCGGAGGTGGCAGCGGAATTGGCGCAGAGATTGCTCGGCTCTTCGCTGAGAACGGTGCCAAGATTGCCGTCCTAGATCGTGATGTAGAAGCCGGCGAGGGCGTAGTCGGTCGACTCAAAACTGACGGAGTAGCTGCGACCTTCAGGGCGGTTGATGTCACTAGCTCAGAATCAACGCGTTGGGCAGTTGAATCCGTCGCTGACGAGCTAGGCGGCATAGACATCTTGGTGACTGCAGCTGGAATACTCGACGAGAAGCCGTTCGTTGAGATGACAGAACAGGACTTCGATAGAACGATCGACATAGACCTCAAAGGTGTATTCCTCGCCGGACGCTGGGTCGTTGATCATATGAAACAACGAGGAGGCGGACGCATCATCAATATCGCCTCGCAGTTGGGAATCAAAGGCGGGTCCGGGCTGGTTCATTATGTAGCGGCGAAGGCTGGCGTGATTGGCATGACTAAGGCCATGGCTCTGGAGCTTGCCGGTGAGAATATTCTCGTGAATGCTATCGCCCCTGGCCCCATCGATACACCCTTGTTAAACGGGGTGACCGAGGAATGGAAAAAGGCAAAACAGAAGGAACTGCCCTTGGGCCGATTTGGTACTCCAGCGGAGATTGCTCCCACGGCGTTGTTGCTTGCTTCGTCCCCTGGTGGCGACATCTACGTAGGCCAGACTTTGGGTCCTAATAGCGGCGACGTCATGCCCTAGAGAGAGAATAAGGTCGATATGTGTGGTGCCTGCCCGGGAGGCGGTCGCGTATCCGCGGCTACCGCGGAACTGAACAAATTTCGTCTGAAGCAACGACTCCTATCTGAACTCAAACATTGTCTGGCTCATGGGTGCACGCTCACTCTTCGCGGTGATCAGTGGACTCTGCGTCGGCGGACAGGCCGTCAGGTTGCGTACCAAGATATCGAATTATTGATTTCCGATTTGAGCGACACTTCCAGCTCGGACTGGAGAGGCAACCGTTCTCCGGAGCAAGTGCTTTCAGAGATCTTGTCTACAGCAACAAGACAGACCGAGGTAGTGCAATCTGAAATTCTTGAAACGAGTGATGGCTCGTAGGTAATAACTATGAATTCGTCCCATCATCCAGGAATGAACCGAGAGAATCAGCCGGTGCCAACTTACTAAAGCTGGCATCGGCTGTTTTCTGTGGTTAAAGCGGGGGACGGCCTACCCCACGTGCACCCAAGGGCGACGCTGTAGATTCGGCTCAGCTTCGCGCAGTACCTCGCGGGTCAGCGGAGCAATCTCACCTTGTCCAAGGAAAATGAACTTGGCCAAGTTCAGCAGTGGATTGCCTTCGGTCCAGCGGAAGTAGATGTGCGGCATCACCTCGTAGTCATCGCGAATAGCCATGGCAATGGCCGCGATGGACGTCGAGACCGAGGGCGCCGTGGCTTCGAGGATCCACTGGCCATGGCGGGTGATGCCGCGGACCTCGATATCCTGCGCGAAGTCCGAGTAGTCGCTGACCTTGATTTCCAGGAACACCACCGGG
>Ga0308157_10000848_pt1 | contig 80840 bp, 99 predicted proteins | sample PhyBR1_FD_201035 | JGI IMG/M metagenome (GOLD analysis project Ga0308157, IMG submission 201035) | Phyllosphere microbial communities from UC Gill Tract Community Farm, Albany, California, United States - DLSLB.R1 | ecosystem: Host-associated > Plants > Phyllosphere > Unclassified | place: USA...
AATGTCGTCATGGCGAACCCAAGGTAGCGGCGGTGGTCCGAGTGTAAAGCCGCCGTAGGCGCCTCGCCACAAGGACGTTCCCTTTCATCCGAACAAGCCCCGACATGTTCAGACCTCTTTTCGCATTTATCGGTACGCGTTATACCCGTGCCAAACGTCGCAATCACTTCGTCTCGTTCATTTCCCTGACCTCGATGATCGGCCTCGCCCTGGGCGTGGTGGTGATGATCGTAGTGCTGTCGGTGATGAACGGTTTCGACCACGAGATGCGTACCCGCGTGCTGGGCATGATCCCGCATGCCACGCTGGAGAGCGGCCAACCCATTGCCGATTGGCAGGCCCTCGCCCAACAAGTAAAGCAGAATCCGCAGGTGGTGGCGGTTGCGCCGTTCACCCAGATGCAAGGCCTGCTGACCCATGATGGCAAGGTGCAGAAAGTGCTGCTCAATGGCATCGACCCGGCCCGCGAGCGCGAGGTGTCGATCATCGACAACTTTGTCTTGCAGGGGCGCCTGGACCAGTTGGCGCCGGGCGAGTGGGGGATCATGATCGGTGACAAGGCGGCGGCCAAGCTGGGTGTGGCCATCGGCGACAAGCTCACCTTCGTCGCCCCCGAGGTCAGCGTGACCCCGGCCGGCATGTTCCCGCGCATGAAGCGCTTCACCGTGGTCGGCACCTTCCACGTTGGGGCGGGCGAGATCGACGGCTACTTGGGCCTGACCAACATCAGCGACCTGTCGCGCCTGCACCGCTGGAAGCCCGACCAGGTACAGGGCCTGCGCCTGAAATTCGACGACCTGTTCCAGGCGCCGCGGGTAGCCTGGAGCATCGCCCAGCAGTTGGGTGACCAGGAGTTCTACAGCCGCGACTGGACCCGTACCCACGGTAACCTGTACCAGGCGATCCGCATGGAAAAAGCCATGATCGGCCTGCTGTTGCTGCTGATCGTGGCGGTGGCCGCGTTCAACATCATTTCCACGCTGGTGATGGTGGTCAACGACAAGCGTGGCGACATCGCCATCTTGCGCACTCTCGGCGCGACGCCCGGGCAAATCATGCTCATCTTCATGGTCCAGGGCACGGTGATCGGGGTGATCGGTACCCTGATCGGCGCCGTGGTCGGCATTCTTGCCGCATTGAATGTCAGTGCCGCCATCGCCGGCATCGAGAAACTGATCGGGCACAAGTTCCTCAATGCCGACGTGTATTTCATCGATTACCTGCCATCGCAGATCCAGGCCCAGGACGTGTACATGGTCTGTGGCGCGGCGCTGGTCCTGAGTTTCTTCGCCACCTTGTACCCGGCCTGGCGTGCGGCCCGCACCCAGCCTGCCGAGGCGCTACGTTATGAGTGAGTCGCGCATGAGTGATAAAGCCGTTCTGAGTTGCCGCAACCTGGGCAAGTCCTACGACGAGGGCCCGGAGTCGGTACAGGTGCTGTCCGGCCTTAACCTGGAGCTGCACGCCGGTGAGCGCATTGCCATTGTCGGCAGCTCGGGCTCTGGCAAGAGCACCTTGCTGAACCTGTTGGGCGGCCTTGACCGGCCCACCCAGGGCAGCGTCTGGCTGGCGGGCGAAGAGCTGTCGGCGCTGGGTGAGCGTGCCCGCGGCCTGCTGCGCAACCGTGAGCTGGGCTTCGTCTACCAGTTTCACCATTTGCTGCCGGAATTCACCGCCATCGAAAACGTGTGCATGCCGTTGCTGATCGGCCGCACGCCCATCCCCGAGGCCCGCGAGCGGGCCGAAGCACTGCTCAAGCGCGTAGGCCTGGGCCACCGCCTGAACCACAAGCCGGCTGAGCTGTCGGGTGGCGAGCGCCAGCGTGTGGCCATTGCCCGGGCCTTGGTCAACCGCCCTGGCCTGGTCATGCTCGACGAGCCTACCGGCAACCTCGACCACCATACCGCCCAGGGTATTCAGGAGTTGATGCAGGAGCTGTCCAGTGCTTCGCGCACAGCGTTTCTGGTGGTAACGCACGACCTCAGCCTGGCGCGCCAGATGGACCGTGTATTGAAGCTCGACGACGGCCACCTGGTGGCGATCTGAGCGACTGTACGGGGTAACAGGCGTTGCCCCGTTTTCCTGTTTTCATTGGGTGATTTCGTACATGTTCAGACCCTTGCCCATTTTCATCGGCGCGCGCTACACCCGAGCCAAGCGCCGCAACCACTTCATCTCGTTCATCTCCATGACCTCGATGATCGGCCTGTCGCTGGGCGTGCTGGCGATGATCGTGGTGCTGTCGGTGATGAACGGCTTCCAGCGCGAAATGAGCTCGCGCATCCTGGGCCTGGTGCCGCATGCCGCCATCCTTGGTGTGCAGCCACTGGGCGACTGGCACCAGGTTGCCGATGCGGCGCTGCAGAACCCGGCAGTGATGGCCGCCGCGCCCATTACCGAAATGGAAGGCATGCTCTCGTACAAGGGCGCGATGCAGCCGATTCAGGTGAGTGGTATCGACCCGGCCGAGGAGAGCAAGGTCTCGATCGTCGGGCAGCACATCGTCCAGGGCCGCTTGCAGGACCTGCAGCCCGGTGAGTTCGGCGTGGTCATCGGTGAGCTCACGGCCCGCCGTTTCCGCCTGAATACCGGCGACAAGCTGACCTTGATCGTGCCGGAAATCAGCAAGGAGCCGGGCGGTATCACCCCGCGCATGCAGCGCCTGACCGTGGTCGGCATCTTCAAGGTCGGCGCCGAACTGGACGGCTCGCAGGCCTATATCCATGTGGCCGATGCTGGCCAGATGCAGCGCTGGGCGCCGGGCGAGGTTCAAGGCGTGCGCCTGAAGCTGCACGATCTGTACGCCGCGCCGCAGGTGTCCAAGGCCATCGCCGCCGGGCTGGGCGATGCCTACCGTGCCGATGACTGGTCGCACACCCAGGGCAGCCTGTTCAGTGCGATGAAGATGGAAAAGACCATGATCGGCCTGTTGCTGATGATGATCATTGCGGTGGCGGCGTTCAACATCATCGCCACCCTGGTGATGGTGGTGAACGATAAAGGCCCGGACATCGCCATTTTGCGCACCCTGGGCGCCACCCCGGCGCAGATCATGGGTACGTTCATGGTCCAGGGCAGCCTGATCGGTATTGTCGGCACGCTGATTGGCGGGGTGCTGGGCGTGATTGCCGCGCTGAACGTCAGCCAGATCGTCGGCTGGCTGGAGCGGGTGAGCGGGCAGCACATCTTCACCTCGGATGTGTACTTTGTCAGCAGTTTGCCGTCGCAGCTGGAGGGGAGCGATGTGCTGATGATCTGCACCGCTGGCCTGGTGATGAGCTTCCTGGCAACCATTTACCCGGCTTACCGGGCTTCGCAGGTGCAGCCGGCGATTGGCCTGGCGGTTTGAGCCACAGCGGAAGGCTTGCGCAGGGGCTGCAAGGCAGCCTTTTCACTGGCCTTCAGTGAATGCGATCACGAAGCGCGTCCACCCCTGCGAGCACTCTGCGCGAATGCTGCCGCCATGGGCCTGCACTATCGACTGGGTAATCGCCAGCCCCAGGCCGGCATGCTCGCTACTGCCTTGGCGCCGTGCCGGGTCTACCCGGTAGAAGCGGTCGAACAGCCGTGGCAGGGCCGCGGGCTCGATGGCCACGCCGGTATTGGCCACGCTGATGCTGGGCCCCGCTGCCAGGGCCACCCGTATCTGCCCGCCTGCCGGGGTAAAGCGCAGGGCGTTATCCAGCAGGTTGGACAGAGCCCGGCGTAGCATGTGCCGGTCGCCGTGCAGCATGGCCTCACCTTCGCGCAGCATCTGGACGTCGCCGTCTTCGGCCAGCGGTGCGTAGTATTCCAGCAGCGCATCCACTTCCTCATGCAGTGCCAGTGGCGCTTGCCCAGGCACGAGCAGCCCATGGTCGGCCTTGGCGAGGAACAGCATGTCATTGATCATCTGCGCCATCCATTGCAGCTCCTCCAGGTTGCCATGCAGGGCCTCACGGTATTCTTCCAGGCTGCGCGGGCGGGTGAGGGTGACCTGGGTGTGTGTCAGCAGGTTGGACAGCGGTGTGCGAAGCTCGTGGGCGATGTCGGCAGAGAACGCCGACAGGCGCTGAAACGCGTCGTCCAGGCGCTGCAGCATGGCGTTCATGGTGCTGGCCAGCTCGGCCAGTTCTTCGGGCATCTGGGCCACTGGCAGGCGGGTGGTGAGCGAGCGAGCCGACACGCCAGCGGCCACCTGGCCGATTTGCCGCAACGGCCGCAGACCGCTGCGGGCCGCCCAGGCGCCCAGCAGCGCGGTGACCAGCGCCGACAGGCCGACGGTCAGCCAGATAAGCCGCTGCATGCCTTGCAGGAAATGCTGGTGGTGCGTGATATCAAGGTACAACGCCAGTTGTGGCGATGCGTGGCTGCCCGGCGCCAAGGGCGCGGTCAGGCTGCGGTAGTCCGCCCCTTGGGCATGCTGGGTGCCCAGCCCCGTCGGCAGCACTGCCGGCGGCAGGCCGCTGCGGCTGGTGAACCAGGGAGTGCCGTCGGCACCGCTGATGCGCATGCCCAGGTCGGCTTGATGGCTCAGCACTTCGCGCAGGGCGGGCAGGCGCGCCTTCAGCGCTTCGGCGGTATGGATGCCGGCCAGTTGCGTGCGCAGCAGCGACAGCCGTGAGGCGAGTAGTTGTTGATCCAGTTCGATGAAGTGCTGCTCACTGGCCCGGTTGAACAACAGGCCGGCGCCCAGCGAAACGGCGGCGGTGCAGGCGGCGAACAGCAGCGCCAGGCGACTACCGAGCGATACCCGGCGCATCACGCGGGCCGCTCTTCGAGTACATAGCCCATGCCGCGCACGGTGTGGATCAGCTTGTTGGGGTGCGGGTCGTCGATTTTCAGGCGCAGGCGGCGGATTGCCACTTCGATCACATTGGTGTCGCTGTCGAAGTTCATGTCCCACACTTGTGAGGCAATCAGCGACTTCGGCAGCACCTCGCCCTGGCGGCGCAGCAACAGTTCCAGCAGGGAAAATTCCTTGGCGGTCAGGTCGATGCGGCTGCCTGCGCGTTCGGCGCGGCGGCGGATCAGGTCCAGGCGCAAGTCGGCCAGGCTCAGGCTGGTGTCCTGGCTCGGGCTGGCGCCACGGCGCAGCAGGCTACGCACCCGCGCCAGCAGTTCGGAAAAGGCGAATGGCTTGACCAGGTAATCGTCTGCGCCCAACTCCAGGCCATGCACCCGGTCCTCGACGGCATCGCGCGCGGTCAGGAACAACACAGGCGTATCCCGACCGGCCTGGCGCACGGCCTGCAGGATCTGCCAACCGTCGCGACCGGGCAGCATCACATCGAGGATCAGCAGGTCGTGGTCGCCGCTCAGGGCAAGGAACTGGCCGGTTTCCCCGTCGCTGGCCAGTTCGGTGGCGAAGCCGGCCTCGTTCAGGCCCTGGCGCAAGTACTGGCCGGTACGGGCCTGGTCTTCGACGATCAGCAGTTTCATAGAGGTACCAAGGTTTCAGCTGGCTTGCGGTGGCGGTGGAAACGGGCGCACCCAGTGCCTAAGCCGCAGGGGTGGCTGAAATGATACGTGACGATGTGTCTGCATGCCCAACCTGACAAAGTTGTAATCTTGCTGTCAGCCAGTTGCCAGTCAGCGGTGACTAATGTGGCTTCATCCTGTCGTGTATTCCCGGAGTCATCATGAAGCGCCTGTTCATCGCCGCCACCCTTGCCATGGCCAGCCTGCCGGCCCTAGCCGGCCAGGCCGGCACCTTTGCCTTCGGCGAGCCAGCCCCGGCGGCCAAGGCCACCCGCACTGTAGAGGTGGTACTCAAGGACATCGCCTTCGAGCCCAAGAGCCTGCAGGTAAAAGCTGGCGAAACCGTACGTTTCGTGCTCGTGAATGAAGGCAAGCTGCCACACGAATTCAACCTGGGCGACAAGGCCATGCACGCCGAACACCAGAAAGAAATGCTTGCCATGCAAGGCAAGCTGTTCAATGAGGGCATGAACCACCAGGGCATGGACCATGGCCAGGCGATGGCCCCTGGGCAAATGATGGGCCATGAACAGATGAACGATCACGGCGGTGGGCACGCGCACGGCGGCGGCAACACGGTGCTGGTGATGCCTGGCCAGCGCGCCGAACTGACCTGGACCTTCCGCAAGTCGGCGCCTATCGAGTTCGCCTGTAATGTGCCGGGGCACTACCAGGCCGGTATGGTCGGGGCACTGACCATCGAGTGACGGGGCCTGCAAGGCGGGGTGCAAAACCGGTAGACTAGGGGCAATTCCGAACCTCCAGGTCAGTTTACATGCATCCCGCTGCCGAACACTCCCCGCTGGGCAAAGCCAGCGAATACGTCGCTACCTACTCCCCGGAGCAACTGTTCCCGATCCCGCGTACGGCCAAGTGGGCCGAGCTGGGTGTTACCGCCCAGACCTTGCCGTGGCACGGTGTGGATTACTGGAACTGCTTTGAGCTGAGCTGGCTGCTGCCTTCTGGCAAGCCCGTGGTGGCGATTGGTGAGTTCGCCATTCCGGCCGATTCGCCCAACATCATCGAGTCCAAGTCGTTCAAGCTGTACCTCAACTCGCTGAACCAGACAGTCTTCGCCACCCTCGACGAGCTGCAGGCATGCCTGGCGAAGGACCTGTCGGCAGCAGCGGGCAAGCCGGTTGGGGTGAAGGTGCGCACGTTGGCAGAGGTCGAGGCCCAGGGGGTGGTGGCGTTGCCCGGCCTGTGCATCGATGCGTTGGACGTTGCCATCAGCAACTACGCACAGCCGCAGCCAGAGCTGTTGCGCTGCAGCCCTGAGCGGGTGGTTGAAGAAACCGTACACAGCCACCTGCTCAAGTCCAACTGCCCGGTTACCGGGCAGCCGGATTGGGGTAGCGTGGTCGTCGAGTACAAGGGCAGGGCGCTGGACCACGCCAGCTTGCTGACCTACCTGATCAGCTTCCGCCAGCATGCCGACTTCCACGAGCAGTGTGTGGAGCGCATCTACCTGGACTTGAAGCACTTGCTGCAGCCGGAGCACCTAACCGTGTATGCACGGTATGTGCGCCGCGGGGGGCTGGATATCAACCCGTACCGCAGTACCGATGCTATCAGCCCGGATAACCAGCGGCTGGTTCGCCAGTAAGGGCTGGGAACGCAGGAGGGGTGCAATGCACCCCTTCGTGGTGTCAGATCCCCATGCTGTGCAACGAGTTGGCAATGCTGCGCAGGGTGGCGGTAAGGTCGGGGTGTTCGGCCTCGAAGCGTTCGATCGCCAGGTTCACGCCGTCCACCAGGTTGTTGTCCGGGGTGGCTTCCTCCAGTTTCAGCTGTGCCTCGATCTGGCGCGCTTCTTCGTGCAGTGCGGCCAGCTCTTCTTCCGAGAGCGGTACGTTACGGTCCAGTTGCTCGCGCAAGGTGTTCAGGCGCTCTTGCAATTCGCGGGCAGGCATTGGCTTTTCTCCATCAATGGCTTGGCTAGCCATGGACCTCAGCGAAGCGGCAAAGGTTCTGGCCTGCTTTCAGCGTAATCCACCTGCCGGCGCTTTGCATGATCCGCGTCAACATGGCTGTATCAGGGTTTTTCACCTTTGGCCCGGCGCCGGGCGATGTCCTGCAGGCAGGTATCCAGCGCTTCCAGGTGGTCGATCACCGAATGCACGCCCAGGCTGAACAACGCCAGGGTCGCCTTGCCGCGCGCCAGGTCCTGTTCCGCAGGGGGCAGCGCTTGCCATTGGTCGGACCTGGGTTCGCACAGTGGGCTGCAGGCGGCCAAGCCGACCGTCCACAGCCCGGCGTTGAGCCCCGCCTGCAGCAACCGCGGGTCGCCACTGACCAGTACACAGCCTGCCAGGCGTTGGCTGCCCAGCTGCATCAGTGCTTGCCAGCAGGCATTGGGTGCTGGCAAGCCCGGGTCGGTCACCGTAAGCCCTGGTAGCCACTCAGGCAGCACCTGGGTCATGCGCTGGCTTGGCGGGTCGGCAAGCTCATCCAGCCAGATACAGGGTACGCGGCGCTGATGCAGGTTGGCGAGGATGGCCAGCGCACCGGGGGCCGGTGCGGGTGCGCCGTTGACAGCCTGTACCAGGCAACCGCGCAGGCCGAACAGCACAGCGGTGAAGGCGGGTGTAGCGTGCATGGCGGCGTCCCCAAATACGCCGCAGGCTATTGGCTGATTGTTACCGCGCTGTGACAGTGGGGTCTGCTGCAACAGTTGTTCACAAAATATTGAGCAAAAATGTGTAAAGCTGTCTAACAGCCCGTAAGCCTCTATACTGCCGCCTTAACGCCACGCGCCCCGTTGCGCTGGCGGCCGAGAAACCCGATGGAGAGACATCTATGCGTAGGATCGGTGCCAGTGTGATCGATCGAGTCACCCAGGCCTGTGTCTGTGCCAGCATGCTGCTGGCGCCCGTGGCCGCCACCCAGGCGGCCACCGAGGAAGATCCCTGGGAAGCGGTCAACCGCCCGATCTTCCGTTTCAACGATACGGTAGACACCTATGCCCTCAAGCCATTGGCCAAGGGCTATGAGGCCGTTACCCCGCAGTTTCTCGAAGACGGTATCCACAACATCTTCCGTAACCTGGGCGATGTGACCAACCTGGCCAACAACATCCTTCAGCTCAAGCCCCACGCAGCCGGCGTGGACACTGCGCGGCTGATCGTCAACACCACCTTTGGCCTGGGTGGGTTCTTCGATGTGGGCACCAAGATGGGCCTGCAGCGCAGCGACGAAGACTTCGGCCAAACCCTGGGCTACTGGGGCGTGCCGAGTGGCCCGTACGTGGTCATCCCGCTGCTGGGCCCAAGCACCGTGCGTGATGGCGTGGCCAGGTACCCGGACACCTACACCAAGCCTTACCGTTACATAGACCACGTGCCGACCCGCAACTCGATCTTCGCCCTGGACGTGATCGACACCCGCGCCAGCCTGTTGTCGGCCGAGAAGCTGATCCAAGGCGACAAGTACATCTTCATTCGTAATGCCTACTTGCAGAACCGCGAGTTCAAGGTCAAGGATGGCGAAGTCGAAGACGACTTCTGACCGATCGCGCTGTGCAGGGGCGCCCGCGCTAGGCCGCCCCTGCTGGCTTCGGGCGCCGCTTCAATGCATTGCCAGAATCTTCAGGCCGAACTTCTGCTGGCCGCCTGGCTGGTCGGCGATCCACACCACCTCGGTGCTGGCGTGCAGCCCCTTCAAGGCCGGGTGGTCGGAGTCGATTCGCACTTCGAGCTGTTGACCTACCTGAAAATGCTCTGGCGCCTGCACCTGCATGCCGCCGCTGGACAGGTCCAGGCAGCGCGCCGCGATGACCTGGCCTTCGTGCAACAAGCTGACTTCGGCGTCGATGCGCATGCGGATGAAATCGCGTTTCTCGCTGTGACTGGAGGGCGTGTGGGGCATGCTGCATCCTTCCCATCGGGTTGCGCTGGTCGACTTTCTTATAACTCCCGGTGATTTGCCCTGTAAAGTGCGATGAGGTCGAACCACGCATGCTTGAAACCCCTGGCGGATGGGAGTACCGTCTGCGCCTTACAAGGTTGCTCTCACAGTTGCCGACAGTTGCCGGGCAGGTGTTCTTGTCCTACAACTCAAGTAGAGTATGACCACAAAGAATTCCCGTAGCTGGCCGTCTGCCTTGCCGACACCGCTGCACCAACCTAAATCGGCGCCGTTCGCCCACATGCAGAATACCAGTGCAACGCTGCTGATCATCGATGACGACGACGTGGTCCGTGCGAGCCTCGCCGCGTATCTTGAAGACAGTGGTTTCAGCGTGCTCCAGGCCGGTAATGGCCAGCAGGGGCTTCAGGTCTTCGAAGAGCACCAGCCCGACCTCGTGATCTGCGACCTGCGCATGCCGCAGATGGGCGGGCTCGAACTGATCCGCCAGGTCAGCGAGCGTGCGCCGCAGGTGCCGGTGATCGTGGTGTCCGGTGCCGGCGTCATGAGTGATGCGGTGGAAGCGCTGCGCCTGGGGGCTGCGGATTACCTGATCAAGCCGCTGGAAGACCTGGCCGTACTGGAGCACTCGGTGCGCCGTGCCCTCGACCGCTCGCGCCTGGTGCTGGAAAACCAGCGCTACCGCGACAAGCTCGAAGCCGCCAACCGCGAACTGGAGGCCAGCCTGCACCTGCTGCAGGAAGACCAGACCGCCGGCCGCCAAGTACAGATGAACATGCTGCCGGAAAGCCCATGGGCTGCCGGCGAGTTTGCCTTCGAGCATCAGATCATCCCGTCGCTGTACCTGTCGGGTGATTTCGTCGACTACTTCCGCGTCGATGACCGGCGTATCGCCTTCTACCTTGCCGATGTTTCCGGGCATGGCGCGTCGTCGGCCTTTGTCACCGTGCTGTTGAAATTCATGACCACACGCCTCATGTTCGAACTCAAGCGCAACAAGATGCGTGAGTTCAAGCCGTCGGAAGTGCTCAGCCACATCAACCGCGGGCTGATCAACAGCAAGCTGGGCAAGCACGTGACCATGGTGGGTGGCGTGATAGACGAGGATTCGGGCCTGCTGACCTACGCCGTTGGCGGCCACTTGCCGCTGCCGGTGCTGTATACCCCAGGCAACGCCCGCTACCTGGAAGGCCGTGGCCTGCCGGTGGGGCTGTTTGACGAGGCCACTTACCAGGACCTGGTCGTGGAGCTGCCGCCGCAATTCAGCATCAGCCTCATGTCCGATGGCATTCTGGACCTTTTGCCGGGTGATACGCTCAAAGATAAAGAAGCCGCCTTGCCGGAGATCGTCAAGGCAGCAGGTGGTAGCCTGGATGGGCTGCGTCAACGTTTTGGATTGGCTACGCTTGGGGAGATGCCGGATGATATCGCCCTATTGGTGTTAAGCAGGAACCTTCAATGAGTACCGGTAGAATCCAGTTCGCCGAGCAGAGCGGTACCTTTGTACTGAAATTTGTCGGTGAAGTGCGCCTGACCTTGTGTTCGGCGCTGGATGCAACGATCGAGAAGATTTTCACGGCGCTGAACTTCTCGGCCATTGTCATCGACCTGACCGAAACCGAGAGCATCGACAGCACCACCTTGGGCCTGCTGGCCAAGCTGTCGATCCTGTCGCGGCAGAAGGTAGGCCTGCTGCCGACGGTAGTGACCACCAATCCGGATATCTCCCGGCTGTTGCAATCGATGGGCTTCGATCAGGTGTTCAACATCGTCGATCGGCCGATTCCCTGCCCCGAGTGCCTGACCGACCTGCCATCGCAGGACCAGAACGAAGACGTGGTGCGTTCCAAGGTGCTGGAGGCGCACAAGATCCTCATGGGCCTGAATGACTCCAACCGCGAAGCGTTCCATGACTTGGTGAATGCGCTGGAGCGCAGCTAGGTACTGTGCCGTGACGGGCGCGCGCGGTAGTAGCGGCGTCACTTCGCAAGAGGTTGGCCTGGCCACGCTCCGCCTGGCTACGGGGCCCTGACAAACTCGGTTGCCTGCGCGCCACCCGCATCCAACTGATACATGCGCTCTGGCCGCCCTTGCTGATCAAAAAACACCTGCCCCAGCCCTGCGCCGTTCCACAGCCGTTCCCCGGCCTTGCTGTGGCTGGGCGTGCGTGGCACGACCTCCATTTCCCGGCGTTTGGTAAACCAGTTAAGCGGCGAGCGCGGCGAGTACAGCCAGCGGTTAAGCCGGTCCAGCACATCCAGCAGGCGCCGGGGGAACTCATTCTTGATGCCGCTGCTGGTCACTTGCCACAAGTGCGGGCTGCGTTGGCGGTGGCGAATCAGCACTTCGTAGACGAATGAATAATGCACATCGCCCGACAGCACCACGTAGTGCCCGGGTGTGCGCGAGTGGCGGAATATATTGAGAATGACCTGCGCCGCCCCGCGGTGGGCCATCCAGTTTTCGGCGTCGACCAGCAAGGGGTAACCCAGCCAGCTGAAGACCTTCTGCACCGTCTCGATCAGCTTCACGCCGAAAATCGGCGCCGGTGAAACGATGACTGCCGATGGGTGGTCGAGCAGCGCCTGCTGCAGTTCACTCAACGCTTCCCAGTCCAGCAGGCCGGATGGCCTGGCCAGGTTGCTTTCGCTACGCCAGCGGCGGGTGCGGGTGTCCAGCACCAGCAAGGGTGGCTCGGTGGGCAGGCTGAACTGCCAGCCCTGAAAGCGCAGCAGCTCACCGATCACTGCATCCTGGTTCTCGCCGGTCAGTGCCTGGCACTGGCCGAGCAGCGGTTTGCAGGTGTCCGGGGCATTGCCCCAGGCCTGGCACAGCAGGTAGCCGAGCAGGGCATTGCCGATGATCCGCCGTGAGAACGGGTGGCCGTAGGCGGTCTGCTCCCATTGTGCCGACAGGTTCCAGTCGTCGGTGATGTCGTGGTCGTCGAAGATCATCAGGCAGGGCAGGTGGGCCATGGCCCTGGCCACTTGGCCAAGGTTGTCGGCAAACCCGCGGACTAGCGGCAGCTCGTGCTGGTAACGGGCCTGGTGCTGGTCGCTGAGCCCGGCTGGCATGGCCAGGTCGACCAGCTGCCACGGTACGGGTGACCACACCAGCAGGTACATGGCCATGACTTCGGCGAAGGTCACCAGGTGGTTGTCAGCGTTGCTGGAAGAGAAGATCGGTTTGCGCTTGCCACCGAAAAACCGCTCGCGCAGGGTTTCGTTGAGCTTCTGTGCTGGCAACAGGTCTGCGCGGTGATAGTAACTGGCCGGGTGCTGGTACAGCGCCTGGCTGTCGGTGACCACCGCACCTTCAAGTTGCTCGTCGAACAGGCCCAGGCGCGCGATCAGGCTGTGGATGGCACGCAGCATCGGCCCGGCCACGTCGTCGGCATACACCTGGTCGCCGGTCATCAGCAGCACGGCGGGCCGGTCTTGCGGGGTTGTGCAAGCCTGCAGCAGGCGGTCGGCGCACAGCAGGCCGTCGGCCGCAGGGTGGTGCGGTTTGCGGCAGGAGCCATGCAGCAGGTGGTCGAGGCGCTCGCGCAACACCAGGTTGGGGCGCTGGTTACCGGGGTAGAGCAGGTGAGGTGCCCAATCGGCGATGCCCCTGCCATCGATTAGCAGGTCATAGTCCAGCAGCTGGTTGCAGGGCAGGGGGTCGCTGAAATGGATGTCCAGCAGGTGAATGAAGGCCTGCTTGCCTACGGCTACCACCTGGCAGTCGACCTGGGCCTCGCTGGCGGGGCAGACGAATTGCGCGTGCAGCGGTTCGGTGGCAACCAGCCAGATAGCCAGGCGCTGGGGTTCCAGGCGCCGCAGGACCGGGCCGGCGAGTACGAGGGGCAGCAGTGTAGGGGCGGTCATCAACAGCTCGGGAAAAGTATGGGCCTGGTCGCAGGTAAAGCCGCCCCTGCATAAACCGATGCAGCAGCGGATGTACTCGCGATCAGGCCCTGGAATTCAAAACACGATCAGGTGCTCGGTAGAACGAATGGGGCGCAAGGTGCTTGCCACCTTACGCCCGCCTGGCAAGGCCGAGACTACTCAGGCCTTATCAGCCATGAGTTTTTCCAGCTTTTCCTGGTCCCGGGCAAACTGGCGGATGCCTTCGGCCAGTTTCTCAGTGGCCATGGCATCTTCGTTCATTGCCCAACGGAACTGGCTTTCGTTCAGCATCTGCTTGGCTTCGCCAGCATTGCCTGGCTTGAGCATGCGCGGCAACTCACCTTGGTCGCTGCTCAATTGGTCGAGCAGGTCAGGGCTGATGGTCAGGCGATCGCAGCCCGCCAGTTGTTCGATCTGGCCGATGTTGCGGAAGCTGGCACCCATGACGACGGTGTCGTAGCCATTGGCCTTGTAGTAGTTGTAGATGCGCGTGACCGATTGCACACCCGGGTCTTCGGCGCCCACGTAGTCCTGGCCGGTGCTTTTCTTGTACCAGTCGTAGATCCGGCCCACGAACGGCGAAATCAGGAACACCCCGGCATCCGCACAGGCCTGGGCCTGGGCGAACGAGAACAGCAAGGTAAGGTTGGTCTGGATACCTTCCTTTTCCAGCTTCTCGGCAGCGCGAATGCCTTCCCAGGTCGAGGCCAGTTTGATCAGCACGCGGTCACGGCCGACGCCGGCTTTTTCATACAGGTCGATCAGCGCCCGGGCCTTGGCCAGCAGGGCCGGTTCGTCGAATGACAGGCGGGCATCCACCTCGGTGGAGATACGCCCGGGAATGACCTTGAGGATGCCCGAACCCACGGCCACGGCAAACTTGTCGCAGGCCAGGTCGACGTTGCCCTTGGCGTCTGCCTTGACCTGCTTGAGCAGGTCCGCGTAACCCGTGATGGCGGCGGCTTTGAGCAGCAGCGACGGGTTGGTGGTGGCATCGACCGGTTTCAGGCGGGTGATGGCGTCCAGGTCGCCGGTATCGGCGACCACGGTGGTGAACTGCTTGAGTTGTTCCAGCTTGGAGGTCATGGGCGTGCTCTGTCCTGTGCAATGACTCGACATTACCCGAGCCCCGACGGCCGCTCAAGGGCCGGTAGGCGCGGGCCTGCCACGAAGGGTGGTGTGAAGATGATATTCGAGTCCGGCGCCACCCCGAGGTTCCGCACACCACCAAACCACCGCGCGCGCTGGCGTCATCTGCTACCGCTGTCGTTACACGGCGCATCAGCGCCCCTGAAGCAGCTCCATTGCCTGGTCGAACACGGCCAGCGGCTGCGCCGCCTTGTGAATGTCCGCCGACAGCAACTGACGGAAGCGCCGGGCGCCCTTGAACCCCTGGGCCAGCCCCAGAATGTGCCGGGTAACATGATGCATCGCGCCACCACTTTCCATGTGCGCCACGATATACGGCCGTAGCTGCGCCAACGCCTCGCTGCGGCTGATCACGGCAGCTTCGCTGCCGAACAGTTGTTGATCAACCTCCGCCAGCAGGTACGGGTTGTGATAGGCCTCACGCCCCAGCATCACCCCGTCGAAGGTTTGCAGGTGCGCCTGGCACTCGCCGAGGGTTTTGATTCCGCCGTTGAGCACAATCTCCAGGTCCGGGAAGTCGGCCTTCAATTGTGCTGCCACGTCGTAGCGCAGCGGTGGAATCTCGCGGTTTTCCTTCGGCGAAAGCCCTTCCAGAATCGCGATGCGCGCATGCACGGTAAAGCTGCGGCAGCCCGCTTCGCGCACTTGGCCAACGAAGTCGCACAGCTCGGCGTAGCTGTCGCGCCCATTGATGCCGATGCGGTGCTTGACCGTCACCGGGGTGGCTACCGCATCGCGCATGGCCTTCACGCAATCGGCCACCAGCGCCGGGTGGGCCATCAGGCAGGCACCGATCATGTTGTTCTGCACCCGGTCGCTCGGGCAGCCGACGTTGAGGTTGACCTCGTCGTAGCCGGCTTGCTCGGCAAGGCGGGCGCAGGCCGCCAGGTCGGCAGGCACGCTGCCGCCCAGCTGCAGGGCCAGCGGATGCTCGGAAACGTCATGGCGCAGGAAACGGTCAGCGTCGTTGTGCAGCAAGGCGCCGGTGGTGACCATTTCGGTGTAGAGCAAGGTTTGCTTGGACAGCAGGCGCAGGAAGAAGCGGCAATGGCGGTCTGTCCAGTCCATCATCGGTGCAACAGAAAACCTCCTGACTACCGTATCGCCTAAGGTTCCGGGGTTTTCTGCTTGTTTCGTGTGCATTTAAGCCTATCCAATTGTTAACCGTTTTTTCCAGTTTCTTCCGGTTCCCGCGCTGCCTTTGCTAAATTTCAGCAACTGCATCTGAGGATTTAGCAAAATGGGAACCATCACCACCCGAAAACGGAAAGACGGGTCGACGACATATGATGCCCAGATCCGCATCATGCGGAGCGGTGTCAAAGTTTATCAGGAAAGCCAGACGTTCGACCGGAAGGCGACGGCGCAGGCCTGGATCAGGAAGCGTGAGGCCGAACTGTACGAGCCCGGTGCTATCGAGAAGGCAAACCGCAAGGGCGTGACGGTCAAGCAGATGATCGACCAGTACCTGGTCGAGTACGAGAAGTTACGGCCGCTGGGCAAGACCAAGCGGGCAACCCTCAAGGCTATTGGTGAAAGCTGGCTTGGGGAGGTGGAAGACCAGCAGCTGACCAGCCAGAAGCTGGTTGACTACGCCATGGACCGGATTGAGAAGGACGGCATCCAGCCGCAGACGGTCGGCAACGACCTGGCGCACCTGGGTGCGGTCCTGTCCGTGGCCAGGCCGGCATGGGGTTATGAGGTCGACCCGCTGGCCATGCCCGACGCCCGGCGCGTATTAAAGAAGATGGGGGCGGTGACCAAGAGTGTGGAGCGTAACCGCCGGCCGACCCGCGACGAGCTGGAACGCATCATCAAGTACTTCCAGAAGGTGCGTGATGCCAGGCGCCAAGAGATCGATATGGTGCGGGTGGTGGTGTTCGCGCTGTTCTCGACCAGACGACAGGAAGAGATCACGCGGATTCGCTGGGATGCTCTCAACGACCAGGAGCAGTCGGCGCTGATCACCGACATGAAGAACCCAGGCCAGAAGTACGGCAACGATGTCTGGTGCCACATGCCCGACGAGGCCTGGCGCATTCTGCAGTCGATGCCACGGGTTGCCGACGAGGTGTTCCCGTACAACTCAAGGTCGATATCGGCCTCGTTCACCAGGGCGTGCCATTTCCTTCAGATTGAAGACCTGCACTTCCACGACCTACGCCACGATGGCGTAAGTCGCTTGTTCGAAAAGGGGTGGGATATTCCGCGCGTGGCCAGCGTGTCGGGCCACCGGGATTGGAACTCGATGCGGCGCTATACGCACCTGCGGGGGAAGGGAGACCCCTATGAGGGGTGGGAGATGCTGGAAGAGGTGGTAACGGGCCCCGTTATCGAGGCCCCAAGGAAGGTCAAGAGGCTCGCCGCTGGCCTCGCCCCATGAGCTTGGCCTGCTCAGCTTTGGCTTTTTCGCGCTGGCTGTCGATGTAGGCGGCCAGGTCCGTAAGGTGTACGCCGCGTGCGCCTTTCTGGCTGGACTCCATCCAAACCAGCGGCAGGTTGATTTCGCCCCGGGCCACCTTGCCCTTGAGCTTGGTTGGGGTGATATCGAAGTAGTCCTTGCAGACCACTTCGATGGGAATGATGGCCTGGCCGTTGTACTGGGCCATCAGCAGGAAGGCGGTATTCATATTGGTCTCCGCGCCGTAGGTGGCGGCTATTGATGGTCAGGCCCGGTGTTGGCGGATCAGAGATCGTGCGTTTTCGAGTGAGGCCAAATGCTCTTCCTTGGCGCCGAGCTGATCATTGGCGTCAGGAGTTGTCACGGCGACCAGATGTTCAAGGGCTGCCAGCAGTTCTTCCTGAGCCTCGCCTTCTGCCCGACCGATTTCCCAGAAGCGCTGACCCCAGTGGCCGGGTGGCGGAGGGTTGTTGTTCTGCTTGCCGGCTGCCATGGAGCCCACGGCCGCGTCGCAGATCCCGCGCTTGTAGGCGTTATCGCCGTCGAGGCTGAGGCCGCTGCGTCGGCGCAAGGTGTTCACGACCTCATCAGCATTTGAGCCAGGGCCCATCAGGACGATGTCTTGTTCTGGCTGTCCGGGGATGTAGATAGCCAACGTCAGCTTTGCTTCTGGCACCAGGTTGTCGCTGATCATCACCAAAGCATCGTTGGCAACTTCGTGGAATCGGTTAATTGCAGACATAGGTCATCCTCGCCCGCACATGTCGGCGGGCCTGATTGATGGTGGTGTTCAGAAAATGAAGCGGACTGGGTAAAGCTTGGGAGCAGGTAGCCGGGCCAGCACCGGCCCTTCGTTGAACTGGTCGCCGGCTGGCGGTGGCGGGTGCTGGTCATCGGCCTGGGCAACGCGGGGGTTGGTGGCGTAGATGGTGAGGACTACGCCGATCAGGAACGCGAAGGCTGCTGATCCGAGGCATGCCCAGAAGACGGCTACAGGTTTCATGGCCGCTGCTCCATTGCTGAATCCAACAAGGATTCGATCGACTTGGGCAGGCAGATGGTTTTGCGCGCCTTGGCAATTGCTGCACGCAGGCGGTCGACCTCTTCGTCGCGCTCTGTCAGATCGGCCTGCAGTTGGTCACACAGCTTGCATCTGGTCAGCACCAGCTCTTTTGGCGTCGGTTCTGCCAGTAGGGCCTGCATGGCCCGCTCACCCAGTTCGACCACCTGCGGGTCATAGGTGCGCAGCTTGGACTCGGCCTCAATGGCGCGGCGCTTCCAGGTTGCCAGGTCGGTTGGTTCGTCCAGACCTTCGCACGCGGTGCACGCCACAAGACCGCGCTCTACGTAAAGCCCATCGGGTAGCGCGTCCTTTGATGTGTCATCGATGGTGCCTGTGTCGCCGCATGCCTTGCACTTCGGCGCGCTCGGCTCTGCGCTGGCGGATAAGGCGTCAGCGATGCGTCGTAGTTCGTATGCGGCATCCTTCAGTCTTGCATCCGCAACGTCGACGGCATGATCGACCCGCGCTCTGGTCATCTTCTTGTCTTCGTCCTGAAGTTCTTGAAGGGCAAGCAGTGGGGCGCTTATGAGGTGGGCCGCCATCCGGATCAGGTCGCCCGATTTGTCGCGCAGCAGCGCATCCCGCTCGGCCAGCTTGTCGCTTGCCTCATGCAGGTCGTTGTGCAGTTGGGTGAATGCGGCCTCAACCTTGCTCGATACCGGTCCGGTGCCGGCGTGCTCGGCCCACTCGCGCTCGGCAATCATCGCCGCCATGGCTTCACACTCGGCCAGCTGGGATTCGGTTTTCACTTCCGTGATGAGGTGGCGACCCAGGTCATCCCGTCGAAGCTGCTCAAGCTCAGCAACTTCCTTGCGCAGTCGCTCAACCTCGCCAGGGTCGGCGTGGGTGTAGAGCGGCATTATCGTCACAACTGCGCCAATGCCTTGATAGTGCTCTAAGAACTCGCGCGCTTCTGCCTCAGATCCAGCTAATCGCGCATAGCTGGTGTCATCGTCCTTAACTGCAGCGCAAGACCACGCCACCGGCTCGCCCTGCACCGGCCGGCTATACAGCGGCCCCAGCTTGGCGATTTCGTCGAGGCAGGCGTTCCAGCCTTCGGCTTTATGAACGCCGCCCGGTACCGCCCAGGCCTCTGTCGGGTCTTTGCGCGCAGGCAGCGCCACCGGCTCGCCCTGGTGCTGCTCGGCCAGAAGCCGTGCTGCGCAGGACTCCAGAAGATCCCGAGCCATTTCGCCGATACCGGGCGGGGACAGTGCCCCTTTGGCATCAAGCGCAAGCAGTGCGTTGATACTGCTGATCAAGGCCTTGTTGTCGCCTTTGAATAAGATGCTCATTGCTGATACCCATCCTGCTGCATCATGGAAGAAAGGCTCTCGGCCGTAATGGGGTGTCGTGCTTGCCGGTCTTTAACCGACTGGTGTTCGCTGCAGAACATCGTCCCTTCGACGCGGGACCGCTGGCATTCCTTGGCAGCACAGGACCGCTCTGGCTCAGCAGGCTCTGCCTGGATGGCCAACTTGCCCAAGGCACGAATCAGCCGCTTGGCCTGGCCAAACTCCGCCCGGGCAGCTTTACGCGACAGGATCAGGTTCCAGGCCGCGAGGCAGTGTGGGCAGGCGTCTGGATCGTCATCGTCCCAACCAGTGAGCTGGTCGCTGATCTCTTCTTGGTCAAGGCGCCGCTCCGAGCAGTAATCGCTGACGGTATTGGTCAGAGCCCTGTGCAGGTGGGTGTTAGGGCGAGTGCCATCCCACAGCAGCGAATGTCCGCGGTCGAAAGACTCCATCCCAGAATCGCTGAAGGCCTCGATGGTGATCGGGCATTTGTCCAGCGCCGCCACGATGGCCCTTTTAATGTTGGTCAGCTCTGCGGCCGCTCGCTCGTACCGGGCAACTGCGGCAACGGCCCGTTCGGCCAGTGGTGGTTTCTTCATTGCCCCTGCTCCAGTAGTTGAATGACGTCCAGGTAACCGGCGATGTGGCTGGCGGGCCGGCCTTCGGCGGTGCGTTTCAGCTGCTCCACCACCAGGGCAACGCCGTTGGTGGCTGCCAGGGTGCGGTGCAGGGCCAGAACCGTGTCGGTGGCTTCCTTGCGTGCCTGCTGGCGCATGTATTCGTTGATGGGGCCGTGCACCACCAGCACCGGTATTGGCTTTGGGCGGATGGCTGTTTCGGTGGAGTACGCTGGGGCTGGCGCGGGCGCAGGGGTAGGGCGGCGGGCCCGGTCAAGGGCCGCCTGGGCGATTGGGTTCATGGGATGCTCCAAGCCGCGATAGGCGGCTATCTATGCGTGGGTGAGCAGTTGCAGGCCTGTCTGATGCAGTGCAGCCATGCAGGCCGGGTTAAGCCACAGGCATTCCTGTCTGAGCGCGCCGCCACGGCCGGCAGAAATCCGAGCGTTCACGCTATTCATGGTCCAGCCGCTGAGCAGGTCTTGGTACATCTCGCTCGAGTAACCGGAGAGGGCGACCATGCCTTGTGCTCGAGCGAGACATTCAATCAGCTCAACATGGTCGTCATCGCTCAGCTCATGCCGGTAATACCGGCCATTGCCAGCGCCTCGGACCCTGGTGCTGTGTACGTACGGCGGGTCAACGTAGTGGAGTGTGTCGACGCCATCATGCGCATCGATCACCTCAACCGCTGGGCGGTTCTCGATGAGAACGCCGGTTAAGCGTTCGCCGATGATGGCGACTTGCTCGGGGTATTTCTGCCATAACGACTGGGCTGTGCCGTACTTGCGCTTAGTGTCGATGCGGAAACCGGTATGGCCCTTGGTCGCGCCTGCAGATCCGAACCCCATCTGCGCACGGATAATGGTGCGCCTGGCGCGCTCGATCGGCTCGTCAACTTCCTCCCATGCCAGTTCAAACTCCGCTCGGGCGTAGGGCGTCATCACCAGTAGTTCGGTCAAGGCTTCGCGGGACTCTGCTCGCTGGAGGACTCGGAACAAGTTGACGATGTCGCCGTCCGGGTCGTTGTAGACCTCGGCATAGCTCCGGTCTTTCTGCATCAGCACGCCGGCAGCGCCCCCAAATGACTCGACATAGCAGGTATGAGGCGGGAAGTGCTGGATCACCCACGGGGCAAGCCGGAACTTGCCGCCGTGGTAGCGGATAACTGGGCTGCTAATCACATTGCCTCCCGCTGTGAAACGCTCAGGCCCACCGCAACCGGGCGAACCCAGATCGGCATGCTGCTGAGCATGAAGGTTTCGCCTTGGGCAGCCAGGAGCAGGGTGGTACCCATCACGTGGGCGATTGCTTCCGCCGCGGCCGGCGGTACTGCGTTGCCGATTCGTTCGCGCCAGGCCTGGTCGCTGAGACCGTCCAGCTCGAGCTGCTCTTCGGGTTCGACCAGGCTTTGCAGCGCGGCCAACTCCAGGGTGGTGAAAGGGCGGTGCCAGGTGCCGTCGAGCGACTCAATAACGCAGGTGAGCCGGTCGTTGGCCTCTGGCAGGCGCGGGTCTGCAATGCTCCACCGCCCGTTGTCGTGCATGGCGCTGGCAGAAACGGCTCCGGCCTGGCCATTCCAGGGCACCACACCGTAGTGACCGCCGGTAAGGTAGGCATCACCCTTAGTACGGCGCATGCCCGGGCGGGGGTCCTGAACAGCAAATGCGCCCTGGCCAGTGGTGCTGCCGGCGATGACGGTTCCAGCCGAGCTGGTGTAGGGCGTGACCAGGTACTTGCCAAAGCCCGCGCCTGTTCGCCGCGGGTCTGCAATGCACTGGCCACCAGCACTTGGTGACTGGCCGCCGGTTACCGTGCCGGCATGTGTGTCCATCTTCACGATGCGGTACACGTTGTTATGCCGAACACCGCTTGGGCGTGGATCGGCCACGCTGAACGTGCCTTGCCCTGGGCTCTTGACCCCGATGACGGCGCCGCTTGTGTCCTCCCAACGGCGCACGCCGTACTGCTGGTACTGCAGGGCCCCGGCTTTGGCGCGAGGATCAGCCACCGAGAACTTGCCGTTGGTTGGTCCGCTGCGTGCCGCCACGGTGCCGGCTGCCTCTTGCCAGTCATGCACACCAAGGAAGCCGTCGCGGAACTGCGGGACAATGATCAGATCGCGCAGGTAGCCGTCCTCGATCGCCAGATCGTTCAGACTGCGCCAATCCTTACCAGCCTCAACCAGAGCCAGGCGAACCCAGGTTTTCCACTGCAGGGCTGGCACCCGGTGCATGGGCCCGGCCTGCTCGATATCGCCGGCCAGTGGCATGCGGCCGAGGATGTCGCCAACAGCGCGCAGGCTCTTCTTCTCCGGCTCGTACAGGAACGGTGGCACCTTCTCGACATGTCGGGCGACCAGCAGGAAGCGCTTACGGCTCTGGGCCAGACCGCCGATGACGCCGCAGTCGTGGGTGGTTTCGGCGACCGCGTAGCCGAAGTGGCTGAGCAGGGCGCCGATCTGGTCCAGCAGGTGCCGGCCGCGGCTGGCCAGGCGGGGCACGTTCTCGAACACCAGCAGCGGTACCGGGTCATCGCGCCAGGCCTCACCGAACAGCCAGATGCAGCGCAGCGTCAGCTCGTTCAGTGCCTGGTACTTCGGGGTCATGCTCATGGTTTCGGACAGCAGCCCGCTGGCGCCCTTGCATGGAGAGCTGATGAACACCGCATCCGGTCGGCGGCCGCCGGCGGCGCGGCGGATGTCTTCGGGGGTTGCCTCACACCAACCTGCTGGCGGCTCTTTCCCATGGAAGCGGATGTACTGGTCGCGGGTGAACAGATCGATGAGCGTGCCTTTGACGCCGCTCAACCGTTCGAAGTCGGCCAGTCCGGCCGGGTCAACGTCCACACCGCCGATGCATTCCCACTCCGCCTGCATGTTGCCGACAATGGGCTTGGCTCGGTTGAAGCCTTTGGCGCCGCCGCCCAGGCCGCAGCAGAAGTGGAAGTGAGTCAGTTTTTTCTTGATCAGCATGCTGCCGTCCTTGAAGAGGTGGCGCCAGCTTGGCCGGCGCGAAGGGGAAGTGGTTACGCGACCGACTGGTAAGCCTGCAGGGCGAAGTACACACGGGCGCAGGCCTCGGCGTCCGGGCGGGCACGGTGACCGCCGACCAGGTCTTCACCCGTGAAGAACTTCAGCGCTTCGGTGACGGTTGGCGGCTTGTGCTGCTTGCTGCGGCCGGCGGCGATCATCTTCTCGGTGGGCGGGCACTTCACGATGCTGGTGGTCGAAGTGCAGGTGCAGAACTTGGGCGCTTCGCGGTAGGCCTCGGCAACCCATGGGTCTTGGAAGCGCTTGAGGGCGATGCGCATGATGCGATCGTCGAACGACACGTTGTGCGCCGCGCGCAGGCCGGCCTGGTTCCAGATGTTCAGGAAGCCTTCGATGGCCACCGCCTCGGGAATGCCGTGCTCCAGGGCCATCTCGTTTGTGATGCCGTGGATCACCGACACTTCGTTGGGGATGCTCCAGCCGTCAGGTCGGACCATGGCTTCGAAGCTGTCTACCAGCTCACCCTCTGGGGTGTAGAGCAGGGCGCAGATGTCGACGATGTGGGGCTGGTCTGGGTGGTCGCTGGGGGCTTTGAAGTTCGGGAAGCCGGTGGTTTCGGTGTCGAAGACGCAGATCAGTGAGGACATGGCGGGTTTCCTGTAGGCGAAAAGAAGGCGCCCGGAGGCGCCTGTGGTCTTGGTGGGTATGGAGTCAGCCGGCTTGCTGCATCGGCTGGTCTTGCTGGGCGACACCGCCTTCGATCCATACCGCGCTGATCTCCGGCGGAAGCTTGGCCGGCTTGGCCTTGAGGGTGCCAAGCACGATGGCGCTTTCGATCTCGTTGGCCTTGGCCAAGCTGACCAGCATGCCGAGCAGTTGCCCGCGCGCCGGCAGGTCCAGAACGTCGAAGCGATCGAGCATCACCAGCTTCAAGCCCGAGTGCACAGCGATGGCCAGGGCCAGCAACGTGTCGCAGCGCCACTGTTCAGACTCGCTCAGCAGCTGGTACAAGCGGCCGCCGGCGGTGATCTCCATTTCGGTGGACACCTGCACGACAGGCCAGCCGGTGAGCTTCGATGTGCGGGTCAGGCTGGCATTGAACGGCTGCAGGGCTCCGGCCAGGATCTCGCCGGGGATACCGTCGGGGGCCAGCGCCTTCTCGATCAGCACCCATTCCAGGACGTCGAGGTGGTAGCCGGCGGCCTTTTGGGTGTTGGCTGCTGCGTTCTTGGCTTCGTCAGCCGCTTCGCACAGCGCGTTGTACTGGGCCCGCAGTTCGCCTTCCTGCTTGCGCAGAGCGTTGAGCGTTTCGATGGACCGGTCGTATCGGTCCTGGTCGAAGGCTTCCGCCTGCTGGCCTTCCAACTGCGCCAGCTCGTTGCGGGCTGCCTCGGCCTTGGCTACCGCCGCCATGTCGTTCTGCAGGGTACGGCGCAGCATTTCGACGCTGCGCTGCATGTTGGTGATGTCGAGCGCCAGCGTGCTGGTTGCTGCAGTGTCCTGCTTCAGCCCTTGATACAGCTCCAGCTTGCTGCCGACGATCTTCAGGCCGACACCGCAGGCTGGGCATTCACAGCCGCCAGAGCCTGCCTGCTGGTCTTTCAACTGGGCCTGCAGTTCGGGCAGTTGCTGCTCAAGCTTGGCCAGGTCCTGCTCGGTGGTGGTGCGCTTGGCTACGGCGCGGTCATACAGGCCGGCTGCTTCTTCCAGTTCGGCCTTACGCTGGCCAAGGCCTTGTGCTGCCTGTCGCTTGGCGTCCTGCTCACCGATGAAGCGGTTGCCGTTTTCGATGTCCTGCTGCACTTTCGCGTGTTTCTTGAAGACTTCTTCGCGCTCGTCGGCATTGGAAACGCTATCCGGCGCCTCAAACACCCAGCCTTCTGCCTTCTCGCTGCCGTACTGCTCGCCGGTGATGGCCTTCCAGGCGCCGCGCGACTCGGCGGCGTAGGCCTTGGCCTGTTCCTGGGCAGCGCCAAAGCCACTCAACAGCAGCGGCTTGATCTTCTCGACCTTGTCCGGGTTGGCCTTACGCTTGGCCAGCATGCCCACAACAACGTCAGGCTTGGCGCTGGACTTGGTCAGTTTGAACAACAGGGCGCGGCGGGCCTTCTCGTCCAGCGCAGCGAAGGCGCCAGGCGTCAGCACAAAGGGGAGGTAGTCATCGCCTAGCACGCTGTGGCGCTCGGCTGTGCCCTTCGGCAGCGAGAAGCTGCTGGCTGCGCCATCGTGGCTCACGATGATCTGGGCCTTCTTCTCGCCTTCGGTGACCAGCTTGCCGTAGTCCTTCTTGTGCTGGACGCGGCCGGAGCCGCCCAGGGCGAAGCCAATGGCCTCACGCAAGGACGACTTGCCGGCGCCGTTGAAACCCGCCACCAGGGTGATCGGCGTGGCCAGATCCAGGCTGGCGCTGCGCAGGCCCTGGAAGTTCTCGACGAAGATGTGTTCGAGGTGCATGGGGATTACTCCAGGTTGAGGTCGACAGCCTGTTCCAAGGTGCCAACGACGCGGTAGGTGTGTTCAAGCGAGGAATCGCCCTCGGCTTCCAGCTGGATCACGTTGCTTTCCAGCAGGCGCAGTAACAGCGAGGTGGCGCGGTCGCTGTCGATGCTCAGGCGGCGCTGCAGCCAGGCAGCGTCGATGACCTGGCCGTGCAGGGAGACGATCTGCGCAGCCTCGCTGTAGTCGAAGTCGCCGAATTCCTTGCCGATGTTGGCTGGCTCAGTCAGTACAGGCCGCAGCACTTCGCGGGCGCCGTGGGAGTCTGGCGCGGAAACGATACCGGTCTGTTCCATGCCAAGCAGGATGGTTGAGGCTCGGTTGTAGCCGATCTTTAGGTGACGCTGGAGAGCCGAAATAGATGGGCGCCGAGTCTCAATGACGAACTGAACCGCATCCTGATAAAGCGGGTCCGTTCCTTCCTGCGGGCTGTCGTCGTAGCCACTGACGTCTTCTTCCTGCTGCCGCTCCAGGCCCAGATCCAGGCCCATGCCCGCGATCCGCTCAGCAGCACTCAGCGGCAGTTCATGCTGATCGCGCTCAGGCTTAACGAAATCGGTGCCTTCGTGGTAGTCATCCGGCGCCATCACCAGCAGGCAGAGGTGGCCGGCGCAGTCCATCAGTTCTTTCCTGTTCGGAGCCTTGGCATCGATGATCCCTATCGCGGTCAGCTTCTTGGCATCGAATTTGACCTCCTTCATGGTCAGTTCGATGGTGGTGGCTCCGCGCGAGGCAATGATGCTCACCGCAGAACGCACCACATCGCTGGCCTTTTCGGTGATGCGATCGATAACTTCCTGCTGGTCGTCTTCACCCAGGCGGGTGAACGGCATCTTGATGTTGCGCAGCTCGAACAGCGCCGCTTCGACCAGGTCGTGCACCATCAGCTCGTGCGCCAAGACCATCGGCGAAACGCCGTGCAGGTAAGCGCGGTCGATGAACTCTTTGTGTTCAGCTTTCATTGGTGATCCTCAGTACTTGGCGATTTCTTCCAGCTTTTTCTGCTGGGTGAATGTCAGGAGGGTGCGCGGGCCATAGCGCTTGAAGCTGGCCCGCATGTTTTCGACGAAATCTTGTTCCCAGGCGCCCGACGCGTGGAGGTCGGCGGCAGCTAGCAGCGAAGTGAATTCTTCGACCCGGTCATACAGCTCTTCCACGGTCTGGGCGGCCATGGCGGCTTACTCGAACTGCAGGTTGCTGGTATCGCCCGGCTGGGCATCGTCTTCGGCGTCCGCCTCAGGGTCGGAAACCTGCTCAGGTTCCGGCTCTTCTTGGACATTTTCGGTGGTTTTCTTTACAGAATCGGCAGTTTTCTTACCTTTTCGGGGGCTTTCTGTTACCACTTCCGCCTGCTCTGTTGAAGGTTCGTCGTCAACCACCACACCTGCATCGTCTTCGCCTTCGATGATCGCCGGTGGCTCGGGATCTTTGTTCCGCAGGTCGTTGACGTCCACGGTGTAGGAGCCGCTGGCGTCCTGCTGGGCGTCGATGTAGTCCTCGACCTCTTCACGGGTTTGCAGCCCCATCAGCAGTTCGGGCGCATACAGGCGGCCCAGCAGGCTGGCCGCTCGGTAACGCAGCATGATCTCTGGCATGGTCAACCACTTGCTGCCGTTCTTGGTGAGCCAGCCTTCTTCGATCGCCATCTGGATAGACACCAGTGGCCCATCCAGGCGGTCGCCGGATTCCTTCTCTATCACCCATGCGCGGCAAGTCTGATGCTTGATCTTCGCCTTGCGCTGCTCAGTGACCTTCTTGCCATCCTTCCAGAACGTGGCGCTGTAGGTGATTTCCTCGGCCTTGCCCGGCTCGCTGATATCGAAGCGCAGCGGGCTGAACCGCCCGCAGCTGTTGATCGAGGCGATGATGAACTGGCTAGACCAGGACGGGCGCCCCTCGATCACATACAGGTTCTGCATGACCATCAGCGGGTCGGCGCCCATGCGCTGGGCCATGTTGAGCGCCACGATGCAGTTCGGCAGACCCGCGCCATTCGGCTCATGGCCGACCACGCGGCCGTATTCCTTTTTCTCGGTAAACGCCCGGTATTGAACTGGTACCAGGGTGGATGCCGACAGCGCTTTGGCCACGCGCTGTATCTGGTCGAAGCCTTGGCCGGTCAGCAGCGACATGGGTGCATCGTTGGGCTTGGCGACAGCGCTGGTCTGCATCTGCGCCAGGGATGTTGGCTGGCTCATGCTGCGTACTCCTTGTAGCCCTTGAACTTGCGGTACTCGGCTTCGGTGGCTACGGAAACATTGCGCTTATCGCCTTCCTTCGCCTTCACTTCATGGGTGTTGCGCAAGGACGCTAGGAAGCGATTGCGATCCCACACGCGGTGGTGCGAAACGATTGGCGAGTGCTTGCCGGCCGGGTCTTCCAGCCGGATGTACAGGTCTTGGGCGTTCATGGCGAACCTCATTGGTGGTAAGGGCAGGTGGACCAGCGCGGGCAATACTTCGCGCTGCAAAGGAAGCTCTGGGGATTGGGCGGAAACAGGCCGGACCGCAACATGTCGGCGCCGATCTGGATCAGCCCGGGGAAATCCTCGGTGCCGACCATCATTTGCTTGGCGCCGACGATCTCGCCGATGCCGGTTTCTGGCTTGCCCTTGGTCTTGAGCCCGATGATGTGGGCCGGGGCGGTGCAGGGCTCGCCGGTGGTGTGCTCTTCGAGGATTTCGTAGGTGCCGATCTGGGCCCAGTGGCCCTTGGTCTTGGCGACCCCGTCGACAACGGCCGCGCCGCCGGTCTTTACGTCCGCAATACCCTTGCCGTCACCGGCCTTGCATATCCGTGACCGGTCGAGCTGGCCGGTCAGGCGGATGATGGTGCCGCCACCGCAGTCGATATCCAGCGGTTCAGTGGTCCGCTCGACGGCCACAAACTCATAGCGGGGGCTGATCTCGTTGCAGTAGCGGGTGTGCAAGGGCAGGGCAATGCGCTCGGCCTCGGCAAGGGTCAGCTTGTCAGCCTTCCAGTCGATGTCCTGGTCGGGATTGCGCAGCGTGTGCACCAGCAGCTCGGCAGTGTCGTAGGCCGACAGGTTGCTGCCGTTCATGCGGGATACGTCGAAAGCAGCGGTGCTGGCGTGAATGGCCGTGCCCAGATGCGAGCGGCCGCTGCTGGGCGACCGGTGCTTGAGGATGTGGATGTATTCCCACTTGTAGGCACAGTCGAACAGCGAGCCCCACGAAGAGGCCCGGATGGTTGTAATGGACATGGTGTTTACCGTGTGATCAGGTCAGCTAGGGTGACCAGCGTCAGCCAGCCGGCCCAGCCAAGGAGGGAAGTGGTAGCGCCGCGCCAGATCAGGTGGCGGCGCCGGCGCTGGGCGGCGGTCATGGTCGGTTCTGCGCAGCGAGTCGGCGGCGGGTAGGGCCGTAAGCCATTTCCCAGCGGGCTGTGCGGCGCTGATGACTTGTCGCGTCCTGGCCTGGGTAGACTTCTTCGCGGCAACCTGGGCATAGCACTTGGTCATCGAGAATCGCAACGTCACAGCAGCGGGTAAAAATCGTGCTGTTCGTAGGAGAGGACAGATAGACGTTCTTCATGGAAACCTCACAACGAACATGCCGCGGCGGCGGCGGATGGTGGTGCCCATCGGCAGGTCGACGACCAGAAAAAAGCCCTGGCGGTGCAGGGCTTCAACCATTAGCTGGGCGGTGGGGCAGATGAAGCCCCGGCAGTTATTGGACATAGCGGCGCTCCAGTAGCAGGTCGCGCTCATCCGAGCGCCAGTCGCCGGCCTGGAACGGGTAGCCGTCCGGATCGGCGTCTTCTTCGGTGGGTTCTGGCTCGTCGTCCAGATCGGGCGGGTCAAGCCAGCGGTCGTAGGCGCTCATGGCCGTGCAGCCAAGGCGAGGCGCTGAGTGCGCATCGTTTGAGCCAGCAGGCGAAAGCGCGCCATGTCGATGCGCATGGTGATGAGGTCGCGCTGCTCGGCAGTGATGTCGCCGCGTGCCAGGGCATACGCGGCCATGCCGGCCACGTAGCTCAGTTCAGCTTCGGAGGCCGCCACCAGTTCGCCCGGTGGTGACGCAAGCGCTCGTTCGATGCTCTCGTCGAACACCGTCTGCGCGGTTTGATTGAACATGGTGGGATCCTCGGTTGATTCCCTGTCTGGCCCTCGTTGGAAGGCCAACCAGTGGAAGCGTCCGATCAATGCCGGTGGATTATTTCGGCGTGGGCTCGATGCGCGTTTTCGCCCACATGCTCGGCAACACTGCGAATCAAAGCGACGGCCTCTTCCTTTCCGTGAGTGGCCGCCAGTGACAAGCCGGCCATGCTGATGAGCTTTATTGTCAGGTTGCGCAGGTCGTCCATATCCCGTGGCTTGCAAGCGTTCAGGTAGGCCTCAACCAGCTTGTTGCACATGCGTTCAGCGACTTCTTGGGTAACCATGGCTGTTCTCCTGTCAGAACCAGACGCGGCGATCGAAGATGACCGCGGTACCGGCGATGAACCCAAGCTGCTCGGGCTCAACGCCTGGGTTTTGCTTGAGGTAATGGGCGCGGTAGATGGTCGTGGCCTTTTCGTTGCGGGGCAGGCTTTTCAGCAGGCCTTCCTCGTCGACGAACATGTCAGTGCCCTTACCGTTGTGCAGCACGCCGACCTGCTCGAGGTCGCCGCCGTCCAGGTGTGGAACGATCAGGCTGCGCAGAGCCTGCAACGTCGGCGCCGCCGGCAGGTTGATGCTCAGGGTCAGTTCGGTGCCATCAGGGCGGATGACGGTGTAATTGGTGTTCATGGGGTGATCCTCGGTCGATTTCCCGCTGCACCCGTCACCAGGTGCAGAAGTGAAATGTTCCGTGGAGCTGGGCCGCTGTTACACGCCACCTGCTAGCCTTTTCGAATTACCGAAAGGAGTTGCATGTGAAGAAGAAAAAGAAGCCCAGCGGAGTGCGCAAAAAGAGCGCCAGGGAAAAAATTTCAATTCTTGAAAAGAAGATCGCAGAGCTTGAAGGCAGGCTACCGGAGGCAGAAGGCAGGGCGGCTGGAAGCATTGAGCGTCAGCTTAGAATCTGCCGCGAAGAGCTGAAGATCCTGAAAACACACGTCGTTTCCAAGCTAAGCAGTGTCCGCCACTACGTCGTCTCCGGCAGCTATGGCTCCAATAGCTGACCTTCAAGTAAATCCTTCTCACAGGCCCCGGTCGCTCACCCGGTATCGCGCTTCCTGCATCAGTCGAGGCATGCGCGCCGCTTGGATGCCGCTCAATCGCGGCACACCTGATCGCAGCAGAGCCCTGTTGGGATGCTGGCCTGCTATGCCTGCAGGCTCGGCGGTCTGGATTGTGAAAGAGCGATGGGCTCTTCGGCGGGGTGCGTAGGAGGCCCATCCGGTCCTTTCCGATTGCGTTCGGTTAGGTCCGGATGAGGCAAAAATAAGGCAACGGCTAATTTATGTAAATAGGTAATGCCTAACTTTTTTCTTGCGGGCGTAAAAAAGCCCGCTTGGGGCGGGCTGGGGAGGCGTAGGATCAGTTGCTCAGGCAGGTTCCGGTGTTAGGCCTTTTGGGTACTCGTCATGCCCATAGATACGAGGGAATTGTCCCGTCATGCGGTAAACGTCAACTGACGCCCCAGATACGTGCGGCATTCCCCTGGAAAGTTCTCGCCACATCGCACGCGCGGTTCCTCGAAGCTCATGCCTTGCGCCAACACGCATGGTGTGCAGCCAGACCATGGCGGCGGCCGCGTCACTCATTGAGCGAGCTTTCTGGTATTCGGTGATCATTCCACGCAAGATCAGTATTGGCGAAGGGTCAACAGGGATGGTCACTATAGGGTCCATCAGCATCTTGCCTTCGTCTTCCAGGTTGTTCCTCATGTGCGTGGCTACAGCGAGAAGCAAGCCGATCTCGCACCCATCCATTGCAGCCAACTGACCAACAAAGCTTTGCATTTCTCGCTGCTGGGTTCGAAGAGTCCAAGAGTCAAACAGTCGAGCGAACAACCCCATCAAAGCTTCCTCGCGTTCCATGCCAGCAGCACCCGGGCTTGGATATGAACGCGTTCAAGCTGAGCGCCTTCTATAACCATTGCCGGATAGATTGGGTTGTCAGAAATCATCCGAAGATTTCCGCCAGCCATCCGCTGCAAGCGCTTGATGAAGAGTTGGCCATCGAGCGTGAAGACGTAGATCGCGTCGGTGCGGATCTCCGTAATGCCTCGGTCAACCAGCAGCGAATCGCCATCGTTGAAAGTCCCGGCCATGCTGTCACCGTCGCCGGTGATGATCGCCAGGTTCTCAATCTTGGAGTAGGAGAGACCTTGTTCTCGTAGCCATTCCAGGCGGACAGTTATGTCGCGGATCGTGTCGACATGACCTGGTGCGTCCACGCCAGGCCCCATTGATGCAGCGACATCGAGCTGGGGAATAGTCAGGTAGACATGGGACCGATGCGCCTCATCAATCATGATCATGTCATCAAAGGACACACAAGCCCCCTTGCCGCTCGCAACCTGGGCGGGAGTAGCAGTCAGTCCCCAGTGCTTGGGCCCGACAGTCGATGAGAAATATTCCATCAACTGCATGAGTTTCGCCTTGTCGATTCGTCCATTTTTCACCCATCCCTGGACAGAGGGAGGCGCCACGCCGAAGTCATCGGCGAGTTTCTTTTTTGAGATCCCTTTGGCGATGCGTGCGGCTTCGATCGCGTCGCCCAATTCTTTACCTGTAAGCATTGCCTAATTAAGCCTATCCACTATCCGAGTAGGCAATGGCTTTACAAGAATTAGCCAATGCCTTATTTTTTCTCCGTCACTTAACGGAGAATCCTCGCCATGACCCCTGCAGAGGCCGCCACCAAGGCAGCCGGCATCCTGGGCAACAAGGCCAAGATGGCCAAGCTGCTCGATGTCCGCCCCCCAACCGTGAACCAATGGTGTTCCGGTGTTCGTCCGATCCCCGCGGCGCGAGCCATCCAGATCGAAACCCTGACCGAAGGCCAGGTGAAGCGTGAGTCCCTGTGTCCATCGTTCCCGTGGTCTGGGGCGGCGGCTTGATCATGACGACCACCCAATTAAGCCCGGAGCAGGCGACAAGAGCCCGCAAGAACTTGCACTTCATCTTGCAGCGCGTGACTTCGGTCGGTAACGCGCCGATCGCGCCTGCAGTCGGTTGCGATGAGGCGACCATCAGCCGCATGCGCCCGGAGAAGTTCGAGCAGTTTGCGCAGATCCTTGCAGTCCTGGACCTGAAGGTCGTGCCCAGCGAGATGCGTTGCTTCAACGAGCGCGACATCGAGATGTTCATTCACGGTTCCAAGCGGTGGATGGAGCACGTCCAAGGCCTGGACCAGCTCGAAGAGGGTTAACCCGTGGACTGGTTCCGGATGTATGGCGAGTTCGCCACAGACCCCAAGGTGCAGATGATGAGCGAGGCCGACCAGCGGCGCTTCATCATGCTGCTTTGCCTGCGTTGCAGTAACGACGGTGTAACGTTACATGAAACGGAAATCGCATTTCAGATGCGCATTACCGATGAGCAGTGGCAGGCCACGAAATCGCTGTTTTTGAGCAAGGGGCTCATCACGGAAGACTGCCAGCCGACTGCGTGGAACAAGCGACAGTTCGTCTCCGACTCAAGCAAGGCAAGGGTTGCAGCGCATCGAGCAAAGAAGAAACAGCAGCGTAACGTTACGGTAACGCCCCCAGATACAGATACAGATACAGATACAGAAGAAGAACACACACATAACGCGCAGGCGAGCGATTCGCCTCCCGCATTGATCGAGGACCAGACCGCACGTCCTCGCTTCGCCATGACGGACGCCTGGGAACCAGAACCCAAGTCGTTCACCGCCGTCCTGGCACGCAACGGCATGGCCAACCAACGGTTCCAAGCCGACCAACTGCTCGAATTCCGCTCGTACTGGATCAGCCGCCCTGGAGACCACAAGACCCAGGCCCAGTGGGAGCACGCACTCGCCCAGCAACTGAAACGCCAATCCCGAATCCATCAAGCCGCAGAGGGCAACAGCCATGAAACCGGTGGACGAACTCCTGGTCGCAGCACGCGCAACGCTCACGACATCCTCACAGACCCCAACTGGTGAACCGATACCTGAGAACGTGACGCCGATGGAGCAAGGCCTGCGGGATGCAGTCCGGCGGATCTTCACCACGCTCAAGATCACGTTCCCGGCCTGGTACGAGAAACACTACGGCGAAGCACGGGCAGAGCAGCTGGCCCGCCGCGTATGGCGCGAGACGATCATGGAGCTGAACGACGCAGCCGTAGACCGTGGCCTGCACCGCATGGTCAAGGAATGCAAGTTCCCGCCATCGCCCAGTGACTTCCTGGACCTGTGCAAGCGCGTTGACGACATGCCCACGGTGCAAGAGGCCTGGCAGGAAGCGTTGATGGGGAAATACACCCATGAGGCTGTGCGTGTTGCTGCGGAAGCCACAGGCACGTTCGACCTGCGTACCGCGACCGGTGCTGAGAAGTCCCTGTTCCAGCGCTTCGAACGCAATTACGCCATCGTCCAGCGCCGCGCCCAGAACGCACAGCCCCTCGACGGCAAGATCGCCCAGGGCATCGAGCATGACAGCGGCATGAAGGCCCAGCTGGCCCGTTCCCACCAGGAAGCCCGCGACCTGGTCACCGCACAGAACATCCCCACTGACGGCAAGGCAGCACGTGCGCTACTGCTGGCCAAGCTCGGCATTCGGAGGCCGGCATGAACGACAACCCAAACTTCCGCGCCATCCAGAGCATGCGCGCCGAAGTCGAACAGCTCAGGGCTGAAAACGCTGAACTGCAAGCCAAGTGCGAAGCTTTGGGCCGCTACGTCTCCATCGGTCGCCGCCAGAAGTCGCAGTACTTCCGGGCGGTGAAGTGGTTCTTGGCGAACACCAGCATCGATCCGAAAGAAGTCCCCGGCCCGGTGTATCACACGCTGGTGCACGTGGTTACGACCCTGGCCGCGAAGGCCAAGCGTGCTGCGGAGGTGGCCAATGGATAATTTGGATGCGGTGAATTTCCGCGTTCCTGGCGAGCCGCAAGGCAAGGGGCGTCCGCGCATCGGCAAGGTGGGGCAGCACTCGCGCATGTTCACGCCACAGAAGACCGTGGCCTATGAGGGCCTGATTGCCATGTTGGCCCAGGACGCCATGAAGGGCAGGGAGGTCATCACCCGCCCGGTCATGCTCGAAATGCTGATGGAACACCCAATCCGCCCATCCTGGAGCAAGAAGAAACAGGCCCAGGCCCTGGCCGGCGAGATCCTGCCCACCGTGAAGTGCGACGCCGACAACTGCATCAAGGCCGTGTGTGACGCGTTGAATGGCGTCGTTTGGCGCGATGACGTGCAGGTGGTGAAGCTGTTCCTGACCAAGAAGTTTTCGAATGCACCAGGCGTCACCGTGCGCGTTGTGCCGCTCGATAAGGCGGCAGCTTGACCCGTAACACAACGATCTACGCAGAACTACGCAAGGGGGCAGTATGAAACTCATCAGCGCACGGCAGGCATGGCGGGAGGCTCTACACGAGAACCGCGATTCGGTACTGGCAGTGGCCGCCGAGCGCGTGAAGCTCGGTAAGCGGGGGCGCGTGCTTGGCGAGACGACGTCATCAGGCCGAGACAGCAACGGGCGATGCGCGCACATGCTCGCCGCTGGCCTGGTGCAGGCGGCTATTGGCACGCTGCCGAAGCCTCTGCAGCACTTTGGCCACGCCCTGTACTCACCCATCGCAGGCGGCCATGACCTGAACGTGGCCCACGCCCTGGTGTGGTTCACGGCCGACATCGAGAAGATCCCCGAGCGCCGCCGCGAAACAGCCTACTGGATGGCGCTGGCAGCTATCCGCAGCCACCAGGCGTCAGTGTCTGGGCGTGATGCCTGGGGCCCATCCCGCATTGCCGAATTCGTCTTCGACTGGTACGGGGCCACCATCACGGTCAGCCAGTGGGCTCGCGACTGGTCGGCTACCTGGGAGGTGCTGGCGAAGACCTGTGACAACCTGGACGCCAAGGCGCTCAAGCCCGTGGCCGCTGTCGTTGCCAGGCTGAGGGAGCGCAAGCACGTCGCTGGCCAGTGCCGATGGGATGTGATGGACCGGGAGCAGGCAGCAGACGTCAAGGGGCAGGCCTATGCCAATCGCCGTGAGACTGCCGTGCTGCGCCTGCGTGCACGACTCAACGCCATGTCAGAGCCAGCCTTGCGGCAATGGTTTGCTCGCATGAAGGGCTACGCCGAGGCCTATCGCGCTGAGTGGGGCAGCGATGTGATCGAGAACCAAGCCCGGCACGCGCAATTCGCTGACCGGGTTGCCGAGTACTGGAACCAGCGCCACCGGATTGGAGACGTCTCAAAGCGCGTTGCTTGACTGTTTGTCGAGGGTTTTGATACCTTTTCGCCACTGTCCAGAGCTACGGACATTCGCCAGAAACCCGCCATTGAGCGGGTTTTTTGTTGCCTGCAAACAATCCTCAGGCCCCGCCATCGAGCGGGGTTTCGCGTTTCTGGAGGCCCCATGAAAGCCCCAGTCAGGAGCAACCCAATGTCGAAACCGGAAGGCATCGTTGAAGCTGTCGGCGCCTCTGTGGCCAGCAAAGGACTCTGGGCTGGCGGCGCGGCTGGCCTGGTTGGCTGGCTGTCCCAGGTGAACTGGATCGGCGTGTCTGGCGTGGCCATCGCTGCGCTGGGCTTCCTGGTGAACACCTGGTTCCGCTGGCGCCAGGAGCAGCGCGACATTGCCATCCGCCAGGCCCAAGAGCTGCGGGAGGCTGCCGAGAGCGCCGCCCGCATCGCCTACTACCGCGAGCGTTGCGAAGTTGAGCGCCCGTAACCGAATCGCCGTCGGCCTCTTGACCATGAGCCTGGCCGGCTTCAGCGCCTGGAAGGCTAGCGAGGGCTTCACCGACGTTGCCGTCATCCCCACCAAAGGCGACGTTCCAACCATCGGCCACGGCTCCACCAGGTGGGAAGACGGGACGCCCGTGAAGATGGGCGACACCATCACCCGGCAGCGCGCCGAGGTCTTGGCCCGCGCCCTCAACAGCCAGGCCGAGAAGCAATTCGCCGCCAGCCTGCCGGGCGTGAAGCTGCACCAGGACGAGTTCGACCTGTACATGGACTTCGTCGGCCAGTACGGCATGGGCAACTGGCGGCCATCCTCGATGCGCCGCGACCTGCTGGCCGGCAACTACGTCCAGGCCTGCAACGACCTGCTCAAGTACAAGTTCGCCGCCGGCTACGACTGCTCGACCCCGGGCAACAAGCGGTGCTGGGGCGTCTGGCAACGTCAGCTTGAGCGCCACGCCAAATGCATTGGGGCTCAGCAATGAACTACCTGATCGCCGGCCTGCTGGCTTGCGGCGTCGTCATCTACGCCGGCTGGCAGAAGATCGAGGCTCAGTCCCTCGCACTGGACCAAGCCACCCAGCAGATCAGTACGCTGGAGGCGGCCGCCGAATCCCGCCGCAACACCATCAAGCTGCTAGCCGACCTCGACACCCAACACACCCAGGAGCGCGAACGTGCGAATCAGACCAATGCCGATCTGCGTGGCGCTGTCGCTACTGGCAAGCGCCGGTTGTCAGTCCTCGCCGCCAGCTGTAGCCCTGCTGGATCTGCCGCCGCCGCCAGCGTGGGTCATGCAGAAGCGCGAGCCGAACTTGACCCAGCGGCTGCTGAACGAATTGTCCGAATCGCCAACGACGGCGACGACGCCATCCGCCAACTGACAGCCCTGCAGGACTGGGTCAGCAAGGCCTGCCCCACCGCGCAGTAAGGAATTCCCATGGCCATGACCGTGAAGCGCCACCGGTTTGTGGCTGAGTACCTGGTGGACCTGAATGCCACCCAGGCAGCGATCAGGGCTGGATACGCCAAGAAAGGGGCCAAGGACCAGGCCTACCAGCTCATGCAACTGCCGGAGGTTGCCCAGGCCATTGAGGCCGCCATGGGTGAGCGGAACAAGCGGTTGCAGGTGGATGCCGACTACGTGCTGCAACGCCTCACCGAGATTGACCAGCTTGACCTGGCCGACATCTTCGACCTCGACGGCAAACTGATGCCCATTCGGCAATGGCCCCTGATCTGGAGGCAGATGGTCAAGGAAGTGGACATGAAGACCGGAAAGGTCAAGTTCCACGACAAGCTGCGTGCGCTTGAGCTGATCGGCAAGCACGTCAATGTCAATGCGTTCCGGGAGCAGGTGAACCACACCGGCGAAATCAACTTCACGGACATGACGGACGAAGAACTTGAACGCCGTATTGCCAAGCTCTCCGGCCAGCAGGGCTGAGAAGCAAGAACTACTGGCGCTGCTGGAGGAGCGAAAGCGGCGTAATGCCCAACGCCAGTACCTGCTGCAGTTCGAATCGCTCTACGAATGGCAGCTCAAGTTCGTTAGGGCCACGGCTGATTTCTCGTCGTGCATGCTCATGGCGGGCAACCGGGTCGGTAAGACCCGCACCGGCCTCACGATCGATGCTGTGCACTTGCTGGGCGACTACCCGGCCGACTGGGAAGGGCATCGGTTCAGCCACGCACCACTGTGCTGGCTGCTGGGCTACTCGATGGAGAAGACCCGCGACCTGCTGCAGAAGCCGCTGTTCGGCACCTACGAGAACGGCAAGTGGTCGGGCGGTCTGATACCAGCTGACCGTATCGTCGGCCACCTTTCCGCCAGCGGCACGCCCGGTGCGATGCGCGAGATCCGGGTAAGGCATGCGTCAGGGGATGTAGCCACGGTGCAGTTCTGGTCCTACAGCCAGGGCCAGCACGCAATCATGGGCGACAGCGTCGACTGGTACCACATCGACGAAGAGCCCGAAGACAAGGAAATCTACCCGCAGGTCATCACCCGGACCGCCACTGGCGACCGTGGGCGAGGCGGGCGGGGCATCTTGACCTTCACCCCTGAGAACGGGCGAACCGAACTGGTCGTCAAGTTCATGGACGATCCGGGCGAAGGCCAGTACATGCAGCGCGCAACCTGGGATGACGCGCCGCACCTCACCGACAAAATCAAGACCGAGTTGCTCAGCGCATACCCGGCTTGGCAGCGCGATATGCGTACAAAGGGGCTTCCATTGCTCGGTACCGGCCTGATCTTCGACTTCGGCGACGACGACATCAAATGCGCCCCGTTCCCGTGCCCCGACCACTTCTGGGTCATCAACGGCCTGGACTTCGGGTGGGATCACCCGCAGGCGCACGTGCAGCTTTGGATCGACATGGAAGCGGACGTGGTCTATGTCGCCCATGCCTGGAAGCAGTCGAGGGTCACCCCAGTGACAGCCTGGGGCTCTGTCAAGTCTTGGGCCCAGCATGTGCCAACGGCCTGGCCAAGCGATGGTTTGCAATCCGAGAAGTCATCGGGCGACGAGCAGAAGAAGGCCTACGCCGATGCTGGCTGGAACATGCTGCCAGAGCATGCAACGTGGCCTGAGGGTGGCGTAGGCGTAGAGGCCGGCCTGGTCCAGATGTACGAGCGCATGACCACCGGCCGCTGGAAGGTGTTCAGCCACCTCAGCGGCTTCTTCGAAGAGAAGATGAACTACCACCGCGACGAGAAGGGCCGGATCGTCAAGCTTGGCGACGACATCCTGGCTGCGGCGCGGTACGCCTACATGATGCGGCGCTTCGCCCGTCAGCGGTTCCAGTGCCGGCCGGTTACCCACGGCAAACATCAATCCCATTACGATCCATTCAACTGAGGGCTTTCCCATGGGCGGAGCAGCCAAGAAAGTAGCGAACGTGGCCACTTTAGGCCTTGCCGGCAAAGTACTCGGCGATTCCTTTGAGGCACCGAAAACGGAGACCACCACCCCAGATCAGGTGGATACCAATGACGTATCCAATGCCGATGCTCAGGGCTTTGCCGATGACAAGCGACGTCGTGCCAAGGCTGCAGGGCTGTCGTCAACGATCCTGGGCGGGGCCAGCGCTGCTGCAGCGCCGACAGCCACCAAGACCTTGCTGGGCCAATAATCATGGCTGACACCATGCGCCAAAGGGCCGAGAAGCGCCTCGGCATGCTCAAGAATGAGCGCACGTCCTGGGAGACGAACTGGCGCGAGTTGTCAGACTTCATCCAGCCTATGCGCTCTCGCCTGCTTGGCGATCAGCAGGTAAACAAGGGCGACCGCCGAAACAGCAAGATCATCAACAACGAGGCTACCGAGGACAGCGGTGCACTGGCAGCTGGCATGATGTCGGGGCTTACCTCGCGTTCGCGCCCATGGTTCAACCTGGTGGTGCAGAATAAGCAGGCCATGGAGTTCGGCCCGGTCAAAGACTGGCTGTTCGAAGCATCGGAGCGCATGCGCGATGTGCTGCTGCGCTCCAACTACTACAACTGCCAGCACGTTTCCTACCTCGAAATGGGCGTGTTCGGCACCGGCGCCATCTGGATCGACGCTGATACCAAGACTGGTATTCGCTGCGAGGTCTTCACCGCCGGCGAGTACTACGTTGCCAACGGCGCCGACGGCAAGTGCAACAGCTTCTACCGCGAGTTCAAGCTGACCGCTGCACAGATGGCCGAGCGCTTTGGCGTCGAAAATCTCAGCACGCAGGCGCAGAACGCGCTGAAGCAGTCCCAACAGGATCAGTGGTTTGACTGCGTGCAGATGGTTGAGCCAAACGCCGATCACGCGCCTGGGTCGAAGGTAAGCCGGCTGCTTCCGTTCGTATCGTTGGTATGGGAGAAGTCGGCACCGGCTGACAAGGTGCTCGAGCACAAGGGCTTCCACGAATTTCCTGTGGCCGTGATGCGCTGGGATGCTCTGCCGGGCGATTGCTATGGCACTGGCCCGGGCCGGCGCTGCCTTGGCGATATCAAGGCCCTGCAGTTGTACGAGCGCAGTTCAGCGCGCTTAGTCGAGACGGGCGCCAACCCGGCCATGCAGGCGCCGACCAACCTGCGTGATCAGGCCAGTTCCACCCTGCCAGGCTCGATCACCTACGTTGACCAGGTTGGCGGCCAGAACCAGATGGCGCCGATCTACACCCCCGACGCCAAGTGGCTGCAGTTCATCGAGTCAAAGATTGGCAAGCACGAAGCCCGCATTCGTCGGTCGTTCTATACCGACCTGTTCCTGATGATCAGCCAGATGGATGATGTCCGGACGGCAACCGAGATCAACGCCAGGCGCGAAGAGAAGATGTCCATGCTCGGTCCGGTCGTTGAGCGCGTGGACTTTGAAGGCCTGGACCCGATCATTGAGCGCGTTTTCGGCATCATGCTGCGCCAGTCCTTGCCCATCTGGGCGGGGCTTGTCGAGGGTGAGCCGCTGCTGCCTGAGCCTCCGGAAGAGATCGGCGACACCGTCATAGAGGCCGATTACATCTCGATCCTGGCCCAGGCGCAGAAAGCCTCGGCGGTTACCGGCCTGGAGCGCATCGCATCGACCATCGGCAACCTGTCGGGCGCGTTCCCAGAGGTACGCGACAAGTTCGACGCCGACCAGTGGGTGGACGAGTACGGCGAGGCCATCGGGGTTGTGCCGACCGTAATCCGTGGTGATGAAGAGGTCGCCGCCATCCGCGAGCAGCGCGCCCGACAGCAACAGCAAGCAGAGGCCCAGCAGGCCCTGGCCAGCGGCGTGCAGGCCGCCAAGCTCCTATCCGAAACCCAGATCACGGGCGATAACGCGCTCGGCCAGATCCTCGGAGCCTAAATGTTCGACGAAGACGATATCTCGCAACAGCGGGAGGAATCGACGCGCCTGGCGAAACAGCAGCGCATCTCCGATGTACGCGCCCAGATGGCAACCCAGACCGGGCGCCGCTTCGTGTGGCGGTTGCTGGTTGATACCCGCTTCGAGAGCCAAAAAACCCTGTTCGACACCCATGGCGGCCGGCAGAGCTACCTGATCGGAGCCTACGAGGTTGGCCGCGCCATGGCCGACGAGATCCGAACCCTGTGCCCTGAGCAGTACCTGCTGATGGTGCGGGAAAACACCACGGTCAATAGCGAGGAATGACCATGAACGACAAAGCAATCGAGCAACAGATCCAGGCCAAGGGTCTCAACGCTCCGCGTATCAAGCCTGATGACATCAAGGCCAACATCGACGGCGAGTACTACTTCACCGCGGCCGATGGCGTTCAGGCGGCGTTTGCCCAGCAGGACGAGCTGACCAGGCTCACTGGTGCGCATGGCGAGTTGGCTCTGCTGACCTTCTGCGTGCTGCGGCTGAAAAATGGCTTCACGGTGACTGGTGAGAGCGCCTGTGCCAGCCCGGAGAACTTCGACGCCGAGATTGGCCGACGCATCGCCCGCGAGAACGCTGTGGCCAAGGTCTGGCCGCTGATGGGCTATGAGCTGCGTAGCAAGCTGGCTGAGGCTGCGGCGCCACACCCACTGGCAGGCGATCTATCCCACTATCCGCCCCACCAGCAGCGCGTGCTGGTCGAGTACGTCGAGCTGGGTGACAAGCTCAGCAAACTAAATGGTTTCCTCGAAACCGACCTGTTCAGGTCGCTGCCACTTGCCGAGCAAGAGCGCATGACCGTGCAGCGAGGGGCCATGGGCGAGTACCACGGCGTGCTGGCTGACCGCATCGCAGCATTCGGGGGTGAAGCATGAGCCTCTTCGTCCACGGCCGTCTCGGCCACTTCCTGATGAACGAATCGAATCCCGATGGTGGTCCTGCAGGTGGCGCCACACCACCCGCAAGCGACCCGGCAGCGCCGCCGTCGCAACCGCCTGCTGCTGATCCAGCACAGGCACCGCAGCAACCCCCGGCCCAAGCGCCAGCAGAGCCGCCGGCACCGGTTGTCCCGGAAGCCTACGCGTTCGCCAACCTGCCCGAAGGCTACTCCATCAGCGAAGAGCAGCTGGCCGCGTTCTCGCCAGTGCTGAAGGAACTGGGCCTGACCCAGGAGCAGGCGGACAAGCTCGTTGCATTCGATGCCCAGCGATCCCTGGCGGCCCAAGAGGCAAGCCAGCAGCAGGCTGTTGAGTTCCGCAACAAGCAGGTGGGCGAGTGGGAAGCCGCACTGCGCGGCGATGCCGAGTTCGGTGGTGCCAACTTCGACGCCAACGTCGCTGTTGCGAAACAGGCGCTGGAGGCCTACGGAACCCCTGAACTGAGCGCAATGCTCAGCGAATCTGGCCTTGGCACCCACCCGGAAGTGGTTCGCTTCTTCCACAAGGTCGGCAAGGAGCTGGGCGAGGGCAAGCTGCACCGCACCACCACCGAAGTCCCTAAAACCGAAATGACCATCGTTGACGCCTTCCGGTAAGGCAAAGGAGTAACAAGTGGGAATCCTCACCTCGACCATGCCCACGCTGATCGACAAGTTCAGCCGGGAAGACAGCACCAAGAAGATCATGAAGATCGTGGAGCTGATGGCAAAGCAAAACGACATCCTCATGGACGCCGAGTACATGGAGTGCAACGACGGCTCCAAACACAAGACAACCATGCGCTCCGGCATCCCTGAGCCTACCTGGCGCATGTTCAACCAGGGCGTTCAGCCAAGCAAATCGACCACCGTTCCCGTGCTGGACACTACCGGCATGATGGAAGACTACGGCTTGGTCGACAAAGCACTGGCCGACCTCTCCGGTAACGAAGCCGCGTTCCGTGCCTCTGAAAACCTGGGCAAGCTGCAAGGCTTCAACAACAAAGCCTCGCGCTACATGTTCTACGGCAACACCCAGACCGAGCCGCAAGCGTTCCTGGGGCTGTCGCCGCGTTACAACTCGCTTGCTGCTGAGTCCGGCAGGAACATCGTGGATGCGGGCGGCACCGGGTCCACCAACACCTCGATCTGGATCGTGACCTGGGGCGAGTTGACCACCCACTTGCTTTACCCCAAAGGCAGCGTGGCCGGCTTCCAGCATCGCAACCTTGGCGAGGACACCGTCAAGGATGATGTAGGTGGCGAGTTCCAGGCCTACCGCGACCACTTCAAGTGGGATATCGGCATGTCGGTACGCGACTGGCGCGCCAACGTCCGTGTCGCAAACATCGATGTCACCCAGCTGACCAAGGACGCCTCGGCTGGTGCTGACCTGATCGACCGTCTGATCACTGCATACTACCTGGTCGATAACCCGATGCAGGGTGAAGGTAAGACCGTGATCTACGCGAACCGGACCATCCAGACGTTCCTGCACAAGCAGGCGATGAACGCCAAGAACGTCAACCTTAGCCTGGGCGAGTACGCCGGCCGCAAGATCCCGGAGCTTCTGGGCGTCCCGATCAAGCGCTGCGACGAGCTGCTCAACACTGAATCCCGCGTGGTTTAAGGAGATCATCATGCTTTTCGACAAGAAACTGCTCATGTCGAACGCCCAGGCGATCACCGCCTCGGCGGCTTCGACCGACGTTATCGACCGCGGCGACCAGAAAGACGTTGGCCGTGCAGGCGATATCCCGCTGTGCATCCAGGTGGTCGAGGCGTTCAACACCCTGACCAGCCTGACCATCGAGTTGCAGGCCGACGACAACTCGGCATTCAGCTCGCCGCGCAGTCTGTTCTCGGTGGTTGTGCCTCTGGCTGACCTGAAGGCCGGCTATCAAACGCCGATCATTACGCTGCCGCAGAAGACCGAGCGTTATCTGCGCCTGAACTACACCGTGACCGGTACCGCGCCAACCACTGGCAAGGTCACCGCCGGTATCGTTGCAGGGGTACAGACCAATGGTTAAGCGCTATCGCGTCACCGAGCGTTCGTTCATCAACGGTGCGCTGCTGGAGCCTGGTGCGACCGTCAGCCTGATGATCGACTCGCCGGGCTCCAACTTGGAGTTGCTGGATCCTCCCACCGACACCACCAACGGCGGCCAGGGCAACACCACCGCAGCCTTTACGCCAAAACACCACGGTGGTGGCCGCTGGATCGTCGTTAATGCAGCAGGCGAGAAGGTGGGCGACTTCATCGGCGCCAGCAAGGAAGAGGCTCAGGCCGAGGCGGACCGGCTCATTGCTGGTGGTGAACCGCTGGTTAAACCCACCGACACCACCAACGGCGGCCAGGGCAACACCTGATCCAGCATCAACCCTGCCAAGGGCCCCTCGGGGCCCTTTTTCATGGAGCCAGCACCCAATGTCTTCAGTGATCGACATCTGCAACATGGCGCTTTTCCGCATCGGCAATGGCATGCGCATCGATGACCTGGAAGAAAACAGCCAGCCTGCCAGGATCTGCAAGCAGTTCTACGAGAGCAGCCGCGACTTCGTCCTGCGCGCCGACTGCGACTGGGGCTTCGCCACGGCCTTTGCCCAACTGGCTGAGGTCGCGACCAATCCGAACCCCGAATACCCCTACGCGTACGCCGTGCCGAACGACTGCATGCGGGTTCGCCGCATCGTCAACCCGGTCTTTCCGCAGGGCGCATGGCCGGCCGGCATGGACTGCCAGATGCCGGAGATCCCGCGCATCCCGTTTCGCATCATCAACGGCAGCAGTCAGCGCCTGATCAGCACCAATGTTTCGCCCGCGACCCTGGAGTACACGCTGAAGGTCGAGTCGCCGGAGATGTTTGACCCGGTCTTCGTATCGGCCTTGGCCTGGTACTTGGCCAGCCAGGTTGCTGGCCCGCTGGCGAAGGATGCCGGCATTGCCTCGGCTTGTGCTGGCGAATACAAGGCAGAAGTCCTTGTAGCCGCGGCTGCAGCGCTCAACGAGGGCACCACCCAATACCAGCGCGAATCCATCTTCATCACGGGGCGCGGGGCATGAGCGAAGTCATTCAGCCGTCCTTCAGCGCTGGCGAGGTCGCGCCGGCCACCTATGCCCGGGTTGACCTGGCCCGGTACTACACCGCGCTCAAGACCTGCCGTAACTTCGTGGTGCTGCCGGAGGGTGGTGCACAGAACCGCTCCGGCACGCGGTTCATCACCGAGGTGAAGAACAGCAATGCCCGCACCCGGTTGATCCCGTTCCAGTTCTCGACCGAGCAGACCTACATTCTGGAGTTCGGCAACCTGTACATCCGCTTCATCAGCATGGGCGGCCAGGTCGTGAGCGGTGGTGTGCCCTATGAGATTGTTTCCCCGTACACCACTGCCCAGTTGCAGGCCTTGAAGTTCACTCAATCGGCGGATGTGATGACCATCGTCCATCCAGATCACCCTCCGCGGGAGCTGTCGCGGCTGGCGCCCACAAACTGGACGTTGACGGTCATCACCTTCGAGCCTGGCATTGCCGCTCCTACAGGGCTGGCGGCCACGCCGCGCACGGGTGGAAGCGGCGACACCACCGAATATCAGTACAAGGTCACAGCGGTAAGCAGCATCTCAGAAGGTTCCGTCGAGTCCTGGGCCAGCAACACCGCGACCGTCAACAGCTTTGACGACAAGCCCGGGGCTACCCTGGCTTGGACTGCCGTGGCCGGCGCCGACCACTACAACGTTTACAAGAACAAATCTTCGGGCGTGTTCGGCTTCATTGGGCAATCGGCCGGCACCGCGTTCAACGACATCAACATCACGCCTGAAACCGACAACACGGTGCCAATCGGCTACAACCCGTTCGCCGATGGCAACAACCCTTCGGTGGTCGGCTATTACCAGCAGCGCATGGCCTTTGCCGCCAGCGTGGCCAATCCGCAGACCGTGTGGCTGTCCCGTACCGGCGACTTCCACAACTTTGGCTACTCCGACCCGAACAAGGACGACGATGGGATTGAGTTTGTCATTGCCAGCCGGCAGGTCAACCAGATCCGTCACCTGGTATCGCTGCGCGAGCTGCTGGCCATGACCTCGGGCGCCGAGATCGCCATAACTGGGTCCAGCGACTCGGGCATCACGCCGGCTAACGTCTCGGCGGTGGAGCAGAGCTACTTCGGTTCGAGCGACGTGCTGCCGGCCATCTACGCCAACACTGCTCTGTACGTGCAAGCCCGCGGCGGGAAGCTGTCGACGCTGGCTTACAACTACGTTTCGGACGGCTTCCAGCCCCAGGACGTGAGCGTTATGTCGTCGCATCTGCTGCGCGGCTTCACCATTCAAGACCAGGCCTTTGCCCTGGCGCCCAACGGCGTTCTGTGGATGGCCCGCAACGACGGCATGCTGCTGGGGTTCACGTTCCTGCCCGATCAGCAGGTATTCGGCTGGAGCTGGCACGACACTGACGGGCAGGTCGAGTCCGTAGCCAGCGTGCCAGAGGATGACGAAGACGCTCTGTACATGATCGTCAGGCGAGTCGTGAACGGGGTGCAAAAGCGTTACATCGAGCGCATGGCCTCGCGGCAACTGACGAAGTACGGTACTGGCGACTTCTGGTTTGACCGGGCCTTCTTCGTGGATTGCGGCCTGACTTACGACGGGCGCCGGCCCGGAACCGCTGTTCTCACTGGCGGCACTGACTGGAAATTCCCCAACCCGCTCACGCTGTCAGTCGGCACCGCCACATTCGACGCCGGCATGGTCGACCGCAGCGTGATCATGTACGGCGGCGGGACCGCAACCAGCATTGGCGAGATCCTCACCGTACGGATCACGGCCTACATATCGCCAACCCAGGTCACCGTCGAGCCGCAGACAGTCGTGCCGGAGTCGCTGCGCGGTATCTCGGCCACCCGCTGGGGGCTGGCTGCAACGACTATCAGCGCGCTTGGCCACCTTGAGGGCAAAACGGTCAGCATGCTGGGCGACGGCAACGTCATCCCCCAAAAGGTGGTGACCGGCGGCGCGGTGGCGCTGGACAGCCCAAGTCTGGTGGTGCACATCGGGCTGCCGATCACTGGTGACTTTGAAACCCTGGATATCACCCTGCAGAACAACCAGTCGTTCCTGGGAAACAAGAAGCGCATCAACCAGGTGGTGGTGCTGTGCCAGGAAAGCCGCGGCATTTTTGCCGGCCCTGATGCCGACCATCTGGACGAGTTCAAGCAACGCGCCGGCGAGAACTACGGCGAGCCGATCGAGCTGTTGACCGGACGGGCCGAAATGGACATCCAGTGCCAATGGGATTCCAACGGGCGCTTGTTCATTCGTCAGTCCGATCCGCTCCCGCTCACCATTCTGGGGGTCATGCCCAATGTCCAGGCCGGTGGCTGAAATGCTGCCGGTGGATGACCGGCTGATCGAAATGACGGTCGCGAACGCCCGCATGCAGGACCGCCTCGAGTTCGAATGCCTGCGCGGCCTGACCGTCGAGCAGGAGCTGCGCGACTCGGTGGAAAAGAGCGCTAACCCGCGCGCCTATGTCGTGAACGGCCGAGTTGTGGCCATGTTCGGCGACATCAAGCACGACGAGCGTATCGGCGTTCCATGGTTGATCAGCACCACCGAGATCGCCAAGCACCGCCGGGCCTTCCTGATCGAGTGTGACCGAGAGGTCGCCGCGATGCGCCAGCGCCACCAGGTGCTGATCAATTACACCGATGCCCGCTACGTCAAAGCCCTGCGCTGGTTGCGCTGGCTCGGTTTCCAGATGCATGAGGCCGTGCCCTATGGGGTCAACGGCGAGTTGTTCCACCCAATGACTTTGAGGGGGCTCTAATGGGCGCAGCAGCAGGTGCTGGCGCAGCAGCGGGCGGTGGCCTGCTCAGCGCGTATTCCCAGATCCAGCAGGGCAAGGATGCGGTCAAGGCCGCCAACCGCCAGCAGCGTTACCTGAACGACCAAGCGCGTGACGTCATCAGCCAGGGCGACTTCGCCGCCGACATGGCGAACGAGCAGGGTAGGCAGACGGCCGCAAGCCAGCGGACTGGCTTTGCCGCCAACGGCGTGGTTGTTGGGCAGGGTTCAGCTGGCCGCGTGGAGCAAGGCACCATCGACCTTGCCCGCCAGGACGCTGACCAGCTACGTCGCAATGCCTTCAACCAGGCCATGGGTTTGGTTGACCAGGGCAATGAAGGGGTAAGGCAAGCCAAGGCCGACTTCCGTACTCGACGCCTGAATGCCTTCGGCTCGCTTCTCACTGGCGGTGGCCAGGCTGCCAACATGTACAGCAGGGGTTGACCATGGCTGCAAGAATTCCGCAGTACCAGCGCCGGGTGGGCCCAGAGGTCACAGGCGCCCCGCGTGTAGCCCAGGCATCTGTCGATGCGTCGGGATTGGCCCGTGGCCTGTCCAGTTTGGCTGGCGATCTTGCCGATATTCACCAGCGCGAGGTGCAGGAGGCGAACCAGACAGCCTTGCTCAACGCTGACAACCAGATGGGCGCTTGGCAAAACAATGCTCTGTTCAACCCCGAGAACGGCGCATTTACCAGGAAAGGGTCGGCAGCCCTCAACATCAGCCAGACCGTTCTGGGTGACTTCGACAAGCAGCAGCAGGCCATTTACGACACCTTGGCCAATGAGCAGCAGCGCCAAATGTTCCGCCAGTCGACCCTGCAGCGCCGCTCGAACCTTGAGGCGAAGCTTGGAAGCTACGAGTTTGGCGAGCAGCAGCGGTACAAGGATGACGTAGACAAGTCATCCATTCAGTTGGCCATGGACAGCGCAGCGCTGAACTACAGCGACCCCGAGGCAGTGGCGCAGAACCGGGCAAAGATGGATGCAGTCCTGCAACTGCGCGGGGCTCGCAACGGCTGGTCACCCGAGGAAATGCAGGCTCAGCGCCAGCGCATGAATAGCAGCCTGTCGCAAGCGGTGATCCAGCGGACGCTGGTCGACTCTCCACAGAAGGCCCGTAGCCTGTACGAGCAGTTCAAGGACGGCATGACTGCCGAAGACCAGATTCGCGCAACCAATGGTATCGACCAGGGTTTTCGGCGACTTGAGGCTGAAGCCCGTCAGCGGCAAGTGGAGGCCCGGCAGTTGCAGGCCATTGCCCGGGTCGAGCTGCAATCCCGCGTGCAGGATGCCCAGGCTGCGTACCTGCAGGGCTTTGAGTTCGAAAACCCACCATCACGGGCGGACTTCGACGCGGCCTATGGCGACAAGGGCGGCCAGGCCTACGAGTCATTTGCCAAGGTTCAGGCCGTGGCCCCGGCAATCCGCGAGTTCGCTACGGCAACGCCGCAAGAACGTCAGCAGATCCTGGCCAAGTTCCAGCCCGCCCAAGGCGGAAGCGCGGGTGCTGGCTTCGCCGAAGATGACCAACTGTATCGACGCCTGGCCACCGTCGCGACCGGGCTGATGAAACAGCAGCAGGATGACCCGGCAGCTTATGTCGCGAGGTACAGCCCTACCGTGCAGGAGTCGTTCAATGCTGCACAGCAGGCAGGCACGCCCGAGGCCTATCAGGCCTATGCCGATGCAACCATTGCAGAGCAGCGCCGCCTTGGCGTTCAGTCGCCGAAGTTGCTGCCAGCCGCTGCAGCTGACCAGATCGCTGCCGGCTTCAACAGCCAGGTGGCCGGCGGCGAAAATGCCGCCACGCTGATCGAGCAACAGCAGGCTCAGTGGGGCGCCAACTTCCCGCTCATTGCCCAGCAGCTGGGCAAGAAGCTGCCACCCGAGGCCCAGGTGATCGCTACCGGGCTGCCGAAGGATGTAGCCGAGCGCATGGCCTCAGTGGCCAACGTCACCGAAGCAGACCTGAAAAAGGGGCTGGACAAAGGTGTCGCGACGAATGTGGCAACCGCCGTGCAGAGCGCTATGAATCCGTTCGCCCAGTCTTTGCAGGGTCAGGCCGGCGGAATCAACACCTTCAACACCATGTACGAGGCGGCCAACAAGGCGGCTTTGTCCTACGTGCGCCAGGGTATGACGCCGGAAAAGGCGGCAGAGCGCGTTGTGAACGGCATGGTGAACGACAAGTACGACTTCTTCGACACCTATCGCGTGCCAAAGAGTCTGGACACTGCAGCCGTGAAGCGAGGCGCCGATCAGGCATTGGCAAATATCAGTGCCGATGAATTAGCCATGTTGCCTGGGCTGCGCGGGGTGCCCGCCGATGTGAACCTTGACCAGCTGCGCGAGGCGGTCGTTGATGGCGGCCAGTGGGTGCCAAACAACGACGAGAGCGGCCTGAGCCTGACCCTTAACGGGTATCGCTTGCTGGGTAAGGATGGCAAGCCAATCACACGGACATGGGATGAACTTACAGCCGAGGGCCTGAAGCGCCAGGAAAGCGATGCCTCACGCATCGGTCGAGTACGCAGCCTGGGGATCAACAATTGACTATCTATGCTGGCGATGCCCCGGCGCTTGACCGCCGTACTCTGCTGGACGTCCCTGCTGATAGTGGCGATGTCTTCGGTGCCGCATTCGACGAAGCTTTCTCAACCAACCCCAGCACATCGGCTTTCCGCCTCGAAGAACTCAACCAGCAGGATCAGGGGCGCGCAGTCGTCATGGGCCCGGAATCCTACTTGGCCCCGAATGCTGGACGGCTTGAGCCTGAAACCCCGTTGATCGGCGCCGAGCAGGCGCGTGATCAAGTTGCAGGCGCTGGCCTCGATATCAAGATCCCTGATCAGGGGATTCGCCAAGGCGCACTGGACATCTTGATGCAGCGCCACCAGGAGCAGCTGGCGCGTCAGCAGATCATGGCTCGCGCGAATGGAGGCTCGCTGCCCACAAAGATCGCCGGCAGCCTGGCCGCTTCACTGCTGGACCCGCTCAACATCGCATCGGCCTTTGTGCCGGTGGTGGGTGAGGCGCGCTACGCCCGGCTGCTGGCCGGTGCTACTTCGCCGCTTGGCCGTGCCGGCGTGCGCGCGGGTGTTGGTGCGCTGGAAGGCTCTGTGGGTGCAGCGATACTTGAGCCGCTGCCGCTGCTGGCCGCCCAGCAGGACCAGACCGAATATGGACTATCCGATTCGCTGGCCAACATCGCCTTGGGCGGCGTGCTGGGCGGAGGGCTGCACTCGTTTGGTGGCGCGGTAAGTGATGCGCTGCGCCGTCGGCTGGCCACAGAGGGGGTAACCGTTGAAACATCGCTGAATGCTGGCGGAGCCGCGCGCCCTGCAGATGCCGGCCGCGCTATTGACCTGGGCCGGATGTTCGATGAAGACCCTGACCTTGCCCTGCGCGCTGGACTTTCCCGGCAGTTGGAAGCCGACCAGGCATCGCTGTATCGATCGGCAGAGCAGCAGGCCCTAGACGAGATCAGGCCGTCTCTGACCGGCGAGCGGGTCGGCAACGTGGCTGACCTCAAGGCCGAACGCGTTGGCTTGGTCGCGCAGGACATGGCGCTGGACGCGAGCTACCGCGACCGTGCCAAGGCTTTTCAGGCGCAGCGCTTGAGCCGAAAGCAGGCTGAGCGCGCTGCCCGTGATGCCATCGCAACAGAGCGACAGCAGATTCGCACCCGCACCAGCGAGATCGACACGATGCTGGAGCGCAATCGGGCTGGCGAACTGGATCGCCGGGATTTGGGCTTGATCGAGCGCGGACAGGTGCCCGAGCGCTTGCAGACCCAGATTCAGGCCCGGGCCCGGCAGATCATGCAGGGCTACCAGCAGCGCCCGCTGGGTGCGGCCATCCGCACTGCCCGTGAAACCGCAGAGGGCGCTGACTGGACCATTCGTGATAACGCCCTGCGCACCGCTGTGGCCCAGGCCATGAGCGGCCGAGATATCGACGTTGCCAAACTGTTCGAGCTGGATGAACCGGCCAAGGCCGCCAGCGCGCTGGAGTACCTCAAACGGCCGCAGACACGCCGTGTCGACCCAGAGGGACAGACGGAAAGCCGCCGCGTGGACGGGCAACAGCAGGCTGCCGACGATCTGGAAGATGCCCGGGCGGCACTGGCCGAAGACGAAGCCATGGCCCGCGAGATGCTCGAGCAGTTGCCCGAGGATCAGCGCGCCCAGGTTGAGGCCTTGGGCCGAGACGAAATGGCGGCAGCCAATGCCGAATCTGCGAAGGCCCAACAATACGCCAAGGCCTACCGAGCCGCGGCCATCTGTGAACTGGGGAGAGTTTGATGGCACTTCCATCTGGAATCAGCCCGTGCGCAGACGCGGTTCGCGCTGCCGCCGGCGACATGGAATCGAACGAGATTCAGGAAATCTTCCAGCTGCTGCGTGGGAGAGCTCAAGAGATCATGGCGCGCGAAGGCGCGTTGGGCAGCGAGCAGGCTTACCTACGTGCTGCTGACGAGCTGGCCAAGCAGGCTGAACATGCCGCCATCATTGAGCGGCGAAACGCGCTGATCAACGTGCGAGCCCGTGCACGGCTGGTGGCCTTCGTCCGCGATCAGTTCGCCGACCGTCCAGACCTTGGCGTCGAGTCGTTCCTGGTCGGTACCAACTTGGCGCGCCAGGGTTCCCGGCTGTCCGTGGCTGCCGAGCAAAAGGCCCTAGGGGATGCCTATATCGGCGGAATGCTGGCCGACTTGGACCGTGCCGACCTGACCGCCGTGCTTGCCCGAGGCGACTCCGACCAAGATATCGCCGACGCTCTATGGCGCATCGGAAAGGATCAGGACACCAAAGACCTGAACCCACAAGTGGTCGAGATCGCCCAGATCATCCAGAAGTATCAGGAAGGCGCCCGCATTGACGCCAACCGAGCCGGCGCCAGCATCGGCAAGCTTCCCGGCTACATCGCACGCCAGAGCCATGACAGTGAGAAGATGGGCGCCGCGGGTTTCGAGCGGTGGGCAGAAGAGATCCTGCCTCGCCTGGACCCGGCAACGTTCCGCGAAGGCGGTGATCCCATGGTATTCCTCAAGGGGGTCTACGATGGCCTCGTGGCCGGCGACCATCTAAAGTCACCAACCGGCCAGCAGCCTAACGGCTTCCGTGGCCCGGCCAACCTGGCCAAGAAGCTGAGCCAGGAGCGCGTGCTGCACTTCAAGGATGGCGTGGCCTGGCACGAGTACAACCAGCTGTTTGGCACCGGAAACCTGCGGGAGGCTGTGCTGCGCGGCCTTGATCTGTCAGGGCAGAACACCGCCCTGATGCGCCGCCTAGGAACCAACCCTGAGGCCAACCTGAACATGGCCATGGACGTAATCAAGGAAGATGTGCGCGCCGGTGGCGACCCAGCCGCCTTGGCCAACTTCAACACCGCCCGACGTGGCGTTATCGACAACCGCTTCAAAGAGATCAGCGGACAGACGCGCATCCCAGGCAACGCCACCCAGGCTCGCGTAGCGGCAAACGTCCGGGCTTGGCAGTCGCTGTCGAAGCTCGGGGGCGCGCTCCTTTCCAGCTTCACCGATCTGCCGGTTGCAGCCAGCGAAATGCGGTACCAGGGCCAGAGCTTCCTTGGCAGTCTGGCAGAGATGGGCGCGGGCTTGATGAAGGGCAGGGGAAGCGCTGAGCAGCGCCAGATCCTGTCGGCCTATGGCGTCTACGCCGACTCAATGCGCGGTGAGATCATGCGCCGCTTCTCTGCCGATGACTCTGTCGGCGGCAAGATGTCCCGCGGCATGAGCCAGTTCTTTCGGCTCAACGGCCTTTCGTGGTGGACCGACGCCAACAAGGCCAGCGCCGGCCTGATGATGGCGCACAACTTGGCGCAGAACAAAGGCAAGGCTTGGGGATCGCTGAATGGAGATTTCAAGCGCGCCCTGGGCCTGTACGACCTAGACGCAGGCAAGTGGGATCTACTGCGCGAAATGGACACTCGCATGGCTGATGGCCGGGATTATATGACCCCTGATGGCATCCCAGGCATCAGCGATGAACGCATCGGCCAGTACCTGGCAGAGCGCAACCGCCCAGTATCGGCCGGCGCAATCCGAGAAACTCGGCAGGACTTGGAGCGCAGCCTGCGCGCCTACGTCAATGACCGGGTTACCTATGCCGTGCTGGAGCCGGACGCGCGAACCCGATCGATCATGAACCAGGGCACTCAACCCGGCACCGTTCCCGGCGACCTGCTGCGCTTCGTTACCCAGTTCAAGAGCTTCCCGGCGGCCTACATGCAGAAGACGCTGGGCCGCGAACTATATGGTAGGGGCTACACGCCGACTGCCCTGGGCAACAGCTTCCGTGGTGGTCGTGACCTGGTGCAGGCCCTGCGCAACGGCAACGGTGAGCGCCTGGCCCTGGCCCAGTTGGTCTTATGGACAACGGCCTTCGGATACCTGTCCATGGCTTCCAAGGATGTGACCAAGGGACGCGAGCCTCGGCCAGCAGATGACCCCAAGACCTGGCTGGCGGCCATGGTGCAGGGCGGTGGCCTGGGCATCTTCGGCGACTACCTGTTCGGCGAGGCCAACCGTTTCGGTAATACCGCGCTGGAGTCAGCTGCAGGTCCAGCCTTTGGTACTGCTGCCGATGTGATTAACCTCTGGGCGCGGGCGAAGGAAGGCGACGATACCGCCGCATCTGCACTGCGCCTGGCCCAGAACAACACCCCGTTCATGAACCTGTTCTACACCCGGATCGCGCTCGACCACTTGTTCCTTTATTCGGTGCAGGAGGCAATGAATCCGGGGTCTCTGCGCAGGACTGAAGAGCGGATCAGGCAGCAGAACGGCCAGGAATTCTTGGTGAGGCCTTCGCAGAGCTACCAAGACCCGCTTGGCATCGCGCGATGACAGGCCCCACAGAAAACTCCCCACATTAAGAGGAAATGGCCTGTTCAAGCCGGCCCACTCCCAGAAACCCTCACAATAGACGGGCAAGCCAAGATTGGCCGGTCCGCTCTCAGACTGAATATACCCAGAACCCATAAAGCAAAAGCCCCAGGCGCTCGCAACGCCCGGGGCTTTTTGTTTCTGCCCCATGAGTCGGCATAGGGAGAACGTAGTTGAAGACTACCAAAGAGAGACTTGCCGTGACAGGAAAGATGACGCCCGGTGGGGCGAACATCGCCGGCATTGTCCTGGCAGTCGGCGCCGCGGTGTTCCTGATCCTTTCAGGCGCTGCGCTGGTGCTGTCAGCGCTCTAGCCGTGCAGCTACCCATTTACGAAGTCCGCCCTGAGCGGATGTTTTAACGACCTCGCAGAACAATCAGCAAACCAGAGAGCCCCGCCAATGCGGGGCTTTCGCATTTCTGGAGCACACAAAATTGACCGTCTCGACCACTGATAGCGTTATCGAATACGTATCTGGCGGCCCGGCATACCCCATCCCGTACCGGTTCCTGCAGAACTCTGACATTCAGGCCGTGCTGGTAAAGCAGGACGGCACCTCGGAAACGCTTGCGCTTGGCAGCCAGTACACCCTGGTCGGCGCCGGCACGCAGAGCGGAGGCACGCTTACGTCGTCCTACGCCGCTGGCTATCTGGCCACGGCTGGAGCGAGCCTGACCATTTCGCGGGTCATGTCGGCTACCCAGCCAACCGATCTGCGCAATCAGGGGCGCTTCTTGGCCGAGACGCATGAAACCGTCTTTGACCGGCTGACCATGCTGGTGCAGCAGGGCTTCTCCATTCTTCGCCGCGCGCTGCTGCGCCCCATCGGCAAGAACTACTACGATGCCGAAGGTCGACTGATCAAGAACCTTGGTGACGGTGTTGCCGACCAGGACGCGGTCAACGTGCGCACGATGCGTAACTACGTCGACGCGGCAGTTGCAGGCGTAGTCGGTGGTTTTGGCTGGTTCCTGCAGGCTGGTATCGGCGCTGTTTACCGCACATTTCAGGCCAAGATGCGCGATGCGATCTCGACCAAGGACTTTGGCGCTAAATGCAACGGTGTAGACGATGACACGGTGGCCACCAAGAATGCGATCGCTGAGGCTGCGGCACGTGGCGGCTGGGAAGTTTTCATCCCGGGTCGGTCGGTTATCGTCGGGGATCTACGAGTACCGGAGGGGGTAACGTTTAGTAGTACTGGCAAGGGGTACGAAAAACGAATTGTTGGTGGCTTTATTCTCAAAGGCACAGGCGAGAAGAAGTACTCAATTCCCGGCGCCACCGCTATTGCTGTAGCCAATCCTGATGCTGGAGCCGCTTACCTTGCTGATTCAGGAACTCGGGGCGACACTTATTCCACTGTCGACTTATCGGTTCCGTTCAGCGCGGGCTTAATATTCGACGGCAAGAACGTGGCAATGAGAAACATGGGTGTTGTGCCTTGGTTCGATGGGCTGAGCGGCTACGATGGCGAGGACGGTAGGCTATCCGATGAAACCGATGTCGGCATTTGGGCTCGCAATGCTTCTGGGTGGCAGCTTGAGAACGTACTCGTTGATGGACACTTCAGGAAGTTCGGTTTTCTTGCTTCATCGTCTGATATAGGTGATGGAAAAATCCCCCAATGCGAGCTTGGTCATGCGATCAACTGCTGGTTTGGCGGTTTCCGCGGTGTCGGCATGCGAGCCCCGAGAGACGCGAATGGCGCTACTAACTACGGATTTGCGGGAACAGACTTCATTAACTGCTTCATTCGAAGCTTGAATCACCAGTCTGCGCATCTGGCAACATCCAGCTTTTTAGCTGAGCCATTTGCAAGTCCGTCTGCTTGCTTGGAGCTTGATGGGTCTTCTGTTTTGCGTGGTGTTCAGTTCCTAAACTGTACATTCATGGGGCGCGATGACATTTGTATCATCTCCGATTCATGCAGCGAGATACTTTTTAATGGTTGTTATTCTGAGTCTAAATCGATCAAGACTTTCGGTTCTTGGTTGGCAAACTCTGTTGGTTCGCGCATGGTGGCAACGGCTAACACAGTTGCTCATTTTTTCCACAGTAATACAAAGTATGCAGTAGACCTCTCGCCGTACTTCACGAAGGATTCAAGCCTTAATAGTTCGAGATATGATAATTCGAAAAATGGTGTCTTTAGCCCAGCCACTGCGCAGGACAGCGAATGGGAGCGCCCTAACTTTGCAACCAGCCTTGGTAATCGGCTTCGGCTGAACCAGGTATTCCGCATTTACGACTACCTGTTCTCTAGCAAATTCAGCGTTACCCAGACTGGCGCCGTTCACACCTCTGACAACATCACCATTGACCAGAACGATGCTGGTCTTTATTCAAACACCAACCCGATGGTCCGTCGTTTTGCATCTGGCACCGTTCAACTGGCCAATGGTGCGGCCGCACTCAGCGACGGAACGCTCACCAACCCGGGGATAATCCGCCATACGGTCGATAACTCCTGGTCATTCGGATCGCCGTCCTTCCGTGGCACGGTGGTGTACGCCGCAACCGGCAGCATCAACACGTCGCATGGCGTACTCAAGAAGGTAAGGGGCGGATTGAGCGATGCAGAGCTACGCGCCTGGTCGAACGTTCAGGCCAAGGTCTACCAGTTCCTGGATGCAATCGAGCTCAAGGGTGATGACGAAGCACGATTCCATGCTGGCTATATCGCCGAAGAGGTAGCCCAGGCCTTCCGTGATCAGGGGCTTGATCCCTGCCGCTATGCCCTGTGGTGCGAAGATCCGTTGTATAAAACTGTCACTGTTGTCCAGCGGGTAACACGCGAGAAAACAGTCATTGCTGAGGAAACTGTCAGCCGTATCGAAGTCAGGGATGGCATTCCGGTTCAAGTCTTCGATGTAGTGGAGGTCAAGAAAACGGTGGCAAACCCAGTAGGCGTCGTCAACGATGATGGCAGTCCGGCCATTGGTGAAGATGGTGGGCAGATTTACCACCTAGTACCGGTGATGGAGGAGGTCGACGAGGAGGTTGAAGTGGAGGTAGAAGACGGGACACGACTCGGACTTCGCTACGAGCAGTGCCTTGTCTTTGAGACGGCTTACCATCGATCGCTTGTCGCGAATTTAGAGCGCCGCGTCGCTTCACTGGAGGATAAGTAACAGGGTCGCCACCCGTAAGCTATGCTGATTCTGCTCGCGGGTGGCGACTCGTGTCACCTGATGTTCTTCTTGAAAAACTCCTCGAAAGCCTCCAGTTCTGTAGATTTTATAATATTGCCTAGGTGCATCATGGCAGCTACTTCTACCGTTGGTTGATTTGAGAAAATTATTTCACCTTCGTTTGTGATCGTTGGTCCTGAATAAAGAATTCCTACGAATTTGAAGCGACTTGCTGCTGGGTGGTAAGTTCCTGTCCGCTTGTCACGGAAGCCGTTACGGTCTAGAACAAAAACTGGGGAGCCCGAAGATCCTGGGAAGCATGCCATGTCAGCCATGAACTCCGCTCGTCCGTTGTAATCTCGACCTAGTGAAGAGGCTGTTATTCCGCTTCTTATGATTGGGAAGTTGTTGACTCTATCTGATAATCCGCGCGGGTATCCAATCATCGTTACATCTTCAATGGCATCGAATGATTCCCACTCTTCTCTTGTAGGAATCAAGTCCTTTGTTATGGCGCCGTAGAAAATTGAGCGGCCCTCTTGGTCGGCGTCTTCTAATTTTTCTGTCAGTACAAAAGCGCAGAGATCTACATCAGAGTTTGGATGGTCCGCTCGATAGTAAGGGTTATTAGGTATGTCGAACTCACGTGATTTCCCAGTCGGCATACCGTCATCTCCTAAAAGATGGCAAGTAGCTCTTATCAGATCGGCGTCTCCTGGCACGTGTTTGTTTGTGATAATTGTTGGTAGCCCCCCTTTGTCGCTCGACAGGAACTCATAGAAAAATCCGGTTCCGGTCCCGATAGGCTGTCCACCCTTTATAGCAGTAAGCTTTACTGTGGAAAATTGAAGTCTTTCTGCATTTGAGAGCGTGGTCATAGTGCGTCCTTAGCTTGGAATTCCGATATGCGCAGATAGCGGTTGTGAATTCTTCGTGACTCCGTCAACGTGGCCATTGGCCTCTACTGATCGGGCGATGGGAGACTAGCCGATAGCACCTGGCTTGTCGAAAGGGTGGGAGCTGATCAGATCAAGGGTGTCATTTGGGACGCAGGATTCCCCGCTGATGAAGCTTTCATCATCATGCCGCCGGAAAATCACGGCCTGCTACGTAGGCGGGTCGCTCAGGTCGAGGTAAGCGACCCGGCAGTCAATTGCCTTATTGCCCAAGCCTGGGCCGAGAGCCTGGTGGAAGCGCTTGGGGTGCTGATGCGGTGGAGAGGCTTTACCTGATGATCGTGCATTCGGCCCAGGCCAGGCTGGCGGAACTGGGTGCCCAGCAATGAGAAACACCGGCAATGCCATACCGGAGTGCCACCTTTTCCCTGCCCAAAAAATAGCCACTTAGGTGACTATCCCATCTCCCTTGCTTAATTTTTGCTACAGCAAAAACACAGCATGCCTACAGGCCCCGTAAACTCTGGGCCGCCTCAATTAATCGACACGATCCATCATCGGTGCAACAGAAAACCTCCTGACTACCGTATCGCCTAAGGTTCCGGGGTTTTCTGCTTGTTTCTGGGGCATTTCTCTATCTCTGGTTGTTGCTGCTTTATTCCGGTTCTTGCTGGTTTTGCTACTGCAGTTGCTACAATGTAGCAACTCCAACCAGCCGTGTAGCAAATCATCGGAACCATCACGCAGCGCAAGCGCAAGGGCGGGTCATCGGGCTTCACCGCCCGAAAGGCAGTTTATCAGGAAAGCCGAGTTTTCGATCGAAAGGTGAAGGCGTAGGCCTTGAGCCACGCATGGAGCCAAGCTATTCAAATCCGGTGCTAACGCGAAGACAAACCTCAAGCGTTGGTGAACGCGCGACTTATTCGAAATAACGGGTGCAACCCAACGATAATGTCTCGATCAACCGCGCCGATCTGGACCGCGTCGCGTACAGCCACTCAATTGGTAGGATCTGAGTGAAGGGCTGCAGGATCGGGAACCCGACAATCTTCACTATCATGAATTATGCCATGGAGCCTGATCAGCTTTCTGGAAATGGATTGGGATGTAAGGATGGTTTCCAGAGTGGGCATCCCTCGTGATCGCAATTCACTGTGGCGGAGCTTTACACGGGTAAGGTCGTGTAGTCGCAACTGATTTGTCCAGGTGAGCACCAGCAGGTGTCGGTCCATTCGCGTGACTTCTGTTTGGGAGAATTGGTATGACCAACACACTGCGAGGAAGTGAGCGATGCCCAAATAGCGTAGAGTCGCCTGCTTGACAGGGTGCCAACGCTGATTTGCGGCTTTCATGCCTTCAAGGCGCCGCAACCCCTGCCACCCGCGGTTGTAACGAAGGGTGCGATAGGTAACCAGCACCGGAGGCCTGTTACATGAAGTCAAACGGGGCCAACTACATCCAGCGCTTGCTGAGCGTATTGTTGCTATCGCTGATAAAGGCGGTCGTGGGCTAATTTCATGAGGGCTTGCCAGGCTCGCCCAGCAAAACGACAGGGCCTAAAAAGCCCAGCATTGCGCTGGGCTTATTAAACTATGCAAAGTTGCGCCGCTCGTAAATTTCGTCAATCTCATTTCCGGCCACCTTGATAATGGCCATGCCATTTCTGACACTTTCTGGAAACCACTGAATTTTCAGAATCTTATGTTTTGCAGCGTAATAAGCTAGCCGCGTTAAGCTGCTATGCGATAAAACCATTTCCATGTAGGCCGAATAATACTCCTGAACCGTTAAGGCGACTTCATCGATCTCCAGTTCTTTGGATTTCAGGATACTTTCAGCTTCGCCTTGTGCCTTTTTTAATGCCTCGTCAAAGCTGGCTTTCTTGTTGTTGCTGAGAAATAAGAAGGCTTTGTAAGCTTGATCAAGACCAATGTTGGGGGCGAATTGGAGTAGCATATTTATACGTTTGTAGTAGTACTTGAACAGTGCTGACTCTTCATTGAGAAGGTCTTTTGATACCAATAAGACAAGGTTGTCTCTAACTGCGTAAAGGCGATAAGTCGCCTTCATTCGTCTGAGTCGGTTCATGATGATTGCGAAAATTATGGAAATCACCAATCCTAGTGATATGAAAATCAAGAAGATCTCGATCATGCTGACTTTCTCCCTTTTGACGAAATTCTACGTCTCAGCAGCTGAGCTTCCAGCTCCGTTTTAACTAAACACAATCTGTCGATTTCATCCTGTTTTAGCTGCTGGGCGTATCCACACGCCAGTATTCCCAAGTTGCTAACCAGCGCAAACAAGGTAACAGTGCATGCCCACACAAAGGGCTCCACCACGGGGTTGCTACCTGTCAGCTTCTCCATGATGTAGCCCATACTGGCGATGAGCGAACAATAGAAGCCGAAGGCTGCTACCACAGTCTTGACAGAAGCATGCTTGGTGATAAATCGCATCATTGCGAGAACGGCCGCCTTCCTGCGCGAAAAAATTGCCGCATCCTACCTTGATGGCTAAACGGCATCAAGGTACACCCAGTCCGTCCGTCGTCCATCGATGAGTCATTTGCTTACTACCAAGCCTAGACTTAAGGGTAACCTAGCATCAAATAGTTCCCGCCGATAGTGACTATCTGAGGGGCTCCCTTGACAAACCCACGTGTACCTGGCCTAGCAGCCGTAGATTTTTTGTTACTGGAGATAAAAAGGTGAGCGGCGAGGGCGCGAACATCCAGTCGTCGCCCTCCCAACCCGCTGGCGTCTCCAGCCGGTCTCGGCCGTGATCGCTGCAAGTAGCCAAGCCCTGTTAACCCGCATACAGTAGAACGCTGATGATTGATGCAACAGGGACCGAACCAATCCGGTCCTTGGTACTCACCGGTGTGTTTCGGGTAGCAGCAGGATCAACAACCACAACGCGCCCCGCGTGAACCAAGGAAGAAAGCGATGAGCCAACCACCCAATGATCTGCCCATCTACCGCGTGCTGACCGGCCCCGACAACGCCGCCTTCTGCCGGCGGGTCAGCGAGGCCTTGGAAATGGGGTACCAGTTACATGGCGCACCTGCCGTCACCTTCAATGGCAGCGATGTGATCGTGGCGCAGGCCGTGCTCTGGCCTCGAACCGGTGACTGATCATCGGCCGCCTTGCATGCCTTTTCAAGACGCCGAAGGTATAGTGGCCAGCTTCGCGTGGGTGGTCAGTTCTTCATTGATGAAGGCAGCGATCATCGCCCGGTAAACCTGCTCCACCACCTCGGCTGAAGCGCCGGTTTGCTCCGCCATTTCGCGAACCTTCGTTATCACCTGCTCGACCCGCGCAGGCGCCCGCACGTCATCGGTCGTCTTTTTGAAGGCGGCCGCTTGCGTCACGAGTCGGCCACGTTGGGCGAGAAGCGAAACCAGGCTGCGGTCAATTGCATCGATCCCTTGGCGGACTTCTTCCAGTGAGGTGCAACGTACTTCCATTTGCGCGACTTCCTTTTCATGAGACTGCGGTTGGTGAGGGTATCACTTGCGCTTACCCGGGCCGGCCAGCGCTGCCGGCTACGGCAATTGAGCAAGGGCCATCATTAAACTAGCTACGGCCCATGATTCCCAGGCTTTCTGTGGCGTACGCCCGTCTCTGTTTCTCCCCGGCCGGCACGCAAACGGGTCAAATCACTTTCACCGCCCGGCCTATGAACTTGACCGGCCCCGTTGGCAGGCCGGTAGGCGAGCCGCCGGCTTTCTCCAGTGTCAGCTCGAACAACTGGTCGGCTTCCAGCGGTGGCAGGCTCTGCAGGGGGACCCGGTAGGGTTCGCCGGGTTTGACCAGGCCCAGGGATACTGGCGCCCCCCACTGCGGACCCTTGGTCCAGAACTGCAAGGCCATGCCTTCAGGGAGCGCATCCTTGCCGAGCGGGAGAAGCTCGATGGTGCGGCTGTCGCTGGTCTGCACCACCCAACCCGGGGCCTGGCTGCTCGGTGCCACCAGCACCACCACGAATTGCGTCGCGGGTGGGGGCGTTGTCAGCAAGGTGAACGCCAGCACTACACTGGCCGCCAACCCGGCGGCCGTGGTTGCTTGCCACAGGCCCAGGCGTTGCCACCACTTGGCTCGCCGCTCGCTGGCCGGGGGCGCCAGCTCGTTCAGGCTGCGCTGAATACGGCCCCACAGGCGCAGGCTCGGTGGCTGCGGCGCGGCCAGCGCGGCCAGTTCCAGCAGCCGCGACTCCCAGGCATCCACTGCGGCGCGCAGGGCTGAGTCGGTACGCAGGCGCTCAGCCACTGCCGTGTGTTGCTCCGGCGGCAAGGTGCCCAATACGAACTCGCCGGCGAGGGTGTCCAGCGCTTCGTCAGTCTCCGGCTTCATTCCAGGCACTCCCGCAGTGCTTTCAGGCTGCGCTTGATCCAAGCCTTGACGGTGCCAAGGGGGGCGCCCAGCAGAGTGGCGATTTCGGCGTGGCTGCAGCCGTCCACGTAAGCATGCAGGATGCAGTGCTGCGGGCCGGGCTGCAATTGTTCGAGGCAACGGTAAATCTTTGCCGAGCCTGACCACAGGGCCAGGTCATCCAGCCTGCCCGGCAAGGTGGGCACGGCAGCCATGTCGGCATCGTCCAGCACAGTTTCGCGCCGGGTATCGCGTATCGAATTCAATGCCAGATGGCGTGTGATGCTGTAGATCCAGCCGCGGGCCGAGCCGCGCGCGGGATCGTAGCTGGCAGCGCCAGTCCAGATGCGAATGAACGCATCGTGGACGATGTCTTCGGCCGTGGCGTTGTCACGCGCGATACGCCGGGCTACGCCCAGCAGGCGTGGCCCTTCGTGATCGTACAGCGCTTGCAGGGCTCGCCGGTCACCCTGTGCGCAGGCCTCCAGGCACTGGTGGAAGTCGAATGGGGTGACAGGCGAATTCAAGGTGTACGGCTTCCTTGTGTCTGGCGAGGTACCCCGGCCATCCAGCCGGGGGCTTGCCATCGAGCTTAGATCATCCGCTGCTGGATGTTGGCGCCGGCGCGCGTTACCTGGCTGTCCAGAACACATAGTCGGCCTGGTACTGGACGACCTGCCTGGCCCCCTTGTTCTGGGCCGTGCAGTCGCTGGTAGGGGCCACGCCGCCGCGGGTGGCCAGGCGCTGGATGTAGCTGACGCCTTGCATGGCGCCTTTACCTTCGGCCGGGTTGGCCTTGACCAGTTGATAAGGAATGGCGCCTTTGTCTGCCGGGGCCAGCGCCAACTGGTTGCCGGTGACTTTCGAGCCATCCTTCGCTTGCCAGGTGGCGGGAGGACCAAAGTAGTCGCCCACTTGTTTGCCGCTACGGTCATTGAGCACGGCCTTGGGCCCAACGAAGGTCCATTCGGTCTGGCCGGCCGCATCGGCTTTGTCGCGGCACTCATAGGTGATCTCGCCGACCCCGACGGTCTCCAGCATAACGCGATGCCCCTCGGGCACCTGGACGGCAGTGGGCACGGCGGTTTGCGCGTGGGCGGTCTGCAGCGCCAGGGCAAGGCTGCAGGCGAGCAGGCAAGCGGAGTAGGTATGGCTCATGGGTAATGCTCCTGACAGGTCATTTGGCTGGGCGGTCATGGTCCACCCATCAGCAATACCCACCACGGGGCCTATTGGATGCACGGGGACAAAAAAATAGTTGCTTGCAAATGGCCGGCCGGCAGCGGGCAACCAAAGCTTGGGAGTAGGGTGGTGTCGTTTGGCGCGGTTACGCGGGTGGCCCTGCGGGTCAGGCGGGTCGTGGGGCATGCGCGCCGGGAAGGTGCCAGGGGGCCGCGCAGTGGAGGTGCAGACCTCTTTACACGCATGCATCCGTGCGGGCTAAGGGCCAGCATCACTGGCCCTCATCAGTCGGCTGATCGTGCCCCGGTCAGTGATGCGCACTATCTACCGCAATGCTCTCGCCGCTCACCGCGAAGTAGCTGGCGTTGCGGTTGGCGAGGGCGTAGTGGATCAGCCCACCCAGGCCGGCGCCGAAGAACCAGGAGAACTGCGACAAGGTCTCGAAGGCTGGCACCAGCGCCAGCACGATGGCGATCAGTGCCGCCGGCACGAATGCCGCGACGGCACGCAGGTTGACCCCGCCGCTGTAGTGGTAGGCCGCCTGCCTGCTTTCGCTGTAGAGCTGCGGCAGGTTCACCCGGCTGCGGCGTACCAGGTAGTAGTCGGTGACGATGATGCCGTACAGCGGGCCGAGCAGGGCGCCCAGGCCACCGAGGAAGTACACGATCACTGAGGGGCTGTTGTAGAGGTGCCAGGGCAGGATCACGACCGCAATGGCAGCACTGAGCAAGCCTGCGCGGCGGAAGTTCAGCAGGTTGGGTGCCAGGTTGGTCAGCACGTAGGCCGGGGCGACGAAGTTGGCCATGATGTTCACTGCCACGGTCACGATCAGGAAAGCCAGGCAAGCCAATACCAGGCCGGCGGTGTTGGGGATGGCCGCAACGATTTCGGTCGGGCTCTGCACCAGCTTGCCATCGATGCTGAACTGCGCACCGGCCAGTACCACTGCAATCAGGGCAAAACCAAGCATGTTCACCGGCAGGCCCCAGAAGTTGCCTACGCTGATGGTGCGCCGGTCCGGGCAATTGCGGGTGAAGTCACAGAAGTTGAGGATCATGGTGCCGTACAGCGAGACCCACAGCGCAGCCGCGCCGAGCACCTTCAGCCACATGGCCGAACCGGTAGGGGCGTTGCCGCTGGACCAGGCGATCGACAAGCCGCTGCGCCAGTACATCCAGCCGGCCAGGCTGGCGAAGGCGACCAGAATGATCGGCCCGGCCAACGACTCGAAGCGGCGCACCATTTCCATACCGTAGGCGAAGATCGCCACCTGCACGCACCAGATGCCGAGGAAGGTGACCCAGCCCAGGCTCGACAGCCCGAGGATGCTGTTCTGGTCGTAGGCCTTGAGGTCTGGGGCGATGGCGGTGAGCAATACACGCAGCACCACCGAAGCCAGGTAGGTCTGGATGCCGAACCAGGCAATGGCGATCACCGCGCGGATCAGTGCCGGAACCTGGGCGCCATGGATGCCGAAGCTGATCCGGCACATGACCGGGTAGGGCAGGCCGGTTTTCTGACCCATGTAGCCGGACAGGTTCATCAGGCCGTAGATCACCAAGGCACCGAGGGCGAAGGCGGCCAGAATCTGCGCCCCGCTCATGCCCAGGGCGAACAACCCGATGGCGAACGAGTAGTTGGCCATGTTGTGCACGTCATTGGTCCACAGCGCGAACAGGCTGTAGCGACCCCAGGTGCGCTTGGCGGCACGGGTCGGGGCCAGGTCGGCACTGTACAGGCGCGGGCTCAATGTGACCTGGCCGGCGTCGGCCGTGGCGGTGGGGCATGCATCAAGCTGGCTAACATCGGAACGCGAAATCGACGCCATCGGGACTCCATGATGGTTGTGTACTTTTGTTTTTGGATTTGTATACAAACAAGATTCGTACCAATCGATCAGGCGCAGGTAGTTGCAAGGGGTTCGTGGTGGATCGCCAACGCCTGCCTAGCGGGCGAGTACATGAGTTGGGAATTTTGTGCACATTTCAGGTGCGCAGTTGTTACCTCGTGCGCCAGCGCGAAGCGCTTGCCTGGTGGCCGCCCCGGTGTGGAGCAGTTGGTTACTCGACCACCAGCAAGTGAGCAAGCGCTTGTCTCGTCAGCTGTCTCAGACGCTACGCGTCAGGCCGCCATCGACCTTGATGTTCTGCCCGGTTATGTAAGCAGCACCCTCGCTGGCAAGAAACGCGATGGTGGCGGCAATTTCTTCGCAGGTGCCGTAACGTTTGAGCGGTACGCTGTCGCGGCGTTGCTCGGTGGCCGGCAAGCTGTCTATCCAGCCCGGCAGCACGTTGTTGATGCGCACGTTATCGGCGGCGTAGGTGTCGGCGAAGATCTTGCTGAAGGCCGCCAGCCCCGAGCGGAACACCGCAGAAGTGGGGAACAAGTCGCTCGGCTCGAAGGCCCAGGCGGTAGAGATGTTGATGATCACGCCACCCTTTTGCCGCTGCATGTGGGGCGTCACCAGGCGTGTCGGGCGAATGACATTGAGCAGGTAAGTGTCCATGCCTTTGTGCCAGTCCTCGTCGCTGATCTCCAGGATAGGCGCACGTGGGCCGTGCCCCGCGCTATTGACCAGCACATCGATGCGGCCCCATTTGCCGACCACAGCGTCTACCAGGCGCTGCAGGTCTTCAACGGATTGGTTGCTACCAGTGACGCCGATGCCGCCAAGCTCGGCCGCCAGGGCCTCGCCCTTGCCCGATGAAGAAAGAATGCCCACGTTAAAACCATCCGCGGCCAGGCGCCGGGCAGCGGCGGCACCCATGCCGCTGCCACCGGCCGTGATAATCGCAACTTTGTCTACTGTCATGCTGCCTCCCAGGTTGGCGTTCATTTGATTGCGTAAGTGCTTCCACCATAACAGCGCCATCGCGTGGCAAGGGAGACAGTCAAGCTTCTCATAGCCAGTAGTTCAGCTACTGGCTTGTTGCGCTTTGCTGGGCCCAACTCGCGCAGACGCAGACCGGCGGCACGAGATGATCTTGACGCGTGAAATTTTTAATGTATTTTTTCATGAAAAATATCTACGAAAATTTCACGAGCGCCCAGGCTATTGAAGGCGTGCCAGAGGTTGAAGCCCTTGCAAACGCGGCGGCATTCAAGGGCGAGTCTTCACTTGAGTTGGTTCACCTCACAAGGACAAGAACATGAGTGCCCCCTCTGCGGATTTGCTGCTTGAAGTGCGTGCGTTTCGGGCGCAGCACCCGGCCATACGTTATGTCGACTTGATTGCGCTGGACATTCCCGGGCATTTCTACGGCAAGCGCTACCCCATCGACATGCTGGAAAAGGTTGCAGCTGGTGCACCGCTGAAGCTGCCGCAGAACTGCGTGCTGCTGGGTACCCAGGGCGGTCTTTACCCGATAGGTGACTACTGCTTTGCCGACGGTGACCCGGATGCCGTACGGCGGCTGGTGCCAGGTACGCTGAAGCCGGTGCGCTGGGAAAAAGAACCAAGCGCCCAGATGCTGATCACTTCCGACGGCACCGCCAAACCGATCGAGTTCGAGCCACGGGAAGTGCTGGCCCGCGTGCTGCAGCGCCTGGCCAGGCGTGGCATACGCCCGGTGGTGGCGTTCGAACTGGAGTTCTACCTGTTCGATCGCGCGCTGGACAACGGCTTGCCCCGTTACCCGCGTGACCCTGCCACCGGCGACGCAGACGACCAGCCGAACATGCACATCGAGCGCCTCTCGCGTTTTTCCTCGGTGCTGCATGAAATGGTCGACGGCGCCAATGAGCAAGGCGTGCCGGCGAACGTGATCACTGCCGAACTGGGCCCAGGCCAGTTCGAGATCAACTTCTCGCACAGCGACGATGCCCTTGCCGCGGCAGACTGGTCGGCACTGTTCTGCCGCAGTACCCGGGGCATTGCGCTGAAGCACGGTTACCGTGCCAGCTTCATGAGCAAGCCTTACCTGGATGCGCCGGGCAGCGGCATGCACGTGCATGTCAGCCTATACGACAACGCCGGCGACAACCTGCTTGCCGCTGCCGAACAGCGCAAGCTGCGCCATGCGGTGGCGGGGTGCCTTGAGCTGCTGCCGCACTGTATGCCGATTTTTGCCCCCAACCACAACGCCTACCGCCGTTACGGTGCCATGGTCAACGCTGCGAGCAAGGCTAGCTGGGGGTTCGAGGACCGTGATGCGTGCATTCGCATCCCCGAGTCCGACACGCGCAACCTGCGCATCGAGCACCGCCTGGCAGGCGCAGATGCCAACCCTTACCTGGTGCTGGCGGCCATTCTCACCGGTATGGAGTACGGCCTGGAGCGGGGCGTCGAGCCCATCGCCCCGCTGAACGACGACCGCCAGAGCGGCATCGACTTCCCCAAGGATCCGCTCAGCGGCCTGGCCGCGATGCGTCATCACCCGGTGCTGGAGCAAGGTCTGGGCAGCGAGTTCGTGATGGTCTATTGCGAAAACAAGTACCAGGAGCAACTGGACTTCATGCGTCACATCGATGCCCGCGAGTATCGCTGGTTCCTGTAGCGCCTGCAGTTCGCCCCCATCCCTTGCCAACCTAAACCACGCGCAATACCCATTGCCGGAGGACGCTATGCCACGTGTGCCCGTGATCGGCATCACCGCTTGCACCACCATGAGCGGGCAGCATGCCACCCAGACCATTGCCGAGAAGTATGCACGTGCGGCAGCCAAGGCTGCGTGCGGCCTGCCCATCGTGATACCCAGCCTGGGCGAGCTGCTCGACAGCGCCGACATCCTTGAGGTGGTGGACGGGCTGATCTTTACCGGTTCGCCGTCCAATATCGAGCCGTTTCACTACCACGGCGCGGCCAGTGCCGAGGGCACCCAACACGACCGGCTGCGGGACGCCACCACATTACCGCTGATGCGCGCGGCGATCGCTGCCGGCGTGCCGGTGCTGGGCATCTGCCGTGGTTTTCAGGAAATGAACGTGGCGCTGGGCGGCACCCTGCACCAGAACGTGCATGAGGCTGGCGCATTCATGGACCACCGCGAAGGCGCGGGCGAGCCAATTGCCAAGCAATACGGCCCGCGCCACACCATGCATGTGCAACCAGGCGGTTTGCTCGAACGCCTGGGCTTGCCGGCAGTGTTCGAGGTCAACTCCATCCACGGCCAGGGCATCGATGTGCTGGCGCCGGGGTTGAGGGTGGAGGCATTGGCGCCCGACGGCCTGGTGGAGGCGATCTCGCTGGACAACGGCCAGGGCTTCAGCCTGGCCGTGCAATGGCACCCCGAGTACCAGGTCATGGACAACCCGCAGTACCTGACCCTTTTCCAGGCGTTCGGCGCGGCTTGCCGCCAGCGCTGGCTGCTGCGCCAGAACCGCAAGCAACCCACCGCGCAGCGCGCCTGCGCGACCTGATGGAGTGAAGACAATGAGTGCACAGAATTCGCAGACCCAGGCTTGGCAAGCGCTTAGCCGCGACCACCACCTGGCGCCGTTCAGCGATGCTAAACAGTTGGCCGAGAAAGGCCCGCGCATCATCACCCAGGCCAAGGGCGTATACCTGTGGGATAGCGAGGGCAACAAGATCCTCGATGCCATGGCTGGCCTGTGGTGCGTGGCGGTCGGCTATGGCCGCGATGAGCTGGCGGAGGTCGCCAGCCAGCAAATGAAGCAGCTGCCGTACTACAACCTGTTCTTCCAGACCGCGCACCCACCGGCGCTGGAGCTGGCCAAGGCGATCGCCGACCTGGCCCCGCCAGGCATGAACCATGTGTTCTTCACCGGCTCCGGTTCCGAAGGCAATGACACCGTGCTGCGCATGGTGCGCCACTACTGGGCGCTGAAAGGCCAGCCCGACAAGAAGGTGATCATCGGCCGCATCAACGGCTACCACGGCTCTACCGTGGCAGGCGCTGCCCTGGGGGGCATGAGCGGCATGCACCAGCAGGGCGGGGTGATCCCGGATATCGTGCATATCCCGCAGCCGTACTGGTTCGGCGAGGGCGGCGACATGACCGAGGCCGACTTCGGTGTGTGGGCCGCCGAGCAGCTGGAGCGCAAGATTCTGGAGGTGGGCGAAAACAACGTCGCAGCCTTCATCGCCGAGCCGATCCAGGGTGCCGGGGGCGTGATCATTGCGCCGGACACTTATTGGCCGAAGGTCAAGCAGATCCTTGCCAAGTACGACATCCTGTTCGTGGCCGATGAAGTGATCTGCGGCTTTGGCCGTACCGGGCAGTGGTTCGGTACTGACTACTATGACCTCGAGCCCGACCTGATGACCATCGCCAAGGGCTTGACTTCGGGCTACATCCCGATGGGCGGCGTGATCGTGCGTGACGAGGTGGCGCGGGTCGTCAGCGAAGGTGGCGACTTCAACCACGGCTTTACCTATTCCGGCCACCCTGTGGCCGCGGCGGTGGCGCTTGAGAACCTGCGCATCCTGCGCGACGAGCAGATCATCACGCAGGTTCAGGAACAGACTGCGCCATACCTGCAGCAACGCCTGCGTGAGCTGGCCGACCACCCGTTGGTCGGTGAGGTGCGTGGCCTGGGCATGCTGGGCGCGATCGAGCTGGTCAAAGACAAGGCCAGCCGCACCCGCTACCCAGGCAATGGCGTAGGCATGATCTGCCGCCAGCAATGCTTCGACAACGGCCTGATCATGCGCGCGGTGGGCGACACGATGATCATCGCGCCGCCTTTGGTGATCAGCCTTGCCGAGATCGACGAGCTGGTAGCAAAGGCGCGTAAATGCCTCGACCTCACGTATGAGGCTGTTCGCTGAGCGGCAGGTAGCCTCAGCGGGGCTGCAAAGCGGCCCCGGTTCGCCTGGCGGGCACGCAGCAAGGCGTGGAAGCATTTTGCTTTGCAGGTTGAATCCTGTACTTTTCAGGGCATTGTTTTTCCGTCCGAACGTCGCGATTCAACTATGAAAGTGCACGAAGAAATCGAAGGTCTGGCAGTACTGATTCGCGACCTGCGCAAGTTCAAGGGCCTGACCTTGGGCGAGTTGGCCCAGCGTATTGGCCGCTCGGTGGGGTTCCTGTCCCAGGTCGAGCGCGGTGTTTCGCGCCCGACCGTCGCCGACTTGACGGCCATCAGCGAAGAGCTCGGTGTGTCGACTGCCTACTTCTACAAGCTGGCCAAGCCCCGCGAGCTCGACTGGGTCACCCGCCCGCACGAGCGCCGCACCTTGCACCTGGCCGGTGGCATCACCGATGTGCTGGCATCCCCCAGCATCAGTGGCGCATTCTCCATGCTCGACAGCCACCTTGAACCTGGGGCGAGCAGTGGCGAGGAGTACCTGAACGACAGCTCGGAGCAGGGGTGTTTCGTGCTCGAAGGCGAATTGACCGTGTGGCTCGACGGCGGTGAGCCCGTTACCCTGCGCGCCAATGACAGTTTCCAGCTGCAGCCACATGCCAGCTTTCGTTATGCCAACCTGACCGGCAAACCAACGCGGGTGCTGTGGGTGTTCAGCTGATGGAAAGATGACCTGCAAACACTGGGGTGGCTGCATGGGTTATCCTTGCAGCCCGCAATCAACCACAAGCAGTGAATTGAACGATGGGTTTTGAACAACTAGCAGAGCTACGCGACCGCCTGCGGGCGGAGAAACAGCAGGTAAAGGCCGAAAGCGCGAAACAGCCAAAGCGCAAGCCGTCCCCGCAGGCGAAGCCGCGCGAACAGGATCCGGCGGTCGCTGCGATCTGGCCTTTGCAGAAGCATTTTCCCCTGGCCTTCCCGGTCAACCCGGCCCCCAAGGTGCCGCTCAAGGAAGGCATCTTCAAGGATGCCGAGCAACACCTGGAGCTGCTCGGGCTTACCCGTGAACAGCTGAAGCTGGGTATTTCCACTTGGTGTCGCGGCGCCCGGTACTGGGCCAGCATGGTCGAAAATGCACCGCGCCTGGACCTCAGCGGCCAAGCCGCGGGTACTGTGACTGCTGCACAGGCACTGCATGCCAAGCAGCAGGCTGCGCGGCACCGCAGCCAGGAACGCCGTAACCGGGCGAAGGCCAAGGCACAGGCTGCAGCCCCTGCCGCCGAGCCTGCTGCCGAGCAGCCTGAGGCCTGACCCAGCAGCCCCTCGCCAACCTGGCGAACCTACTGATCGCCTCCGTGCATCGGTGCCTGGGACTGCCCTGCTGGCCAGCCCCGGGCACAACGTCAACCGCGACCGCGAGCGTTGATTGACATGTGCCTGCAACTGATTCCTGCCACCACCAGCCACTGCACCTTCGCCCGCGACCTGACTCGCCGCGCCATGCTGCCTTATTACGGCCAATACGGTCTGCTATGGCTGGAAGACGCCTTCGACCAGGCCTGGGACCGGCGCGAACAGTGGCTGGTGGCAGATGGCACCGCGGTGCTGGGTTACTGCAGCCTCAGCCAGGACCGCCAGGCCCTGTTCATCCGCGAGTTGCATTTGCTCCCCGAGCACCGCGGGCGCGGTGTTGGCAGTTGGGTGCTGGAGCAGTTGGCACTGTGGGCCAGGCAGCGGCAGTTGCCGCTGCTCAGGCTGATGGTGTTTCGCAGCAATCCGGCACGCCGCCTTTACCAGCGCCATGGGTTTATCGAGATGGGCGAAGACGATTGCTTCGTGCGTATGCAGCGCGCTATCGAGTGATCGTCAGGCGCTGGCGTGTCCAGCGCGAACGGCGTAGGCATCAAGGATCCATATCGATGATCAGCTGGCGCGTTGCCCACCTGTTGGCGCGCTTGACGGGTCATGTTAAACCCCGGTAAACAGTATGGATTATCACAGCTGAGTGTCGGACGTTTCTGACGGAAGTAATGCGTTAGGCCCACTGTGAAAAATTTTGTTAAGGTGGCGGGATCCAATCGCCCTGCTGATGAGGTGTGTGCTTGATTAGGGTCTTAGTCGTCGATGATCACGATCTGGTACGAACCGGTATTACGCGCATGTTGGCCGACATTGACGGCCTGCAGGTGGTGGGTGAGGGGGACTCGGGCGAGTCGGCGCTCAAGCTGGCCCGTGAGCTGAAGCCAGACGTGGTGCTGATGGACGTGAAAATGCCCGGCATCGGTGGCCTGGAAGCCACTCGCAAACTGTTGCGCAGCCACCCGGACATCAAAGTGGTTGCAGTCACCGTGTGCGAGGAGGACCCGTTCCCCACGCGCTTGCTGCAGGCCGGCGCTGCCGGTTACCTGACCAAGGGCGCAGGGCTCGATGAAATGGTCCAGGCCATCCGCCTGGCGTTTGCCGGCCAGCGCTACATCAGCCCGCAGATCGCCCAGCAGCTGGCGCTCAAGCCGTTCCAGCCACAAGGCTCGCCGTTCGACGCCTTGTCCGAGCGGGAAATCCAGATCGCCCTGATGATCGTCGGTTGTCAGAAAGTGCAGATCATCTCCGACAAGTTGTGCCTCTCGCCCAAGACCGTCAATACTTACCGTTATCGGATCTTTGAAAAACTCTCGGTCACCAGCGACGTCGAATTGACCTTGCTGGCCGTTCGCCACGGTATGGTTGACGCAAGCCTGTAAACCTCATGTCCCAAGTTTTTTTTGATGCCAGCGCATTCCTGGCGACCTGCAGTGGTCGCCCCGGCGTTTATCGGATGTTCGACGTCGACGCCCGCCTGCTTTATGTGGGCAAGGCCAAGAACCTGAAAAAGCGCCTGGCCAGCTATTTCCGCAAGACCGGCCTGGCCCCCAAGACCGCCGCGCTGGTTGCGCGCATTGCCCAGGTCGAGACCACCATCACCGCCAACGAAACCGAGGCGTTGCTGCTGGAGCAGAACCTGATCAAGGAATGGCGGCCGCCTTACAACATCCTGCTGCGCGACGATAAGTCGTACCCCTACGTGTTCTTGTCTGACGGGGAGTTTCCCCGCCTGGGTATTCATCGGGGCGCGAAAAAGGCCAAGGGCCGTTACTTCGGCCCATACCCCAGCGCCGGCGCCATACGCGAAAGCCTCAGCCTGTTGCAAAAGGCCTTTTCCGTGCGCCAGTGCGAAGACAGCTATTACGCCAACCGCACCCGGCCCTGCCTGCAGTACCAGATCAAGCGCTGCAAAGGGCCGTGCACCGACTTGGTAAGCGCCCAGGAGTATGCCGAGGACGTGCGCCATTCGGTGATGTTTCTGGAAGGGCGCAGCCAGCAGTTGGGCAATGAATTGAATGCCGAAATGGAGAAAGCCGCCATGGCCCTCGATTTCGAAAAGGCCGCCGAACTGCGCGACCAGATCAGCCTGCTGCGCCGCGTGCAGGACCAGCAGTACATCGAAGGTGGCACAGGTGATGTCGATGTCATCGCTGCCTTCGTCAACCCGGGTGGCGCCTGCGTGCACCTGATCAGCGTGCGCGGTGGGCGGGTACTGGGCAGCAAGAACTTCTTCCCGCAGGTGGGCATCGAGGAGGACCTGGCCGAGGTCATGGCCGCCTTTCTTTCCCAGTACTACCTGGGCAATGCAGAGCGCGAACTGCCAGGCGAGTTGATCGTCAACGTTGTGCACGAAGACTTCACCGCCATTACCGAGGCCCTGCACACGTTGCGTGGGCGCGAGCTGACCATCAGCCACCGGGTAAGGGGCACCCGGGCCCGCTGGCAGCAACTGGCCGTGACCAACGCCGAGCAGGCGCTCAATGCTCGGCTGGCCAACCGTCAGCACATGGCGGCCCGCTTCGAGGCCCTGGCCGAGGTCCTGGGCCTGGACGAAGTGCCGCAGCGCCTGGAGTGCTACGACATCAGTCACTCCAGTGGCGAAGCCACCGTAGCCAGCTGCGTGGTGTTCGGCCCCGAGGGGCCGATCAAGTCCGACTACCGCCGCTTCAATATCGAAGGCGTCACCGCTGGCGACGATTACGCCGCCATGCACCAGGCCCTGACCCGCCGCTATGGGCGCATCAAGGACGGCGAGGGCAAACTGCCCGACGTGCTGCTGGTGGACGGTGGCAAAGGCCAGCTGAACATGGCCCGCGATGTGATGCAGGAGCTGGGTTTCAGCGAACTGACCCTGCTGGGTGTCGCCAAGGGCGTCACGCGCAAGGCCGGTTTCGAAACCCTGTACCTGAACGACGTGCACCACGAATTCACCCTCAAGGGCGATTCTGCGGCCTTGCACCTGATCCAGCAGATCCGTGACGAAGCCCACCGCTTTGCCATCACCGGCCATCGCGCCCGGCGTGGCAAGGCGCGGCGGGTGTCCAGCCTGGAAGATGTTGCCGGGGTAGGGCCAAAGCGCCGCCGCGACCTGCTGAAACATTTCGGCGGCCTGCAGGAGCTCAACCGCGCCAGTATCGATGAAATTGCCAAAGCGCCCGGCATCAGCAAAAAGCTTGCCGAATCAATTTATGCCAGCCTGCATAGCGAGTAGAATGCCGGCTCAACTTGCGGCCAGTCGTACCGATGAATATTCCAAACTTGCTCACCGTTCTACGCGTCCTGCTCATCCCGTGCTTCATTCTGCTGTTCTACATGCCGTACCAGTGGAGTTACATGGCCGCCAGCAGCGTGTTCGCGGTTGCCGCTGCCACCGACTGGCTGGATGGCTACCTGGCGCGTCGCCTGCAGCAAAGCACGCCCTTCGGTGCCTTCCTCGACCCGGTGGCCGACAAGCTGATGGTGGCGGTGGCCCTGGTGCTGCTGGTACAGACCCACGCCAATTTCTGGCTTACCCTGCCGGCGGCGGTGATCATCGGCCGTGAAATCGTGGTTTCGGCACTGCGCGAGTGGATGGCCGAGCTGGGCGCGCGGGCACACGTGGCCGTGTCCAACCTGGGCAAGTGGAAAACCGCAGCGCAGATGCTGGCGCTGGTGATCCTGCTGGGCAACCCGCCAGCGGTGACCTTCTGGGTGATTCTCGGCTATGCATTGCTGTTGGTGGCGGCGGGGCTCACGCTGTGGTCGATGGCGCACTATCTGCTGGCGGCCTGGCCGCACCTGCGCGAAGGTTCGGAGCAGAAGTAAAAGTTTTTTTGAATCAAGGGGTTGACGCGGTTTTTGAAACCGCTAGAATGGCACCCATCACGACGCGGGAATAGCTCAGTTGGTAGAGCACGACCTTGCCAAGGTCGGGGTCGCGAGTTCGAGTCTCGTTTCCCGCTCCAAATATCGATTTACAGGTTTCGATTGAGGTCTGTAAATCATCGAAAATAGACGCTTCGGCGTCTTTTTTCGTTTCTGCCAGCCACGAAATTCCAAGTACATTTTCAATTATAGCGATTTCGTAGAGCTGGGTTAAAGGCCGGCCCATGTTCGCGTTCAGCCAGGCTTGCCTCCCGGGCGGCGGCCAGATGCAGGCGTTCACCCAGCCACATGACCCACGCGGCTTTTTCGTAATGCTCGGTGATCGACACGCTGACGTGAGGGCGCAGCAGCGTCAGGCTGCTGTGGGCGCTACCGTCGTGAAGCGGCTGGATCCAGCCGTGACGTAGGCCCAGTGCATAAGCCGTCGCCCATGAGCCTGGGGCAGACTGCAATGCGTTTTCGCTCCACATCACGGGCATGTTCGAGTATTGGCGAGTGTCTGGTCGCAAGTCCAGAGCTGCCTGGACCAATTGCGTGCCCTGTGGCGGGAGGTTGCCTGCGTTGAGTTGATGGGTCTGGCTGCTAAAGGTGAAGCTGTAGAAGGGGAACGCCAGTTCTGCAGCGAGGGTAGGTAGCTGTTCAAGCAGCGCCGGCAGGTCTTGCAGGCGCTGCCAGTCAGCCGCTGTTCGGTTAATCATCGCACCTCCGTTCAAGGCCGCCCCGACGTGATCTGGAGGTGTTGTATCCAGGACGAAACTAGCCGTACAACGAGTATGAGCGTTAAATCCTACTCAATTGGTCAATTGTAGCGCCACAGCCGCGATCAAGCAAAGCGCCAGAATGTTGAACAGGGGCACATAACGCTGAGATCGCGGAGAGGCGGTTTTTGCCTCGGAGTGATTTGATCGGTGCCAGCGGCTTCCTCCTGCAAGCGGATGAACTGGCTGCCTTTGTGGAAGACACGGCTCACGCGCCAATGATTCTGGGCCAATTGAAACGCTGGCTGTACAACGTTGCGGAGCGTGCGATCGAGCCATGTGTCATCGGGCGCAGGGCACGGCTGTTCATCGCTGTGCCCAAGGCCGCCAAGGTCAACGGCCAGGAGCTCTATGCGGCTACACTACCTACCTGAGCGCCTGCCTTATGCGTCGTTGGTCGCTGACTATGCCCTTCTGCCTGGAACTGGATTACGTCCTGGCCGATACGCGGGATGGCCACCGCTCCCCAATTGCCACCGGCCCAACCCTGGGATACCCGCACCCAGCAAGAGCTGAGTTTGTTGTTCGTTGCTTTCCCGGTCCTAGGGGAAGCTGACCATGACCCGGCCCCATTCATCGCAATAGATCTCATCACCAGGCGGCCCGAGGACGGTCGCCATGTGCGGGCCGTCCACACGGGGCTTTTCGAGCGGATGGGGGGCACCACTCGGTTTTGGCGGGAACAAGTTGGGCGGTTTGCTCATAGCGCCTGCCTTAATGGACGCCAGGTTCCTGAGCACTGCAGGGTGCCCCGGCTCAGTCCGCGGGCCGCGAGGATTTCCGGCGTAACCGGCGACAGCACCAGGTCGGACGCCAGAATCGCCATCTCCCGCAGTACGCTGCGTGCGCCCTGGGTGTCGATCAACAACAGGTCGTAGTGTGGCTGGAACAATGACAACAGGTTACGCTGCCGCAGGCGGCCATCCGGTGCATGCAAAAGCAGGGTGTTCAACTGGCCTTGCGCGTCATTCGACACCAACAGGTCCAGGCCCTCGATGGCGGTACGGCAGATCAGTTGCGAGCGGCTGGATTCGTTGTAGGCCAGCAGTTCGTAACACCCAGCCGGGGCCCGATGGGGTAGGGTGTAGTAGCTGGACAGGGTAGGCTGCACATCCACGTCCAACAGCAGCACTCGCAACCCGGCATCGGCGGCCAAGCCGCCCAGGTTGGCAGCGGTGGTGGTCTTACCCACCCCGCCTTTGGTCGAGGCGATCGCGGTCACATGCATGACAGGCCCCTCAGTCGCGTGGCGAAACGCGGTCGATCAGCCAGCGCTCGACCTCCAGGGAGTTCCAGCCGACCGTACGTACGCCAAGCTTGATGGGCTTGGGGAACTTGCCCTGGGCGATCAGCGCGTAGATGTGTGCACGCTTGAAGCCGGTTTTGCGCTCCACGTCGGGTCGGCGGAGGATGCGGTGTTCAGTGTCGAGCATCAAGGCCTGGATGGGCTGGGTCATCTTTGACTCTCCTGGGCGACCGTTGACGTCGATTGAGGATGTGCCCGCATTCAGCGCTTGCCGCAGCCACTGCGCAGCAAACAATGCGGAGCACGCACTCACCGGATAGATGACCGCGCCGCGCTCACAAGACGTTAAGCAGAAATCCCCTACGACTTATCCCGTTGTCTTCTGGCATCGATGCGCCGCTATCCAGCGACGAATGCCCTATCCAGCGCCCGCAGCCATATCGCGGCAAGACAAAAGGCGTTTGCCTGATGTTTGTGGGTATGGGTAACGTTCGCCTGTAGCGAGAATAGTTAGTCGGTTGTACCGCACATTATCTATCCGGTCACCTTTTTTTCCTAATGGCAATGTAAGTGTGTAGGGAGTATCAACTTGTCGTCATCGGGCGACAAGTTGAATGAGGAGTATTTCTCTACTCTGGCTTGTTACGCAGGCTAGTGATAATTCGGTTCCAGTACCGCACAGCCTCAAAGTGCTGCTGTCTCGTTAACCAGGTTTTGTTTTCAGGGTTTATCGGATCACCACCAACGATAGCGGGTTTAATCTCGAAGAGCTCCATGCCTTTAGGTCGTGAGTGCTTATTCTTGTCAATCATTTTAGTCCGCCAATTGAGCAAATAGATCGGGAAGGTCACTCGCTACCGAGATGGCATACTGACGATCCATTCCTATAAAGGGAATCCGAACTATCGGCAGTGCTGCATTCAATGTGTCAAATCCATAACCTTCCCCTCCGCCGTTAGAGGCGAACAAAAATATACCTGGCGCATAAGTCTCGACCTCATATTCGCGATTGAAGTCGACTACTTCTTCTGCCTTCCAGAAAATTATGTAATTGTCGCCAATGAATCCTTCGCCACCATCGTGCTTTCTAAGGAATTCAATATAACTCTCGGGTAGTGTCGCTGCCAAGTTTTTTGATAGATTGTCAATGGTCGAGATTTCAGCTGGACCATTGAGTTGTCCCTCTGTTAGGTCGTATTTCATGGTTTTTCTCCTAAGTCTTTCTGCAATTGATTCCACCAAGGAGTTACCTGCTGCCGATGAACATCCCGAGGTAGGATAACTTTATTGGCCGGGTCCGCTGGACTTCCACCAAATTTTACTGGATTTATTTCATGCACGTCCACAGGCTTACCTACGAGGCCTTGTTCTCGGCGGAGAGCTCTATTGGCCTTATTGGCAGCCTCTCTGGCGGAATTGTACTCCGCGCCCTCCAGTAATCTGAATGGCCCTTGCGGTACGGGGACGCCCGTTGGATAGCCTGTCCAATCTGAAATGGAAAAACTTCCGTCCGGTGTATCGTTAGAAAAACGAGGCGAGGCATCTTCAGCAGCACTGGTAGCAGTAGCTTTTGCACCATCCTTGCTATTGGATGCCACGCCATCTGCGCGTTTTATAGCATGCTCGGAGCCTTCCTTAGCTGTCTTTTCAGCGGCTTCCTTAGCGGATCGGTTTGCCATTTCATTGGCGGCCTTGGCCGACGCTTCCGCAGCCGCTTTCGTGCCATATCGTCCGACTTTGCCTGCCGTACCCACGTAACCCACGAACGGAATAGCTGAAAGCAATGACAAGGCTGCGCCCGCATAATCCCCCCGAGAAAGGCTGATGCCCGCGTTGGCAACATCGGCAAACTCACCTATCACTGGAATCAGGCCAACAATATCCAGCCCCAGCTGAAGGCCGTCCAGCATCTGCGCGCCCGTTATGCCTTCTTCCGGTGTCTGGATCTCCACGTCAGCATTTGAGTCATCAGCAGTTTTACCCATCGCGGGCGTTTCCCCGTTTACGCGCCCCAGCGTGTTGCCGTTGGGCGACGTGATGGCGCCACTGTTGCCTGCGAATGGGTAAAGTTCAGTGTAGGTCGGTATGTCCTGTAAGTCTGCCAGTTCTCTGTGAAACGCCTCCTGGCGCAACGCTTCGTATTCTTCCTCGTTGAGTTCTAGGGCTTTGCCCCACTCGTTGGCCCCATCGGCAAAGTCCACCAGCACTTTGCCGGCGCCATCAGTCTGCACAAACATCCTGTCTGGGCCGTTTGGCAGCTTACGTAGCGATACTTCCTGTACCTGGACATGCAGCGTGTCCAGTTGAATGGGTTGCTCACTCATGGCATCAACTTCCATTCATCCAGAACAGGTCCCCATGGCGAACCAAGTGACAGCCTTCCGCACGCACTGAACTGCTGTGCTCCAACGGGTGGCATTTGCCTTCGACGGTATCGCTCTTGACGCCTTTGGCTTGGCCAGCGGCGTCACCGATGGTCTTGGGAGTGAAACTGCGCTTGTAGACAACCACCGGATGGCCATTAGCACGCACGCTTTTCGCCACACCGGTGCTGGTATTCAGCTCTGCCGTGACCGGATAAGGCACGGGTGGAACGCTGGAGTGCGATCCATGAACCCCACCTATCACACGATGGGGCATCAGGTTACCGTGGCATCTCTGGCGAGCAGTTCCACGGCAGCAGGGCTTCGTAGTCGGTCACCGACGCTGCATACGGCAGGCGCTCA
>Ga0308157_10000849_pt1 | contig 80784 bp, 74 predicted proteins | sample PhyBR1_FD_201035 | JGI IMG/M metagenome (GOLD analysis project Ga0308157, IMG submission 201035) | Phyllosphere microbial communities from UC Gill Tract Community Farm, Albany, California, United States - DLSLB.R1 | ecosystem: Host-associated > Plants > Phyllosphere > Unclassified | place: USA...
AAAGAGTAAAGGGATTAACATTCCGAACGGTCTGCGAGACTAATGACAATTGATAACCTTATTCTTTACTCTCTTTTCCTTTTTGTTTATCAAATCTAATATTTTGTAAACATAGGATGACAAAATTACGGTTTATAATTTCTAATCTTTAAATTTGTCTTAATCAAAACAAGCGATGATAAAATCAAAACAAAATACGGAACATTATATTTGGGGTGGAAACTGCGATAGCTGGGTTTTGCTGGACTCGCAGGGGCTTTCTGTAAAACAGGAAATAATGCCGCCCAAATCGAAAGAGCAGTTGCATTTCCATAAAAATGCGCAACAGTTTTTCTTTATTCTAAAAGGAAAAGCAACGTTTATTGTGGAAGGAGAAACTTTTGAAGCAGCAGAAAATTCAGGATTTCATATCATTCCCGGTAAGCAACACTGGATTGAAAATCTGTCCGACAAGGATTTGGAATTTCTCGTCATATCCAATCCTTCAACAAATAATGATAGATTTGCAGTAGAAAAATAAAAGATGAAATCACTTTACAATCTTTTCGTTCATATGATGATTTTCGGGATGAAAGTTTTCTCACTTTTCAATTCGAAAACCAAAAAAGGGATTCGTGGCAGAAAGCAGACCGTTAGCATTGTCACAGAAAAACTCCAGGGAGAAAAAGTGATCTGGATGCATGCAGCCAGCCTGGGCGAGTACGAGCAGGGGCTTCCCGTTTTAGAAAAATTGAAAGAACAATTCCCTGAACATAAAACATTAGTGACTTTTTTTTCACCTTCCGGTTACGAAAATATAAGGAAAAGAAAGCAGGTTGCGGATGCGGTTTGCTATTTGCCTTTTGATAGAAAAAAAGATGTTAAAGCGTTTGTTTCGGTTTTTGAAGCGGATATTTTCTTTACCGTGAAATATGATTATTGGTATAATCTTTTGGAAACGCTGAAAAATAGAGGAACGAGAATTTATGTGATTTCGGCACTGTTTTATGAGCATCAGATATTTTTCGAGAGTTATGGAAAGTGGTTTGCAAAACAGCTGAAACAAAATGTTGACTGGTTTTTTCACCAGACGGTGAAGTCTCAGGCTCTGGCAAAAAAAATAGGATTGCTCAATTCCACCGTTTCCGGTGATACGAGATTTGACAGAGTGAAGCAATTCCGTGACAGGGATAATCATCTGGAGTTTATAGAAGAATTTAAAGGTGGTCAGAAACTGATTGTGTTTGGTAGCAGCTGGCAGGCAGAAGAAGATATTGCTCAGGTTGTTGCAAAAAAACTTCCTGAAATTAAGATCGTTATTGCACCACATGATTTGCAGCGTGTTCCGCATCTGCAAAAACTGTTTCCAAATGCTTGTCTCTACAGTTCTCTCTCGAATTCTCAAACGCTCGACTTCACAAACTCTCAGACTCTCATTATAGATTCAATTGGTAAACTTTCAAAACTGTATTCTTATGCAGATATGGCGGTTGTAGGCGGTGGATTCCATTCTGCGGGTTTGCATAATATTCTGGAGGCTGCTGTTTATGGCGTTCCTGTAATTTTCGGCAATCAGTACAGAAAAAATCCGGAAGCGGATGCGCTGATTGATGCCAATGGCGGAAAATGTTTTGACGATTTTGTGGCAGCTTCGGTTTTCATCACAGAAGTTATTAGAAAAGACATTCAGAATCAAGGTGAAGAAAAATCCTTCCTGAAGCAGATGTCGGAAAATGCTTACAATTTTGTGAATTCTCAGCCAGATGCGACAGCGATTATTTTGAAGAAAATTATGGAAACAAATAGTTAACCACAAAAGAAACAAAAGATAATTTCAATATTTCTATTGTTATATTAATAGAAAGTGTTTTTTGATTCTGAAAATTACTTTAAAAATCCCTGATTTCTGATGTCTTTCACAATCAATTCAAAATGATCCGGAATATTTCCGGATTTCAGCCAGTTAAAATCCAAACCGTTATTGATGCAAAGCTTTTCCAGATAAAGGTTTTCGTGAATTTTGGAATCGATTTCAGATAGTATTTCGTCAAATTCCAGCCAGTAATCTTCGTCTAGTTTTTTAATTTGAATTAAGGCTTTGAAGATTTTGTTAATGAGATAAATGTAAAGTTTATAAATCGCATCGAAGCGCTGTTTGCTTAGCTTGTCATTATATTCCAGAATTTCATTCACCAGAAATAAGTTCAAAAAAACGTCGCCAAATTTATCAGTCGTCACCTTCACGTGTTCTGTGATTTCTGCGCTCAGTTTCCTGTTGAGAACTAAGAAATATTTGGGATTTCCGATGTATTTTGATATTTCCGATAATCTTTCTTTGATGTAAGACTCCATCGCATTTCGCTTGTCATCCGTTGTTTCCTCGTCAATAAGCTCGAAATACAGTTTCTTGGACAATAATTTATCCTTCTTCAGCAATCTGAAGATCAATTTGTCCTTGTCCGGATGCGAAAACTGGCTGAGTGCCGCTTTAAACTCCTTCGAATATTCCATTAATTAAAGATTTTAGAATATTTTAAAAATCCATTGAAAGCCCAATTGGCCGTATAATAAAGAGATTTTAAAGTGGAAAATTTCATATAATCTTTATAGACCAGATATTGGTCCTTCATTATATTCGATTTATTTCGTGAAACACTATTTGGTAACATTCTGTATCTGGATAAGGTTTTTTTGAGCGGTTTTCCTTCCGGGATTTTCTTCAACAGTTCCAGCCACATCACGTGGTCTTCACGTTTTGTACCTTCTGGAAAATAGAATTTCCCCACTCTTTTGGAATCATACATCGATGACAGCAAAGATAGCCTGCAGGTTTTTAAAAGATTGTTAAACGTCACCACTGTATCTGCTTCGAAATCACCAATCTTTGTCGGTATAAGATTCTCATCGCAGCGTGAATAGGTGGAATATGCCAGTTCAGTATTTTCCTTTTTCATAAAACTAACCATCTCTTCAAGGAAATTCGGTTCCCAAAAGTCGTCTGCATCCAGAAAAGTGATAAATCTTCCTGTTGCGTTTTCAAGAGAAATATTTCTTGCGTGTCCGGCGCCGCCATTTTTCTCAGCTTTGAAAACTTTAATTCTCGGATCGTTTTGTTTTTCCAGAATCTCCACCGAATTATCAGTCGAACAATCATCTGTAATGAGCCATTCCCAATCAGAAAAAGTTTGATTTAAAACAGAATCGATCGTTTCCTGAAGATGCTTTGAAGAATTGTAACTAGGGGTGATGATAGAAATTTCCGGCATTTGTGAATTTTTTACAAAGATATATAAAGACAAGAAGATAAAAGAATAAAGAAAAAAGTCTTGTTTATAGTGTAAATACTTCGATGGAGTTTATATTGAGCGAAGTCGAAATGCTCAGTGTGACAAATCTAATACTGAAATATTTTTTTAAATTGTCAGTCTGAGCGGAGTCGAAGACTTTGTCTTTTTTATATGCTTCGCTTCATTTTGAATGTCAAATGTTGATTTGAAGCTGGAATCTGCGCCCCGGCCTGAATGGAGCTCTTTTTATTTTTTTGCTTTGGGAAAAGCTTTTGGAAAATAAAAAAGCGGGAATGGAGGACGGATAAAGGCGTCCAAAAATTTAAAATTGTCATTTCCTGTCAAAATCTTAACTTTGTGAATCTTAAAAAATTTATTCATTATTAATTCCTTATTCAGAGAATGTTTTACGACCATCAGCAGATAGAAAAAAAGTGGCAGAAATACTGGGAAGACAACCAAACTTACAAGACTTCCGACTCAACCGATAAACCGAAATTCTACGTCCTCGATATGTTTCCTTATCCTTCCGGAGCAGGACTTCACGTTGGGCATCCGCTGGGTTATATTGCTTCTGATATCTATGCGCGCTACAAAAGACATCAGGGCTTCAATGTTTTGCATCCTGTTGGGTATGACAGTTTTGGACTTCCTGCAGAGCAATATGCTATCCAAACCGGAACACATCCGGCGATTACAACGGAACAAAATATCACGAGGTACGAGGAACAATTAAGAAAAATTGGTTTCTCTTTCGACTGGAGTAGGGAAGTGAGAACTTCGGACCCATCTTATTATAAATGGACACAATGGATTTTCATTCAGTTGTTTCATTCCTGGTATAATAAAGATAAAGACAAGGCAGAATCTATTGAAACCTTAATCCGACATTTTGAAGAGAAAGGAAGCGAAGGATTAAATGCGAATCAAAATGAAGAACTCAATTTCACTGCAGAAGAATGGAAAAATGCTTCTGAAATTGATAAAGGTGCGATTTTATTAAATTACCGTTTAGCTTACAGAGCGGAAACTACGGTGAACTGGTGTCCGGCTTTGGGTACAGTTCTGGCAAACGACGAAATAAAAGACGGAAAATCTGAAAGAGGTGGTTATCCTGTTTTCCAAAAGAAAATGATGCAGTGGAGTATGAGAATCTCTGCATATTCTGAAAGATTATTGCAAGGCTTGAAAACTTTGGATTGGCCACAACCTTTGAAAGATGCTCAGGAATATTGGATTGGAAAATCTCAAGGTGCGCAAGTTAGATTTTCAACTGAAAATGGAGAAACAATTGAATTTTTCACGACAAGGCCTGATACGATTTTCGGTGCGACTTTTATGGTTTTGGCGCCGGAAAATCCTTTGGTCCAGAATTTAACAACCGAAGAGCAAGCAACGGAAATCACCAATTATATAGAAGAAACATCAAAAAAGACGGAACGCGATAGAATGGCTGACGTGAAAAATGTGAGTGGCGCTTTCACGGGAAGTTATGCAATTAATCCTTTCAATGGAAACAAAATTCCGGTTTATATCTCGGATTATGTGTTGATGGGTTACGGAACCGGCGCCGTGATGGCGGTTCCTGCACACGATGAGCGCGACCACAGATTTGCGAAGAAATTCGGGTTAGAAATCATCAAGGTTGTAGAATCTGATGTGGATGTTCAGGAAGAGTCTTACGATTCTAAAGATTCGGTTTGTGTGAATTCTGATTTCCTGAATGGTCTTAATTATAATGATGCGAAAGCAAAAATAATTGCCGAAATCGAAAAACGAGGAATTGGCCACGAAACTATGAATTACAGACAGCGTGACGCCATTTTCTCAAGACAAAGATATTGGGGTGAGCCGGTTCCTATCTATTATAAGGAAGGAATTCCTTACACTTTACCAACTTCCGCTTTGCCTTTGGAATTGCCTGATGTCGAAAAATATTTACCCACAGAAGACGGCGATCCGCCATTAGGCAATGCAAAAACATTTGCCTGGGACGAAGCGAACCAAAAAGTGGTTGATACCGATTTGATTGATGATAAAAAGGTTTTTCCATTAGAATTATCGACGATGCCAGGCTGGGCTGGAAGTTCCTGGTATTTCCTAAGATATATGGACCCGAATGATGATGAGGTTTTCTGCAAAAAAGAATTGTCAGATTATTGGGGACAAGTTGACTTATATATCGGTGGAAGCGAGCACGCTACAGGTCACTTGTTGTATTCTCGTTTTTGGAATATGTTCCTGAAAGACCGAGGTTACATCGAACAAAATGAGCCTTTCCAAAAGTTGATTAATCAGGGGATGATTTTGGGGATGAGTGCGTTTGTTTATAGAGTTGACGGAACTAATCAATATGTTTCTAAAAATTTAGTAAAAGATTACAAAACTCAAGCAATTTACGTTGATGTATCTTTATTAAAAGGGACAACAGATGAATTAGATATTGAAGCTTTCAAAGCTTGGAGACCAGATTATGCTGATGCAGAATTTATTCTGGAAGATGGAAAGTACATCACAGGTCGTGAAGTAGAAAAAATGTCCAAATCCAAATACAACGTCGTCAACCCTGATGACATCTGTAACGAATATGGAGCGGATGGTTTAAGATTGTACGAAATGTTCCTTGGACCATTAGAACAGTCAAAGCCTTGGAATACACAAGGTCTGAGCGGTGTTTACGGCTTCCTGAAAAAATTCTGGAATCTTTATTTTGACGGAGATAATTTCTCTGTTTCTGATGAAGAGCCAACGAAAGAAGAATATAAAGTGCTGCATACCTTAATCAAGAAAGTGGTTTACGATATTGAGAATTTTTCTTTCAATACTTCTGTATCGTCTTTTATGATTGCAGTCAATGAGTTACAGAAATTAAAATGCAGAAAACGCAATATTTTGCAGCCATTAGCTGTTATTATTTCACCATATGCGCCACATATTTGCGAAGAGGTATGGAATTTGCTGGGAAATCATGCTTCTATTGAATTTGAGCCGTTTCCGAAACTGGACGAGAGTTACCTTGTAGAAGACGAGATAGATTACCCTGTAAGCTTTAACGGAAAGATGAAAATGAAGCTTAAATTAGGAGCAGATTTATCCAAAGAGGATGTTCAGCGTATCGTTATGGAAAACGATGATGTCAAGAGGATTTTAGGCGCAAATTCGGTTAAGAATTTCATTTTTGTTCCGAAGAAAATCATTAATATTGTTAGCTGATTTAAGGAATGATTTTGAAACATTAAGAAAAATTATTATTCTATACATTAAAAATTACTGAAATAAAAATCATAATTTTAGCATATCAATTTTGAGTATATAATATTAATAATTCAAAAAGAGATAATAAATTCATAAAAACAGGGTTTTAATTTATCTGATAATTGAATTTATTGATTTTTTCAGATAAAAAAATTAGAACTCAATGCAAAAATAATTTTGCATTTTTAAAATATTTAACTTTATTTTACACGATAAAATTTAACAATTATAATTTAGTTTTAATATGGAAATGAATGTTTCGAACACAGATGAGCAAGTAGTTGCTAAAAAGCAGGGAGGACTTAATCCGGCTGTAATTATTCCTATTATCTTTTTAATAGGTGTTGCTATTTATTTATTCGTTTTAGGTAATCCGGGCAACTTTAGAGATGCTGAAAAATTAGGGGGCAGTTCAGTTGCGTTCTCAGATGTCGATGGGAAAGATATTCATCCAGAGTCTTTCTTGGGAATTATTTACAAAGGAGGTGTAATCGTACCAATCCTGATCACGTTTATGCTTACCGTTATCGTTTTCTCTATTGAGAGAGCTTTGGTTCTAGGTAAAGCTGCTGGTAGCGGAAATCTGGATAACTTTGTTATCAAGATCAGAAGCTTGCTAAACCAAAACAGAATCGACGAAGCTCTTGAAGAGTGCGACAGACAAAAAGGTTCAGTTGGTAACGTTGTGAAGGAAGGTCTTACAACTTACAAAGCCCTTGCAAAAGACAATACACTAAATAAAGAGCAGAAAATGGTAGCTCTTAACAAAGCTATCGAAGAAGCTACAACTCTGGAAATGCCGATGCTGGAAAAGAATATGATGATTCTTTCTACACTGGGTACAGTTGCAACATTGGTAGCGCTATTAGGAACCGTAATCGGGATGATCAAGGCGTTCTTCGCGTTAGGATCAGGAGGTGGAACACCGGATGCTGCTGCGCTTTCTACAGGTATCTCCGAGGCTTTGATCAATACAGCTTTAGGTATTGGTACTTCAGCTATCGCAATTATCCTTTATAACTTCTTTACTTCTAAAATTGATGGACTGACTTATAAGATTGATGAAATCTCTATGAGTATCCAGCAATCATTTGCTGAGTATAACTAATATTCAGTAAGTCGGAAATGTGAATATAAACCACATTTCAAATTAATAAATTAGTTAACAAAGACATTTTTAAATAATGGCGAGAATTAAACCAAAAAGACATGGAGTAGTTACGGATATGACGGCAATGTGTGACGTTGCGTTCCTACTACTTACATTCTTTATATTAACCACACAGTTCAAAAAACCTGATGTGGAGCAGATTAAACCGCCTTCTTCTATATCAGAAAAGTTACTCCCTGATGCGAGTCTTATGACCATTAATGTTACACCGAATGGTGTGTTCTATTTCCAGCCAGTGGAAAACGCTGCGGAACGTACACAAGTTTTGGATAATATGGGTAAAAAGTATGGTGTTACTTTCTCAACTCCTGAAAAAGTAGCATTCTCTAAGGTTCAGGCAATCGGAGTACCAATGAGTCAGCTTAAAAGTTATCTGAATCTTCCTGAAGAAAAACAGAAAGATTTTAAAGCGACTGAAGGCATCCCGATGGATAGTACGAATAAACAACTTATAGATTGGGTACAGCAGAGTCTTGCCGTAAATCCTAATTATAAATTAGCGATCAAAGGTGATGTAACAACTAAATATCCAAAAGTTAAAAGTTTGTTTGAAGGTTTAAGAGATATTGATTTTCTTAAATTCTGGTTGATAACATCTCAAGAAGGTAAAAACTAATTAGAAGAAATGGCAGAAGTACAGGTTAAAGAGGATAGCGGGAAAGGCGGCAAGGTCCGTTCGAAAAAGCAGAGTACCCGCGTAGATATGACGCCGATGGTAGACTTAGGTTTTCTTTTGATTACTTTCTTTATGTTTACCACCACATTTAGCAAACCAAACGTAATGGATCTTGGTCTTCCGGCGAAACCGAAAGACAAGAATCAGAAACCACCAGATACGGAGATTAAATTGAGTAATTCCATCTCAATCATAATTGGAAAAGATAATAAGATTTTTTATCATCAGCAGGATCAGCAGGGTCTTAATGATCAAACGCTTATGGAAACCAATTTTGACAGGGAAGGTATCAGAAAAGTAATTGAGCAGGCAAAAGCCAATGCAGCAGATAAGGACTTGTTTACAGTCATTATCAAGCCTACGGATGATGCAGTATATAAAAACTTTGTAGATATTCTTGATGAAATGGCGATTACCAAAAACGAAAGATATGGGGTTACCGATATCAAACCTTGGGAATTAGCTATTTATAAAAAGAAAGTAGGAGAACAATAATTTTCCTTTACTACAATAACATTTTTTAAATTTTAAAAATGGCAGACGAAAATTTGAAATACGATGCTAATCTTACTTTAGATGAGATTGTATTTGAACATAGAAATAAGGAATATGGTGCTTATGATTTAAGACACACCTATCCGAAAATGCTTACAAAGTCTTTCCTTATCGGAACTGCTGTTTTTCTTGTAGTTTCTTTGTCTCCCTTCATTTACATGAAGATCCAGCAAATGAACGAAAAAGATAAAACGGAAGTAGATGCGAAGTTGGTAGAGATTTTGGATGAGCAGCCGATTATCGAACAGCCTAAGGAAGAAGAACCACCACCGCCACCTCCTCCAAAAGAAGAGGAAAAGCAGGAGGTAATTCAGAATGTTGTTCCGGAGCCTAAGAGAGCTCCAAAGATTGAAACTCCACCGCCGCCAATTACTAAACAATTGGAGACAACCACAGGTCTACAGAATCAGGAAGGTGTTAGAACACCTGCTTACACGCCGCCGCCACCGCCACCTTCAACAGGTAAATCTACAACGGCTGAGGTGAAGCCTGTAACCAATGAGGTTTATGAATCCGTAGATCAATCAGCTGAGTTTCCTGGAGGTATCAACTCTTTTAGAAGTAAATTTACCAACAATTTTGATTCTGGAAGTCTGGAAGGTGAAGGAACTCTAAAAACTGAGGTAACTTTTGTTGTGGAAAAAGATGGTTCATTAACTCAGGTTAAAGCAAGTGGGCCAAACTCGGATTTTAATAGAGAAGCAGAAGCTACTGTTAAAGGAATCAAAACCAAATGGACGCCGGGTAAAGTTAACGGGCAACCTGTTAGATCCAGATTTAGATTCCCGATTACAATGAACTTCCAGTAAGGATTTAATTTGTAATATATTATAAAAGAGAAGTTTTTATAACTTCTCTTTTTTTATTAGATTTGTGATATGTTTAATTGGCTTTCTTTAATAACTGGGATCTTCTATATCGTTTTAGGGGTCTTCGTCATATTATACAAATTTTTCATCATTATTCTGGAACCAAATGTAGCTTATCCTTTGGGAGGTTTGCTGGTGTTGTATGGAATATTCAGAATAACACGCGCTATTATCCGAATCAAAAACAGGGATTAAATGAAAATTAATATTTTAGCGGTACTTTTTAGTATCATTATAGTTTCCTGCTCCAAAGATAAAAGGCCGGAAATTGACAATCCTAATAAAGGTGAAATAACAATTGAGGTGGATGAATCTTTTGAAAGTGTCACAGAAGCACTTACCGAAAGATATATGGCGCTTAATCCACAAACAAAAATAAATCTCGTTGTTAAAAAAGAAGATCTGGCACTTCTTGATTTTTTTGAAAGAAAAATTAGGGTAGTTGTTCTTTCCAGAGAATTATCAGCAAAAGAAAAAGAAACTTTTGACAAAAAAATCGATCTTCCCTGGCAACCGGCAAAATTCGCCGCGGATGCAGTTCTTTTTGTCGTACCTAAAAATTCTTCTTTAGAGTCTATTTCTATGGATGATATCTACAGAGAGCTTCAGTCCGACGATAAAAAGCTGATTTTTGACGGAACGAATTCCAGTAACCTTAATTTTGTCGCTCAGAAATTCAACCGTAAGCCATCTGATCTTAAGTTCTCAATTATTAACGGCAATGAGAATGTTGTAGAGCAGTTAAAAAAATATCCTGATAAAATTGGCGTTATAAGTTATAATACGATAAGCCGGCCTTTTGGAGAAGAGGCGCAAAAATTAAGAAACGAGGTCAAAATTTTGAAAATCGTACAAGGAAATAAGACCTATGAACCTTCTCTTTCTAATTTAAAAATTATGACTTACCCTTTTACAAGAATACTTTACTTTCTTACAAATGAAGGTTATTATGGTCTCGGAAACGGGTTTATAAGATTTTCCTGTACACAGCTGGGACAGATTGTGGTAGAGAAAGAAGGGTTACAACCTTATAATCTTTACAGGCGTGAAGTCCAGATGAGATAAAAAATATTTTAATATTTTTTTAACTTAAAAAACTTTTTTTTATAAAAAAATGGTCTGAATATTGCGTTTCATCCTACCGATTTAATTTTTTTTGAAATAATGAAAACAGAATATATAATGAATTTAACTAAAAGAATTGTACTAACTGCTGCAGTTGGCTTTTTCGCTAATTTAACTTTCGCTCAGAGTGTTCAGGACGGAATTAATTTCGTTGATAGTCAAAAGTATGCAAAAGCAAAACAAAATTTTACAGATTTAATTAATCAGAATCCTAAAGATGCAAGTAATTACTTTTATCTGGGAAATACATATTTAACACAATTTGACCCTAACTTCAATGAGGCTCAGGATAGCTTTAACAAAGGTTTAGCCGTAGATCCTAAAAGTTACCTTAACAAAATAGGATTGGCATCAGTAAAGCTTGGTAAAGGCGATAAATCTGCCATTACAGAGATTCAGCAGATCGTAAAAGACTCAAAGGAAAAAGATGCCGAGGTTCTTTTCAGAGCAGGTGAGGCATTAACTTTATTTGAAAAGAACAGTTCACCTGACTTGGCAATTACTTATCTGAATAAAGCTATCGAAAAAGCTCAGAAAAATGGGGTGCCTGCAAATTATTACTATTCTTTAGGTGATGCTTACCGACTTAAGAAAGATCCGGGAAATGCAATGTCTGCTTACGATAAAGCAGAAGTTGTAGCAAGAAATAAAGCATCAGTTTACACCAGAAAAGGTACGCTTTGGATCGCAGCGCAACAATGGCAGCAGGCTAAACAAAATATTGATAAAGCTATTGCCGTAGATCCAACTTATGCTCCGGCTTACAAAGCTTTGGCAGGGTTCAATATAAAATATCAGAAAAACGCAGAAGCAACACAGAATCTTATCAACTATACCAAATATGCTGATGAAGATCCGTATACACAGCTGGAAATTGCAAAGCTTTACTTTACCAATGAAGATTATGCCAATGCAAAAACCACTCTAAACGCAGTTTTTGATAAAGTTAATGATCCGATCAAGTATAAACTGAGAGCATACATTCTTTATGGAGATGGTGATTATGCAGGCGCAAAACAGAATATGGATACATTCCTGTCCCAGGCAGATAAAAGCAGGGTGCAGGCTTCGGACGAAGGCTTACAAGGGCTGATTGCTGCGGGAATGGCTTCTACAGAAAAAGATGCAGCTGTTAAGTCTCAGCTTGAAACTTTGGCTCAGCAAAAAGTAGCTATTGCAAAAGCAGCCAAAGATGAAACGTTGAAATGGGATGAGGAGCTGGCCAAAGTTAAAGGAGGTATAACATCAGCATCTGTAGATCAAGGCGCAACTTCTCCTGAAATAGAAGCTTTAAAAGCTAAAATTGCAGCAAATCCTAAAGATACCGATGCTATCTATAAGCTGGCACAGGCTTATCAGGAAGTTAAAAACTGGAATGGAGCAATCCTAACCTGGAGTAAAATGTCATCGGCACTTCCGGACTGGGCACCGGCTTATTACAGTCAAGGGTATGCATATCAACAGGCTGGTAATAATGAAATGGCAAAAACATCTTATGAGAAATTTATTTCTCTTGTAAAGCCTGCTGAGATAGAAGCAAGCAAGCAAAGCTTAGGATACGCCTACTTCTTTATAGCCTTTATGGAAAAAGATACTAATCCTGAAAAAGCAAAACAAGATATTGCCAAATCACTGGAATACGATCCGACCTATCCGGATGCTATTAATCTTCAGAAAACACTGAATAAATAGACATAATTAAAACTTCCCAATTCTGAAAATTGGGAAGTTTTGTTTTTTATTAAATTTGCATAAATATATTTATATGAAATGTGATTTTTTAGCAATTGGAGCACATCCTGATGATGTAGAGCTTGGCTGTGGCGGAACAATTGTTAAGCTGATCTCTGAAGGTAAGAGAGTCGGAGTTATCGATCTTACGGAAGGCGAACTTGGTACAAGAGGAACAAGGGAAACAAGAGCCGAAGAAGCTAAAAATGCTGGTGAGATCTTAGGGATAATAGCCCGTGAAAATTTGAAACTGAAAGACGGTTTCCTTACTAATTCCGAGGATTACCAACTTAAAATTGTTGAAAAAATCAGAAAGTACAGACCAGAAATTGTTTTGGCAAATGCTATTGATGACCGGCATCCCGATCATGCAAAGGCCGCCAAACTGGTTTCGGATGCCTGTTTTCTTTCAGGTCTCAGGAAGATAGAAACATTTGATGATGGGATGCTTCAGGATGCCTGGCGGCCTAAGCAGATTTTTCATTACATTCAGTGGAAAAATGTGATCCCTGATTTTGTAATAGATATTAGCGGGTTTTTAGATAAAAAAATAGAGGCGTGTCTTGCCTATAAAACACAATTTTATAATCCCGATTCTAATGAGCCGGTTACGCCAATAGCCACAAAAGATTTTCTGGAGAGTTTGACTTACAGGGCTCAGGATCTTGGCAGATTGTCCGGTGTTGAGTATGCGGAAGGCTTCACAACCGAAAAGTTACTTGCATTCAAAAATTTTGAAGGAATTATTTGTGATTAATTAAGAAATTATTCTATATTTGCACACGCAAAAACGGTGATTGTAGCTCAGTTGGTTAGAGCGTCGGATTGTGGTTCCGAAGGTCGTGGGTTCGAGACCCATCATTCACCCAAAATAAAAGCATCTTGTGAAAGATGCTTTTTTGTTTTTAAAAGGCCAAAAACGCATCTGTAAAAGATGCGTCATAAATATTTTTCGATTTAAACCTCGTCGTCAGAATCTATTGTGAAGGATCTGGACTTAAAGTCTTTATCGTGTCTTTCAGAGATGACATCTTCACCTTTTTGCTGGATGATGAAATCCGTAGACTCATTGAATAATTCCTGGAAGCTCTTAAAATCTTCTTTGTACAGGTAGATTTTATGTTTTTCAAAAGTTGCTTCCCCATTTTCTCCGAAATTCTTTTTACTTTCTGTAATGGTCAAATAATAATCACCCGCTTTGGTCTCCCGCACATCAAAGAAATAGGTTCTTCTGCCTGCTTTCAACACTTTAGTGAAAATCTCATTCTCATGTCGTTCCTTAAATTCACTCATTGTTAAATATTTTTTTAGAAATCTGTTCTAACAAATATAATAGAATTCTCGGAATTTCAAAATATTTTGTTAAAAAAATCTCTTAGATGTGGCTTTTTCTTAAAATTTTGATAAAAGCAATGACAAAGTAATATTTATTTAATTAAGATAAAGAATTTCGTCTGCCCGTTTTGCACTTGATTCTCTGTGTGTTATTATGATTGACGTGGTTGTTTTAAGATCTTTATCAATATTCTGGAGAATATTTTCTTCTGTTTCCGTATCCAAAGCAGAAAGGCAGTCATCAAAAATAAGAATGTTGGGCTGCTTGATCATCGCTCTTGCAATGCAGATTCTTTGTTTTTGGCCGCCGGAAAGCATCACGCCACGCTCGCCAACCATAGTGTTGTACTGATCCTTGAATTCCTCTATGTTTTTATGAACGTCAGCTTTTTTAGCCATTTTGACTACCAGATCATGGCTTGGATTGTCAATTGCAAAGCCAATGTTATTCTCAATAGTGTCTGAAAAAAGATAACTCTCTTGCGGTGTGTAACCTATCTGTTCACGGTACAAATTCAGGTTATGATCCTTCAGGTTTTTTCCGTCGATGAGGATTTCCCCTTCATCAGGATCAATTAACCGGCAAAGCAACTGCGCGATTGTAGATTTGCCGCTTCCTGTTTTTCCCATTATTGCGAGCGATTTTCCGGCATCAATTTTAAAATTCAGATTTTCAATAGCTTTGATTCCGGTGTTCGGATAAGTGTAGCTTACGTTTCTGAATTCAATCTCACCTTTAATTGGATAGATGTCGTGATTGGAATTAATAATCTCGGATTTCATATCCAGAAACTCATTCACTCTCTGCATACTGGCTTCAGCCCTTTGATTGACAGACGTGACCCAACCTAGCATAGAAAAAGGAAAAATCAGAATATTGATGTACATAAAAAAGTCAGCAATAGTTCCTACACTCATTTCGCCGGCAATATATTTTTGACCACCAATGACAAGTATTGCAACATTCAGAAGACCTATGACGAAAATGATAATCGTGAAAAAATACGCTTCTGTTCTTGCAAGATCCAATGCTTTGTCCTGATAATCTTTAACTTTAATGCCGTAGTTCTTTTCAATATATCTCTCCTTGCTGAAAAATTTAACAACGCGGATCCCGGAAAAGCTGTCCTGCACAAACGTAGATATCGCAGACTGACTTTTCTGCATTACTTTTGATTTCTGATTGATAATATCACTCACTTTATAAATCCCGTAAGATAATATTGGCAGAGGAATCAGTGTCCAGAGTGTCATCTGCAAATCCGTCATAAACATATAAATGCTTGTGATAATGAGTAAAATGATCAGGTTTACCACATACATCACACCTGGGCCCAGATACATTCTGATAGCTACAACATCTTCGCTTAGCCGGTTCAGCAGATCGCCGATAGTTGTTTTCTTATAATCTGTAACAGATAATTCCTGGTAATGTCTGTAGATTTTATTTTTGAGTTCGTATTCAATTCTTCTGGATGCTACAATAATGGTCTGTCTCATCATAAAAGTAAAGAATCCGGAAAGGAGAGAGCAGCCTATAAGAATACCGGAGTTAATAAAAATTATCCGGAAGTAGGTCCAGTTGTTTCTTACGTTTTCAAAAATCCCGTTGTTTTTTGAGAGTTTCAGTGTAGAATAGTTTTGTTCAATGATATTAATGGTTTGCCCGATATACTGAATTTTATAAATCGTAAAAAAATTACTAAGTATAATGAACAAAAATCCCCAAAACAGTAAAATGCGGTGTTTCCAGAAGTAGGGATTGAGTGTTTTTAAAGCTTTCATTTCTTTTGCTTTGGTTTTCCTAAGGTATTGCAAAATTAATGAATTAAAATTTCAGTCGGGATCTTGTTGTCAAATTTCAAAATAATTAACAAAAGATAATATTTTTGTAATACGAAGCATATAAGTTGACATTAATCTGTAATTTTGTAATTGAAAAGTTTAATGAATGACTCCAAAACCAAAATATGATGTTGCACTGATAGGTGGTGGAATTATGAGCGCTACGCTTGCAACTATGCTGCACGAATTCGATCCGGCACTTGAAATCGTTATTTTCGAAAGGCTTGGTGAAGTGGCAAAAGAGAGTTCATCTGCCTGGAACAATGCCGGGACAGGTCATTCTGCTTTCTGTGAGCTTAACTATACACCTGAAAAGGAAGGTAAGATTGACATCAAGAAAGCCGAATATATTGCCGAGCAATTTGAAGTTTCTAAACAATTCTGGTCCTATCTTATCAGTAAAGGTATTATCGATAAGCCGAAAGAATTCATAAACTCTTGTCCGCATATGAGCTTTGTTTTTGGGGAAAAAGATGTGGATTATCTTAAAAGAAGGCATGACGCATTATTGAAATCGCCCTTATTTCAGGGAATGGAATATTCTGATGATCATAAAAAACTTGCAGAATGGATTCCGCTGATGATGCATAAAAGAATGTCCACGGATAAGCTTGCTGCCACTAAAATGGATTTAGGAACCGATATAGATTTTGGTAAACTAACGTCAAAATTAATTGAACACCTTAAAAAAACGGAATCAGTGGAAGTTTTTACTTACCACGAAGTCAAAGATATTGATGCGGATGGAAAAGGCGGATGGGAATTACAGGTTAATGACAGAAAAAATCTGCATAAACAAACTGTAGACGCAGATTTTGTATTTATTGGTGCAGGTGGTTACGCATTGCCGCTTTTGGAAAGTTCAGGGATCGAGGAAAGTAAAGGCTACGGCGGATTTCCTGTGAGCGGGCAGTGGCTGGTAACTACTAATCCGGAACTCGTAGAAAAGCATCACGCAAAAGTGTACACTCAGGCAACAGTAGGTGCGCCGCCAATGTCTGTTCCGCATTTGGACCTCCGGATCATAGATGGTAAAAAGGCTTTGCTTTTTGGGCCTTTTGCAGGTTTCTCTACTAAGTTTTTGAAAGAAGGAAGTTATCTTGATTTGCCGGAGAGTGTCAATTTTAAAAATATCCGTTCACTCTTTGGTGCATGGTGGCACAATATGCCTTTGACGAGATACTTAATTCAGCAGGTGACAATGAGCAAAGCTCAGAGAATGTCACACCTGAGAGATTTTGTAAAAGATGCCAGAGAGGACGACTGGGATCTAAAACAGGCCGGCCAGCGCGTCCAGATCATTAAAAGAGATCGATTTGAAGGTGGGCGGTTAGAATTCGGAACAGAAGTAGTTGTGAATAATGACAGAAATATTGCATCACTTCTGGGAGCTTCACCCGGAGCCAGTACTTCCGCATTTGCAATGATAATGGTGCTGGAAAAATGTTTTGAAACCAGATTATCAACAGAATGGAAACAAAAGCTGCTGGAAATGGTGCCAAGCTACGGCAAAAAACTGGCAGAGCATCCTGATCTGATTAAGCAGATCAGAGATTATTCTAAAGAAAAACTAGAACTAGAATATTAATTTTTAACTCAAAAAAAATGAGTGAAACTAAACTAAAACCATATATTGCCGAGGAACTGCTTTCTCTGCTTCAGCCGGAAGTAGAAGAAGAAAGCCAGGTGATACTTCACTGTTGTGTAAAATCAGATGCTTTTTTCGAAGAAAAAATCCGAATCTGGTCATCAACGTACCTAATAGACAGAAAAATGGAACACGTTTCTAAGCTGTTGCATTTTGAAAATATAACGCTGTTTCCGGAATGGACAGACATACCGTATGGTAAAGAATATTGGTTTACACTGGTGTTTTCCGGACTTCCAAAAGATTGCAAAGTTTTTGATTTTATAGAACTGATACCACAAAACGGCGGATTTTACAGGGAAGGAATTACCAGAAATTCTTCTGATGTTTATAAAATCATTTTGGATATTTAAATAAAAAGGTTCAGATATTTCTGAACCTTTTTTATTGTTTTAGGAAAGTTTTCGCATTTCCTGCTTTATTTTATCCTGGAGCCCTTCTGATGCTGGAACCAGCGGAAGTCTGAGGTAATTTTTTATCAAGCCTTTTTCTGCAAGGATGGTTTTTACTCCGCAAGGATTACCCTCCGCAAAAATCAGCCGGGTAATTTCCACTAAAGAATTATGAATTTTATAAGCCTCATCTACTTCCCGTTTACGAGCCAATTTTACCATTGTTGAGAATTCCTTAGGGTAAGCCTGTCCGATAACGGAAATTACGCCATCTCCACCGGCCAGAGTTACGGGTAATGTATATTCATCATCACCGGACATTAAAGAAAAGTGTTCGGGTTTTTGTCTCAGGATATCAAAATACTGCAGGATATTCGGTGCCGCTTCTTTTATCATAAAAAGATTTGGAAACTCTTTGGCAAGACGTAACGTTGTGGAAGCTTCCACATTTTGTCCTGTTCTTCCCGGAACATTATAGATAATGATTTTTTCTCCTGTCTCAGCCAGCGCTTTATAATGCTGATAGAGACCTTCCTGGTTTGGCTTGTTGTAATATGGAGATACGGAAAGCACTGCTTCAAAGTCTGAAAGATCGGTTTCTTTGATCTGAGCCACAACTTCTGCGGTATTATTTCCCCCGATTCCTAATACCAAAGGCAGTCGGTTATTATTGATTTTAGTGATATGGGCAACTACCCTTTCCTTTTCTTCTTTAGAAAGTGTCGCAGCTTCTGCTGTAGTTCCCAGTACTACCAGAAAACTGGTTCCGTTGTCTATATTGTAATCGATAAGTCTCGTAAGAGATTCGAAATCTATGGAAAGATCTTCATTGAAGGGTGTAATCAGTGCTACACCTACGCCATTTAGCTGACCCATTTTTTGTATAAAATTAATTTTCTCAAAGTTAAATTTTATTTTGCTTATCAGCAAAGATATTCCCCAAGGATCACGTAAAATCTTTGTAAGAGTAATAAGATCAGGTTTCAGATTAAGATCTACAAGAATATGAAAAAATTAATATATGAATTGGCTTTCAAATGCATTGTGTTAGTTTTAAAACCCGAAAATCATTAGATTTGTATCCATATTATTTTCATATGAAAAATAAAATTGCCGGTTTTGTGATTATGAGTATGATCCTGACGGGCTGCAAAGCTCCTCTCGGAATAGCGAATATCCAGACCGAAAAAAATATCTATATTACCAGCGAGTTAAGTGATGATAAGGCAATGGATGCGCTTATCCAGCCATACAAAAATGAGCTCGAAGGAAAGATGAATAAGAAGATTTCGCATACTAATGTCGAACTCAATAAATCGGGAGATAATAGCAACTTAGGAAATCTGCTGGCAGATTACACTTTCGAGGGTGCTGAAGAATGGGCAAAAAAAAATAATATTCAGGCAATTGATGCTGCTGTGATCAATATCGGTGGCATAAGAAATATTATCCCGAAAGGTGATATTACAATAAAGAATATCTATGAAGTAATGCCTTTTGATAATGAGATTGTTATTATGAAAATGTCCGGGAAAGCTCTGCAAGGTCTATTTGACTATTATCTCAAGAGACAGGAGAATAACCCGGTCTCTCATTTATTGATAGAAACTGATGGAGGAGATACAATCTCCAAAAAGCTTATTAACGGAAAACCAATTGACGAAAGCAAAACTTATTACATTGCAACATCAGATTATCTTGCTATGGGTGGAGATAATATGTTTTTCTTCGGAAAAGGTGAGATGATCCGTACAGGGATTAAGATGCGCGATCTGTTCCTTGAAAAGTTCAGACAAAATCCGGAAATTTCTGCACCGGATGATGTGAGGTTGATATTCAAAAATAAAAAAACGCAGGAATAATGAATCGAAAAGAATTTTTAAAATATGCAGGCGGAGGCAGCCTTGCCCTGACACTGGCTCCTAATCTTTTGATGGCTGAACAATTTGGCATCCTGGAAAAAAAATCTGCTCAGAAGTTGACGATTTTGCATACCAATGATCAGCATAGCAGAATCGAACCATTCAGCGCCTCATTTAAAAGTAATCCTAATCAGGGTGGTTTTGCAAGAAGAGCCACTTTAATTAAGAAGATAAGGAGCGAGGAAAAAAACGTACTGCTTCTGGATTCAGGAGATATTTTCCAGGGAACACCTTATTTCAATTTTTTTGGCGGCGAGCTGGAGTTCAAGCTGATGAGCATGATGCAGTATGATGCGTCTACAATGGGAAACCACGATTTTGACAACGGATTGGAAGGTTTTCTGAAAGTTCTTCCCAATGCAAAATTTCCGTTTATCTGTTCCAATTACGATTTCAAAAATACGATTCTTGATGGAAAAACCGAAAAGTATAAAATATTCAATAAAGAGGGGATAAGGGTTGGCATTTTCGGGGTAGGGATTGAACTGAACGGACTTGTAGGCAAAAAGAACTATGGGGAAACCATTTATCACAACCCTATAGATGTGGCTCAGCATTATTCGGATTTTCTCAGAAATGATAAAAAATGTGACCTTGTGATCTGTCTGTCTCATATCGGGTTTGATTATGCAGACCAGCCGGATAAAATATCGGATAAGCATCTTGCAGCAAAAACCTCGGGAATAGATCTGATTCTGGGAGGACATACACATACATTCCTGAAAGAGCCGTTAGTCTTTCAGAATAAAAATGGTAAAAATGTCATTGTCAATCAGGTAGGCTGGGCCGGAATTCTTTTGGGAAGACTCGATTTTTATTTTGATAAAAATAAGAATGTAAAAAATATTTCCTGGAATAATCAGTTAATAGATGAAAGCATAATTGTTTAGGATGAAAAAAATTTTATTATTTTTGATACTGTCAGCCACACTGATAAAAGCGCAGACAAGTAAATGGACCGACTTGTTTTCATATAATAATGTTCTTAAGATACGGGAGGATGGAGACCGCCTGATAGCAGCAACAGAAAACGGAGTTTTTTATTATTACCCTGGGACAGGAGAAATAAAAAAACTTTCCAAAGCTAATGGTCTGCACGAAGTTAAAATATCAGCATTTGATTATAATGCCGTTACAAGGACAGGAATTGTGGGCTACCAAAACGGATCTATAGATGTCATCACACCGGATGGGATTTTTTTAATTGTCGATATTCCTTTAGCCAACGGTTATAATGGGAGTAAAAAAATTAATGATATTTCTATCAATGGAGATAAGGCAATTATTTCCGTAGGCTACGGTGTTTCTATCTTTAATATTACCAGACGCGAATTCGGGGATACGGCTTTTTTCACTACAGGAGGCCCCTACGATGCAGTGAACTCTGCTGTTCTCAAGGATAATACAGTTTATGCCGCTACAAATTCAGGACTTAAATACCACGAAATCAACGCCACTTTTCCGGTCTATTCAAGCTGGACAGCTCCAGTTAATTTTCAAGGAAATTATAAAAAAATTGATGCTTCGGGAATTTTGGCCTTCTCGACAAGCAATGAATTGAAGTTTGGTAATTTTCCCAACCTATCAACAAAGTCAGGATTTTCAAATATTCAGGATATTAAGGTTACCAGCACACAAATCATTGTAACAGATCAATCTCAAGTCTATGTTTACGGACTAAATGGTGCTCAGCAAAAGAACTTTAATGCCGGAGAATCAATAAATACAGCGATTGTTTATAATAATCAGGTTTTTACGGGAACACAGCTTGCCGGTATATATAATGAGCAGAAAAGCAGTTTCAAACCAGATGGTCCATACAATAACAGATCTTACAGGATTTCATTATTGAATAATCAGATTTGGGTTGCTTCAGGAGGAAGAGAATCGTATAATAATCCTGAAGTACCTTACCTCGGCTATTACCATTATGATGGTTCCAAATGGATATATCCGGATTATTTTAAAAATAATAATCAATTTAATATTCTAGATGTTGTTCCTAATCCTTCAAACCCGGCAGAGATTTATTTTACCAATTTCATTTACTCAGCTACAAATGGGATTTTTAAGATGGAAAATGACCAGCTTTCTAAGCAATATATGGAGACGTCAACTGCAAGACCTATAGGTTGTGTCTTTGATGAAAATAATACTTTGTTTTGCTCTACTGCATTTCTGGATGGTCTGGTAACAGGAACAGGATTCTATTATTTAGATAAAAGCTCGGATAAGTTTGTAGCTAAATCTCTTAATGTATCAAATAGTGCACAAAAACCATTTGCAAAAAACGGAATATTATATATTCCTGTACCTAGAGTGGGGGGTCTTATTATTTATGATTATAATAATACACCGGCTGCTGCTTCAGACGATAAGTTCAAACTTATAACCAAAGATAATAACCTTCCAGTAGATCAGACAACATCTGTTAACGTAGATAATAATGATGATGTTTGGATTGGCAGCAGAGAAGGATTGCGTATTTTATCTAATCCTAAATCCGCAATTCTTGAAAGTAATCCACAAACTGATCCTGTTATTATAGAACAGAATGGCATAGGAGAAGAACTCTTCAGAGATGCAGAAATTTTACAGATTGCAGTAGATTCTGGAAACCAAAAGTGGGTTTCTATTTTAGGGGGAGGCGTTTTTTACATCAGCCCATCTGGCGACAAAACTATTTATCAGTTTACAAAATCTAATTCTCCATTGCCAAATGATACAGTAACCGACATTAAGATCGACGAAAAGACAGGAAAGATTTATTTTGCCACAATTGATGGTATAGTGGTTTATCAGGGAGATGTTTCCGAGGTCACTTCCAATTTCGGAAATGTTCTGGTATATCCTAATCCTGTGGTCTATGCACAATATAAAGGCAATGTCAGAATCCGCGGCTTGGCGCAGAAAACCAATATCAGAATTACTGATGCAGCGGGTAATCTGGTACATTCTGCTGTTGCAAACGGAGGCTATTTTGAATGGAATCTGAATAATCAGCGTGGTGTGAGAGTAGCGTCCGGTATTTATTATGTTCTGATGACCAATGAAGACGGAACAGATACCGCTACTGCCAAAATTGCTGTGGTAAACTAATGTTATGACCCAGGATGTAATTTTGCTGTCTTATACAAAATATGGAGATCACGATGCTGTTCTCCATTGTTTTTGTAAACAAAACGGCTTTGAAAGCTTATTTGCAAAAGGCATATATGCGCCGAAAAATAAGAAGAAAGCTTTTCTGTTCCCGTTAAATGAACTTTCCATACAGACATCCCATAAGAAAAAAAACATCCGTAATGTGCTGAAGATTGAGCAAAATAAATCCGATCTTTTCAGCTCGGATATCAGGAAGAATTCTATTTTGTTTTTTGTTTCAGATCTTCTTAATCAGATTCTAAGGAATGAAAATCAGAATAGCCAAATATATTCTGAGATTTCTGTTTTTCTGGAAGAATTGAAAAAGGATAATTTTCAGTCACACCTTATCTTTATCGTAAGGCTTCTTAAATTGCAAGGATTACAGCCATTGTATTCCGAACAGGATTTCCTGAATCCTGAATCCGGTCATTTTGAACACATACAATCCCATCATCTTTTTGATAAAGAGATGTCTGCGGTCTGGAAACTATTATTGATTGCGGATCATCCTTATTCCGTTAAGTTAAACAGGGCTGAAAAACAAAATTTTATGGATTCGGTTCTGGTGTATTTTCATTATCATATTTCTGATTTCCGAGAACCGAAATCATTGGAAGTCATTAAAGAAATTTTCTAAAAAATGATTGTTAAAGCAGAAACAAAAGATATTCCGATGATTCAGGATCTGGCAAAAAGATCTTGGAGTATAGCTTACCAAGGAATAATATCACAGGATCAGATTGATTATATGCTGGACTTGATGTATTCTGAAAAGACATTAAACTCCCACTTCGATAATCCTGATTATCAATATTATTTAATCAAAAACGATGAAAATTATTTAGGTTTTATGGGTTTTGAATTCCATCAGGAAACAGAAACTACTAAACTCCACAGGATCTATTTTCTGAAAGAAGCCCAGGGAAAAGGTCTGGGTAAAAAAGCGTTGGAATTTTTGAAGCAACAGGCTGCTGAACAAAATGATAAAAGAATCATCCTGACGGTAAATAAGAAAAATCCTGCTCAGAAATTTTATGAATCTCAAGGTTTCAGAATCTATGAAGAAAAGGTATTGGACGTGGGAAATGGATTTGTTATGGACGATTTTCTGATGGAACTGCTTTTGAAGTAACTATTTTTAATAACCTCAAACCCTCAAACCCTCCAACTCTCTAACTTATCTGCGCCCATTTATTTTTCCCTTTATATTGGCGGATATAATATTGTTTCATCACAAGATTATCGGGATGATTAAGCAGTGAGTCTTTCTCAAGGATCTGTTCCACAGCCTGCTTTGATGCTTTGATTATAGCCGAATCTTCTATCAGGTTCAATTTCTTGAAATCAATAACGCCGCTCTGCTGTGTTCCGAGAATGTCGCCGGGACCGCGTAGTTCCATATCTACTTCCGAGATCTTGAATCCATCATTGGTCTGTACCATCGTTTTGATTCTGGTTCGGCTTTCTTTGCTCAGTTTGTCGTCTGTCATCAGGATACAATAGCTTTGTTCTGCTCCTCTTCCGACACGTCCGCGCAACTGATGAAGCTGTGACAGACCAAACCTTTCCGCACTTTCAATCACCATTACAGAAGCGTTCGGAACGTTGACGCCTACTTCTATCACCGTTGTTGCAACCATTATCTGTGCTTTTCCTGATGCAAAATATTGCATATTCGCATCTTTGTCGGCGGGTTTCATCCGCCCGTGAACCATCGTGACATTATAACTTTTAAAGAAATTCATCACATTTTCCAGACCTTCCATCAGGTTTTTGTAATCCATCGTTTCCGACTCCTCGATGAGTGCATAAACGAAGTAGATCTGACGGCCTTTTTCGATTTCATCCCTGCAAAACTGATAAACCGAAAGCCTGTCTTTTTCCCGTCTGTGCGCGGTGATAATTGGTTTTCTTCCCACCGGCATTTCGTCGATTACGGAAACATCCAGATCCGAATAAAAACTCATTGCGAGCGTCCTTGGAATTGGCGTTGCGGTCATTACCAGGATATGGGGAGGAATATTATTCTTTGCCCAGAGTTTTGCCCTCTGAGCAACTCCGAATCTGTGCTGCTCATCAATAATCGCCAGTCCTAGGTTTTTAAACTTCACCTTGTCTTCCAAAAGCGCGTGCGTTCCGATAAGGATGGAAAGTTGCCCATTTTCCAATTCTTCGTGAATGATTTTCCGTTCGGAAGTTTTTGAAGAACCTGTTAAAAGTCTGACATTGATTTCCGTGTCTTTTAATAATTCCTTTATCGAGTTAAAATGTTGTTGTGCCAAGATTTCTGTTGGAGCCATTAGGCAGGACTGAAAACCATTATCCATCGCAATCAGCATTGTTAATAGAGCTACCATTGTTTTTCCGGATCCTACATCGCCCTGCAAAAGTCGGTTCATTTGAGTAGAACGTTTCATATCGGTCCGGATCTCTTTCAGAACACGTTTCTGGGCACTGGTTAATTCGAATGGCAGGTGATTTTCATAAAAATGGTTGAAATAATCACCGACAATCGGAAACGGATTAACAAATGATTTGGTCTTCTGATGCAGTTTTTTCAGGCCATAACCCAACTGGAAAAAGAATGCTTCCTCAAACTTCAGCCGTCTGTCCGCCGCTTCAAAATGTTTAAAATCTTTCGGAAAATGAATGTTATAATAGGCATTCAGCCTGTCCGTCAATTTCAATGATTTTAAGAGATAGGTCGGTAGATTTTCCGAAACCAATTGAGGCAGGTATTTTAGCAGATTATAAATAACAGTCTGGAAAAATTTATTGTTGAGGCCTCGCTTGCTGAGTTTTTCGCTGCCCGGATAAATAGGAAGTAACGTCCCGGAAAGTGCCTTTTTCTCATCGCTCTCAATTTCCGGATGTGGCATTGAGAAGTTTCCGTTAAAGAAATTAACCTTACCGAAAATGAAAATCTCTTTGTTGAGTGGAATCGAGTCTTTCATCCATTTCGTATAGCGGAACCAAACCAGATCTATAGTTCCTGTTTCATCACGGAATTTGGCGCTCAGTCTTTTGCCTTTTTCATTCGTGATTTCCTGCAGATCTGTGATTTTTCCTTTTAATTGGATGTCCGTTTCAGAATCTTTAGTAAGTGTTCCGATTTTATAGATTTTACTTTTATCAAGATACCTCAACGGATAAAAAGTGAGCAGATCTTCCACAGTGGATATGCCCAGAACATTTTTAATCAGTTTTGCGCGTTCAGTTCCGATGGTTTTGAGAAATTCTATGGAAGTATCTAAATTCAAAAGGAAAATTTGTTCCGACGAATTTCGGGAAAATAAAAGTAAACCACAAAAGTCACAAAAGAAAAAGCAATATCTTTATTCCAAAAGAAATCTAAATTTCATTAATCAAAATTTTATTCCTTAATCTTCGATTTGAATTTTCTCTGATAGCTTTCCCATTCTTTTCTGGTTTTGATGTTTTTGTAGTCATTGGAAGCAATCATAGTAAAGTAGGGTTCTACTTCTTTCGCTTTTAAGGCGCCGGAAAGACTGGTAATAGGATCAGCATTTTCATCCAGAAAAACCATTGTCGGAATCATATTGATGTTCATATATCTGGCAAACTGGTGAAGCGGATTTTTATTTTTCTTGCTTTTGTAATCCGGATTCGTAAAAGTATGGCCTGCAAAGTTTATGGTTTCGTTTCCGTCACTTTCAAATCTCACGGCATAAAAACCATCGTTAATGATACGCGCAATTTCGGGATGGTTAAATGTGTTTTTTTCCATTTCCTTGCAGGGCGCGCACCATTCTGCATAAAAATCGATCATGATTTTTTTCGGTTCCTTTTTCTGAGCTTCCAAAGCCTGGGCCAACGATAGCCAGCGGACCTGTGCGTTTCCGATAAAGCCGGTTGCTATTAATAAGATTAGTATTAGTTTTTTCATTTGTGTGACTGGGTGATGAGTTAACTTTTCATGACAGACGTATATCTTATAATCTTTACTTTACACCTTGCATCAGTTTTTTTACCAGTGGGGAAATAATGAGGAGAATTACACCACAGACGATAGCATATAATCCTAATTGCTTATAACCTTCTGTGTATGTAATAAGTGCGTCCAGATTGGTTGATCCTTCTTTTGCTGTTGCCATATTCGCGCCGATAATTCCAGCAACATATTGTCCGTACGCAGACGCCAGAAACCACATTCCCATCATCATACCCTGAAGTTTATTTGTAGAGAGTTTCGTCATTATCGATAAACCAATCGGGGAAAGGCACATTTCACCTAAGGTAATTACAAAAAGAGCAATCGTAAATATGCTGAGAGATGTTATACCAGCTGCATTAGCAAAGTATCTGGTCGCAAAAATGACATAATAACCAAGTCCAAGAAATAAAAATCCTAAACCAAATTTGATAATTGTGTTTGGCTCTATTTTTTTCTTATTTAGCCATATCCAGAATAACCCGATGGGAACAGCAAGCAGTAAAATAAAAAAAGCACCACCGGAATTATTGACACCATTAGGATTGAGTCCCAGTAAATCTCTGTTTAGATTTCGTTCCGCAAAAATGCTCAGTGAACCGCCGCTTTGTTCGTAGATTCCCCAAAAGAAGATTGAAAAAATAATAAAAATAAGAGCTGCCCAGAGTCTTTTGCGCTCAGGAGTAGATACTTTTGTCATTTCATAAAACAAGTAGAGTAATGTTAATGGACCAATGGTATACATAAAATAATCGGTGTATTCCGTTTTGGAAACCATTGTCATAATGAGAGGAATAATGACCAGCGTTCCTGCATAGACCAGCATCTCTTGCCATTTTTGGACTTTCTTGTTGGGTTCATCGGAAAGTGGATGTCCTGGCTGGAAACCGATTGGGCCTAAGCTATTTTGTGTAAAATAAAAATTAATTAAACTGATAATCATAACGATAGCGGCCAATCCAAAAGCGACATTCCAGGTTTTTTCTGCCGGAATTATTGATGAAAACAAATCGCCCTGACCAATTGCCACACAAAAATACCCACCTAATAAAGCGCCTAGATTAATGCCGGCATAAAATAAGGTGAAACCTGCGTCTGTTCTCGGATCACCTGTTTTATAGAGTTTACCGACCATTGTAGAGATATTCGGTTTGAAAAATCCTGTTCCGATTATGGTGAATGATATCCCGAAGAAAAAATAGTCGTGAGGATTGAGCGAGAGAATGATGCTTCCGACAATCATCAATAATCCGCCCCAAAATAATGATTTCCTGAATCCCAGAATTTTATCTGCAAACAATCCGCCTACAAATGTAAAAGCATAAACAAAAGCCTGAGTAGCGCCGTATTGTAGATTAGCTTCTTTTTCGCCTAAACCCAATTGGGTAATCATAAATACGACAAGCATTCCCCGCATTCCGTAAAAACAGAAACGTTCCCACATTTCTGAAAAAAATAGACTAAGGATTTGTTTTGGATATTTGCCTTTGAAATTTTGGATTTGTTCTAAAGTCAGGTTCATAATTTCTTTTGATTAATAACTTTGTAAATGTTGACAAAGTTCTACGAATTTAATGAAAAAAAACCACCGAATATCCGGTGGTCTGAATTTATAAATCAATGTGAAAGTTTTTATTTCACTCCGTGCATCATTTTCTTAAGAACTGGTGACAAGAAAGCGAGTAAAACAGCAGCTATACCGCAAAGAACCACGAATACCATAAAGAATTCGAAAAGATTATGAATCGTGAAGCCGGCGAATGTTGTATATTCTGTAGGTAATTGAGCTGTAGCAAAAGCTTTTGTCTGCTCAGGATTCAATGTTATTTTTTTGTCCAGAACATCCTGAAGATTAACACCGATTTCCTGCGCTTTTGCGAATTTGTCCCCGGTTGCAGGGATGATTGCTCCCAAAGTTCCGGCTAATGCGTAACCTGCAGCATTCGCGATGAAAAATACACCGTATAGTAAAGATGAGAATCTTTTAGGTGCCAATTTGCCAACCAAAGACAATCCGATAGGTGATAGACAAAGTTCGCCACAAGTTTGGATGAAATATAGCAAGATTAGCCATTTAATAGCTAATTTTCCACTTATTCCTAAATCTTTTACATTGTAGGCAATGATAAAATAAGATAGTGCGATCAAAGCCAAACCGATTGCCTGTTTCAAAGGAGAAACCGGCTCTTTGCCTTTAGCTCTTAATTTATCCCAAAGTAAACTGAATGGAACAGCAAGAATTACTACAAATAAGCCATTGAAAATCTGAACCATTGATGCTGGCATTTGCCAACCGAACAAAAAAGTTCTGTCTGTTTGATTGGATGCAATAAAAGTAAGTGATGAACCTGCTTGCTCAAATGCGGCCCAGAAGAAAATAATAAAAAATGAAACAATGTAAATCACCCAGATTCTTTGTCTTTCAATTTTGTTCTCAGCAGAACTCATAATCAGAAAAGCTAATGAAACTCCTGCAGAATAAATGAAAGGATAGATAATTCCTTTAATTAATTGGCCCATTTCTACTGAACTGAAACCAAATTCATCTACCAAAAGATATCTGAATACAAAAAATAGAATTACAAATAAAACTAAAGTAATTCCAATTGATTTTCCAGAAAATTTAGCGGTTTGAGTTTCACCTTCTTCAAAGTCTTTTGCTGTATTATGTTTAGGTAATCCTCCAATTGGTTTTCCCTCAGGTGTTACAACATATTTATTCTTTAAGAAGAAAAAAACCAGCGTCCCTAAAATCATTGCTATTGCAGCGAGTAAATATCCCCATTTGAAAACATATGGGTCTTGTTTTCCATTTACTACAACATCAGCTACAATAGGTACAATATATTGGCTTAATAATGCACCAATATTAATTCCCATATAGAAAATGGTGAAGGCTGAGTCTAATTTGGTTTTTTCACTTGGTGGATATAAGCTACCCACCATTGAAGAAATATTTGGTTTGAAAAACCCATTACCAAAAATAATAACTAATAGGCCTAACCAAAATAAAGTTTTTGAAAAATCTAAACTTGTATCGAAGTTTGTAGCACTATAAAATAATAGAAGCTGTCCAATAGCCATCAAACTACCTCCCAACATAATACAATATCGATTTCCTAAATATTTATCAGAAATGAAACCTCCTAAAAGTGGTGTTAAATAGCATAATGCCAAAAATCCACCATAAATGATTGATGCATTTGATTCTCCTAACATTAAAGCGTGAACCATAAATAGACTGAGAATTGCTCTCATTCCGTAGAAGTTAAATCGCTCCCACATTTCTGTACTAAATAGCACCCACAATCCTTTAGGATGTTTTGAATTAGTCTGAACTGTATCCATATAAATTAATTGTTAAATTTTCTTAAAGGTAACAAATATAGTTTTTTTTCATAAACGGTAACGTTAAATTGCAGATTGTAACCAAACTTTTATCAATTACCATTTATCTGCAATAAACTATATGGAAATAAAATCATCAGCTCCCGAAGACATCCGGAAGATTATGGAGTGTATTGACACTGCAAGACAACTGATGCGTGACAGCGGGAATACAGTTCAGTGGATCAATGGCTATCCTTCTGAAGAATTAATGCTTGAGAATATTGAAAAAGGTTATAATTATTTGATAGTTGAAAATGATGAGGTGGTGGCCACCTTTGATTTTATTATTGGCAATGATCCTAATTATGCGTTAATAGAAAACGGACAATGGCTGAATGATGAACAATACGGCGTTATCCATCGTCTGGCGTCCAATGGAAAGGCAAAAGGTGTCGCCCAATTCTGCTTCGAATGGTGTTTTTCCCAATTCCCGAATATCAGAATCGATACGCACGAATCCAATATTGCTATGCAGAAAGTCCTGAAAAAACTCGGCTATAAACAGTGCGGAATCATCTATGTTTCCGACGGAACGCCAAGATTAGCATTTCAGAAAATAGACGAATAAATAATGATTGATTAGTGATATTAAAATCATCATTTATCAGTTATAATCAATGTCCGCTTTCTCTCATTATTTTATTCAATCTTTTCAGCATCAGCAATCCTAATAATGTTGCGAAAATCAGCAATCCGAAATTAACCAGGAAATAATTAGCCTTGTTGTCATAGTTGTACCAAGTGCTGGCTAGGATGCCGGACAGTTTGTTCCCGACTGAGTTGGCAAGGAAAAATCCGCCCATCATCAATGCTGTTAGTCTGGCCGGAGATAGTTTGGAAACAAATGACAATCCCATCGGCGAGAGACAAAGTTCACCAATTGTAACCACACCATAACCTGCAACCAACCAAAGCGCCGAAACTTTTTCTGCGCCATTGTTTCCGGCGTAAACCGCAGCAACCATTACCAGACAGGATAAGCTGGTGATGAATAGCCCCAAAACAATCTTGGTGGGAGTCAGAGGTTCTTTTCCCCGTTTTCTCAGCATTGCCCAAAAAGCGACAATCACGGGCGTTAAAGCAATGACCCAAAAGGGATTGATTGATTGGAAGAGCTCTGTGTTATACAGGAAAACCGGTTTGCCGGAATTGGATTCCAATTCTGCTCTTTTTGCAGGAGAAACGTTTCTAAAATAAATATCTTTTCCGGTCTCCTTCAAAGTTTTGCCATCATCATCTTTTTGCGAGCGGTACTGATCGTCAAAAACCGGAGTTTCTTTATCTGCATAGTTTTTTTCTTCTACAAGAAAAAGCGAGGCCAGAGGTTTCTCCACTTTTTCCGAAACACTTCTGTCTGTATAATAATTCGCCCATCTTGTGAGTGCAGTTCCGTTTTGCTTGAAAACTGCCCAGAAGAACATACTGATCAGGAATATCGAAAGTAATGCGCCAATTGCAGGCTTTTCCCCTGGATTTGATCTGAAATAAAGTGAGACATAAAAGTAAATCACGGGAACACAGGCAAAAATAAATGCATCAGTATTAGTGCTTCCGAATATGTTGGTACCTGAAATCATCGTCGGGACAAACCAGCCGATAACGCCGGCAAGAATAGCAGGAACAAATACCTTAATCAGGATTTCCGACAGCTTGGTGTCGCCTTCCTGTTTTGGCTTCATCTGCGCTGCGTGGATGTAATGTTTTCTGCCAATGGTAAAAATCACCAAGCCAAGCAACATTCCCACGCCGGCTGTAATGAAGGCTTCGCCCCAGCCGAATTTATTGCGCATAAAAGCGGCGATAATATTACAAATAAACGCTCCGATATTGATTCCCATATAGAAAATATTGTAACCGGAATCTTTATTGGCTTTATATGTTTCTTCGGAGTAAAGATTTCCTAAAAGTGTAGAAATGGTTGGCTTGAAAAAGCCATTGCCGATAATAATCAATGCTAGTGAGCTGTAAAACAAAGGCAGGTTTTTGAAAATCCCGACGCCGATGTAACCGGCCGCCATCAAAACACCACCGAGATAAATGGATTTGATGTAGCCTAAGACCCTGTCGGCTAAAAATCCGCCAAGAAAAGGCGTGAGATAAGTCAATGCTATGAAAGTCCCGAAAATATCGTCGGCATCTTTGTCAGGAATTCCCAAGCCTCCGGCCACACCTTGCGGCTCTATTAAATAAAGCACAAAAATGCCGAGGATCAAATAGTAACCGAAACGTTCCCACATCTCGGTAAAAAACAAATAAGGTAACCCTTTAGGATGTTTAGCTTTCATAAGCAACTGTTTATTTTTGTCTTTTGTTCTTATGCAATCACAATTTATGATTACATAACTTTAATTTTTCACAATGTCCCAAAAATAGGATTTTATATTTAATAATTAAAAAGCCTTTCAGATTTGAAAGGCTTTCCGTTATTATTTCTTTGTTTCCATTGGCGGAGGCGGAGAAGTGTATTGAGTATTATCTTTAGACGCTGCTCTCTGAGCTTTCACCAAGCCGTTGATAAGGTCAGACATTTCTGCTTTATACTTTTCAAATTCTTTCTCGTATGTAAAAGCGACAACATTGCAATAGCCGTCTTCTGTTAAGTAATAATTACCAATATAATGAAAGTCCATTCCTTTTGTATTAAGCGAATAATCTATATATAGTACGGGAATTCCATTCACTGTGCGATATTCAGATGCGTTAAGCTTAAAATAATCTGATTTGGCCTGTACTGAGGATAAAATTATATCTCTTAAGTTTTTTAATGTCTGAACCGGAGCATTTTCGGACATAAGACAGGCTAAAACCATCAGGTTTTGATTATTCAGATTCTGGAAAGTATATTCAGCAGTTGGCAAAACCGCCATTTTAATTGTCTTCCATTTTTTTGGATTAAAATAGATCCCGGCATCTACTTTTTTACTTTTTAAAAGAAAGGTTGCAAGGTCGGATTTGGTAATTGCCGTTTCGTTAGTTGATATGTTGTCAAGCGTTTTTTCATCACTTTCGTTCACAAAGCGCCAAGTCTTGTTGTCAAAGAGAACCACTTCTTTACCGTCTTCTGTTAAAGCTTTCGTTTGCGAAAACAAAGATGAGGAAACTATAGAACAAACAATTAATATTAATTTTTTCATTACAAATTCTCCAGAATAAAATTGGTCATCTTCTCATAAAGCTGAGGTCTGGTTTGTCCGCCATAAATACCGTGGTTTTTATCCGGATAAGCCATAAAATCAAACTGCTTTTTGTTCTGAATCAATGCCTCGGAAAATTCCATAGAATTCTGGAAATGAACATTGTCATCGGCAGTTCCGTGGATCAGCAAAAATTTCCCTTTCAATAAGTTGGCAAAACTGGTTGGCGAATTCTGGTCATAACCGTCAGCATTTTCCTGCGGCGTCTGTAGGAATCTTTCGGTGTAGATGCTGTCATAATATCTCCAGTTGGTAACCGGCGCCACAGCAATTCCCATTTTGAAAACATCGGCACCTTTCGTCATTGCCAAAGAACTCATATAGCCGCCAAAACTCCAACCGAAAATCCCGATTCTTGTCTTGTCAACATAAGACTGATTCCCAAACCATTTGGCGGCGGTAATCTGATCTTCTATTTCGTATTTGCCTAATTGCTTGTAAGTTACTTTTTTAAATTTTGCGCCTTTATAACCTGTTCCACGCCCGTCTACACAAGCCACAATGTAACCCTTCTGAGCCAGCATTTCGAACCAGATGCCGTTTCCGCCGTCCCAGGAATTGGATACCTGCTGAGAACCAGGACCGGAATACTGGAACATAAATAACGGATATTTTTTATTCGGGTCAAAGTTTTTTGGTTTGATGATCCACGCGTTCAATTGGTCGCCAACTGTGTTTGGAATAGTAATAAATTCTTTTGTGACAAAATTATCTTTCTGAAGCTTGGAAAGCAGCTCATTATTATTCTGAAGCTCTTTTATTTCCTTGCCAGAAGCATCTTTTAAAACATATTTATATGGTGTTCCAGCTGTGGAATTGGTATTGATGAAATAATTAAAAGACTTGCTGAAACTTGCCGAATTATTGCCTTCCGGATAAGAAACCAAGGTGGTTTTTCCTGAGTTGATGTTTAGCTTAGAAACGACTTTGTTGAGACTTCCCTTTTCAGTGGTCTGGATATAAGCTTCCTTAGTCTTTGGGTTGTAACCATAGTAATCTGTGATTTCCCAGTTGCCTTTGGAAACCTGGCTTTTCAGTTTGCCGGTTTTATCATACCAGTAAAGATGTCTGAAGCCATCTCTTTCCGATGCCCAAAGAAAAGAATTGTCATCCAGAAATTCCATTGTCAGGTTATCTGTATCAATCCAGGCGGGATCCGTTTCTGAGAATAACTTAGTAACGTTTCCGGATTTTGTGTCCACTTTCAGAAGATCCACTTTATTCTGATGCCTGTTAGACGTTGCGATCACGATTTCATTAGAATCATTGGTCTGGAAAATCTGTGGAATATAATAATTCTCGAAGTTTCCAAGATTGAGCTGCGATATTTTCCCTGAAGAAAGCTGATAAAGCTGCGCAGAAACTGTGGAATTGGTTTCTCCGGCTTTTGGGTACTTGTAACGCATCTCAGTCGGATAAAGCGATTTTCCATAAATAGGAATGTATATTTCCGGAACTGCAGATTCATCGAATCTCACAAAAACGATCGCATCGCCCGCCTTGTTCCACTGGTAATAATCTGCGTGAGAAAATTCTTCTTCATAAACCCAATCTCCCAAACCATTGATGATGGCGTTTTTCTTCCCATCATTGGTGATTTGCGTGATTTTCCCTGATGACAAATCCTGATAAAACAAATTATTGTCTACTATGAAAGCAACTTTGCTTCCGTCCGGGGAAAATTTTGGTTCCTGTATCCAGTTTCCGTTGTTTAAGGGCATTACTTTATTGGATTTTAAATCCCTGACATCAAATTTCCCTAAAAAAGAATGTCTGTAAATATCCTGACTTTCTTTTTGAAGCAAAAGCTTAGATTCGTCAGCAGAGAAAATATAAGATTCGAAACTGCCGTCTACAATGTTTCCGACCTTCTGAAACGTTTTGTAGCTGTATTTGGCAATGCCGTCTTTTTCTATAGTGGCGTAATTTTCACCATCGTTCAGGGATGCAATTCCTGCGATGCCTTTTCCACGGTAATATCCGGAGTAGATTTTATCTAATGTAATTTCCTGTGCGTTAGTGTTTTGTGAGAAAACTGCTGTTAGCAAGACAACAGAAACAAGGATTTTTTTGTTCATTACTTTACTTATATTGGATTAACAAATCTTCGGGGTTTCCAAATTTTTACGAATTGTAAATATAATTATTTTTCTGTGTGATAAGTTTAATTCTTCCTCAAACCTCACAGGTTTTCAAAACCTGTGAGGTTTTTCTAGCGTGGAAGAAATTGAATCGCAAATGCGTGAGGGATAGTAGTGGAAATCCTTTTCTGTTTATAAAACAGAAAAGATTGTAACGGATAGCCCGGCCCGGGATGTGGCCTTAGTGTTGGAGAGGGTCACGCCCAAAAAATGATAACTATCAAACAAAAATATCGGCCGAATTTCTTATATTTGCGCCATTATTTTTCTCACTTAAACGTTTATAGCATGCAACTGTACAACACCTTAAGCGCAGAAGAAAGAGCTCGACTTATCGATGAGGCCGGACAAGAGCGCCTTACATTGTCTTTCTATGCGTACGCCAAAATTGAAGATCCCAAAAAATTTCGTGACGACTTATTTATAGCCTGGAACGCGCTTGATGCACTCGGCCGTATATATGTGGCACACGAAGGAATCAATGCCCAGATGAGTGTCCCTGCAGAGAATTTTGACGCTTTCCGGGAAACGCTGGAAGTATATGATTTTATGAAAGGTATCCGTCTGAATGTAGCGGTTGAGCAGGATAATCACTCGTTCTTAAAACTGACAATTAAGGTTCGAAATAAAATTGTAGCCGATGGTTTGAATGATGAGACTTTTGACGTAACAAACAAAGGCATCCATCTAAAGGCTAAGGAGTTCAATTCTTTGTTGGAAGATCCTAATACCATCGTGGTAGATTTCAGAAATCACTATGAAAGTGAAGTTGGCCATTTTGAGGGCGCTATTACACCTGATGTTGAAAATTTCAGAGAAAGCCTGCCGATTATTAATGAACAATTACAGGATTATAAGGAAGATAAAAACCTTTTGATGTATTGCACGGGCGGAATTCGCTGTGAAAAAGCGAGCGCTTACTTCAAACACCAGGGTTTTAAGAATGTCTATCAACTGGAAGGCGGAATTATAGAATATACCCGTCAGATCAAAGAAGAAGGTATTGAAAGCAAATTCATTGGGAAGAACTTTGTTTTTGACCACCGTTTAGGCGAGAGAATCACGGACGATATTATTTCGCAATGCCATCAATGCGGAAAACCTTGTGATAATCATACCAACTGTGCGAATGATGCCTGTCACTTGTTGTTCATCCAATGTGATGAGTGCAAAGCTGCAATGGAAAACTGCTGCTCCACAGAGTGCCAGGAAACCATTCATCTGCCTTGGGAAGAGCAGGTAGCAAAAAGAAAAGGCCTGCAAGTGGGAAACAAGATTTTCCGGAAAGGCAAATCTGAAGCACTGAAATTCAAAAAATCCGGGAACCTTCCGGATAAACCGCTTGCTAAGGCTGAAACCAAAGATATCCGTCATAAAATTAAGGTAAAGAAAACATTAATAGGAAATGCTGAACATTATTTTACCAAATCTAAAATTGCTCAGTTCCTTATAGAAAATAATGGACTTTCTGTAGGCGACAAGGTTTTGATCTCTGGCCCTACAACCGGTGAGCAGGAGATTACTGTTAAAAAGATATTTGTTAACGGCGGCTTTAGTGACTCGGCAAAAGTTGGCGATCAGATTACTTTTGAACTGCCATTCAGGGTCCGTTTATCTGATAAGTTATACAAAATCGACCAGAATTAGTCACATTTTGATATGGATTTCAAATTGACAAAAAAAGAGCTTAGAATCATTTATAAGCAAAAAAGAATGGCCTTATCACAAGATGAGGTCAATTTTTTGTCTCAAAAAATACTGGAACAGTTTATTTTACAATTTAATGTTATTGAAAATCAGAAGATTAATATTTTTTTGTCAATTAAAAAACTGAATGAAATTAATACCCGGATTTTCATCAATTATTTTTTTGATAAAAAAGTAAGGGTTTTTGTTCCTAAAATTCAAAATGAAAAATTGATATCAATCGAAATTTTCCCCGATTCTCAGTTTGAAGTTAACCGGTGGGGAATCAGGGAACCAACCGGCGAAACTGTACAAGATGTTGATTTTGATTATGTTTTAACACCATTGTTATATTGCGATAGCAAGGGAAACAGGGTTGGTTATGGCAAAGGGTTTTATGATTCTTTTTTTTCTGAGAATTTAAAAGTTCGTAATAAAATCGGTGTTAATTTCTTTAACCCTGAACAGGCAGTGGCGGATGTTTTTAGTTCGGATGTAAGCTTAGATGCTTTGGTTACACCATCTCAGGTATTCATTTTTTAAGTTAAATGATTGGTAATCATTGTTGTTTTTTTGTAAAATGCTTTACAAAGTCTTTACAAGTTATTTTTAAATGATTTTTATCACACCAGCCTACCTTTGTCTTGTAATTATAAGTGAATAATTAACGAATAATAATATATTAATAATTAATTTAAATTTTTAGAAAATGAAAAAGTCATTATTTGTAGCTGCTTTCGCTGCTATCGCTCTTGTAGCTTGTAAAAAAACTGATAACGTAGAAGCTGCTGCTGTTGATTCAGTAGACGCTAAAGCTGATTCTGCTGTTGCAGTTATCGATTCTACTAAAGATGCTACTGTTGATTCAGTAAAAGCTACTGCTGATTCTGCTAAAGCTGAAGTAAAAGCTGACGAGAAAGCTGCAAAAGAAGAAATCAAAAAATAATTAGATGATCTAATTAAACGAAAAAGCCGCTATTTAGCGGCTTTTTCTATTTTAATGCTGTCTGTATTCTTAGGATAAAAAGAGGTAAAGTAAAACTTGAATTCCTTCTGAAACTTAACCGGCGAAGCTTTGAGCATATATTGGGCTTTCCTGCTTACTGTCGTGATGTAGGTCTTTTTATTATCATAATATTCTACATCAAAGGTTGCAAAATCCAATGTGTCTTTTTCCTTTATGGTTTTGGATGTTGTGAGATTATTCACTTTTGCAAATCTGACCTTCAGGCTGTCCATCTCCTTAAGAAGCGGTTTCAGGTTATTGGAGTCTTTGGTAAAAAAGTGGGCCTGCATTTGTGTATAAATTACCGAATCGATTTCCGTATCCTTATTTCCCGATGTATAAAGCGTGGAAAGATCCAGCAGATCCTGTACTTTTTGTGACGTTATAAGATTTATAGCCTGTATACTGTCAAGCTTTGTCTTCGAATAAGTTTTTTGGTTATTCTTATACTTTATACTTTCAATTGAAGATCCGTCTCCGTCATATTTTTTGTTACAGGAAATAATCCCGAATATCGATATTGATATACAGAGAGCCAGAATTGTGTATTTATTTCTTCTTTCCATCATCTGTAATTCTAAATTTAATCATTACAATTTTTCCGTTTTTCATTTGGGAGTCAATCACTTCCAGGTTTTCCAGTGAAGTTGTAGGAAGCGTAACAAGCGAGATGTATTTTTGCTTATCCATTGTTTCAATGCCGTAGATATCACTGTCTACCACCTGATAGATCAGAGCATTGTCACTGATAAGCCGGTTCAGTTCATTGGTTTTTTTCTTAAAATCGATTATTGATTTGGAGTAATAATACAACTGAATTGCATAGTCATTTGGCTTCAGCTCTATATTCTCAGAAACAGGAGCGGTTGTCAGATCTCTTGTTACGGTGTCTGTTTTATAGAAAGGAGAAGAGATGATCATTTTAAGATTTTTACTTTTTGTTTCGTAAACAAAAGGCGAGTTCGGCTTTACCTTAAAAAGAATCGGAGATTCATTTTCCCGGATGATTTTTACATCAAGCTCACCTTTTATAGAGGAGTTCCTGTCTGCATCAGTAAAGGCATAGGTGTATTTTTTATAGAATAAATTATCATAAAACACAAGGATGAGAACAATTGCAAAAAGAAATATGGATATTCCCAGCCACAGGTAAGTTCTTAAGAAATTCTGTCTTTTATCGCTTGTAAGAATATTCCTGTTGATTTCGTCAATAGCTTGATTATCAATTGATGCAAATGCTTCTGCAGACTTCTTTATTTCAAAACTATCAGAATTTTGGACAATCTCTGTTTTTTCCTCGGAATTACTTTGTGTTTCTGGCTTTTCATTCTGACTGATTTTATTTTTCTTCTTAAAATCGAACCAGGAATTGTATCCTGCATACACAGAAAGGATATTGAGCATGTCAATTCTCGGAATTTTTTCCTGGGAATTATTTTTAAAATAGGTGTAAAAAGTCTTTTCACTGATATTGCCCTTAGCCTTCTGGCGAAGGTCTTCCTGGAAATAAATGATATCAATCCCTTTCCATTTGGAAATGTCATCAAAAGATGGGGAATGCGTCTCCAGATATTTCTCCTGGACAGAAGATTTTAGTGTCTGAAAATATAAAAATTCTATATCGCTCAAAGTGGTAAATGGTCTTAATTTGTTGATTTACAGGTATGATTATTTGTAAATCCTGTTTTACAAATATATTACAATTAATTTTCAAATACAAAATTTATTTATTGACATAATTTTGTCCCGTTCAAATAAGGACAGTCTATTAACTAACAATTTAAATTTAATTATTATGAAAAAGTCATTATTCGTAGCTGCTATCGCTGCTGTTGCTCTTGTAGCTTGTAAAAAAACTGAAAACGTAGAAACTGCATCTGCTGATTCTGCTGTAGTAGATTCTTCTGCTGCAACTCTTGATTCTGCTGCTGCTAAAGTTGATTCAGCTGCTGTAAAAGTTGACTCTGCTGCTGCTAAAGTAGAAGGTGCTGCTAAAAAAGTTGATTCAGCTGCTGCTAAAAAATAATCTTAACCACGTTAAGAATTTTAAACCACTTCTTCGGAAGTGGTTTTTTATTTTCCCATTTTCTGTCTCAGGATTTCGTAGCAGGTAATTGCAGCTGCATTACTTAGATTTAAGGAATCTATGGTTCCGGACATCGGGATCAAAATATTCTCTCCTTTTCCTTTCCAGAAGTCACTAAGGCCGGAATGTTCGGTGCCAAATAATACGGCCGATCTTGCCTTAAGATTTTTATCGTGAATATATTTTGAATCATCACTCATAAAAGTGGTGAAGATATTATAATCATTGATTTTTAAAAATTCCAATGTTTCTTCATTAGATGCCTGGAAAATATTCATGCCGAACAAACACCCAACGCTAGAACGGATAACATTCGGGTTATAGAAATCGGTTTTTGGATCTGTGACGATCAAAGCGTTGATTCCGAATGCTTCGCAACTTCTCAGGATGGCTCCGAGATTTCCCGGTTTCTCAACACTTTCCAGAATAATAATTGCCGAATCCTGTTTCGGTTTGAACTCGTCAAGATTTCTTTGTTCCAGTTTATAGATTCCGATGATTCCCTCAGTAGTGCCACGATAGGCTATTTTCTCATACAATTTCTCAGAGACAAAGTGGATTTTGGAATCTGGCAAAGCTCCATCAAATAGGTTTTCGCAAATAAAATATTCTTCCGGCTGATTTCCAAAATGTACTGCCCGCTCGTTTTCCTGCTGACCTTCTACGATGAAAACTCCTGCTTTTTTTCTGTCCTGATTTTTAGAAAGAAGTCTTGTCAGTCTTTTGATTTTTTCGTTTTGAAGGCTTTCTATGAGCATTTTGAGAATTTTTGCAAAGATAAGAAATTGTAAAAGTTAAACTTCTATCTTGCGACATCTGTCTTCCAACAAAAAAATATATCTTTGTTTTATGATTTTACGAGGAGAAAATTTGATCAAAGAATATGGTCCGAAAAAAGTTGTCAAAGGTGTATCACTTGAGGTTCAGCAAGGCGAAATTGTCGGGCTTTTGGGACCAAACGGTGCCGGAAAAACTACTTCCTTCTATATGATAGTAGGATTGGTAAAACCAACTTTGGGCAATGTTTTTCTGGATGATCAGAATATCACACAAGATGCCATGTACAGGCGCGCGCAAAAAGGTATTGGTTATCTGGCGCAGGAAGCATCGGTTTTCAGGAAGTTGTCTGTGGAAGACAATATCCTGGGCGTTTTACAATTGACTAAACTTTCCAAAAAGGAACAGAAGAAAAAATGTGATGAACTGATTGAGGAATTTCACTTGGAACACGTTCGTAAAAACCGGGGCGATCTGCTTTCCGGTGGTGAAAGACGTAGAACGGAAATTGCACGTTGCCTCGCCACGAGTCCGAATTTTATTCTCCTAGATGAGCCTTTCGCCGGTGTAGACCCGATTGCTGTAGAAGATATCCAGAAAATCGTGAGATCTTTGGTCGAGAAAAATATCGGAATCCTGATTACCGATCACAATGTTCAGCAGACTCTGGCAATTACCAACAAAACTTACATTATGTTCGAAGGGAAAATCCTGAAAGAAGGTTTGCCGGAAGATCTGGCAAATGACCCAGAAGTGAGACAGGCCTATCTTGGAGAGAATTTTAGGTTTGAGAAGATTTAAATTTATTGCAAACCGGAAATTTCAAAAATTAAATATAAATAAGTCGCAGAGTCTTTTTTTTTGCGACCTTTTTCGTCTATAATTAAAACCTTTTTGCAACTTTGCGATATAAATATATCACATTCTAAAATCCTACTGACAAACTATTGTCACAGCAGCGTCATAAATTTGTATCAAATAAAACAAACTATTATGAACGCAAACGCAAAAGTCCTGGATTCCCAACAACTATTAATCCACTGGCAAGGCCACAGAAACCTAACCCGAAGAGTGATTGAAGCTTTTCCCGAAAAAGATTTATTCGGGTTTTCAATTGGCGGAATGAGACCATTCGCAAAATTGGCTTTGGAGCTGTTGGCAATTGGTGGACCTGCTTTGAAAGGAATTGTTGACAAAAATATGGAAGCTTATAATGAAGAAGCCTTCAATCCGACAACCAAGGCAGAAATTTTAGCAAAATGGGACGAAGAAACAGAGGTTATCAATGAATACTTCAGCCAGATTACCGAGGAAAGATTTCAGGAAACTTTCAATTTATTTGGGCAATACGAGTTTCCGGTTTATCAGAGCATTCTTTATTTCGTGGACAATGAGATCCATCACAGAGGTCAGGGTTATGTTTACCTACGAGCGTTGGGAATCGAACCGCCATTTTTCTGGGAAAGAGAAAGGTAGGGAAGATAAAGAATCAAGAATCAAGTACAAAGGAAAAAAACAAAAACCGTTTCGTTTGAAGCGGTTTTTATGATGTTATTTTATTTTAAATTCTTAGAAATATTGGCAATCAAATTATTCATAATCAATTTCAGATTTTCAGGTTCTATGATTTGAGCATAATCCAGAAACGTAATCAACCAGCGCGGAAAACCTTCATCAATCCATTCTGTTTCGAAGGTCAGAAGCATTCCGTTTCCGGTTTCTTCTTCAGCAGTTAAACCATAATATATTTTGGAATTCACAAGATGTGGCATTATTTTTTTCTCGACTAAAAGTTTGACTTCCACTTTTTTGATATCCGATTTTTTTCTGTAATCTGCGATATTCCCATAATTCTGTAAAAATAGATTTTGAGTTTTCTCGATTTTCAGGATCCTGTCCACACGAAATTGCCGGAAATCTTTTCGCATCGTGCAAAACGCCATAACATACCAGTAATTGATTTCATAGAAAACTCCAACTGCTTCGATGATTCGTTCGCTGGTTTCGTTTTTTATATCTAGATAAGTGATTTTCAACTGGTTTTTTTCTGCAATGCTTTCCAGAATTGTTGGAATAATATTCTTGACAGTATCCTGTTTCTCTGGCCGGTGTGTGTAAACATCAATCTGATTTTCAATATTCTGAACCATATTTTTCTCCGAATTCCGGATGACCGCTTTCACTTTTTCCATCGCGGAATTGTAATGAGAATCGAGGCTTTGGTGAGAAAATTTCTGCATCAGTTTTTCCGCGGTGATGAAGCTCAAAACTTCTTCTTTCGTAAACATAACAGGCGGAAGTTTGTAACCATCCACCAAAGAATAACCGGATCCGGCTTCCCCAAAGATAGGAATTCCTGCATTTTCCAAAGTTTTGATATCTCGGTAAATCGTTCTGATGCTGACATCAAATTTTTCGGCTAAATCCTGCGCTCGGACAATGGATTTAGTTTGCAGTTGTGTCAGAATCGATGTGACCCGGTCTATTTTTTTTATGTAATGGTCTTCGTTCATTTGTTTAATTCAATAAATATGAATAGGAATGGGCTTTAGCCCATTTTTATAAATTGTAGATTCAAATGGCTTAAGCCAAAATTTAAGCTAAGTTTTGGCTAAAGCCATTTGCAATCATTTTGTATCATCGGGCTAAAGCCCGACGCAATTGATAAAAAAAATGAGAAAACGTTAATTCTCATCCTTATAAGTTTTAACCAATCTATCAAGATTCAGACTTCTCGCGGAAGCGTCGAAAATCTCCCGGTAAGTGCCGTCTTTTTCATACAATTCCTCGTGCGTTCCGTTTTCCACCACTTCACCTTTTTTCATCACATAAATCATATCAGAATCTAAGATCTGTGATAACGAGTGCGAAATAATAATCACAGTTCTGCCTTTTTTAATCGCGTCCAGAGAATTTTTGATCTGTTCCGTTGCAATCGCATCCAGGCTTGCCGTTGGTTCATCAAGGAAAATGATCGGTGGATTTTTCAGAAATAATCTTGCAATGGCGATTCTCTGTTGCTGGCCTCCGGAAAGTTGCGTTGCATCGTGATTGTAACCATCCGGCAAATCCAAAATCTGCTCGTGAAGATAAGCTTTTGTCGCTGCTTCTTTGATTTCGTCCAAAGTCGCTTCCAGATTTCCGTAACGGATGTTGTCTTCAATACTTCCTTTGAAAATGTGATTTTTCTGAAGTACCAAACCAAGGTCATCACGCAGATAATCGTTATCAAAATCATTCAGATTGTTGCCGTCCAAAAGAATTTCTCCGGAATCCGGCTCATAAAATTTACAAAGCAAATTGATAATCGTTGATTTTCCGGCGCCACTCAATCCAACCAAAGCTGTGGTTTTCCCATTTTCTACGCTTAATGATACGTTATGCAGCGCCTTCATCCCATTTGGATAAGTGAAATCAACGTTTCTGATTTCGAAATTACCTTGGATCGGAATGTTATTAATGATTCCATTTGGCTCAGTTTCATCGTCGTCATTCAGGATTTCAAAATAACCTTCGGCGTAAATAAACGCGTCATTCATATCATCATAAATCCTGTGAAGCTGACGGATGGGTGCAGAAACATTGTTGAACAACATTATGTGAAGCATAATCGCGCCAATAGTCATTTGCTGGTCAAGAACCAGATAGACCGTCAAAAGGATAATCAGAACGATACCAAATTGCTCAATAAAGGTTTTCAGACCATCATAAATAAAACTTGTTCTCCTTGTGTAGAGTTGGCTTTCCATCAGTTTCATCTGAAGGTTATATTGTTTTCTGCCTTCAAATTTTTCCCTCACGAAACTCTTGATAACCATTATCGAATTGATCAGGTTCAGAAGCCCGGACGTCTTTTCCTCACGTTGGTTTCTGAGTGTCCGTCTCACGCCGGATAATTTTCTGGCTTGTCTGGAGGTTACATAAAAATAAATCGGGATCACAAAAGTGGAAACCAAACCAACGTAAAGATTCTGCATATACATTACAACTAACGCAATAATTGCCGTTGAAAACAAAGGTAAAATGTCAATGAAAAAATTCTGAACGAGTTTTGTTAAACTTTCTATTCCTCTGTCGATGCGAATCTGAAGTTTTCCGGATTCGTGGCGGTCGTCATTATAATAAGCGATTCGGTAAGTCAGGATCTTGTCAATCGCAGCCTGTGCTAGTTCGGAACTGACATTAATCCTGATTTTTTCGCCATAAAATTTCTGTCCGAATTGGATGAAGATATTCGCCAGTTCTTTGCCCAAAAGTATAGCCGAAATCAGAATTAAAACGTGAATGCCTTCCTGCATAGGATAAGGTAGCTGCGTCAGTTTTGTCACTTCATCAACAGTGTATTTTAAAACAATCGGATTGACCTGAGCAAATAAAGCGCCGATAAAAGTCAGCGCCAAAGTTCCGAAAACCATCCATCTGTAGGGCTTTATAAAATTTTTCAGTTGATTGAAAATGTGGATAAGATTGGTGGTTTTCTGAAAAGGTTTTTTCATCTAAGCAAGTTAAGGATAAATTTAAGATACATAGAAATTAACACTTAAGTTTTATTTTTAATTAACCACAACAGTCACAAAATAAACATTTTAGCTTGATTAACTAAAGTGAACTTTGTTTTCAATATTGATATATTTCTGAAGTGACTAAAGTGTTTAAATAAAAACCTTACTTTTAAACTTTCGAAAAAAGTAGCAATGAAAATATATACCAAAACCGGCGACAAAGGTGAAACCGGACTTTACGGCGGAACCAGGATTTCCAAAGCCAGCGCAAGAGTAGAATCTTATGGCAATATTGATGAACTCAATGCTTCGATTGGTGTTGCAAAATCTCATATTGATGATGAAACCGTAATCAATCAGCTCAAAAAGATCCAGTTTGATTTATTTACAGTTGGTTCAGAAGCCTCGACGCCAATTGATAAATTGTTTTTGGCTAATGGAAAAGCGAGATTGCCACTCGTGATTTCCGATAAAGAAATAGAAGAATTGGAAACCTGGATGGATGAAATGGAGGAGAAAGTAGAGCCTTTGCAATATTTCATTTTACCGGGCGGTGGAAAAGCGGCAACGTTTCTTCACGTGGCGAGAACGGTTTGCAGACGTGCGGAACGTAGTCTGGTTTTCCTCAATCAATCGGAAGAAGTGCGCGCAGAACTCATCAAATATCTGAACCGCATGTCGGATTATCTTTTTGTTTTGGCAAGATATGTCTCAAAACTTCACGGTGAGGCAGAGGAATATTGGAATCCTAATGAAAGAAAATAAAACCTGTGAGTGTTAGCAAAAAAGTTTTAGAACAAAAATCAAATCGGGAATTGGAAAAGTATATTGAGTCCGAAAGCAGGTTTGTTCCGGATGCAATACTTTTTGCATATGAAATTCTTGAAAGTCGGGGCAGAGAATTCACTTCTGTTGAGATTGAGAGAAGAGTATTATTGATAGATGAAAAAAATAAGAAAAAAGAAATTGTTGTTCATCCAAATCATAAAAAATCGGCTGATTTAATTTATCTTTCAGGAGTATTAGGAATAGGAAATTTAATTTGGTCTTATGAGACATTAGATAGTGGAATAAAAATGTTTATTGCCTTTTCATCTCTTGCTTTTGTTTTCGGATTAGGTTATTTTATTAGCAAGGGAAGTGAATATGTTAAATATATTATTTTAATTACTTTATTTCTGTCTATTCCAGGATTCCCATATTTAATAGCAAACTTGAAAAATGATCCTGTTATAGGAATTATAAACATTGTACAGACGGTTTTACAGGTTTGGGCTGCCGTTTTGTTAATTAAAATTCCGAAATCTGAAAAAAATGACACAGTCTAAAGCCCTACTTTTCATCAACGGAGAAGCACCGAAATCCATTCCCGAATTGTCAGATTATAAGTTAATCGCTTGTACAGACGGCGCTTTTCACTATTTGAAGCAGCTTAAATTTCCTTTGGATCAACTGGATTTTATTTCCGGGGATTTTGATTCTCATCAAATTGAGGAAGAAATTATTTACCAAAGTCAGAATTATAATTTCGAAATCATAGAAACGCCTGACCAGAACAAAACCGATTTTCATAAAGCTCTGGAATTGATCATCGAAAAAGGCTTTGAAAATATCGATGTTTACGGCGGGAGCGGAGGAGAGCAGGACCATTTTCTTGGGAATCTGAGCGTGGCTTTCTTTTTTAAAAGAAAAATCAATCTTCGTTTTTTTGATGATTATTCTTCATATTATTTTATTCCAAAAGATTTTTCAATTTCAGGTGTAAGAGGTAAAATGATTTCGCTGATGCCTTTTCCTGTTGCAAGGAGTATTGAAACAAAAGGTCTGAAATGGCCGCTTTATCAGGAAGATTTGGTTCTCGGGGAAAGAATAGGAACCAGGAATATTGCTGAAAATCAAAGGGTTTCAATTCAATATAAGGATGGGGACCTGTTAATTTTTATCGGAAAATGATTGATTAATTTTTATAGAATTATTAACGCAGAAATTCAGTTTTTTTAATCATTTTTGCATTGCAAATTTTTATTAATCTTTCATTACTTTTTATTTAGATGAAAATAAAATATTCGGAATTAATTGACCAGACCCTTTATTTCCCGACTGAAGAATTCAGTGTAGAAGAAAATAGCCTGAGGTTTCACGGGATTAATCTGATGGAGGTGGTCGAAAAATTCGGAACCCCTTTGAAATTCAACTACCTGCCGAAAATATCTCAGAATATTGAAAGGGCAAAATTCTGGTTCAAGGAAGCTTTTGAAAAAAACAATTATCAGAAAAGCTATAGATATTGTTATTGTACAAAATCCAGCCATTTCGCTTTTGTGGTGGAAGAAGCCCTGAAAAATGACATCAGCCTGGAAACTTCTTCGGCTTATGATATGGATATCGTGAAGGCGCTTTATGATAAAGGAAAATTTGATAAAAATATCGAGGTCATCTGTAATGGTTTCAAAACCGATGATTACCTGGCGAAAATTTCTGATTTGATCAATAGTGGTTTCGAAAATATTACGCCAATTCTGGATAATTACAGAGAACTAGATAAATTGACGGAAAGCATTGACAGAACTTTCGATATCGGAATCCGGATTGCATCCGAAGAGGAGCCTAAGTTCGAATTTTATACCTCCAGATTAGGAATTGGTTACAAAGATATTATTCCTTATTACAGCCAGAAAATCGCGGAACATCCTAATGCAAGGCTGAAAATGCTTCACTTTTTCATCAATACCGGAATCAAGGACACGGCTTACTATTGGAATGAATTGTACAAATGTCTCCGTGTTTACGCAAGATTGAAAAAAATTGCACCGGAAGTGGATTCGCTAAATATTGGTGGCGGTTTTCCTATCAAAACATCATTGAATTTTGATTACGATTATCAATATATGGTGAACGAAATCGTATCTCAAATCAAGAAATTCTGCGAGGAAGAAGGTGTTGAAGAACCAAACATTTACACAGAATTCGGAAGTTTTACCGTTGGAGAAAGTGGAGGACATCTTTACAAGATTATCTCACAGAAACGTCAGAATGACAGGGAAAAATGGAATATGATCGATTCGTCTTTTATGACGACTTTACCTGATACCTGGGCGATTTCCCGTCACTTTATTATGTTGCCGCTTAACCGTTGGGAAGATTCTTATGAGCGGGTTTTTCTTGGTGGATTAACTTGTGATTCGGACGATTATTACAATTCCGAACAACACACCAATGCAATTTATCTTCCGGTTTACAATGATACAAAACCCTTGTATATCGGATTTTTCCATACAGGTGCTTACCAGGAAACCATTGGTGGTTATGGTGGTGTTCATCATTGCCTGATGCCGCAGCCGAAGCATATTCTGATCGATAAGGACGAGGACGGAAACTTTACTTATGAGCTTTTCCGTGAAGAACAAAGACCTGAAGATGTTCTGAAACTTTTAGGATATTAATACTCATAATAAATCTGAAATATAAAAGCGGAATTTTTTTCCGCTTTAATTTTGAAAATAAATTATACTAATTTAGTATGAATTATAATTTAATTACTAAATTTGTTTTCAATAAACCAAAATATAAAATATTATGTCAATAAAACTTGGAGATACTGCGCCGGATTTTAATGCGGAAAGCAGTCTGGGAAATATCAATTTCTATGATTATCTGGGAGATTCCTGGGGAATTCTGTTTTCACATCCTGCAGATTATACACCGGTCTGTACGACCGAACTTGGGAGAACGGCGAAGCTGAAACCGGAATTCGACAAGAGGAATACTAAAGTGCTTGCACTGAGTGTTGACGGAATTGATAATCATAAAGGCTGGATCTCAGATATCAATGAAACGCAGGAAACGGAAGTAGAATTTCCTATTATTGCAGATCAGGACAGGAAAGTTTCGGAATTGTATGATTTCATTCATCCTAATGCGAATGCTACCTTAACGGTGAGATCTTTACTGATTATTGACCCGAACAAAAAAGTACGATTAATTATTACTTATCCGGCTTCTACCGGAAGAAACTTCGATGAGATCCTCCGGGTTCTGGATTCGCTTCAATTGGTAGATGGCTATGGAATAGCAACGCCTGTAGATTGGAAGGATGGGGATGATGTGATAATACCTCCGGCTGTTTCTCAGGAAGATGCCGAAAAGAAGTTTACAAAGGGTGTGAAGGTCGTTAAACCATATTTACGATACACGCCACAGCCTAATATTTAGTGTCAAATCAAGAAAGGCCGGAAATAATCTCCGGCCTTTTTATTTTTTTGATATATTTTATTTTGCGGTAAAAACTTCCTTTACAAAATCACCGTCCTTTGGCATTTCAATGATGATGTTTCCGTTTTCGTAGTAGCCAATTGTAGATTCGCCGGAACTTAATTTTACCCTGTAAACATCATTTTTTGCCGTAGCTTTGAACGTTGCGAAAGGTGTAGAGCTGTTGCCATCCGCCAGAATAAACTGTGTATTATCGATCTGAATTTTTTGCAATGTCAGATTACCTTTTGTAAATCTTTGAGCAGTCTGGGCGTTAGCAACGGGCGCTTCTGCAGGTTTTTGCTCTTCCTGTACAGGCAGCACTTCCGATTTTACAATATTTTGAATATTCGGGTTAGAAACCGGGATTTTTGCTGAAGCCATTTTAAGTGCATCCTGAAAACCCGGCTCAAATTCTTTGATGGTGCTGCTTGCTTTTTCAGTAACAATTACTTTATTATTACAATCCCTGAATTCCAGGATGACCTTGTTTCGGAACATACTCTTGTCATTCAGGACATCAGCGTTCAGTATACTGCAGGGATTGGTTTGAGCTTCGGCCGGCCAGCTGCTTTTGGCTTGAGGTAGCACAATGTATTTTTTTGATTTTAATGTTTTTGCCAGCAACGACGTTAAACCGTAGGATTTGTTGTCCTTAAAATCATTGAATTCTGAAGGAATGGCTATGTATTTATAATCAGATACAGATTGCGCTTTTGCAATGCTGATCAAAATGATTGTGAGAACAAGTGCTATTTTTTTCATGATGTAGGTCTAATTTTTAATAAACTTTTGCGAGTATGATGTTCCTGCTTTTGTTTTTATTTCGATAACATATAAACCTTTCGTAAGCGCTGAAACATCGATAGGTTTTTCCGGGTCTAAGTACAATCCCTGCTTTATAACATTTCCGGAGAGATTATAAATGATGTAAGACTGAGCATCTAAATCAGTTTTATATTTAATCTTAATGAAATCTGAAGCAGGATTTGGATATAGCAGTAATTTCAACTTTTGGTCAATGTTATTAAAATCTTTTACATTTAAATAAACTGGAAGTTCTGTTAATACAGAATAGAGTTCAGACCCATAGTTATCGGAACTTGCAACAAGGTGAAGATTTTCGTTATCAGATATAAGTTTTTGTATCGTAAAATTTTTCTGATGCAAAGTGTTGATAAAATTAATTCCCAGGTTAATATTTTCCTCTGGTTTGCCATTACTTCTCGATATGGATTTCCTATCACCTTTAACATAATAGATGTAGCCTTTTAAGCAACTTATGCTGCCAATCCCGTTATAGTTTTGTTCAACCGGATAAGTTCCATTCGAAGTTTTATCAGTTTTCCAAATCTGATATGTAGTAAATTTATCCGATCCTGCCAGTATAAAAATATTGTCACCACATTCTAAAGCATCCATTTTGGAAAATGAAGTCTGAGATGTGAAAAAATAATTTTCGACACCATTTTCTGTTACGTAGAAATCATTTGTATTGCCAACTCTGGCCATAATGTACATCATATTATTATTAATGCTGATATCCATTATTGATTCTTCTTGATTTTGCTGATCCGAATTGTTTTTATAATAGTAGGTCTTTACTTTCGTCAAATTTTCTGTCTGTGAATCATAAGACCATAATTCTGAGTTTGCTCCGTATTTTTGTTTGTTTTTACTCAGAAGAAGTTTACCGTTATAAACTCCTAGTAGCGTAGGATTACCATCAGAACCATCCATATTGGAAAAGTTTAAAACTTTTTTTGTATTAGCAGAGGTTCCATCTGTTTTGTAGACTACATTTTTATTATTCTCATTAACCAGAAAATATAGCATTCCATTGTAAAGAAATGTCTTCTGATAATAAGAATTTGCTCCATCCGGCTTAGCTAGTTTTAATTCTGTTATAACTTCGGGTATTTCTTTAGTATTTTCTAATTTGTAAAGTTTAGAATTAGGTAGGTAGCTATTGGAAGTAAAAATCAAAGTTTGATCATTAAGTTTATCGAACAGATCATCACTATTGATATTGAGACCAGCAGATGTACCCAGCATTTCAGTCTTCTCTTCTGTACCGTTTGTTCTGATTATATAATTTGAACCATTATAGGAAAAAATATTTTTCAGATAGAGAAAATCACCAATAGTAATCAGTTCTCCTTGTTGCAGGGTTTCACCATATTTCGGAAAAATATCTTTTACAAGCTGTGGCGTAAAAGTCTTATGATTCATTCTAAAAAACTCATTTCCGTACTTTTTGCTTTCTGATTGAAAGATCAGGTCTCCCTGACTGTTAACATAAAAAGTAGAAGGATTCGCAGATCCTGCAGAATTGATGTCAACTAAGTTTTGATAACTTTTGTTATTTAAATCATAGCTGAACAATTCTGTACCATAATTTTCATTATCATATATTGTTAACACAACTTCGTTTTGACTTAAATCTACAAAGGAATGGTTCCCGGGAAAAACGGATATTGGCAGGGGAACAATACTTCCATCCTTTCTGAAAACAAAATATCTGTATGTAGAAGATGAATCCGATGTATTGAATATGATGTTACGTCTGTCCGAACTTACAAATGCTTTCTCTATATAAATATTAATTGTATTAACCAACATTGTCCCACTCGCTGTTCCATCAGTTTTCCATATCTCCATTTTTTGTGCACCCGGCTCAAAGCGTTGTACTGTGTAATAAACATCACCATCAAGATTGAATATGAAATTACTGCCTCCTGTAAAGCCATTGCCGCTTCCTTGGTTTGTATCTTTTACAATATGAGTTCCTGCCGGTGTACCATCAGAAATCCATAATTCACCTCCTGTATCAGGCTCAGAAGCACCAAACAATATTTTATCACCAAAACTGACTCCTCTTAAGGAATAGAAATAGCTAAAGTTTCGAATCATTGTTGTTCCTTCAGAAGTTCCATCTGTTTTAAAGAGACCATACAAATCCTGGCCATACATAGCGCCAAAATAGAGATAGTCACCACCTACAAGAGCTAAAAATTTTGAATCCAAGCTTGAGTAGGTTGGATGTATTTCCTTTAGTTTTTGTGTTCCGGAAACGGTTCCATCAGTATACCAAACTTCTTTGTTAACAGGTTCATCTGAAGCACCGAAATACATTTTTCCCTTAAAAGGAGTCAGCCCGTCTAATCCTATACCGCCAGTAAGTGAATTATTGAAAGTTTTAAGAAGAAGCGTTCCAGAAGAAGTTCCATCGGAAACCCAGAGGTCATTCCCAAATATTAGATAGAATTTACCTTCATATTGTTTGAATTCTCTTAACCAGTTCAAAGACACATTAAAGTTGACAAGAATTTCAGTACCAGCAAAGCTGCCATTAGATTTAACGAGTTGCCAATTAGTTCCCGTGTAGTTCAAAAAATACAAAGTATTGCCGACAGTTACTTGAAAAACTTCTGTTGTGGATGTATAATTGTTAAAAACAAGTTCTGTTTTTTTGTTTGAAACATCATAGACATACATATTGCTTATCCCCTTATAATCCTGAGCTTTAAAAAAAATCTTATTATTGATTTTAATTAAATCTCTTGGATTACTATCGCCGCCATAATTGATCTCATTAATTCTTACATCAACACTTTGCGACCGAATTGCAGAGAAAAATAATAGGCATAAAACAAAGTAAAAATTTTTCATAGTTAAAGTTTTTTTTATTAATTCCTGAAGCCTTGCATATCAAGCTTCAGGGAAAAGAAATTGGAATAAAAGTTAGAACCGCCAATGCCGGAGTTTGTTATTGCATAGTCAAGTGTCAGACCTTTATACCGTATCCCGATGCCTGCACTCGGCTGGAAAGAAATTTTTCTTTTCAGATCTTCAATATCAGAAATAGTTTGAAATCTGTTAAGTCCCAGACGTACAAAAATCATATCCTGAAAGATCAGTTCACCACCAAGATAAGGGGTTATACTGGCAAAATCCGTCGAAATCAAAGCGGCTGTTTTGGCAAAATCAATATTCACACCAGCTTCCGGCAGAAGTTTCAGATCCCTGTTGAACTCATAAGTTTTGCTGACACCGAGATTCAGTTTCGGCATAGTGATTTCCATCTTGTCAGCAGGTGCAGGGTTGAATTCTTCACCATTAACAACCGTTGACAATTCTTTTTGATTGATGGTCCAGAAGTTAACCGTGGTTGTGGCATCTCTCAGCATAAACCCAAGATTCAGACCGGTTTCCGTGTGGTAAATTCCGCCCAGATCAAATCCAAATCCGTAGCCGCTGGCAAATTTTCCGACATTTCTGTAAACAACCTTTGCTGTTGCGCCCAGATCAAGTCTCTGGTTGCCGTTCGGATGAAAAGCGTAAGAAAAAAGCGCGGCATAATCCGATGTAGAGAATGAGCTTATTTTATCATAATCAATATTACCTTCGGAATCAATAAGTTGTGTAGTGTTAAGAATGTTATCTACTCCTAATCTTACTAATGATATTGCAAAAACACCATTTTTGTTATCTAATGGTTTTGCATATGCTACATAATCGTATTTAGCGATCGATTCAAAATATTCCGCATGCATGGCAGCAGCCTGCCAGTCATATTCGATCTGGAGAAGTCCTGCAGGATTCCACATCGGTGAGTATACATCATCCTGATTGGAAACAACAGCGCCTCCCATCGCCAGGCCCCTGGCTCCTGCTCCAATATTTAAGAACTCATTGGAGTATTTTCTGATGATTTGGGCATCAGCGCTTTGAGTCAAAATAATCAGTAAAAAAAATAAAATTCTTTTCATCAAAAACGGTTTACAGAGGATGGATTTCTGCAGGTGATTCATCTTTTTTTCGTCTGGATTTTATAATGCCGTTAGCTACTATCGCAATGATCATCACCAATGATGCAATATAAAAGACAGGGCTCATATGCTCAGACGCTCCAAAGATAAAAAAAGCAAGGATAATCCCGTACACAGGTTCCAGATTTACAGTAAGTATCAATGTAAATGGAGAGATGAATTTCATGAGTTTTACACTCTCAAACATCGGATATGCCGTAAAAATAGAAGCCAGTAATACTATTAACGCAATATCGGTATAACTTATTTCACTCACGGAAGAAATTTGTCCGGATAAAATGAAGTACAGACTGATAATAAGCCAGCCACCTGCAATTTCATAAAAGATAATATTGCCGGAACTGGTTTTACCGAAAATTTTCCCATTGAAAACCGAAAAGATGGTTCCGAAAAGTGCACAAAGGATGCCGTAAAAAATACCTTCTTTGTATTTGAATTCGGCATTGAATATTGTGGAAATACAGATTACTATGATTACGCCGATCAAAATCTCTATCCAGTCCGGTTTTCTTTTGAAAATCAATGGTTCTATCAGAGCAGCAAATAAAGTTGATAAAGACAAACAGGACAATGCAATCGACACATTGGAAACCTTAATTGACTGAAAGAAAAATAGCCAGTGAAATGCCATTACGCTCCCAATTCCTACCAGATTGATCAGCAGCTTTTTTGTCACTTTAATGCTCTGCTTTTTGATGAATCTGAGATACAGATACAAAAATACAGCAGCAAAAGACATCCTGTAGAATACAAGAACATTGGCGTCTGCTGAAATCAGCTTTCCTAAAATTGCTGTGAAACCCCATAAAAAAACAATAAAATGCAGCCTCAGCAGGTAAGAATTTTTCATATGTAGTTAGTTTATTGTTTTTTTATGGTCATATGGAATCGCCGTATCTTCATTTGTTTTTGCATTTACAAATCATGGCGATTTCATAGGAAGGAATGAGTTGATTTTCAGTGGTGCAAAATTAAAGATAAATTTCCTGGTTTGGGTGCTTTTAATAAATCAGATGAAAAAATCCGTATAAAATATACGGATCTTCAACAAGCAGAGCTTATTAAATAAACATAAACTAACTAAAAATTGCCTTGCTATTTTACTAAAACGTCAGATTGTCAGAATTATTACCGTAAAAATATTTTCTGTTTTCAGAATCAATGTTTCTTATTTTGAAGTCTATCAAAAAATTTTATCTTTAAGCCTCAAACAAAACCTCATGGATTTAGAATTTAATAAAAGAGAAGATATCAATAAGCTGAAACTGTCCGACATCAAAAAAACTTTGAGTAAAATCAAATTAGGTGGAGGCGAAAAAGCACTTCAGAAGCAGCGTGACCAGGGAAAACTGACAGCCAGGGAACGCCTTGAATATCTTTTTGACAAAAATTCTGAAACGATAGAGATAGGCGCATTTGCAGGTTACGAGATGTATGAAAATGAGGGCGGATGTCCTGCAGGTGGTGTTATTGTTAAGATTGGCTACATTTCCGGAAAACAATGTATTGTTGTTGCAAATGATGCTACAGTAAAAGCTGGAGCCTGGTTTCCGATCACAGGAAAGAAAAATCTTAGGGCTCAGGAAATTGCAATGGAAAACCGATTGCCGATCATTTATCTTGTAGATTCGGCGGGCGTTTATCTTCCTATGCAGGATGAAATTTTCCCGGATAAGGAAATGTTTGGCAGGATTTTCAGGAATAACGCCAAGATGAGTTCCGCAGGAATCATTCAGATTTCTGCTATTATGGGAAGCTGTGTTGCTGGCGGCGCTTACCTGCCGATTATGAGTGATGAAGCTATGATTGTGGATAAAACCGGCAGTATTTTTCTCGCAGGAAGCTATCTCGTAAAAGCAGCCATTGGTGAAAATGTTGATAATGAAACACTTGGTGGTGCAACAACGCATTGTGAGATTTCCGGTGTTACCGATTTCAAAGCCAAAGATGACAAAGAAGCTTTGGACAGAATTAAAACTATCATGAAATCTATCGGCGATTTTGAAAAAGCAGGCTTTGACAGAACTGAAAGCTTCCCGCCAAAAGAAAATCCGGACCATATTTTCGGAATTATGCCAGCCGTTAGATCTGAACAGTATGATACTTTTGAGATCATTAAATGTCTTGTAGATAATTCCGAGTACGAAGAATATAAGCCGGACTATGGAAAAAGCATTATCTGTGCAACAGCAAGAATCGACGGCTGGAGTGTAGGAATTGTAGCCAACCAAAGAAAAATGGTGAAAAGCGGCAAGGGAGAAATGCAGTTTGGCGGAGTGATCTATTCCGACTCAGCAGATAAAGCAACCCGTTTTATCGCCAATTGCAATCAGAGAAAAATTCCTCTGGTTTTTCTTCAGGATGTTACCGGATTTATGGTGGGTTCCAAATCCGAGCACGGCGGCATCATTAAAGACGGTGCAAAAATGGTCAATGCTGTTTCCAACTCTGTAGTTCCCAAATTTACCGTAATCACAGGAAATTCTTATGGAGCAGGAAATTATGCGATGTGTGGTAAAGCTTATGATCCAAGACTTATTGTTGCTTGGCCTTGGGCAGAACTCGCAGTGATGGGAGGTTCACAAGCCGGAAATGTACTATTGCAAATTCAGGAATCTGCACTCAGAAAACAAGGAAAAGAGATTTCCGAAGAAGAAAGAAAGCAAATTCTGGATAAAATCCTGAAAGATTATAACAAGCAGATACAGCCCACTTACGCCGCTGCAAGACTGTGGACCGATGCAATTATCAATCCTCTTGATACCAGAAAATGGATCAGTATGGGAATCGAAGCGGCTAATCATTCACCGATAAAAGAACAATTTAATCTTGGTGTGATCCAGGTATAAAATAAGATTGCAACCTTTCGTTAAATACAACCTCTCTTTTTGAGAGGTTTTTTATTTATATATTTAATTAAATTTTTAATAAAATTAAAATAATTTTTAACTTTATTAAAAGGTTTGTTATATTTGTAAAAATAATTGACAAAATGAAGTTACCTATTCTATGTCCAAGTTGCGACCATACACTCAATGTCAGCCAGATGAAATGTCCGGATTGTGCAACAGAAGTCAATGGTAATTATGAATTGCCGGTATTGCTGAAGTTGTCCAGAGAAGAGCAGGATTTTATTCTGAATTTCTTCCTTTCAAGCGGGAGCATCAAAGAAATGGCAAAGCAGGCAGAATTATCTTATCCTACAATGCGAAACAAAATGGATGATCTTATAGAAAAAGTAAAGCAACACAAAAAATAATAATGATGAACTGGAAAACCATTTTTAACCCGTTTGGGAGATTTGACGAAAGAATACTGCTATGTGTTGGTATTTTATTTTTCATCGTGCTTATACCTTTATGTTTCTGGACCGGTACTTACTTTAGCAGTATATTCAGGTTAGCCCATCCGCAAAATATTGATGTTAAAAATATTATTCTTCATAATGTAATCAGCTTCGTATCTGCTATTTTGGTTTTGTATGGATTAGGCTTGCTATTTTATAGAAAAACCAGGATTATAGATATTGCGAATACCGTTTTACTGAGCCAGATTCCTTTGATTACTATACTTCCGCTGGAAAAGGTTTTCTATATAAAGAAAGTGGGCGAGAGAGTAGTAGCTTATCAGAATCATCCGACGGGAGCATTTCCGTTTTTCGATTTTATTGTAATGATTTTTATTATTCTGATAACACTGGGTGCTCTAATCTACAGTTTCATTCTTCTTTACAACGGTTTCAGAACAGCTGCTAATATCAAAAAATGGCAGCAGATTACTATATTTTGTCTGGTCTCATTTTTAACAATTCTAATCTGCCAGACTTTCAATAATTAAATACATATAACGCTATGAAAACCAAATTTTTATTGGTGCTGATTATATTGGCACAGACTTTTTACGCCCAGGAAATAGCAGGTTCCTGGAAGGGAGAATTAGATTTCGGTGGGATGACTCTTCCTTTGATATTAAATATTAAAAAAGAAAACAACGGTTGGTCTTCCACCGCGAAAAGTCCCAAACAAAGCGATCAGGATATTCCGGTTGATAGAATAGAGTTTGTAAATAATGAGCTGTTCTTTGAAATTAAAAATCTTGATGCTTCTTATAAAGCCCTGTTCAAAAAAGATCATTTTGAAGGATTGTTTACGCAGAGAGGCAGAAGTTTTCCGCTTAATTTGTATAATAGCGATAAATATAATTCTCCAGAAAAGAAGACTATCAAAGATATTGGGAATAGAGCGATTGATACGAAAAAAATAGACGGATTCTTGGATTATGTTATTGCTAACAAACAAGGTGTTGGCAGTCTTTCAATTTTCAAAAACGGGAAGGAGATATACAGCAGAAGTTTCGGACAGGATCAGCTACCAAATGTAGAATCAAATGCCGAAACAGGCTATCAGATTGGTTCCATCAGTAAACTTTTTACTTCTGTAATGCTGATGCAGCTTGCGGAAAAAGGGAAATTGTCAATTGACGATAAACTCTCAAAATATTATCCTGATATTCCAAATGCTGAAAAGATATCTTTAAAAACAATGCTGAATCACACCAGCGGATTAGGAGATTATGTCGGGGAAAATTACCAGTGGCTATTCAAAAAATATGTTGGTGATAAAGCAATTCTTGATACGATCAAAACTCAGGGTGTTTCATTTCAGCCGGGAGAAAAGACGAGATACTCTAATTCAGCTTATTATTTGCTGAGCCGGATTTTGGAAAAAGTTGCTAAAAAACCATACAATGTATTGCTGAGAGAGAATATCACATCCAAAATTGGTATGAAAAATACATTCTCAGTGTTAGATGATCCAAAGAATATCTTCAGATCATACAAGAATCAAAACGATAAATGGATAGAAACTGAAGATTTCGATTTTCATAATTGTGTTGGATTGGGCGATATTACTTCTACGGCAAAAGACCTGAATCTCTTTGTCAATGCATTATTTAATAACAAATTGGTGAGCCGGGAAACACTGGAGAAAATGTTCCCACTCACAGATAAACCTTTTGGATTAGGGATAATGTCAGTACCGTTCTATAATCAGATTTCTTATGGGCACGGTGGCGATACTGCCGGAACACACAGCATCACATCTTATAATCCTAAAGATGATTATTCTGTTTCATTACTTATTAATGGAGAAGAATTTCCGCATAATGATCTGGGGTATGCTATTTCTGCAATAATTTATGATACAGACTATGAATTTCCGAAGTTTGAGAACAATAAGATTGGAAAAAATGTGCCGGAAGAATTCCGAAATTATGTGGGCAATTATAGCTCGAAAGATATTTCATTAGGTCTAAACGTTTTTTCTAAGAATGACAAACTCTTTGCTCAGGGAAAAGGGCAGCCGGAATTTCCTTTAGAAAATATTGCAAATGATCAGTTCAGATTTGATCAGGCTGGAATAGAAATTACATTTTTCCCGGATAAAAAGCAGATGCAGCTTAAACAAAACGGAAAAACATATAATTTTACTAAAGATTAATCAATTAAAGGCTTCCTTTTGGAAGCCTTTTTTATGCAAATTCAGGAATCTTACCAGTTATTTTTTTTCGATGTTCAATGCCCCATTCAGCAAGATGTTCGATGATTTTTTTCAGGGTTCTTCCATAATCTGTCAGCTCATATTCTACACTTATTGGTTGTGTGCTGAGAACTCTTCTGGAAACCAATTGGTTGATTTCCAGGTCTTTTAATTCGCTGCTAAGCATTTTTGCAGAGATGCCGTTGATTTCTTTTTGCAGATCGGAAAACCGCATCTTATCATAGCAAAGTGCCGCAATGATCTGGACTTTCCATCGGCCTTTCAGTATATCCATCGTGTCCTGTACGGCCAGTAAATTGGTTTTACAGCATTTTATCTTCATAGATTTAATTCTAAATAATTGATTTTCAATTTTGTTACTTTTTTGTAACGGTAACTTTTTGTAATCAGGTTACAAATGTAAACTTTTCTTGCGTAACTTTGCTGCTTCAAATCAAATTTAACAGAAATAATGAGCTTAATAGAAGATTTAAACTGGCGCTATGCCACCAAAAAAATGAACGGACAAGTAGTTCCGCAGGAAAAGGTAGATTATATCCTGGAAGCTGCAAGACTTGCACCTTCTTCATCAGGACTGCAGCCATACAGGATTTTTGTAATCACAAATAAAGAATTATTGGAAAAAATTAAGCCGATTGCCTGGGAACAAGGTCAGATTACAGATGGATCTCACCTTCTTGTCTGGGCAGCTTGGGACGGCTACACGCATAACAGCATTTCCGAGGTTTTTGACAAAACTACAAACGCAAGAGGCATTCCGAATAATGTGATGGATGATTATAAAGCCAGACTCTGGGGTATGTACGAGCCACTTGGTAAAGAATGGCATGCAACTCACGCTGCCAAGCAGGCTTATATTTCCTTTGGCCTTGCAATTGCAGCTGCTGCCGAACAAAGAGTAGATGCAACACCAATGGAAGGTTTTGACAATAATGCTTTAGATCAATTATTGGGATTCTCTGAGAAAGGCCTTAAAAGTGTAGTTATCCTGCCTTTAGGTTATCGTGAGGAAAGTGGTGACTGGCTTATAAATCTGAAAAAATACAGGACACCGAAAGAAGAGTTTATTACTGAAATAAAATAAAAAAAAGCGGAAAATTAATTTTCCGCTTTTATATTTTTAAAGTTTTCCAACCTTGCTGTCGTTAATATTGAATTTTCTGATGATTTCCTCATAAGAAAGTTTGGAAAGATCGGTTGCATTTTTACCAAAAACTGCTGGTACCAAAACAAGCCTGAATGTTTGATTATTTATGTAATCTCTGTTAAAGTCAGAATTCTGTACAGTTAGATCAAAATCGGCATCTAAATAAATTTGTATATCCGAAACTGTGAAATCAAAAGTATAATCCATAGTTCCCTGTGTCGGGAAATATGTCTTTGGAAGTGGCACCCAAATTGGCGCATTTTCTGTTGGGTTGCTTTTTCTGTAAACCAAAACGATATCCTGATTCAGAAGATTATTATTAAAAGCAAAATTATAGCCTAATAAAAAATTATTACTAGTATTAATTTTACTAAGATTTACGGTTTTGTCATATACTGCTGGATAATCTACTATCGTAGAATCGGGATTGTCCACATATTCTGTACGCTCACAACTTATTACAGCGAAGCCGAGAACCGTTACAATTAGAAAAGGAAATAATTTTTTCATAAGTTCAAATATTTACGTTATAATTTTGTTACCAAATAACAGACCATAAAAATAGCTTTTTCCCGTGGAATTAATATCTTTATGAAATCTTTCTAAAATTTAGATTTTCAAATTATGAAAAGGTTAAGCCTGTCGATAATTATTTTTATCTCTCATTTTTATCTTGCTCAATATCAACCGAAAAATATGTCATCGGCCGATCTCAGAAAAGCCAATGAATGGGTAGATAAAACTTATCAGTCACTTTCTCAGGATGAAAAGCTGGGACAGTTATTCATCGTAGCACTTTACACCAACAAAGGCGAAGAGTTTATCAGCCAGATCAGGAATATTGTTACCAATGATAAGATTGGCGGATTGATTCTGATGCAGGATGATGCAGGAAGAGAGATTAATCTGGTAAATGAATTTCAGTCAAAATCAAAAGTGCCATTGATGATCGGAATGGACGCGGAGTGGGGATTGTATCAGCGAATTGCGAAAGCGCACAAATTTCCTTGGGCCATAACGCTCGGAGCGATTCAGGATAAAAGTCTTATTGCAGAGATGTCTGCAAAAATTGCTGAGGATTGCAAGAGAATGGGGATTAACTGGGATTTTGCACCGGTTGTAGATGTTAATACCAATCCGGGAAATCCGATTATTGGTAACAGAAGTTTTGGTTCCGATGTTAATAATGTTATCAATTCCGCTTCTGCGTATGCTAATGGTCTTCAAAACAACGGAATTCTTGCGGCTATCAAGCATTTCCCTGGTCACGGTGATACTTCTACGGATTCACATCTGGATTTGCCGGTTGTCTCTCACAATCTGGAACGATTAGAAAAAATTGAATTAGCTCCTTTCAAGGCATTAATGGACAAAGGAATTGGCGGTGTAATGGTAGCACATCTTTATGTCCCTGCGATAGAGACTGAAAAAGGAATTCCTGCATCGGTTTCCAAAAAAATAATTACCGGAGTTCTGAAAGAAAAATTCGGATATAAAGGTCTTATTATTACTGATGCACTTAATATGGGCGCTGTTTCCAATAAATTTAAAGCAGGAGAGCTGGATGCAATGGCTTTTAAGGCAGGGAACGATATTATGCTGTTTTCCCAGGATGTGGCTACAGGTAAAAAGCTGATTCAGCAGGCAATTGATAAAGGCGAGATTTCCCAAAGCAGGGTAGAAGAAAGTGTTAAAAAAATCTTGCTGACAAAATATTTTCTTGGATTAGATAAATATAAAAACGTCAATCCGGATAACATAAATGACGATCTGAATAATGCAACTCATTCTGCTATTGTCCAGAAAATGTATGCCAATGCATTGACCCTGATAAAAGATGATAAAAAGCTTTTGCCGCTGGATTCCGGATCTACTTATTACTATGTGCCGCTGGAAGAAGCGTCTTATGATGCTTTTCTGACTCAGGTTAATACAGGTACTACAGCAATCATTAAAAAATCTGATGAAATCAATACAATCCCGAGTAACTCTAAAGTGATAGTTGGTTTTCATAAAGATAATTCCACGGCTTATAAATCTTACAAAATTTCGGATGCGAGTAAAAAGATCTTAGCGGATCTTAGTAAAAATCAAAACGTGATTCTTGATGTTTTTGGCAGTCCGTATGCGTTGAGAGATATTGATATTTCTAATATTTCTACGGTTTTAGTTTCTTATGAAAACAATGAAGATTCTATGAAAGCCACAGCCAATGGACTTTTGGGTCAAACAAAAATCTGGGGAAGACTTCCTGTTTTGGTTAATGATAATCTGAAATTCGGAATGGGAATCGATATTGAGGTGAAGAAATCAGCCAATGAAACTGATAGAAAAAATAGTTCGGAAACTAAAACTTCTAAGACAGTAATAGAGTAAATTTGGAAGAATAAAAGTTATGATACTTTTTACATAATACATTGTACAAGAAAAAATGAAAATAGGAATACTTTGCTATCCCACTTATGGCGGAAGCGGAATTGTGGCTACGGAACTGGGAATGAGCCTTGCCAATAAAGGCTATGAAGTGCATTTCATCAGTTCTGCATTGCCGGCCCGGCTGGATGTAACCAATCCGAATATCTTTTTCCATAAAGTTAATGTCCAGACTTATCCGCTGTTTCAGTATCAGCCTTATGATATTGCATTGTCATCCATGATTTATCGGGTAGTGAATCTTTACAAATTGGATATTCTGCATGCGCATTATGCCATTCCTTATGCTTATGCAGCATTTACCGCCAAGCAGATGCTGAAAGCTGAAAATAAAGATATTCCTTTGGTAACCACACTTCACGGAACGGATATCACTTTGGTGGGCCAGCATCCGAGCTATAAACATGCCGTAGAATTTTCTATCAATCAAAGTGATACGATAACTTCCGTTTCCGAAAGCCTGAAAAAAGATACTTTGCAGTTTTTTAATATTCAGAAGGACATACAGGTGATAACCAATTTTATTGACAATTCTGTTTTTGATGAAGATTGTAAGACTTGCCACAGAGAGCAGTTTGCAGGTGATGATGAGAAAATCCTGATTCACGTTTCCAATCTTCGTCCTGTAAAAAGAATTCAGGATGTTTTGGAGATATTCAAGAATGTCAATAAAAAAGTGAAGTCAAAGCTCATCATCATTGGAGAAGGCCCGGAAATGGAGAAAATTTCTGAATTCATGGAAAACAATCCGGAACTAATCGGTAAGATCAAATTACTGGGAAAAGTAAATGATCTTTACAGAATCCTGCAACTGTCGGACGTATTCCTTTTACCTTCGGAACAGGAAAGTTTCGGTCTGGCCGCTTTGGAAGCAATGGCTGCAAAAACGCCGGTAATCAGCAGTAACGCTGGTGGAATCCCGGAAGTCAATATTCAGGGAGAAACCGGTTTTTTAGCGGAAACAGGCAATGTAGAAGCAATGTCCAATTACTGTATCAAGCTGTTGAGTGACGAACAACTCCTTTCAGAAATGAAGAACAATGCTAAAGCCCAGGCATTACGGTTTGATTTAAAAAATATCCTTCCCATTTATATAGAAATGTATGAAAATACTATTACCAGGTTCGATGAGGCCAAACTCATCAGTGCGGGGAATTAATTTTAAACATCTGATGCATCAGATTCAGGAATTTTTTTATAACTTAAACCTTTCAGATTTAGACTGAAAGGTTTTTTTATTTGAAAAATTAAAACCAACACAAATGAATGAAGAAATATTACAGTATATCTGGAATTATAAAAAATTCCGGAACTTTGATTTTATCTCGACAGACGGAAAAACCATAGAGGTATTAGAATTCGGAGAATGGAATAAAAATTCCGGGCCGGATTTTCTCTTTGCAAAAATCCGGATTGATGATATGATTTTCGCCGGAAATATCGAGATACATACCAAAGCTTCCGATTGGGTTTTCCATAACCATTCCGGGAATTCCGAATTTGGAAATCTTATTCTGCACGCTGTTTATATCAATGATTGTAATATTCCTGAACTTGAACAGCAAAAAATTCCTACTCTCGAGCTCAAAAATTATATCGATGAAGAGCTGATCCGGAAACATAACAATCTGAAGTCCGAACACCATTTCATTCCTTGCGAAGCACTGTTTGACGAAACTAAAGTGCCGCTATTTTTCGAAGAGACTGTTTTGCTGAAAAAGATGCATTCTAAGTCATTGATTTTTTCGGAAGCGCTCACTAAGCATCAGAATAATTATGAAGCTATTCTCTTTCAGAATCTGGCTTATACGTTTGGTTTAAAGGTGAATGCCGAACTATTTTTACAGATGGCGGAAGTTTTGGATTTTAATATAATCCGTAAAGTCAGTCAAAATTCTGTTCAGCTGGAAGCAATTTTCTTTGGAATGTGTGATTTTTTAGAAGATCCTGGCGATGAAATGATGATGGTTTGGAAAAGAGAATTCGATTTCCTGAAAGCGAAATTTAATTTGCCGGATATTAAAATCCATCCCAAATTCTCAAAACTTCGTCCACCTAATTTCCCCTCCATCAGATTGTCACAGTTAGCAAGTCTTTATAACTCGCAGCAAAATCTGTTCTCTAAATTTATAGAAGCAAAAACAATTGATGATCTGTACGGAATTTTTAAAGATGTAAGAGCATCTGAATACTGGGATAATCGATTTAATTTCGGTAAAATTTCAAGTATTGTAGGCAAGAAATACCTGACTCCTGATTTTATTGATTTAATTATTATCAATACGGTTTTGCCATTGAAATATTTCTATCATAAAAATCACAATCCCGATATTGTTGATGATCTTTTTGATTTTTACAAGCAGATGAAACCTGAGAAAAATTCGATTTTGGATGAGTGGAAAAATTTGGGGATTAAGTTTGAAAATGTGCTTCAGACCCAGGCATTTCTTTACCATTACAAAACATTTTGTACTCGGAAAAAATGCTTAAATTGCGCTATAGGTTTTCAACTTCTTAAAACAGACAATTAAATATGCAAGAACCTAAAGCAATCAGCGGAATGCGCCATAAAATGGAGCGAGAATGGTTTGGAGTCCTCACGAGATACGGAACCAAATTAGGAATCCCCGTTTCCAAACTTCGTGTTTTTTTCATTTATTCCACCTTTGCAACCGCTGGGATTTTCTTTTTATTTTATCTTGGCCTGGCATTTATGCTTTGGATCAAAGACTGCATTATTACGAAGAGACCAAGTGTTTTTGATTTGTAAGAAAATTTCGAGATTAAACAAGTTACAGATATTATGAGTATTAATCCCTTCAGCGTTATATAACTCTCGCTGATTGTATTAATTTTGAAGATTCTGAATTTTAAATCAGCCAAACCTGATCAGCAAATAAAAATCCGATTGACAAATCAACCGGATTTATATTTTGATAGAAGTCTGATAATAGCTTCTAAATCTAATATCTAAATTAAGAATTAGCCGTGTCCAGATTAGCAACCGCAAACTCCCTGTTCATTCTTGCGATATTCTCCAGAGAGATTCCTTTCGGGCATTCAACTTCGCAAGCGCCGGTATTAGAGCAGTTTCCGAAGCCTTCCTCATCCATAGCTTTTACCATATTCAGAACTCTTCTTTTCGCTTCTATACGGCCTTGTGGCAATAATGCGAGCTGAGATACTTTGGCGCCCACAAATAGCATTGCAGAACCGTTTTTACAAGATGCCACACAGGCACCGCAACCGATACAAGCCGCTGCGTCCATCGCTTTATCAGCATCTTCTTTCGGGATTGGAATTGCATTAGCATCCAGCGTATTTCCGGAAGTGTTCACAGATACAAATCCACCGGCAGCCATTACTCTGTCAAATGCGCTTCTGTCCACCACCAAATCTTTGATAACAGGAAAAGCAGCACTTCTCCAAGGTTCGATGTGGATCGTTTCGCCATCTTTGAAATGACGCATATGCAGCTGGCAAGTGGTGATGCCTGTATCCGGACCGTGTGCTCTACCGTTGATGTAAAGAGAACACATTCCGCAGATTCCTTCACGGCAGTCGTGGTCAAAAGCAACCGGATCTTTTCCTTCATTGATCAATTGCTCGTTCAGGATATCCAGCATTTCCAGGAATGAAGAATCCGTAGAAACGTCAGAAATTTTATAAGTTTCGAATTGTCCCTTCGATTTATTATTTTTTTGTCTCCAAATTTTCAGCGTAAGATGTAAGCTTTTTTTTGCACTCATTTTTATATATTTTTGAATGGAGATTATTTGTAACTTCTTGCTTTAACTTCGATATTCTCGTATACCAGCTCTTCCTTATGCATCACTTCCTGATTGATGTCTGCCCCTTTGTATTCCCAGGCAGCAACATACTTGTAATTCACATCATCACGTTCAGCTTCCCCATCCGGAGTAGAGTGGTCTTCTCGGAAGTGTCCTCCGCAAGATTCATTTCTGTTAAGTGCATCAATAGCCATCAGTTGGCCAAGCTCAAGGAAATCGGCAACTCTGAAAGCTTTTTCCAGTTCAGGGTTCAGATTGTCTGCATCACCCGGAACTTTAACGTTTTGCCAGAAGTCTTTTCTTACTTCTTCTATTTCTCTGATAGCTTCCCTCAAACCTTCAGGCGTTCTTCCCATACCTACCTTGTTCCACATAATGTGCCCCAATTGCTTATGGAAATGGTCAACAGAATGTGTACCTTTATTGGTAAGGAAGAAATTGATTTTATCCTTGATTTCTTTTTCAGCATCAGTAAACTCAGGCGTTTCGGTTGGGATCTTTCCTGTTCTGATATCAGCAGAAAGATAATCCGCAATAGTATAAGGTAAAACGAAATAGCCGTCTGCCAGACCTTGCATCAACGCAGATGCTCCTAATCTGTTCGCACCGTGGTCGGAGAAATTAGCTTCACCAATCACAAAACATCCAGGAATTGTTGATTGTAAATTGTAATCTACCCAAACGCCACCCATTGTGTAGTGAACAGCCGGATAAATCTTCATCGGCGTTTTATAAGGATCGTCTGCAGTGATCTTCTCGTACATCTGGAAAAGGTTTCCATACTTTTCCTCTACCCATTTTTTACCAAGATCATAGATCTGCTGATCGGTAGGGTTGTGGATATGTTTTTCTATAGCCGCTTCTTTCCCTTTTTTCATGATCTCCGTAGAGAAATCCAGGAAAACGCCTTCTTTGGTATCATTATTCTCAATTCCGAAACCTGCATCACATCTTTCTTTTCCGGCTCTGGAAGCGACATCTCTAGGAACTAAGTTTCCAAAGGCAGGATATCTTCTTTCAAGATAATAATCTCTGTCCTCTTCTTTGATGTTTTCTGCTCTCAGTTTTCCTTCACGAATAGCCACCGCATCTTCAATCTTTTTGGGAACCCAGATTCTTCCTGAATTTCTTAGAGATTCGGACATTAAGGTCAATTTCGACTGCTGTGTCCCGTGAACAGGAATACAAGTCGGATGAATCTGCACAAAACAAGGATTTGCAAAATATGCTCCTTTTTTGTGGATTTTCCACGCGGCAGAAACATTGGAGCCCATTGCGTTTGTGGAAAGGAAATAAACATTTCCATAACCTCCGGAAGCTATCACTACAGCGTGAGCAGAATGTCTTTCTATCTCACCAGTAACAAGGTTTCTTGCGATAATTCCTCTTGCTTTTCCGTCTACGATAACAAGGTCCATCATCTCGTGACGGTTATACATTTTGATTCTGCCTTTACCGATTTGTCGGCTCATTGCAGAATAAGCACCTAATAATAACTGCTGGCCAGTCTGCCCCTTTGCATAAAACGTTCTTTTTACCTGAACTCCGCCAAATGAACGGTTGTCAAGTTGGCCACCATATTCTCTGCCGAAAGGAACGCCTTGTGCTACACACTGGTCAATAATATTTGCAGAAACTTCCGCCAGTCTGTATACGTTAGCTTCTCTTGCACGGTAATCTCCTCCTTTGATAGTATCGTAAAACAATCTGTAAGTAGAGTCACCGTCACCCTGATAATTTTTGGCTGCGTTGATACCACCCTGAGCTGCAATGGAGTGTGCTCTTCTTGGTGAATCCTGGTAACAAAAAGCTTTTACATTATAGCCCTGCTCAGCCAATGTCGCTGCAGCCGAGCCGCCTGCTAATCCTGTCCCTACAATGATGATATCTATCTTGTCCCTGTTGTTTGGTGCAACAAGGTTCATATGGTCTTTATGGTTTTTCCACTTGTCCTTAAGCGGACCTGCAGGAATTTTTGAATCTAAACTCATAATCTACTTTTTATTATTGAGTAACGAAGTGATAAATTGCAATAATGATGAATCCCAGAGGAATGATAACAGAGTACCAGTTTCCAAATGCCTTGATAAAAGGTGTATATTTGGGATGTCTTGCTCCGATAGACTGGAAGGATGACTGGAATCCGTGTCCCAGGTGAAGACCTAAAAGAATGAATGCGATCACGTAAAGAGCTACTCTCCAGACATCGTGGAACTTGTGGTGCAATTCTTCCCAATATCTCAGTTCATCAGGATTATTTCCCTGGATATACTTATAGCTGATCTCAGGATACCAGAAATCATAAAAGTGAAGTGCTAAAAATGCTAATATCACTGCTCCGGAAATCAGCATATTTCTTGACATCCAGGTAGAGTTGGCAGCGCCATTATTCATTGCATATTTCACAGGTCTTGCACTGTTATTTCTTGCTTCCAGAATGAATCCCATGACGAAGTGGAACACTACTGCAAACATCAAAATTGGCTGCATCACAAACTGAACCGCCGGATTGTACCCCATAAAATGAGAAGCGGTGTTAAATCCTTCTTCGCTAAAGATTGAAATGAAATTGGTGAACAAGTGCATCACCAAAAAAATCAGCAAAAACATCGCTGAAAGCGCCATAGCATATTTTCTCCCGATAGAAGATGTAATACCTGCCATAATTCTATTGTTATTTGAATTTTCACAAATTTAGAAAATAGTTGATTTAAATGACATTGAGAAATGTCAGAAAATTATAGTTTGTAATCTTTCTAAATAACGTTAAAGTTTCGTTAATAATTAATGATCTTTTTATCTGAAAATAAAAAATCCCGAATATTATCGGGAATGTTTTTTTAAAGTTCTTTTCTTAATCTTGCTACAGGAATATTAAGCTGCTCGCGATATTTTGCGATGGTTCTTCTTGCGATATTGTAGCCTTTTTCTTTCAGGATTCCCACAAGTGCGTCATCTGTATAAGGTTTTCTTTTATTCTCCTTACCGATTGCTTCCTGCAGATGTTGCTTTATTTCCTTAGTAGAAACTTCCTCGCCATCATCATTGGTCAATGAGTCAGAGAAAAGATTTTTCAGATAAACAATGCCGTTCGGTGTATCCGCATATTTGCTTTTCACTACTCTGGAAATCGTAGAGATGTCAAATCCTGTGATGTCTGCTACATCTTTGAGAATCATAGGTTTGATGTTTTTTTCATCACCTGTCAGGAAATAATCTTTCTGAAGCTTAACAATGGCTGTGATGGTTTGCAATAAAGTATTCTGTCTTTGGTTGATGGCGTCGATATACCATTTTGCTGCATCCAGTTTTTGTTTGATGAAAAGTGCGGCCTGCTTATGTTCAGCCGAATTTTTATCGTGAGAATAAGTGGTCAGAATTTCTTTATATTCTTCCGATACTCTCAAAGTCGGTGCATTCTTGTTATTGAGCGAAGGAATGACTTGGTTATCCTTGATCTGAATTACAAAATCCGGGATAATCTCCTGGTTGATAGTGATCGTCTGCGTGTCAAAGTTTCCGCCGACTTTTGGAGAGAGTCTTGAAATCTCATCCAAAGCATCCTTTAAATCTTCCTCTTCAATGTCATATTTCTGAAGGATCTTGTTGTAATGTTTGTTGGCCAAAGCGTCAAACTGATTTCTCAAAATATTTCCTGCAAGAATGATTGATGGATTAGAGCTCACTTTTTTCTCAATCTGCAAAAGAAGACATTCTCTCAGGTCTCTGGCGCCTACGCCGGCTGGGTCCAGTTTCTGGACATAATTTTCAAGAATATCGGTTACTTTTTCGACAGTGGTGTAAACGCCTTGGGAAAAAGCAAGATCATCTACGATGGATTTCAGTTCTCTTCTGAGATAGCCATCTGTGTCGAGATTTCCAATGATATATTCAGCGATTTTTAAGTCTTCAGCATCAATGTTGGAAAGACGGATCTGTTCCAATAGATAATCGTAGAGCGTCTGTCCCTCCGTAAGCAAAGACTGGTTGTCGAACTCTTCATCGTCCGGGGAGTAATTGCTGCTTGCGGTTTTATAGCTTGGCTCATCATCATAAAGGTATTCATCCACATCGAAATCGGTTTCAATGCTTTCATTGCCTTCGTTTTCATATTCTTCATCTGCTTTGGAATAATCTTCTTCCGCATTTTCATCTGCCACTTTTTCTAAAGCAGGATTTTCTTCAAGTTCTCTTTCCAGTTCCTCTTCAAATTCCAGTGTATGCAGCTGTATCAGCTTCATAAGCTGAATCTGCTGTGGCGCAAGTTTCTGACCGAGTTTAAGCTGTAGATTTTGCTTTAGCATAGTTTAGTTAATTAATGGTTGGATTAATTTTTACGAAGTTAAAAATATTTTTTGTAAAAACAACAGGTTTAGCACGATTTTTGATATATGCATAATAAGTTAAATAGTTAGTTAAATAAAAACCCTTCAGATTGCGGTCTGAAGGGTTTTTAATTTATGAATGGATTCTTTCTAAAACTCTGCATTTTTAGGTGTTCTTGGGAAAGGAATCACGTCTCTGATATTGGTCATTCCCGTTACAAAAAGAACCAGTCTTTCTAAACCTAAACCAAATCCGGCGTGAGGAACGGAACCGAATCTTCTCGTATCCATATACCACCAAAGTTCTTCTTCGTCCACGTGCATTTCTGCCATTTTCGTTTTCAGAACATCCAGTCTCGCTTCTCTTTCAGAGCCACCGATGATTTCGCCAATACCAGGGAAAAGGACGTCCATCGCTGCAACGGTTTTGTTGTCATCATTAAGCTTCATATAGAATGCTTTGATTTCTTTCGGATAATCGAACAAAACAACCGGGCTTTCAAAATGTTTCTCTACCAAGAATCTTTCGTGCTCAGACTGCAGATCGGTTCCCCATTTTTCAACAGGATACTGGAATTTTCCTTTTTTATTTTCTTTGGAATTCAATAAAATCTCAATCGCTTCCGTGTATGACACTCTCTTGAATCTTTTAGCGATCACATTTTCCAGTTTTTCGATCAAGCCTTCTTTTGCTCTTTCTTTTTCCGGTTTTGATTTCTGTTCTTCAACAAATCGCTTGTCAAGGAAATCCAAATCGTCTTTGCAGTTTTCAAGAACATATTTGATAACATATTTCAGGAAATCTTCCGCCAGATCAATATTATCTTCCAGGTTGTTGAAAGCAACTTCCGGCTCAATCATCCAGAACTCGGCTAAATGACGAGTGGTGTTAGAGTTTTCTGCACGGAACGTTGGTCCGAAAGTATAGATTCTTCCCAATCCCATAGCTGCGGTTTCACCTTCTAATTGTCCGGAAACCGTCAGGTTGGTTTTCTTGCCAAAGAAATCCTGAGAAAAGTCGATTTCGCCTTCTTCTGTTTTTGGGATATTATCCAGGTCAAAGTTGGTCACACCAAACATTTCGCCGGCACCTTCTGCATCAGCTCCGGTAATTACGGGCGTATTGATGTAAAAAAACTGATTTTGATTAAAGAAAGAGTGAATCGCAAAACTTACTGCATGACGCACTCTGAAAACCGCACCGAACAAATTGGTTCTGAATCTTAAATGGGCCTGCTCACGCAATTTCTCCAGACTGTGTTTCTTCGGCTGAAGAATAGTTGATTGTAATTCGTCAAAGAAATTATCACCCAAAACTGTGATTTTCTTGGCGATAATTTCAACAGTTTGACCTGCACCTTGGCTTTCTACCACTTCACCAACAACTTTCAAAGACGAAGCCGTATTGATTTTCTTGATGGTCTCTTCATCAAAATTTTCAAAATCTACAACCACCTGCAAATTATTAATCGTAGAACCATCATTCAATGCAATAAAGCGATTGGAACGGAACGCACGGACCCAGCCCTGAACGGTGATGTCGTGATGCAATACTTTTTTGTAATCTGCTAATAAGTCTTTAATCGTCTGTCTTTTCATCTGATATCTATATATTTTCTTACGGTCAGATGGAACACATACAGTGTTTCATCGAGTAAATTTATAAAGTTTCTTCTTTAAAATTAAGTGACTGCAAATTTAGGAAAAATCGCTGTAAGTGTTTAATTACAATTGGATTTTAATTAAATTTTATTGCCAAGAAATAGGATATTCCATATAGTCCAAAAATCCATTGGTTTCATATAGGATGTCATAGCCTTGGTCTGTTAGATAGTAATGACAAACCTTGACTTCATTATTACGTTTTGGAAATGTTAAAACTGCCGGACATAATTTGGCTTTATCAACTTTCATTGCGAAAACCTCATAGCTTTCATAAATTTTTTTTCTGCTAAAAATTCCCAATGACCTGTCATTGATGAATCTTGCAATTTTTATGTTTTTGATGGCATAGCTGAAAAGTTTGTATTCGATTCCCTCGTATTTTGCACAAGCCTCGTTCATTGTAGAAGAAATGGTGAGAGAATCTTCTGTTATTTTTTTAATGACACCGGATTTGTATCGTTTCCCATTCGAGAATTCTAAATCGTATATGCCTTCCATTCTGATTACAAAACCCTCTTTTGTGGGTTTCCAACTTTTTGCAGGATTGATAGATTTTCCTTTTTTCTGGATAATCAAAACATTTCCAGGCTCGTACTTGCAGTCAAAATATTTTTTGTAGTTCATTTCGTAGTCAAGGCTGTCCTCTTTTGTTTTGAATTGTGCCTTGACGTGTATTCCTGAAAAAATAACAAAAAACAAGAGTGTTAATTTTATACTCAAAGCTTTCATAATTTTTAATTTATTAATACAGATTTCTTAATACTTTTTCCTTGTCGGATTTTCCAAGCGTGATAAGAACTAGGAACATCAAACTGCCATTTCGGTAAAATCAAAATGATTAAAATGACATCGATATGAGAAACTAATCCAAGAATCAAAGAAATATAAAATGCCCAGTTTGCTGTACTGAAACCTATCAAAAAAGTAAAAGCAATTAGCAGACTCAATCCCCAGAGTTTGGAAAGCCAAGCGTGTGTACAGGTTTCTTTCCCGAATTTCCAAAAACTAATGATATAACACAAAGCTTCCATTCCGAAAATCAGAGAAATGCTTTTCCAATGGTCTTTGATGATTTCTGGATTCAGCCAATACGTTGCAAATCCGATTGATAACCAAAAAACCAAATCGGTCTGACTGTCCAGTCTTCTCAGTTTTTCGGATGAAACGCCAACTTTCCTAGCGATGATTCCGTCAAAAATATCGGTCAGTAATCCAAAATACATTAAAATTAAAATCATCTTTCTTGATGTTTCTCCAACAAAAAATCCTAAATATAGAACGGCAATTGCTGAAAGGAATCTTAATAAGATTAATAGGTAGGGGATTGTTTTCATAATTTATTGTTTTTCAAAAGTAAAATGAGAATTAGTTGTTTTAGCATCACCTATTACAACTAAGATTACCATATAGAAGAAATAGTTGAGCTGAACTTGTAAATTGTGATTTTTGTCTATTGTAAAACAAGACTTTTGAATATTCCAACCTCCAGCAACAAATGGAATTCCTTCAATCATAAATTGTTTTTCCCTTAAATACAAGAAACCATCTTTTTTTAATTTTACTTTCAGATTTTTGTCAAACAATAGATTTTCAGAATCAATAATTTTGACATTCAACCTTTTATCGTTAATTATTTTCAATATCAATTTCACATCTTTTTTCTTTTCATATTTATTATCTCCACCTTTGAGAAAAGCAAACATATTGGTATTTCTATCAAAAACTTCGGTGAGAGTTTTTGTTTCAGAGGAAGAAATATTTTTGTAAGTTCCGTCAATTTCGCTCAAATTATTTTTATTAAAACTTCCACTTCCAGTAGGATTTTTAAAACCTGCGCAATTCGCATTCAATAATCCGACAAGGAACAATAAAACCAATTTTTTCATTTTCTTGATTTTTAAATTATACTTCAAAATTATTTCTGAACCCGAACTTTATAAATGCGGAAATGAATTAATATTTTTTCTAAATTTGTGAAAATCGCAAAAAGTGTATCAGGAATTGTTATTGAAATAAATCAGAAGTAAAATCGGAAGCCAATCTCTGAATGACGAGTTGGCGAATGTCCTCAATATCAGCTACGACGCAGCGCACAGAAGAACTTCTCTAAAATCTAAATTTTCTCTGGAAGAAAGTCTGCAACTGGCGAAGTATTATAGTATTTCTTTGGATAGATTTCTGGGAAATAGCGACAATCTTTTGGTCAGGAAAACCAAAGCTGTGAGTAAAACAGAAGATTTACATTCGTTTTTTGACAATACCTTGGATATTTTGAGTTCCATTAGTTTTTCGGAAAATTCTGTGATTTATTATTCGGCGAAGGATATTCCGTTTTTCTATACATTGTCGGATACGCCTTTGTCAAGATTTAAAATTTATGTTTGGATGAATCTGCTCAATTCTAAACAGGTTTTTATTCCGTTTCAGGATTTTCAGCCCGAGCCATTCAACTCGAAAACCAAAGTTTTAAAAGAGATTTATGAAAATCAAAATGTTATAGAATTGTGGAATGATATGACGATTTCCAGAATTATGTTGCAGATTTCATTCTATTTTGAAATTGGACTTCTCCAGAAAAATGTTGCGCTGGAAATATTGGAAGAATTAAATGATTTGATTCATTACATCGAAAATAAAACCGAAACAAATCCTCGTTTTCAGATTTATCAGAACGAATTGGTTCATCTTTCAAATGATATTTTTATCTCGAATGGCTCACAATCTACATTGGCGATTCCGTGTAATATGTTCGGGTATCTCTTGACAAATGATACAAAAACTTGCCAGGAAACGCTCAATTATTTTGAACATCAAATCAAAAATTGCAAATCTCTGAACACAGCTGGAAACAGAGATAGAAAGTTGTTTTTCAATAAGATGTATCGGCAGGTTGAGGATTTAAAACTAAAAATAAAATGAAAAACCTTCGTAATGGCGAATTTTTCGGGCAGACCAATGAGAAGCTCGCCTTCGATGGATTGACCATTACGGATACAGAATACACGCATCCTTTTGTCAATTGGCATTATCACGAAAATCCTTATTTTACTTTTCTTTTGCAGGGAAATATGAAGGAAGGCAACAAGAAAGAAATCTACGATTGTTCTGCCGGAACTTTGCTTTATCATCATTGGGAAGATGCGCATTACAACATCAAACCCGACATTTTTACCCGAGGTTTTCATATCGAAATCAAGGAAGAATGGTTTGAAAAATTTCAGGTTTCGAAGGAAAATATCGAAGGAAGTTTTAATATCAAAAATCCAGCTTCCAAATTATTGATTTATCAGATTTTCAAGGAATCAAAACTGAATGACAATTCTTTCGAAGTTAGTATTAATCAGATTTTATTGAATCTTTTCAGTCAATTATCTAATCAAAAACAATCGACTGAAAAGAAACCAATTTGGGTCGGTCAGATTGATGAGATTCTTCACGAAAGTTTTATGGAAAAACTGAATCTCACAGAACTTTCCCAAAATCTGAATATTCACCCGATACATCTCAGCCGGGATTTTCACAAATATTTTCAATGCAATTTGGGCGAATATATCCGAAAACTGAAAGTCGAGAAATCCTTGAAAATTTTAAATGATTATAAATCTTTATCAGATGTTGCTTTGGAATGTGGATTTGCAGACCAAAGCCATTTTAATCGTTGTTTTAAAGAAAATATTGGAATTACACCTTTGAAGTATAAAAATATTTTGAAATAAGAAGCGATGTTAATTTCATTCTATTTTTTCTAAAAGTCAAAGTCTAATTTTGTCAGATAAAATTTACAATGAAATCAACTTTTTTATTTCTCTTAGTTTTGATATTCGGATTTTCACAATGTCAAAAAACAAATATTGTGGAAACTGAAGGCATAAAAACTGAATTGCATAAAAATAATATTGGAAAAATATTTTTTACGGATAAGAAAATTGGAAATGAAATTTTACAGCAGAAAGATTTCCTAAATTCTTACACACTTACCAATAAGAGTAATCTTTTTTTCGTTGCTTATTTTGATAATTCATTGACCAATTACAAGCATTTTTTGTCACGGGAAATTCCCTTGGATTCTTTATTCAAAATTGGAAATTATCAATTTACATTGTTTGTGGACGGAAAAGAGATTTATAAAAGTAACCTGATGCCCGGCGCTCCGCAATCTGAAATTCAGGATAAGTCAACTTCTTTGAATCGACCTTTTATAGATAATATGAATGGTCAGGGTTCCTGGAGCGAATCTTTCTGGAACCGATTTCTAAATAATGGCGGAGATAAAGCACTTTCGGACGGTAGTCATACTCTGAAAATGGAAATCCGCCCCTATTTGAAAACTGAAACTATAAAAACCGGCGAGATTATGGCTTCCGGAAGTTTAAAATTGAATGTTGTAAGAAATCCAAAAATTGATATTTCAAATATTACTTTACATAAAATAGTTCCTTACGACGGATTTTCTGTTTCTAAAGAAAAATATGACACAGAAAAAATAAAATTACTAAAAGGTTCTATAGATGAAGGGATTTTTAAAAAGATAAATAGCGTTGTAGTTATAAAAAATGGAGAAATATTAATTGAGGAATATTTCAATGGTGAAAAAAGAGAAACGTTGCACGACCCGCGTTCTGTAGGGAAATCATTCGCTTCAACATTGATGGGACAAGCCATTTCTGACGGTTATATCAAAAATGAATCAGAACCTCTTGAAATATTTTATCAGCTTAATCAATTTGAAAATTTTAGTCCCGCCAAAGAACAGATTACAATTAAAGATTTACTGACAATGAGTTCCGGATTTGATGGAAATGATGACGACAACAACAGCCCGGGAAATGAAGAAAATATGTATCCCACAGATAATTGGGTGAAGTTTGCGCTGGATTTGCCTTTTCAGGAAAAATTGAATCATCAATGGCATTACTTTACGGCAGGTGTCGTTTTATTAGGTGATATCATTAATCAATCAGTTCCAACCGGTCTGGAAAAATATGCTGACGAAAAGTTATTCAAACCTCTCGGTATCAGTCATTATGAATGGCAATATACACCGCAGAATGTGCCCAATACAGCAGGAGGAATCAAAATGAATGTTTTGGATTTTGCGAAATATGGACAGCTTTATAAAAATGGAGGAATTTGGAACAAAAAACAAATTCTTTCCAAAAAATGGATAAGAAGTACTTTTTCAAAACACAAGCAAATCACCGGTAGAAAAAATGAATACTACGGTTATCTGTTTTGGAACAAGAGCTACAAATCCAAAGATAAATTATATGAAGCTTACTACTGTGCAGGAAATGGCGGAAACTATATCTTGGTTTTCAAAGAACAGCCATTGGTCATTGTGATTACAGCAAGTGCCTACGGACAGCCTTATGCGCATTCTCAGGTTGATAAAATCATTCAGGAGTATCTGTTGCCAGCTGTTTTGAAAGAGTGATTTTTTACTCGTCTTTCTTTGAAGGAATCAGGAAAACATCCATCAAACCTTCCGGCAGAAACATTTGGATAAATTTCTCTTCACGGTTCACTTCCAGAATCCAGTCTCTGATAATCGGAATGATGATTTCTTTTCCGGCAAGTTCTAGGATAAAATAATTTTGAGCCGTCTGGTCATTGATAGAAACAATATGGCCGCAAGTTTTTCCGTCAGCTTCTCGGATTTCGAAACCGATTACTTCGTGGTAATAGAATTTTTTTCCGGTTAATGGCGGAAGTGTGGAAAGCGGCAGATAGACACCTTTCCCAATGGATTGATTAACAAGAGCTTCGGAAGAGTTTTTAAATGAAATAATTTTAGTATCTGCTTTGGACCAGGATTGTTTTTCCACAAAAAAAGGAACCAATAAACCATTGACTTCGACAAAAATCGAATCCAGTTTGTTGTACATTTCCGGTTGATCTGTGTCCAGTTTCAGAACAACGTTGCCTTGTAATCCGTGTGTTCTGGTGATCGTTCCCAAAAAATAGCAGTCTTCTTTTCTCATTATTTCAAAAATTAATTTTCTTCTTCTCCGCAACCCTAAAGTGAGGAAGAATCAATTTGTTCCTTTAGGGCCGGGGAAACAAATTGATTTTTTTATTAAAACAACAAAGACACGAAGTTTTCGTGTCTTTGTTTTGTATCTTTTGTAAAGAATTAAGCCTGAGTTTCTTCAGTACCTTCTGCCTCAGCAGTTGGTTCTTCAGTAGCAGTTTCTTCTGTTGCAACTTCCTCAGCAGGCGCGTTAGCAGCTTCTTCAGCAGCTTTTGCATCTGCTTCAGCTTTCGCAGCAGCATCAATTCTTGCCTGATTTACTTTAGCTTCAGCTTCCAGAGCTGCTTTTTTAGCATCAGCTTTAGCAGTAGATAAACCTTCAACTTTTCCTTGTACTTTAGCATCTTTAGCCTCAACCCAAGCAGCGAATCTCTTCTCAGCTTCAGCCTCATCAAAAGCACCTTTAGCAACACCACCCTGAAGGTGTTTTTTGTACAAAGCACCTTTGTAAGAAAGGATTGCTCTTGCAGTATCAGTTGGCTGAGCACCGTTGTTTAACCACTTTACAGCAGAATCAACGTTCAGGTCAATTGTTGCAGGATTAGTAATTGGGTTGTAAGTTCCTAACTTTTCGATGAATCTACCATCTCTTCTGGATCTGGAATCTGCAACCACGATGTGGAAAAAAGGCTTCCCTTTAGACCCGTGTCTTTGTAATCTGATTTTTACTGACATATGTTTAAAAATTTTGGGAACACGTCCCGGTTAAATATTAAGTGTGCAAAGATAGAAAATTATTTTAATGTAACAATTTGAAAATCTAATAATTTGCCAATTTGAAAAATATATTATTACATTAGATTTTTTTAGGAGCCGGGAACCTGCTTTCCGTTGCAATCTTTTTTGTTGCACGTTCTGTCAGGCTAAGGCTCTCGAAGCCCAAGCAAAAAAGGATTTCCACTACCATCAGGGCTATGGGTTTTGTCTTTCAATCGAGGTTTGTCAATAAACAACATTTTTGTCATTCCGATTTCTATGACATATTCAAACTATTTATATAATTTTTTTCATAGGATTTTCCATTTTTAGCGAGTGCGAAAATCCTGTGAATAATCTTATTTCTTACAGCGTTCAAAATTG